>Ga0182738_1007289_pt1 | contig 11265 bp, 11 predicted proteins | sample eDN5th30CBELigMG_FD_128876 | JGI IMG/M metagenome (GOLD analysis project Ga0182738, IMG submission 128876) | Enriched Miracle-Growth compost microbial communities from Emeryville, California, USA - eDNA 5th pass 30_C BE-Lig MG (version 2)... ...
CTCTTGCGTTGCAGAATACTAAATAAAATGACACAACTGGGAATGCCCCCATATTCGGAAAAGTAAAATACAAATTCACAGAAAACTCAGACGCTGGCATGTATTCATGCAACAATGCCATTTTAATCTGCAAAGTACTTTTACGAAAAGTACTTTTATCAACGAGGAAAACGATGAAACATCTAAATCGAATAATGGCATTGCTCTTTTGTTGTTTGTTGAGTGTGCAGCAATATGCCCGGTGTGAGGCGGCTAAAAGTACTTTTATGCCGCCAGCGGGCGCTAAGAAAGTGATTCAATATGGCTGGGATCGTCCCACGCCGGAGTTTCTGCGCGATCATCTGGCGGAGATGGAAACGCGTCCTTTTGATGGCGTGGTATTTCGCCTGCCGGGCGATGGCGGGGAAGTGTTTAATATTGATAAATGGGATGAAGAAAAGCCGGAAATGCAGCGGCAGATTCAGCTGTTGACTGCCTTGAAATGGCATCGATTTACCGATAATTTTCTGGTCATTCGCGCCACCTCAACGATGGACTGGTTTAGCGATAGCGATTGGGAAAAAGTACTTTCCAAAGCATCTCTCGCCGCGCGGGCTGCCAGAGCGGCTCATGCGAAAGGTATTGTGTTCGATCCCGAGCCCTATGGCAAAAGCCCCTGGCAATATGACAAGCAAATCCACGCCAGCGATAAATCATGGGAGCAATATAGCGCCAAAGCACGTCTGCGTGGCCGTCAGTTTATGCAGGCGCTGCAAAAGGATTTTCCGCAGTTAAAGCTGCTGATGTTCTATCAATATAGCGTTTATTATGGTGTGATTAAAAGTCCGCAAGATGCAGCGTTGCGCGGCAATGCGTATGGATTGATGCTACCTTTTTTGAACGGTATGCTTGAAACCGCGGGAGAGCGGGTGCAGTTAATTGATGGAAATGAGCATTCCTATTCCGCGACCAGAGCCGAACAATTTGCCTTCGCCTATCAAATAATGCGTGAGCCGCAAGGTTATGTCGATCCGGCGTTGCGGGAAAAATACTGCCGTCATGTCCGCGCCGGGCAAGCAGTTTATGTGGACCTGCTGTTCGGCACGCGGCAGAAGATCAACGATTTCTCCAAATACATGACGCCGGAGGAGCAGATGCAATGGTTCCGTTATAACCTGTATTATGCGCAAAAATATAGCGATGAATATGTGTGGATTTATAACGAGCAAATTCAGTGGTGGCGCAATCGCATGCTGCCGCCTGGCATTGATGCGGCCATTCGCGAGGTCAAACAAAAGATTGCGGAAGATAGGCCGCTGGGATTTGACATTCAGGATAGTATTGTCAGGGCGAAGCAGAAACGGAGCGACGCTTCACCCAAAGAAGAACCGTAATTGCCTAAAACAAGTCGTTTGTTGATAATGGAAGCGGACATGCCATATACTCATAGCTCTTTAGATAAGGACACTTTATGGCTTACGTTGCGACTTGTACATTTCGTGAACCAGCTAAAACATATTATATGGACCCCGGCGAGTTGGAGCTGATGGGAGGGAGTCAGGTCGTCGCCCAGACGGCGCGGGGATTGGAATTGGGCAAATTAAAGTTTGCTCCGCGGGAAGTCAGCGACACCAGCATCCCCGGAAAAGTTCATCCCATTCTGCGCGAAGCAACCAGTGATGATTTGCAAATCGACCTGAAAAACCGCGAGCTCGAAGATGAATACATGCGCATTTCGCGCGATGCCATCAAGAGTTTTGAGCTGGGAATGAAACCCATCAAAGTGGAATTGATGCATGATCGCTCCAAGATGTATTTGTTTTATGAGAGCGAGGAACGCGTTGATTTTCGCGAATTGCTCCGCCATCTTTCGGGACAATTGCATCTGCGATTGCAGTTTGTGCAAGTTGGCCCGCGTGATGCCGCCAAAGTATTGGGCGGTTGCGGGCCTTGCGGCAGATCGTTGTGTTGCTCCACGTTCCTGGGTGAAATGCCGCCGGTGACGTTGAAGAATGCCAAAGATCAGGGGCTGCCGCTCACACCCAGCAAAATCAGCGGCGCTTGTGGGCGATTAATGTGTTGCTTACGTTATGAGATTGAGTTTTATCGCGATCAATCGCAAAAACTTCCCAAACGTGGCGACGGCGTGGATACTCCCGAAGGCCCGGCCAAGGTGAAAGAAGTCAATATCTTTTCGGAAGAATGCGTGGTGACATTGGGCGATGGACGCCAGATTACAATCAGCGGCGAGGTGCTGCGCGAGCAGCGCAAATTACGTGGCCCGGTGCGTTCCTGCAAGAACCATGTAAAGAATGGCGGCACTTGTGAAGGCGGCGAAAAGAAGAATCATTAAACATGCAAAAGTACTTTTTTATAACCACTCCCATTTATTACATTAACGCGACGCCCCATATTGGGCATGCCTATACGCAAATTGCCGCGGATGCACGGGCGCGTTTTGAGCGATTGCAGGGTAAGCCGGTTTATTTCCTGACCGGCACCGATGAAAATGCCGAAAAGATCGCGCGGGTGGCGCGTGCCGCCGGGCGCGATGTGCAGGAATTTTGCGATGAGCTGGCCGAGAAATTCCGCCAGGTGTGGGACGACATGGGGATTTCCTATGACGAATATATCCGCACTTCTTCCGCCGCTCACAAAACTGTGGTGCAGGGCGCGATTGAGCGTTTGTGGCAGAGCGGGCATCTCAAAACAGGAACGTACACCGGCTGGTATAGCGTTCCCGATGAAACGTTTTTTCGCGAAGAAGACACCGAAGAACGCGACGGCCATCACTATATCAAAAACCCCACGGAGGATCTCTCGAAAGCGCCATTGGAATGGGTGGAAGAAGTGACCCATTATTTCGAGTTATCCAAATTCGCCCCCTGGCTGCTGGATTATTACGACAAGCATCCGGAAGTACTTTTGCCGCAAACGCGCCGCAACGAAACGTTGGCATATATCAAATCCGGTCTGCATGACACTTCCATTTCGCGCGAGATGGACTGGGGCGTTTCTGTTCCCGCGTCGGTGCCGCATCATGAAAATCATGTGGTTTATGTGTGGTTTGATGCGCTGATGAATTATTTTTCGGCGCCCGGTTATCTGAGCAAAGATGCCGAAAAACGCGAATTTTTCGAGCAAATTTGGCCGCCCGATTTGCAGCTCATGGCCAAAGATATCTTTACGCGTTTTCACGCCACATTGTGGCCGGCGTTGTTGCATGCGCTGGATTTGCCATTGCCCAAACAACTTTTCGCGCACGGCTTCTGGACTGTCAACGGGCGCAAAATGAGCAAGCGCGATCCGGAAACCATCATCGAGCCCATCGCGTTTTCGCGCCACATTTCGCGCCTTGCCGGCTGCGATTTAAAAACGGCCATCGATGCCTTGCGCTATTATTCGTTGCGTGAAGTGACTTTTGGATCGGATGGCGATTTCTCACCTGAAGGGTGTTTGCTGCGTTACAATAGCGATCTGGCGAATGGATGGGGCAATCTGGTGCAACGCACGCTTTCCATGCTGCATCAATATTTCGAAGGCACAGTTAGCGTCGCCGAGGGCGAGTTTGGCCTGCGCAAAATTCTTCAGGAAAAGCACCAATTGGTTTATGACGCGTATGGGCAATTGGATTTTTCGGCGGCGCTCACTCATGTTTGGCAGGTTATCGCGGAAGCCAATCGCACCATCGAGGAACAAAAACCCTGGGTGAAAATCAAAGCCGGGGACGAGAAAACCGTGGCGGGCTTAATCGGCGAATTATTGCTGGTCTGCCGTTGGACGGCTATGGCGCTGACGCCGGTGATGCCACATGTCGGTGAACGGTTGTGGAAAATGCTTAACGTCTATGGCGATGTGCGCTGGTTGCCGGAAGAGGAAATGTTGCAGGCCTTTCCGTTGGGCCATCGCTGTTATGCGCCCGAGCCATTATTCAATCGCATTAAAAATATACAAGAGGTTAGTTTTATGCCGGAACAGGATACTCCTATCACAGAGAATACGAACACTACAGAAAACGCCGCCGAAAATGTGGCTGCTGAAGTTGAAAAAGCCGAACCCGAATATATCGAATACGACGACTTCGCCAAGGTGCAATTGCGCAGCGGAAAAGTACTTTCCGCGGAACGCATTCCCAAAGCGGATAAATTGCTGCTGTTGAAAGTGGATGTAGGCAGCGAAACGCGGCAAATATTGGCCGGTCTGGCGCAGCAATTCGAGCCGGAAAGCCTGGTGGGCAAAACCGTGATCGTGGTGGTTAATCTCAAACCGCGCAAATTGCGTGGCTACGAATCGCAGGGCATGCTGCTGGCCGCTTCGCCCAGCGATGACGCGCCGCCGAGCGGATTGTTGACGGTGGATGCGGATGTTATTCCCGGCAGCATTGTGCGGTGATTTGCCGGGTCAAATTTCTCTAACACGGGCCGTCATAAAATGAGCTAATATGGAACTCCTACGGCATGCCTGGCATTTATTGCGCTTGACGGAAAAGTTGCTGCTGGGTGCGTCGCTGGTGGTGCTGGGGGGTTGTGCCATTAATTCCTGGCAATTGTCCGGGCAGCAAACGTACGAAAAAATCGTGTTGCGGGAACCCTCGCATGCCACGTTAATCAAATGGCAGGATGATGGCGAGTTGATGGTGGACGTGACCGGTGCGGTGCGTCATCCAGGCATTCTTAAATTATCATCGAGCGCACGCGTGCAGGATGCTGTGCGCCAGGCCGGCGGATTATTGCCTGATGCATCGACTGCTGATTTAAATTTGGCGGCGCCCTTGCAGGATGGCCAGCAGGTGCGTGTGGCCGCGAAAGGCGATAAAAGTACTTTTACTCAAAGTACTTTTGATGAAAAACTTATCGATATCAATCATGCCAGCGCCGCTGAATTGCAACGTTTGCCCGGCGTGGGGCCGGTGCTGGCGCAACGGATTATGGAATTTCGCCGGACGCATGGCTCGTTTCGCAGCCTTGAAGAATTGGATGGCGTCAAGGGCATTGGCCGCAAGCGATTGGAGAAATGGCGGCCATTGATCATTTTCCGTTAGCGAGCGTCAGAGTGTTGTCCTTTCAATATCACCCGGCATGAAACCGGGGTTCATTAGTAGACTGATCTAACCAATTATGACCATCAAAAAATACAGTGTTGTTCTCACCTTCGCGTTAGCCCTGTGCCTCTGGGGCAAAGTGATTGCCGATGAAACGGAATTGCCGTTGCCGCCTGCGCCCAGCGAGGAAAAAACGCCGCCGGCCGATGACGCGGCTGCACAAGATGCCCAAACCGCGGCTCCGGCCGCCAGGGAAAATCTGGAAAAACTCCAGGTTGTGGCCATTTCCGGCAAAGTGCCTTACTATGTTGATAACGGCACCGCCATGGTGCCCATCCGTCCCATCTGCGAATTTCTGGGTTTGGAAACTACTTATCGTTCGGGCATTGTATCGATAACCGGTATTTTGCAATCATCCTCCAAAACGCTGGCAGCAGATGAATCAGATGATTCTGATGAAGAAAAAGCCGGGAAGGCTCCACAGGGCAATCCCATCTTCGTGAATTTTCGTGTCGGCAACAAAGTCGCGCAGATTATTGAAGGCGTGCACAATCGCACCTTTAATCTGGATGCGGTGCCGGAAATGCGGCTTGGCGTCACTTTTGTGCCATTGCGTTTTGTGGCTTCGGCCTTTGATTCCAAAGTGACGTATAATGCCAAAAATGCCTTGATCACCGTCCAAAAAGGTAACCGCATCGGCTATTTGCGCCAGCCCGATCAGTGTAGCGCCAATGTCAAAAAGACAGTGAAACTCACCGTGGCCAATCGCGTGGGGCGCGCTTTCACCTTACAGTTGAAAGGCCCGTGCAGTTTCCGCATCGAATTGGGCCGCCTCCAGAAAGTCACCGTTAAACTCCCCGCCGGGCTGTATGAATATACAGCCGTCTCGCGCGGCGTTTATCCCAAACGCGGCAAGCGCTGGCTGCGCAGCGGCGCCCAGGTCAACTGGACATTTGGCGGCTAAAAGGTTTTCTGAATGTTTGTGTCCCATGCCACTCCCTGAATCTACCGATGCTAAAAGTACTTTTATCGCCAGCCATGCCCGCCGGGTTCTGGAACTGGATCGCGTCTTAGCATCTCTGCACCGGCAATGTGCCAGCGAATTGGGACAATCGCTGGTGGATGGGTTGGAGCCGTTGCACGAACGCGCAAAAGTACTTTTACGCTTGCAGGAAACCAGCGAAACCCGTCATTTTCTAAACACCGGTCATGCGCCGGTCTTTGCCGGCATGGTGGATTTGCGGGAAGTGCAGGCTTTATCCGCCAAAGGTTTCCTGCTCGAAGCGGCGCAGCTGGGCAGGGTGGCGCGGTTTGTCGAGGGAGCGCGGCGGTTGCGCGAATCACTGGCTCCGCTCACGCCCGAACAGCATCCCCGATTATGGCAGTTGTCGCGTGGCATTATCGTATTGAGGGATTTGGAAAAAGTACTTTTCAATGCCGTTGATGTCAATAACGATGTGATCCGCGATAACGCATCGGTGCGTTTGCTCAAAGCGCGGCGTTCCATTGCGGCCGCTAAGGATCAAATTCAGGAACGGCTGCGCGCCTTGATCGGTGATGCCAATATCCGCACTCATTTGCAGGACAATTTTGTCACGATGCGCGGCGGGCGTTATTGTCTGCCGGTTAAATCGGAAAGCCGTTCCGCCGTGCCCGGCATCGTGCACGATCGCAGCGCGTCCGGCGGCGCCGTTTTCATTGAACCGCAAAGTGTGGTTGATGCTAATAACCGATTGCGCGAATGGGAAGTGGAAGAAGCGCAGGCGGTGGAAGAAATTTTGCGCGAATTGACGGTGCAGGTGAATGAAGCCGCACCGGCATTGAAACGCACCCAGAAAGCCGCGGGGAAACTCGATTTCGCCTTTGCCAAAGGACGTCTCTCACAGCGTTGGCACGGCACCGAGCCGGCATTATCCGCAACGCCGGTAACGCATCTGTTGCGCGCGCGCCATCCCTTGATTGAGAACCCCGTGCCCAATGATATTATTTTGGGAGACGAATTCAACGTCCTCCTTATCACTGGTCCCAACACCGGTGGCAAAACCGTGGTGCTTAAAACGCTGGGATTATTGACGTTGATGGCCTGTTGCGGATTGCACATTCCGGTCGCGCCTCAAAGTGCGTTGTGGATTCCGGCGCAGGTTTTTGCGGATATCGGCGATGAGCAATCGCTGGAGCAATCGCTATCCACCTTTTCTGCCCATCTCAAAAACATTTTGCGCGTGGTGCAACATGCCGATGAGGGCGATTTGATTTTGCTGGATGAAGTGGGCGCGGGCACCGATCCCGACGAAGGCGCGGCGTTGGCCAAAGCTATTTTGCGTCATCTGGCGCGGCGCAAAACGCTGGTGGTGGCGAGCACTCATTTCGGCGAATTGAAACGGTTTGCGCTCAGCGCGCAACGTTTTGAAAATGCCAGCGTGGAATTTGATGAAGGCAGTTTCCGCCCCACCTATCATTTACAGATCGGCGTGCCGGGCTCCAGCAATGCCTTGCATATTGCACAGCGGCTGGGAATGCCGCGGAATCTGGTGCAGCGGGCGCGGCGTTATTTGGGCGAGGAACATGCTTTGTCAGAAGAAGCCTCGCGCCAGTTGGAAGCGGCCGGGCAGGATTTGCGCGAACAGCAGGAAGCGCTGCAACGCAGCCGCGACGAGGTGCAACAATTACAGCGGGAATACGAACGTAAATTGCAGCGGCTGGAACGCGAGAAAACGCAAATCCTGGCGCGCAGCCAGCAGGAATTGGCGGAGACGCTGGAACGGACGCAGCAGGAAGCGGAAGACATCCTGCGCCAGTTGCGGCGGCAGCACAAAGAATCCAAAGAAACCGAAACCGCGCGCGGACGGTTGAAAACGTTGCGCGCCAAAAACCATCCCTTCCTCCAGCGTAAAAGTACTTTTAACAGCCCCGGCGTTTCTGCGGCTCCCGATGTTGCGGCTAAAAGTACTTTTGACACCGTTGAAGAGAGTGAACCAGAAGAGCAGGGCAGCATTGCCAAATTCCGCCCCGGCGAACTGGTGCATGTGAAGCAATTTAACCGTGAGGGCGAAGTGCTTTCGTTGCCCGGTGTTGACGGCAAAATGGAAGTGCGCATTGGCGCCATGAAGTTGCGTTTGGAACCGTTTCAGTTGAAATCATTGCGCTCGCGTCCCGCCGCGCCGGTGCGCATCAATGTGCATGTGCCGGATGCCTCCAGCGAAATCAACCTGATTGGCAAGACCACCGACGAAGCGATTTATGAACTGGAAGAACGCATGGATGCAGCGGTGCTGGCAGGATTAAAAACAGTGTGGATCGTGCATGGCCGCGGCACCGGCACGCTGCGCAAATCGGTGCATCAATGGCTGAAATCACATCACGCCGTTCAAAAATTCGGTTTAGCCCCCCTGGCTGAAGGCGGCGAAGGCGCCACTGTGGCACATCTGGCGTAAGCAGATTGATTTTGTAAAAATGATGGATGCGAGTTCTGGGATATCAGATGCAAATGCCCTCTTTTAAAAAAGTGGGCCTTTACGTTAGTTCTATGGTGAGAACGAAAAAGTACTTTAATCCACTTCGCAGAGCGCGGGAGACGAAGTGAGCAATTCGGAGATGCGGGTGCTTTTGAAGGCATTTTCCACAGATTCGAGTGCGTCGTCGAGGCGTTGGTGCAGAGGGCAGAGCGTAGAATGTTCGGGATTCCCCAGAGGGCAGCTTTCAATTCGTGGCATTGCATCCACGGCATTCACCACATCATAAATCGTGGTGGTTTCGGGATCACAGGCCAGACGAAAGCCGCCGCCGATGCCGCGTTGCGATTGCACCAGGCCGGCGCGGCACAGGGTTTGTAACACTTTCAATAAGTATCCCGGCGGCACCTGAGTTTGCTCCGCGATGAAAGGAGCCGTTAATAATAAATCCGGCTCCTTCTGAGCAACATGCGACATGCAGACCACGGCGCGCAAGGCGTATTCGGCAGTTTGTGAAACGATATTCATATCGGTTTACCTGATTATATCATTTTACGCAGTTTGCCACTACTTAAAAAGGATGTTAAAGTCTTCTTTGAAGGTGATTACCCATGTTACTTAATTTGAATAACGCTGTTAAAGAATTACACGAAACCGGCCAGGGCGCAAGTGGCGTCAAGCGTGCCACGCTGCATCGCAATGAAGGTGCGGTGTATGTGCTGCTGGCATTTGAACCCGATTCACATATGCAGGAACATCAGGCCAAAGCCTGGGCCAGCGTGCAATGTGTGGAAGGCGAAATTCGTTTTACGCTGGAAGACGAAGAATATCATTTGCGCGAGGGCGATGTTATCGTCATGGAGCCGGGGCAGCGCCACAGCCTGGGCAGCAAAATCTCCAGCGCCGCGTTGGTTACGCTGGGGCCAGCCAAAGATGGAGCGTGAGGCGAATCATGAGCGAGACCAATAACGCCGCAAAAGTACTTTTTCTGCCCCGCCTTGCCGAGTTATGCGGCGCCACCGGAAAAGGCGGTCCGCAATGGGGCGCTGCCACCGATGACCTCAATCTCACGGTGCTGACCTGGTCCAAAGAACAGGGCGTGGCGAGGGATGTGAATAACGAATTAGACGTGGTGTGGATTGGCGTCGAAGGCACCGCCTGGGTGCAGGTGGATGATCAGCAATACACATTGGAAGAAGGTAGCCTTATCGTGATTCCGCGCGGTGCGGCGCGTTCGCTACGTTGTGTTTCTGACCAATGCAGTTATCTCAGCATGCATCGCAAACGGCATGGTTTGTCCATCGAAAATCGGTTAGTTTAAAAGTTGTTGACGCCGCTTTGGAAAAAGTACTTTTGGATCAAAAGTACTTTTTTTGTTGTTTTCTGATACATAACTTGTGGCCACGCGTAGCTCTCCATTGATAACAAACCATGCATTACGATAAAATGCATCGGCGCGTGCATGTTATTGGCCGCTGCAAAGAAAGAAGATTATCGCTCATGAATATCCGTTGCCGCACCCTTAAACGAATTAGCGTGGAATATGCCGCGCCCATCACGCACAGCATGCGATTATTGAGAGTGTTTCCGCCGCCGGTGCGTGGCGGCCAGAGTGTGGAATCGCTGGACTGGAAATGCACGCCGCGCGAAAATGCCTTTGATGTGCATGAAGATGTTTTTGGCAACGAAGTGCTGGGTTTGCGCCACCGCGAAATTAAACAGCAGTTCACTTTTGAGATGGAGCTGGTTACTGTCCAAAAAAGTACTTTTACGGGTATACCGTTGGAAACAGGTTTGCCCGAAACGCGGCTGGGCGCATTTCTGATGCCGTCGGCGCTGGCTGATTTCAATGGCGTGTTATTGCCCATGGCGAGAGCTTTGCAAGGGCAGCCGGCCGCGGAAATTTGCGCGGCTGTGCATGAATTATTGCGTTATGAACCGGGGCGCACTTTTGTGAATACGCCGGCATCGGTGGCCTTGGAGCAGGGATGTGGCGTGTGTCAGGATCTGGCGCATTTGATGATTGCCTTTTGCCGCGCCTTAAAAATCCCAGCGCGTTATGTGGCGGGATATTCGCCTACGGAAGGCGCCATGCATGCCTGGGTGGAGGTGCTGGAAAACAATGTGTGGAATGCCTGGGATCCCACACATAATCAGCCCACCTCGCCGGAATATGTCTATGTGGCAAGTGGCCGTGATTTTCGCGATGTGGCGCCGCTCACCGGCACCTATCAGGGCGCGCCCGGCCCGCGTCTGGAAGTGCATTGCGCTACAAAAGTACTTTGAGCAAAAGTACTTTTGCGTCGCTGCGCATTAATCCAGGTGAAAGAAATGACTTTCCGTATCGCCCAGCAGTAATTGGATATAGGCGATTTGTCCGTGATGGTGCAGGATTTCTGTCACTGGAACGCGAATGGCCAATTCCATCGGCATTTCCGAGAAGGGAAATTTCACGATGCTGTTTAATTGATCAGAAGTGAGCGAACGCAAGGCAGTGGCGTAAGTTTCCACTGCGTCCAGCATGGCTTGTTTGGCTTCTTCGCGATTTTGCGGCTCGGCTACTCTGCGTTGATATTCTCCGGTTTGAAAGAGCAGCGATGCTCCATCCACCGAACGGGCAATTTCATGGGCGATTTCCAAGGCGCTTTGTGCATCCGGCGCCGGTTTCCACTGCAATTTGTCATCCGGGATAAAGTCCAAATTATAGGCTGCATTTTGCGCGCCCCATTGTGCCATACTGATTAAAAGTTCGATGGATTCCATAGACGAGATTATACAACATACTCATGTTAC
>Ga0182738_1007290_pt1 | contig 11265 bp, 8 predicted proteins | sample eDN5th30CBELigMG_FD_128876 | JGI IMG/M metagenome (GOLD analysis project Ga0182738, IMG submission 128876) | Enriched Miracle-Growth compost microbial communities from Emeryville, California, USA - eDNA 5th pass 30_C BE-Lig MG (version 2)... ...
ACCGATCCAGCCCCAGCAACAACCCGTAATGCTCAGAAAGTGTGTTCATCCCCACAGCATCCAAAATCCAACCCGCCCCCGCCAGCCCCAAACAACATCACCCACGAAATTCTGAGAAGAACCGAACAGAACAGCCCCTGGCAGCACGGTGAAGATGATTTGTCCACCGCGGCAACACTCCTCTTCGCGCAGGGACTGCCCGATCCGCGAGGATTGGAATATCGAGAAATTGAAATCCCGATCGGCAACCCGTGGAATGGTGGCGGATTTCCCCTGCAGACACATGGATGGATCTTGCCTGAACAACAGGGATAAGGGCGATTCGCCATTGCCTGGAATGGGCTGGTGTACCCGCTTTTATCAACGGGGGATCTCGCGGACCTCCATCAGGACTGGGCTGATGCTGAAAAGCCGGCCAAAAAAAACAGAACTCTCCACCCTCAACATGCCCTTGAATCCATCTCTGTTCAGCCAACCCCACCCACCCTCCTGAAGTTGACGCTGCTGCTTCGTCTGGGGGAAACGGAGATCGTTCAGAAGATTGCTCCGTTGCTTCAGAAAGAGGCCACCTCTGATCTCTATTTAGAACTTGCCAGCGACTGGACATGGTTTGCTTTTGAACGGGCCGTCTGTGCCCATGAACGTGGTGATGATCGGCTCTGCCTGCTCGATTGTCAGTTGCTCACCAAGCTTCAGCCTGTAGTTGAAGCTGAAGTAAAACGCCGCGGCATTCCGCAACCAACGGACTCTTCCAACTCCCATTTCCCCGATCGCAAACTTCCTTATCTGCCATTCCTCAAACAACTCGATTTACTATTGAAGGACACTGAACGTCGCTTAGCGCCCTCTCAACAAGCTCCGCCTCCGAAAGACTCAATTGAGGCTTTGATTGATGACTTACAGAATGTGGGTGCCCGACAGGATGGGCAACCCGGCGGCGTCACACTCGCCTTTGATCCGCGCGTGCAGGCATTGGTAAAACGTGGAGACGAGATCGTGGAACCGCTTCTGAAGGCCATGGAACATGACACTCGCCTGACCCGCTCGGTTTCATTCGGACGAGATTTTTTTCGCAGCCGTCGCCTGATTTCGGTGTCGGAAGCTGCATTCGCGACGTTGCAAGATTTTTTACAGGTGGACTTCAAAACGAATCGCAAAGAGGACGGCGAACCCTTATCCCGCCGCGAACAGGCCCGGCAAATTCGCGACTACTGGGCCAGAATGGGCAACTTGCCTCCCAGCGAACGTTTTTATGCGACATTGAAGGATGACCAGGCCGATCCGGACCAATGGCTGCAAGCTGCCGCCTCTCTCGTTCAGCCTACGGATGTGGAACGTCACGGCTGGTGGACGATATTTCCCACGCGCAAGCCCGACCAGAAAATTGTGATGCGAGGCGAAGTTTTGCGCGATGGGCGATCTCCATCAGTCTCGGAACTTCTGGCAAAACGTTCCGACGACATTGCCGCCATTCGCACACACTCTTCAAACGATCATTTTCTGTTCATTCATGCCGGGCAAATGGCAATCCACCTGGCCAGCTGGGATCAGAATACAGCGATCCCGGTCCTGAAGAGACGACTGCAGCGAGCCTGGAACATTGGGGCAGAGCCTCACGATATTCTCGCGTTTAATACCACTCCTTCAGAATTCTTTGGAAACATCATCGTGAAGATGACGCTGGCCCGGGTGCAATGTGGGGATCAGACGGCCTATGATGAATACTCGACATGGATTCGTCAGGTCGATTTGAAGAACGTAGGATTCGCCGCCAGGGATTTGCTGAAACCGTTGAGTCAGGGAGCGGATCACCCCAGCATTGCGACAGCAATTCATTTTCTGTTTAACGATCCAGCGTCTCCCTGGTCAAATGTGTTGGACCAGCGGAACGGCATCTGGCAGACCGACTTCTGGAAATCGCAATTGCCGAAAACAGAGGGCTTCCGCCAGCAGGCCCTGCGCGGTCTGACTGATCAGTCTGCAGTGGGGTCGGTCAAATGCGTTTCGCGGACGGATGGCAAAGGAGGTTATCTCAACGTCTCTCTGGCAGGAGGAGGATTCTGGCTTCGCGATTCCGGATCGGATCCAGAAGAGCCGCAGATCGGAGAAGAACGAGCTTTCCGAGTCTGCGATGCTTTCGCTTATTTCTATTCCCAGTATCAGGATGGTCCAGAATTCCAGCTTTACTGGTCAGAACAGAAACGTAATGCCGGTGTGGCTGCGTGTCTCGAATGGCTGGAAACGAAGGAATCCGTTTTGAAATGAGGCAGTCCCAGATCCTCAAATCATCAGGAGAGAGGGCGCTTCTGGAAAGGTGAACTCGTTTCTATTCCGTAACCCGGGACTCTGCCGGGCTACCAGGCTTTCAGTTTGCCGTCTTGAGAGCCAACTGCTTTGGCCTGGGCTCTCACAGTGCATGTTTCGACTGATGAAATGCAACTCGCCGCGTGCAGGAACGCGGTCGATGCGGGGAGGAATGCGTTCTGGCCCCGGTCGGCTCTCCTTTCTGGCAGGGTTGCTGACGAATCGCGCGATCGTCAGCCAATCAGAGAACTCCAAAGAGTCGATTTCCCGGCAATTTGGGAATTTCCGAAGTCTGGCACTCCGTCTGCTCAGGTGAACGTTCATCACGATTGCTGCCGATTCGCCACGAGTGGTTTGTCAGCTTTGAAAATTCGGGGAGGTCTTACACTCCGCATCGACCGCGTTCCGCCACGCGGCGAGTCGCGTTTTACCAGTCAAAATGCGAGCTGCGAGGACCCGGGCGGGAGCAACTTGCTCTAAAACAGGATGACCACTGTGCGAAAGATTGGCTGAACCAACATCTGGAACCAACGTCGCCCGGTGACAGAATTAAGGAGGGACCAGATCTTGGCTTGCTTACACAACCCCCTGAGGAACGTTGCCAAACCATGTCCGGAGTCATCTCTGCTTCTATATACCGAGCGAATGGGCATCGGCGAACAAGCTCTGCGGCCCCTCATGAAATTTGATGACGTCATCACTGGCACCATCGCGGCTGCAAAGAATCAGCGCAAACGGCCCCGCCATCATTAAAACGCATTCACCCCGCACAGATCGCGTTCCGCCACGCGGTGAGTCGCGTGTCATCAGTCGGCACGCGAACTGCACGGGCACAGGCCAGAGCAACTTGCTCCAGAGAGTCAGTTGTTGAGAGCGGATGGCTTACATATGATTCATCCCACGGTCGTTCCAAGTCAGATCGGATTGAGACGAGAAGAAAGGGAGAGCGGCTGTCTGGAAAGATAGATCGTCTCCGGCGGTCTATACTGGATCACGCGATGTGGGGAATACAGTTTGGCATCATGCTGTGCATGATTGCGCTCAATGGGCTGCTGGCAGCATTTGAAATCGCATTGGCGTCCACCACGATTGCGAGATTACAAGCACTGGTCGATGCCGGTCGGCGCAGCGCCGGCAGAGCTCTGAAGATGAAGCAGAGCATGGAAGGCAGCCTGGCTGTTGTCCAATTGGGTATTACGCTGGTTGGTTCGATTGCCGGTGCAGCAGCCGGTGTGGGCGCTCAAGAGCAACTGGCTCCCGTTTTTCAACAACAGTTGAAAGTCTCGGAAACCATTGCGGATCTGCTGTCGCTGATTCTCATCGTCATTCCTCTGACCGCGTTCATGATCGTTTTTGGGGAACTGATTCCCAAAGTCTATGCACTGCGAAATCCGGAAGCGGTCCTGCTTCGGCTTTCACGGCCCATGCAAATTTTTGCTGGGACCGTCTGGCCGCTGGTCTGGTTGCTGGAAGGGGCGGTCCATCAACTGATGAAGCTGTTTGAGTGGCTGCAAAATCGGCGATCGGGGGGCCAAAAAGCGACCGGGGGTGAATCGACCGGTCTGCAGGAACTTCGCGCCAGTGTCGCCATCGCCCGCGCATCGCGACTCATCGATTCGCAACAGGAAAAAATTATCCTGGGAGCGGCCGAACTCTCTCAGCGACCAGTCCGGGAAATCATGCTTCCCACGGAATTCATCAGCCTGATTGATGCCGATTGCACACCTGGAGATGCACTGGTTGCAGCCCATCTCGACATGCACACCCGTTTCCCGGTGACCGAAAAGAAAGGAGATCCGCAGTCGATCGTCGGATATGTCATCTTCAAGGATATTGTGGCCCATCTTCGTTTTTCTCCCCGCGAAAATACGATCCGCAGTATCATTCGAAAGATCAATCGGTACTCTGCGGATCTTCCGATTGCGCAGGTACTGGAACGCCTGATTCGTCATCGGGCCCATATTGCATTGGTTGCCGATTCTGCTGGCCGGATTGTGGGGATGGTGACGATGGAAGACATGGTGGAGGAACTGATTGGAGAGATTGAAGACGAATATGACCGTTTGCCGTCGCAGTTAGTCCAGACCGGACGGGGCTGGATTGCAGGCGGAGGTGTTTCACTCAAATCGCTGGAGTTTCAGACTGGCCTGATGCTGCCGCCGGTCACGAGCGAAGAAGAAGTCTCCACACTCAACGACTGGATCACCGCGAGTATTCAGGGGCCGATCCGTGGTGCCGAAACCATCGACATCCCGGACGCCAAAATCCTGGTTCGGAAAACTCGACGCCACAAAGTGATGGAAGCTTTTCTTTCCCCAATCTGAAGCAGGTTGAATCTGAAGCAAGTTGCTCTGGCCGGAGAATTTGTTCTCTTTAGTCACGTTTTTTTGGTGACGGGAGACTCATGCCCGCTCCCGGATGATAAGATACTCGGCAAGTTGTCCCAGTTGCGGACCGGAGCTTTGGATTTGAGCGAGGTAGAACAAGTTGCTCTGGCCTGGACTCGCGCGGCGCGCGTTTTGACTGATGAAAGGCAACTCGCCGCGTGGCGGAACGCGGCCGATACGCGGTGAACGCGCTCCAGGTCTATCCAGACGCATCCCCGCAACGACTGTCGCCCCTGCTATGACTCTCCACAACCATTAACGCACTCCTTCCATGAATTATCTCTGGGCGCTCATCCTGGTTCTCTCCAATGCTCTGGCATGGGGATCAAATTTCTTTGGTGTGCCGGGCAACTGGCTGATCATGGTTTTTGCAGTGGTTTATAAGCTGGTCTTGCCGGAAAATTCTCACCCGTCCATCACCTGGAAAGTCTTGATTCTGATGCTGGTGCTCGCCATTCTGGGAGAGGTCTGGGAATTCCTGGCGGGTGCTGCCGGAGCTGCGAAAAAAGGGGGAAGCCGCCGTGGCGCCATCATGGCCATTGTGGGCTCACTGGCAGGCAGCATTGGTGGAGCAATGCTGGGAATTCCGATTCCGGTGATCGGTCCGCTGGTGGGTGCACTCGTGGGGGGAGCGGTCGGTGCATTTGCCGGTGCTTACCTCGGCGAGCGGGGGCGGACACATGCGGACCGTGTGGAAATCGGCAAAGGGGCAATGTTCGGAAGACTCATCGGCACTGCTGGCAAGTTGATCTTTGGTCTCCTCATGTTCTTCATTGTCACACTGGATTCATTCACCGATTTCTAGTGGTGCGACCATTCTGTCCTGACAGGTTCTCGAGCATCGTCTGCAGGCACGTGGGCCTGCTCGTCACATGTTTTTCAACATGTCAATTCAGGTTTGAACATCCACGAGAGCCCTGTCAGGACTTGGTTTTGGGGTGCGTCATCGTGAAACGTCCTCCGTTGTCGGACTTTGGGTGAAGATCTCTGGCAGGGTGGCAAGCTTTTTGTCGGTGCAGCTGGCACAGCTGTTGCTTTCAGCCGGTTGAACTCTCCTCAACATACGCTCAGAACGTGCTGACGAAACGAGAAAGCCTCTCGGTTTTGTGAAGCCTGGCGATGTTGGAACGGCAGCCCAGCTGCCCCTGGTCACCAGCAAAGAAGAGAAATGATGCCCCGAACTTTTCATGGAATACTGCTTGCAGCGTTGATTTTCAGTGTTTTCTGGACCAATCCGCACGCACAGGGGGATGACACTCCTGCCTTCGACGCTCTCTCCAGCACTGCATCCGCAGAGCCACAGACCACGGTCAATATGTCGCAGCCGCCTGACACTTTGGATTCGGGAAACGTGGCCTGGATGCTGACATCCTCAGCACTGGTGCTCATGATGACAGCACCGGGACTCACCTTATTTTATGGGGGGCTGGTACGAAAGAAAAATATCCTCAGCATCATGATGCAATGTACTTTTCTGGCCGGGATGATGACCATTCTCTGGGCCGTGGTGGGATATAGCTGGGCCTTTGGAGGGACTGATCCTCATCTGGGAAACACCGATCACCTTTTTTTGAAGGGGATCATTCCAGACGGGAAAGAACTGACTCTGCTGGCTTCCGGAGAAGGGATGATCTTCTGCGTCTTTCAGGGGATGTTTTTCATCATCACTCCCGCGCTGATCTGCGGAGCGTTTGCCGAGCGCATGAAATTCAGCACAATGGCGGTCTTCAGCTGTTTGTGGGGCCTGGTGGTTTATTGTCCGATTGCTCACTGGGTCTGGTCGGACAAAGGCTGGTTGAATGGAGCAAATGCTGACGCCCTCTTTCCGGGGCTGGATTTTGCGGGTGGAACCGTGGTCCATATCAGTTCCGGGGTCTCGGCTTTGCTGTGTGCTCTGGTGATCGGCAAGCGGTTGGGCTTTCGACAGGAACCGATGCCGCCGCATAATCTGACATATACCTGTACCGGGGCAGCATTGCTCTGGGTGGGCTGGTTTGGATTTAATGCCGGCAGTGCGCTGGCTGCCAACGAAGTTGCGATCAATGCCTTTGTCGCAACGCATTTTGCCGCTGCTGCGGGAGTGCTGGCCTGGTCTATTGCGGAATGGATCGGGCACGGCAAGCCGACGACTCTGGGGGCCTGCTCGGGGGCGGTGGCCGGACTGGTGGGGATCACCCCTGCTGCCGGAGCGGTGAATCCGTTACACGCTATCCTGATTGGCATCAGCGCAGGAGTGCTTTGCTATCTGGCCTGTACAAAACTCAAGAACGCCCTGGGATATGACGATTCTCTGGACGCCTTTGGCGTGCATGGCGTGGGTGGCACAGTGGGAGCGATTCTCACAGGTGTCTTCGCCACAAAAAGCGTGACAGGAGGCATCAGCGGACTCATTGAACACAACCCGCAACAGGTCTTGAATCAACTGGTCGGGGTGGGAGCTGCCATGGCTTTGTCCCTGGTCGGCACTTTTTGCCTGCTGAAATTACTGGATGCCACAATGGGCCTGCGCGTGAATCAGGAAGCCGAACTGCAAGGACTGGACCTGAGCCAGCATGGCGAAGAGGGGTATCTGTTTTTATAATTCCCTGTTGCTGTGTCACAGCACGACTGAATGTCGATTTCCTTCGTCCAGATCCCCCTCATATTCGACCGCGTTCCGCTCGATGACAAAGTGCATTTCATCTGTGAAAGTGCATGCTCCGCGGTACAGGCCAGAGCAAAAAACTGCTCTCAAAGGAAAATTTCATGAAGAAGATCGAAGCAATCATCCGGCACTTCAAACTCGAAGAAGTCAAGGATGCACTGACAGCAGCAGGGGTCTCCGGCATGACCGTTTCGGAGGTACGTGGATTCGGACGTCAGAAAGGACATAAAGAACAGTATCGCGGTGCGGAATACACGGTGGACTTTCTTCCGAAAGTGAAGATGGAAATCGTGGTTCCGGATGATGAAGTGCAAACAGCTGTGGACGCGATTCTCAGCACCGCACGGACCGGCCAGATTGGGGATGGCAAGATCTTCATCTCCGATCTGCAGGAAGCCATCCGTATCCGCACCGGGGAAACCGGCGCCGACTCGTTGTGATCGACAGTCGTTCGATCGGCAGTCGTTCACAGTTTGACAATGCAAGTTGCCGAAGGGACGATGGGCGCAAGTCACACAGTCCTTCCAGGTTTGGAAGCTTGATCCCAAAGTGACGTCAAGAGGGAGAACAGGGGAAAGACTGTCATTGATGCTTTCCCCTCTCTTCTCTTTCCTCTTTTCCCTATCAGCCTGTTGAAATTTACTCAAACCAAGGTTGGCCTGACGCAAGAAGATGAAATGATCAATGTTCTGAAAGGGGCTCGGCTCGGCAGGAGCCTCGCCCTTCCGAACTTCAACAGGCTGCTCTCCCCCGATCTCTACCCCCTGACCCCTCCCCCAGGATACGTGCATGAAGAAAGTTGAAGCGATCATTCGGCATTACAAGCTGGACGACGTCAAGAATGCTCTGACGGATTCCGGGATTATCGGGATGACCGTCAGCGAAGTGCGCGGGTTCGGACGGCAGCGCGGACATAAGGAGCATTATCGCGGCGCGGAATATACGGTCGACTTCGTCCCGAAGTTAAAGGTGGAAGTCGTGATTGAAAATGCGATGCTCGATAAAGCCCTCAATGCCATTATGGATTCCGCCAGAACCGGGCGAGTGGGCGACGGCAAGTTGTTCGTCACCAATATTACAGACGTGATTCGAATTCGTACCGGCGAATCCGGCAGCGACGCCGTTTAGAGCAAGTTGCTCTGGCCTGGGCCCGCACAGCGCGCGTCTCGACTGATGAAACGCAACTCGCCGCGTGGAGGAACGCAGCCTATACGGAAGTCCATGCGATCTAGAGTGCTTCACTCCGCATTGTCCGATTGATCGTTGGATTCTCTCTGCGAGTGTCCACGCATACCACGGACAATACGGAAGTCATGCGCTCTGGGGCAGGTGGCTCTGACATGGCACGATCCGGCTCAGACGGTGCTCATTCGCTGCAGGACGTCTTACAGGAGTTCGAAGTCTGACTGGGAAAAGGAGAAAGAGGGGGTCAGGAAAAAGTCTGCAAATCGTTGAAATTTCTGACCTCTGATTCCCACCTTTGACCACTCATCGTCTCTGCACCGCAGTCTTGGAAGTCCTGTCAATTCTTTGGCATCAATGAAATCATTGCGGCCACGGAAGCGGTCAGCCCCGTTTCCAGCGCCGGACGCACGTCCGGCGCATAGAGCGAAGAATGCAACGAAGGCAACGAGGCACCTTCGTTTTTGGCAGCAGCCCATTTTTCGGGACTCACCGTTCCCAGGCGGAACATGAAGATCGGAACCCCTGCCAGGCCGTACAGACTGAAGTCCTCCGCAGCCATCGACTGTTCTGCCGGAACAAGTTTTTCGTCCCCCAGTGCTTCCCCCATGGCCGGCAGAGCACGATGAACCAGATCAGCATCATTCTTTGTCGCTGGGACTCCTTCCAGAAATTCGATACGGGGTTCGGGTGCGTTGAAAGAACTTGCCACGGCATGGGTCTTACGGCTGATTGCCTCGTGCAATTGCTGGCGAACTTGCGGGGTGTAGCTGCGAATCGTCAGCAGGAGCTTGCATTCATTGGGGATGATGTTGTGCTTTGCTCCTCCGTGGATGGCTCCCACAGTGATGACCGCCTGGTCGAATGGCGAGATTTCGCGTGAGACAATTGTTTGCAAATCGACCACGAGTTGGGCTGCCTGAACAATGGGATCAATACACCCTTCAGGCTTGGAACCGTGCCCTCCGCGTCCCTTCATGGTGATAGTGCAACTGTCGGAATTGGCCATCATGTAGCCGCTGCGATATCCGATCACACCGCTCGGCAATCCGGCATCGCAGTGCAGTGCCAATGCAAAATGGGGTCTGGGAAAACGCGTGAACAGCCCATCCTCGAGCATCCTCCGGGCTCCGACAACTTTTTCTTCCGCCGGTTGTCCAATCAGCATCGCCGTCCCGGACCAGGTGTCCCGATGCTTCGATAAAATACGGGCCAGCCCGATAAAATTCGTCATATGCAGATCATGTCCGCAGGCATGCATGACCCCTGTCCTGGAGCCGTCAGCGGATTCGATCGTTACGGTCGAGGCATAAGGTAATCCGGTTTCTTCCGTCACCGGCAGGGCATCCAGATCGGTGCGAAACATCACAACCGGTCCGCTGCCATTCTTCAAGAGACCGACCACTCCGTGGCCTCCCACGTTGGTGGTGATGTCAAATCCGGCGGATTTCAATTCTGCAGCAATTCGTGCGGAAGTTTCCACTTCTTCAAGTGAAACTTCCGGATGGCTGTGGAGATGCTCATAAAACGGAATGAGTTGATCCACCTCCTGCTCAACCCATGTCTTAACGTCCTCAGCATGAACCAGGCTGGTGAATGCACAAAGCACAGTCGCTGCCACAAGAGATCGAATTGTGGTCCACTGGAACATTGGCTTACTTTCTCTGAAGAATGAAGTGTCGCCACCTGGAACGCCAGCACTGATCATAACGATCCGTCTACCGGAAATCTTGTCCCATTCGCCTCGCGGAACGGCCAAAGCACATTCACCCCGCATCGACCGATTTATCGTTTCACTGTCGTCCGCAACGAAACGATGAATCGTTGGATTCTCTCTGCAAGTCTCTACGCACACGACGGACGATGCGGGGTGAATGCGCTCTGCCCCTGCAGAGATTTTCGTAACGTGCGCAGATCGGGGAAAGGTCGATCTACCCGGCGACATCCATCAGGAAGTAGACCAGATGTCCCTCCAGCAGTCAGTCCCTGGGGAAGGCGGGAACATCCACGCCTGCTCCGGCGACCACTTTCGATACCGCTTTTCTATCCCTGAGTTATTGTCAAAAGTCGTGTACTCGTGAGATGAAGAAAGGTGGCGTATCCTGCTGAGGTCATCACCCCTTCAGCGGTCCGACGTGGGCACAAGGAAGACGCCATGAACCAGACGACGACAACCAGCACACCATTTCCAGCGGACCTGTTTGCTGCCAAGCAGTTCCCGCAGCAGGGAGCTCCGGACGCTGTGTCCGTGGCTCAGGAGACTCTCGCCTTTCGAGCCGGCTTTGAAGCTTGCAGCCTGCTGGATGAATTGATTCGCACCGGAGCCCAGAAGATGTTACAGGCCGCCATCAATGCCGAAGTGGAAGAGTTCCTGATGCGTCATGCAGATCGGCGGGATGAACAAGGACGCCGGAGGGGCGTTCGCAACGGACATCTGCCGGAGCGGGAGATTCTCACGGGAGCAGGACCGCTTCAGGTGCGTCAACCCCGAGTGCAGGACAATTCTCCGGACAAGGAGCAACGGATTCGTTTCTCCCCCAGCGTCTTGCCGGGATCTCTCCGCAAGAGTCCGGCGATCGAAGAACCGATCCCCTGGCTGTAGAGCAATTTGCTCTAGCTCGCAAGACATACGCGGACGATCCCCAGACGCTGGAAATCTCGGTTGATACCAAGGCGAAAGTCGGTTTGGGCGAGTATGCGTTGGGGGGAAAAAACGAGAACGGACAGCCACGGCCAAGTCACCCAGGG
>Ga0182738_1007292_pt1 | contig 11264 bp, 8 predicted proteins | sample eDN5th30CBELigMG_FD_128876 | JGI IMG/M metagenome (GOLD analysis project Ga0182738, IMG submission 128876) | Enriched Miracle-Growth compost microbial communities from Emeryville, California, USA - eDNA 5th pass 30_C BE-Lig MG (version 2)... ...
GCCATTCCCACGCAGTGCGGCCCTCGGTGAACTGCTCGCCGAAGCCCAGTCGTTCGGCGAGCGCCGAGAAGGTCGTGTAATCGTCGCGGGAGTCGGCGTACGGTTCGGCCAACTGCGGCATGGCCACCAGCAGCGGATCGTTCTTTGACCCTGAGAAGTCGTTGCGCTCGAACGACGTTGTCGACGGCACGACGATGTCGGCGTGCTTGGCCATCGCCGTCCAGTACGGATCGTGCACCACGATGGTGTCCACGCGGCCCAGCGCGCGGCGCAGCCGCGGGATGTTCTGGTGGTGGTGGAACGGATTGCCGCCCGACCAGTACACGCACTTGATGTCGGGGTAGGTGAGCCGTAAACCGTTGTAGTCGAACGGCTCACCGGGATGCAGCAGCATGTCGGTGACGGCCGCCACCGGGATGAACGTCCGCACCGGGTTGGGGCCCTGCGGCAGCGAGGGCAGGCGGCACCGCAACGGCGCGAGTCCGGGTTCGTTCATCGAGCCGTAGCCGTGGCCGAATCCGCCGCCGGGAAGCCCGATCTGGCCCAGCATCGCGGCCAGCGTGACACCCATCCACGGCGCCTGCTCGCCGTGGCGCGTGCGCTGCAGCGACCAGCTCACCGTGACGATGGTGCGCTCGGCGGCCATCCGGTGCGCCAGTGCCCTCAGGGTGTCGGCGCTCAAACCGCTGATGTGTGCCGCCCATTCGGGAGATTTCGCCACGCCGTCGTCGTGGCCGAGCAGATAGCGTTCGAAGCGTTCGTATCCCGTGCAGTGGGTGTCGAGGAACTCGCGGTCGGCCAGGCCCTCGGTGGCGAGCACATACGCCAGCCCGAGCATCACCGCGACGTCGGTGCCGGGACGCAGCGCCAGCCACTGGCAGTCGCCGTCGACGTCGTCACGCAAAGGACTGAACGACACGATGCGTCCGCCGCGGCCGCGGAAACGCCGCAGCGCGTCGCGCATCGGGTGCGCGGAGGTGCCGCCGTCGTTGATACCCGTGTTCTTCAGCGGCATCCCGCCGAAACACACCATCAGACCGGTGTGTTCGACGATGACATCCCACTGGGTCGAGCGTTTGAACAGGTCGTCGTGTGTGCCGACCACGCGCGGCATGATCGCCCCGGTGGCGCCCAGGCTGTAGGAGTGGCGCGAAAAGGTGTAACCGCCAAGCATCTTCAAGAAGCGGTGCACCTGGCTCTGGGCGTGGTGGAACCGGCCGGCGCTCGACCAGCCGTAGGACCCGCCGTAGATCGCCTCGTTGCCGTAGGTGTCGACCACGCGCCGGAGTTCGGTTGCGAGCAGGTCGGTCAGCTCGTCCCAGGACACCGCGACGAACTCGTCGGCACCGCGCTCGGTGCTCGGTCCGGGTCCGTCACGCAGCCATCCGCGCCGCACGGCCGGGCCGGTGATGCGCGCGCGGTGCCGGATCGAACCGGGCATGTTCCCCAGCAGCGGTGACGGATCGGCGTCGTCGGGGGGTGGGTTCACGGCCGCGATGTCGCCGTCGACGATCTCAGCGGAGAAAACCCCCCAATGCGTGAGGCTCGTGGGGGAGTGCGGCATACCGCGAGTTTACGGTCGCCCGTCGGGCGTCGTGCGTCCACCGTGACGCCGCCGATTCCGGCTCATCCGGGCGCACGTAACCTGGACTGCTGTCTGCGCGGATTTCCTTCTGCAGCCGATTTTCGGAAGTATTACACCGAATTTGTCCGAGTTTTTTGGTCAAGATCGGCGATGGTCCTTTGTAATCGGAGCTTGCTGACGCAGAGTTGTCGGCGAGATAGATTTCGGGGAGCTTTGCCGAGCTAGCGGGAGGGTGCATGACGAGGCCGGGAGCGAAGCTGAACACCGCTGTTCGGCGGCTGACGATCGGCCTGCTCGCAGTCGCCCTTGCGGGACTGCTGGTGCCGTCGGTCGCGGCTGCGACGCCGGAGTCCGACGCCGACGCGGCGATCAACTCCGCATGGGAGGTCAGCGGCGGCGACGGCGGCCCGCTGGGACCCCGGCAGGGTGATGTCTACGCGATCGGCGCGGGATTCGGCCAGGACTTCACCGGCGGCAAGATGTTCTTCACCCCCGACACCGGCGCCCACTACGTCCAGGGCGCGATCCTGGAGAAGTACGAAGCGCTGGGCGGCCCTGCCGACAGCGATCTCGGGTTCCCGACCATCGACGAGGGCGCCGGACGCGCACCCGACAGTCGCAACTCCACGTTCAGCGCCCCCGACAATCCGGTGATCTTCTGGACCCCCGACACCGGTGCGCGCGTGGTGCGCGGCGCGATCAACGCCGCGTGGGACAAGCTCGGCGGTTCGGCCGGCGTGCTGGGTGTGCCCGCCGACGACGAGACCTACGACGGCGACGTGGTGCGCCAGAAGTTCACGGGCGGCGAGCTGTCGTGGAACCGGAAGACCAAGGCGTTCACCACGGTTCCGCCCGAACTCGCCGATCAGCTGAAAGACCTTCAGATCCCGGATGATCCGGCCTCGGCGATCGCCGCCGCGCGCCGCGCGGCAGGCGGCCCGATGGGCCCGCTCGGCGCAAAGGACGGCGACGTCTACAAGATCGGCGACGCGGGCGGCCTTGGCCAGAACTTCGCGGGCGGCAAGATCTTCTACAGCCCGGAGACCGGCGCCAACGTGATCAGCGGCCAGGTCCTCGAGAAGTACGAGAGCGTCGGCGGCCCGCAGGGCGATCTGGGTTTCCCGACCAGCAGCGAGGACGAGGGCGGGCTGGGCCCGAACAGCCGGATCGCCACGTTCGCGGCCCCCGACAAGCCGGTGATCTTCTGGACACCCGACTACGGCGCCGTGATCGTGCGCGGCGCCATGAACGCCGCGTGGGAGAAGCTCGGTGGCGCCACCGGGACGCTCGGCGCGCCGACGGCCGACCAGACCGAGGACGGCACCGTCATCACCCAGAAGTTCAGTGGTGGCGCCATCTCGTGGGACCGCGCCGACAACACCTTCACCACCGAGCCGTCGAACCTGGCGTCCGAACTGGCGGGGCTGCAGATTCCCGGGGCCGAGCAGGCGCCGCCGCCGGCGGCCGAGGCGCCACAGGCCGAAGACGAGTCCAAGCCGTTCTCGTGGCACTGGAGCTGGTGGTGGCTGGTCGCGCTGATCCCGGTGCTGCTGCTCGCCGGGCTCGTGGTGGGTGCGGCGCTGTGGCACCGGCGCCGCAACCGCGACGACGGATTCGACCACGAACCGTTCGACGACGACCACTACGACGACCACTACGACGATCGGCACGACGATCGGCACGACGATCGCTACGGCGACTCCTACGAGGACCGTTACGACGACGGCCCGCACGACGACGGTCCGCACGACGACCGTGCGCCGCACACCGACTACCGCGAAGGCCGCTTCGACGCCGACCGCTACCGCGACGAGGACGCTGCGGGAGTTTCCGATGCGGATCCGTACGCGCCCGACGCCGACACCCGCGCCGACACCCTCGACGACGCCGTGACATCGCGGTTTGCCGATCCCTACCACGAGAACGAGACCGCCGGGTCGCCGTTCGACGGCCCGACCGACGTCTCGATGCCGATCAGCCAGTGGGCCGCCCCCGGCGACCGTCCCGGCGAGGACCAACCCGAGAACCCCGAAGAGCCGGCGCAACGGGACGATTTCGGAGACGACTTCGACCATGCCGAGGACGACGCGTTCGAACGCGACGAGGCCGACGACGAGTTCGACGACGACCGCGAGGACGACGACTTCGACACCGACGAAGATCTGGCCGACCGTGCCGACGTCGAGGCGGACCTCGAAGATGATCTGGAAGACGACCTCGAAGACGACTACGAAGACGACTACGAGGACGATCTCGACGAGGAAACCTCCGGTGGGGCAGGAGCCGGGACCGCGGCCGCCGGAGCGGCGGCCGCGGCAGCTGCTGCGGCGAGCACGTTCGGCGGGCCGGTGCCGGTCGGCGCGGGGTTCAACCGTCCGGCGTTCGAGGAGCAGGAAGACCCCGACAATGTCGACACCGCACCGACGCGAGTGGTGACGCCCGCGGATCTGCGCAGTGACCCGCCGAGCGGACGCCACGCGGCGATCGAATTCGACGAACCGATTCCGAGTGCCACCGCGCTTCACCTGCCGCTGGACGATCCGCAGGAGGCTCCCGACGGCTATCCGATCAAGGCGGACACCAAGACCGGCATGTACTGGGCGCCCGACAGTGCGGACTATGAGGACGCGGTCGCCGAGATCTGGTTCGCCAGTGAGGAGTTCGCCCGCACGAACGGATTCGTACGGGCGAACTGACAGCCGCGGTCAGATCTTGCGGATGACGGTGACGACCTTGCCCAGGACGGCCGCGTCGTTGCCGGGAATCGGGTCGTAGGCCGGGTTGTGCGGCATGAGCCACACCTGACCGCGTGCGCGCTTGAAGGTCTTGACCGTGGCCTCGCCGTCGATCATGGCCGCGACGATGTCGCCGTTGTCCGCGACGTTCTGTTGGCGCACCACCACCCAGTCGCCATCGCAGATCGCGGCGTCGACCATCGAGTCGCCGACGACCTTGAGCAGGAACAGCGAGCCCTCGCCGACCAGTTCCCGCGGCAGTGGGAACACGTCCTCGACGGCCTCCTCGGCCAGGATCGGACCGCCTGCGGCGATACGCCCCAGAACCGGCACGAACGTGGGTTCCGGTAGCGCGTCGGAGCCCGCGACGTCGGTGGTGACCACGGCAGCGGCCGCCGGATCGTCGGCCGCGCGGACATCGACGGCCCTGGGCCGGTTGGGATCCCTGCGCAGATACCCCTTGCGTTCGAGGGTGCGGAGTTGGTGGGCCACCGAAGAGGTGGACGTGAGGCCGACGGCGTCGCCGATCTCTCGGATGCTCGGTGGGTAACCCCGACTGGTCACCGAGGCGCGGATGACCTCGAGGATGGTGCGCTGACGTTCTGTGAGGCCGTTGTCGACGGCGCGGCGCCGACCGGCGCCGTCCGCATCGGCCGGGCTTTCGGTACTGCCGTCCGTGAACTCGCCGGTGTCGTCGCTCATGGCGCCGAATCTAATACCTGTCCGAACATTAATCAAACATGTGTTCGAGGCGTGTCGCCGCGCTGACGTCGAAGGATGGCTCGCGTGGGGGTGTCCTGGGGCTGTTCGGAGGCGCGTGCGATGCGGTCGCGGCCGACGCCGCCCGGAGTTGTCGGTACCCCGTTCTATATTTCGCAACAGTTCGATCACACGTTCTATCCTTCGAACATGTGAGCGACTATATTCGAACACAGGAGCGAATACGCCGGACGAAAGGCAGTCAGATGGCCATCCTCGACATCCCCGTCGACATTCCCGTCGCCGCGAACGTGGCCACGCGCCGCACGGGCGGTGCCGGCGCACGCGCCGCGGCTGTGCGGACCCCGGATCGAGGCTCTGTCCGGACCGTGCCTGCGTCTCGGCGTGTGCGGCCGCGCGGGGAGCGTCCGGTGCGCCGTCCGCAGCCCGGCCGTCCCGGCGGTGCGGCCCTGCGTCACCGCGGCACCGGTGTCCTGATGTCCCGCGCGTCGCATCGTCGCCCGATCACCCCGGCCACCACGGTGGTGCTGGCCCTGGTCGCCGCCGGTATCACGGTGTGGCTCGGTCTCGTCGCGCAGTTCGGCGGGGTGCTGGGCTCGTCGGCGCCGGTCTCGGTGCCCAGTGAGCTGGCCGTCGTGCAGGTGCAGTCGGGGGAGACGTTGCAGCAGGTCGCCCGCCGCGTCGCGCCTGACGCCCCGGTCGCCGCGGTGGTCCAGCAGATCCGTGACCTCAACCAGTTGGAGTCCGCCGCGCTCGACGCCGGGCAGACGCTGATCGCCCCCGTCGGCTGAGGCTCGAAATGGGCGATGAATCGGCCTGGCAGGCAATACCGCTCGCCGGCGAGATGCGCCGATATGCGCCACTGCAGACGGCGGTGAGTCAGCCGCGACCGACACAGGTACGCTCAAGAGCGCTCGAACTGTTGGTCTGGCGGCGTGACGAAGGAGCGGTGATGCATTGTCCGTTCTGCCGTCATCCTGATTCCAGGGTGGTCGACTCCCGCGAAACCGATGAGGGGCAGGCCATCCGGCGACGACGCTCGTGCCCCGAGTGCGGCAGGCGTTTCACCACGGTCGAGACCGCGGTGCTCGCGGTGGTCAAGCGTAGCGGCGTCAGTGAACCGTTCAGCCGCGAGAAGGTCATCCGCGGAGTCCGGCGCGCATGTCAGGGCCGCGACGTCGACGACGACGCGCTCAACGTCCTGGCGCAGAAGGTCGAGGACGCCGTGCGTGGCCTCGGCACCCCCGAGATACCCAGCCATGAGGTCGGTCTGGCCATCCTGGGACCGTTGCGTGAACTCGACGAGGTCGCCTACCTGCGCTTCGCGTCCGTGTACCGGTCGTTCTCGTCCGCCGAGGATTTCGAGCGGGAGATCGAGGCGCTCCGCGCCCACCGCGGTGCGTAGAGGTGTGCCCAGAGCCGCCTAGAGTTCGAGCTGCCTGGTCCCGTCGTTGACCACCCGGCCCGCCACCTGAACCCAGCCCTCCGGGCTCCACCTGGTGCGAATCACCGAGCCCTTGCCCTGCACGATCGTCAGATCCCGGCTCAGATAGTCGGTGATCCGGACCGCGGCCGCGCCGGTCGCCTCATCCTCCCGGATGCCCAGGTTCGTCGCGAACATGCGGGATCGCAGGACGCCCTCGTTCTTGTCGCTCCACGTCCACAGATAGTGCTGGACGTCGTCGTCGTAGTCGTCCGGGTCGGCGGACATCAGTTCCTCGGCGGAGGGCAGGTCGTAGATCGCGAACTCCGGCGCCCATTCCGAACGTGCGCTGATCGCGGCGAGGTCGCCGTCGTAGGTCACCTGCACGATGCCCGCGGGAACCTGCAGCGTCTTGATGGGCCTGCCGATGTCCCGGAGGTACCACGCCGCGCCGACAGTGGGATGCCCGGCGAAGGGCAACTCCGAGGCCGGCGTGAAGATGCGTGCGTGGGCGGTGTGGCTGTCGGGTCCCGGGAGATCGATGAATATCGTTTCGCTGTAACCCAATTCCTTGGCGATGCGCTGCCGGTCTGCGGGATCCACAGTGCTGTTGTCGACCACGCCGAGCGGATTGCCGAACTTGCCGTCGGAGTCGGTGAAAACTCGCAACACGGTCACGTCGATGGCCATGACACGATGCTACGTGCCTGAAACGGCCCGTAAGGTCAGGTTGCGCTGCGCTCGTCGACGCCCATCGCCTCGATGACGGCGACCTGCGTGTCGAGGGACCCGCTCATCGTCGAGCGGTTGGCGCCCGTGCGCAGCAGATCGCGCAGCAGATCCTGGTCGTACACTGCGGGTTCGGTGGAATCGATGAACTGCTCGACGACCTCGACGAAACGGTCCGGGTCGTCGTGGAACGGGAAATGCCCGGACCCCTCGAAGATCTCCAACCGGGAACCGGGCATCGCGGCGTGGGCCATCTCGGCATGGCTGACCGGGATCACCGAATCGCAGTCACCCCAGATGAGCTGCACCGGAACGGATTCGGTCAGATAACAGCGGTCGAGCATGGTCACGACCTGGCCGCGCCAGTCCACCACGGCCCGCAGTGTGCGGGCGAACGCCGAGGACGCGGTCGGTTCCGGCAGGTCGGCGAGGATACGGAGCATGTCGGGGATGTCGCGGCCAACGCCGGTCGACCCGAACACGGTGCCCGCCACCTTGCCCGCGATCTGCAGGGACGGCAGCACCAGCGGAAGGCGCAGCAGGGCGAGCGCCTCGCTGCCCATCGGCAGCGACGCGATGCGCAGCGCCACGTTGACGTCCTTGGTGACGCCGCCCGCGCCGACGAGGATCAACCGGTCGACGAACTGGGGGAACTGGTAGGCGAACTGCATGGCGACGCCGCCGCCGAGGGAGTGCCCGACGACCGTGACCCGGTCGATGTCGAGCACGCTGAGCAGATCCCGCATGCCGTTGGCGTACGCGGCCACGGAGTAGTCGGCGCGCGGCTTGTCGGACCGCCCGTGCCCGAGCAGATCCGGCGCGATGACCGTGAAGCGCTGCGCCAGGGTGGACTGCACGGTGTGCCACGTCGTCGAGTTGTCGCCGATCCCGTGGATCAACAGGATCGCCGGGCCGGACCCGGCGATGCGGAACGCCCGCCGGTAGCCGTGGATCGTGCGGAACTCCAGCCTGGGGCTGACCTCACGTACCGTGCGCAGGTTGGGCTTTCGCTCGGTCATGTCCGTCAACCTCGCCCTCAGCCCTGATCGGGCACGTCGTCAGTGGTTGTCACCGTTCCCCGAATCCGTCCCCGAACCCCTCCCCGTGGCCGTCCTTGTACTTGTCGTCCTTGAACTTCTCGCCGGCCTGCTGCGCGAGGAACCGCTCGAACTCGGCGCCCAGTTCGTCGCCGCTGGGCAAATCCTCGTCGCGAGCGAGCAGGGATCGGTTCTCCTGCGCCGCAATGAATGCATCGTACTGGCGCTCGAGCGCACTCACCACTTGGGCGACCTCGGGGCTGGCCTCGACCTGCTCGTTGATCTTGGTGTACACCTCGGCTCCGGCCTCGGACAGTGCGGCGAGCGGCAATTCCAGCGAACCGGTCCTGGCCACCTCGGCCAGCAGCGCCTCCGCCGCGGGCGGGTACGCCGTCTGTGCCAGGTAGTGCGGCACGTGCACGGTGAATCCGACCACCTCGTGGCCGTGCTGGGCCATGCGGAACTCCAGCAGGTTGGACACGCTGGCAGGCACCTGCACCTCGCCCACCCACGGCGTGTGTTCGGCGATGAGTTCCTTGTTGTTCGAGTGCGCCGTCAGGTTGACGGGCCGCGTGTGCGGGACGGCCATCGGGATGGTGCCAAGGCCGATCACCTGGCGCACGCCGAGCTGTTCGGCCAGCAGGCGCACCGCGGTGATGAAACGCTCCCAGCGCAGGTCCGGTTCGAGGCCGGCCAGCAGCAGGAACGGTGTGCCGACGGTGTCGTGCAGTGCGTACAGGTTCAGTTCGGGCTCTTCGTACGCGGTGAAGTGGTCGGTCTTGAACGTCATGAGGGGGCGACGCGACCGGTAGTCGAGCAGTTCGTCGATCGCGAACGACGCCACGAGCTCGGTGTCGAGCGACTTCTTGAGGTGCTCGGCGGCAAGCCGTATCGCGTGGCCCGCGTCGGAGAACCCCTCCAACGCGTGGATCAGGACCGGCCCGCGGCCGTCCGACGATGACAACTGTGGCGCGGGAAACTCAAGCTCGTACATCCCGCTCTGGTCGGGTTGATAGCGCTGTTGTGGGTTTTCGTTGTCTGCCATCCGTCTCGTCTCCTCGTCACGGCAGCCCGGCCCCGGGCCTTGCTGGAACCACGTACCGTGCCACCTAGTGTCGCGCATTCCGGTCCGGCAGGCGCGCGCCGCCCCGCATCTTCCTTCGAACAGATGCGCCCGGTCCCGCATTCCGTCCGCGCCCATGCTGGTCAGGCAATATCGATTGGTATGAGAACGCGTCGACCTGCGGTGTCGCACCGGGCCCGGCTCACCGGGCCGGCCGGTGCGGTGGTGATGGTGCTCACCATGGCGGCATGCGCAGGCGGGGCGTCCGACCGCACTGCCACCTCCACCGGGGTACCCGACCCCGGCCCGATCTCACCCGGTGTGGCAAAGGCGGAATCTTTTCCTGCATCTGTGCACCCCGCCGTCCCGGATCCGCGGATCGGTGCCTTGTTCCTGGGCGGGGGACCGGTCCACACCTGCACCGGCACCGTTCTCGACAGCCGGACGCAGGACCTGGTCCTGACAGCCGCGCACTGCCTGGCCGACGGTGTCGACACGACGTTCGTGCCCGGATTCGACCCGGCGGCCGCGGATACCGACCCGTGGCACGTCACCGCCGTCTACCTCGACCCGCGCTGGCTCGCCGATCAGGACGAGCAGGCGGACTTCGCGATCGTGCGTGTCACCCGCCACGACGGCACGACCATCGAGCAGCAGGTCGGTGGTGGGCTGGCGCTCGCGTCGGCTCCCGCTGCGGGGACCGCGGTGGCCGTGACGGGATACCTGGTGGGTGAGGGCGGCGCATTGACCTGCCGCGGTGTCACGACGATGGCCGACGACGGGTTTCCTTCGCTCGAATGTGCCGGTGTGGCAGACGGTTTCAGCGGAGCGCCCTGGGTGACGGGATCCGCGGTGGCCGGGCTCGTCGGGGGACTCGACGGCGGCGGGTGCGGCGAGGACACGTCGTACTCGCCACGGTTCGACGGGGGTGTGGAGCGGCTGCTGGCGCGTGCGGAGGCGGGGGATGCCTCCGATGCCGGGGACGCCGCGCCCGCGGCCGACGCACCCGCCTGTTGAGGTTCTACGTCCGGAACCGGCTGAGCGCGCGCAGCTTGTTCATCACGTCCAGCGCGGCGACCTTGTAGGCCTCGGAGAACGTCGGATAGTTGAACACCGCGTCGACGAGATATTCGATGGTGCCGCCGCAGCCCATCACGGCCTGGCCGATGTGCACCATCTCGGTCGCGCTGGTGCCGAAGATGTGCACGCCGAGCAGGCGCAGGTCCTCGGTCGAGACGAGCAGTTTGAGCATGCCGTACGAGTCGCCTGCGATCTGACCGCGCGCGAGTTCGCGGTAGCGCGACACCCCGACCTCGTACGGGATGGCGTTCTTGGTCAGGTCCACCTCGGTGGCACCGACGTAGGACACCTCGGGGATCGAGTAGATGCCGATGGGCTGCAGATCGGTCATGCCCTTGGCCGGTTCTCCGAACGCGTGGTACGCGGCCAGCCTGCCCTGGTCCATCGACGTGGCGGCCAGGGCCGGGAACCCGATGACGTCGCCGACGGCGTAGATGTGGTCGACCTTGGTCTGGAAGTTGCTGTCGACCGTGATGCGCCCGCGTCCATCGACCCCGAGTCCCGCGTTGGCCAGATCGAGGTGCTCGGTCTGGCCCTGCCGCCCCGCGGAGTACATGACCGTGTCGGCGGGGATCTGCTTGCCGCTGGCCAGGGTGGTCACGGTGCCTGCGGAGCCCACGTCGACCGCGGTGACCTCCTCGCCGAAGCGGAACGTGACCGCCAGGTCGCGCAGGTGGAACTTGAGCGCCTCCACGATCTCCGGATCGCAGAATTCGAGCATGTTGTCGCGCTTCTCGACGACGGTGACCTTGGTGCCGAGCGCGGCGAACATCGACGCGTACTCGATGCCGATCACCCCGGCGCCGACGACCACCATCGATGCGGGCAGGGACACCAGGTCGAGGATGCCGTCGGAGTCGAGCACCCGTCGCTCGTCGAACTCGACGCCCGC
>Ga0182738_1007293_pt1 | contig 11262 bp, 8 predicted proteins | sample eDN5th30CBELigMG_FD_128876 | JGI IMG/M metagenome (GOLD analysis project Ga0182738, IMG submission 128876) | Enriched Miracle-Growth compost microbial communities from Emeryville, California, USA - eDNA 5th pass 30_C BE-Lig MG (version 2)... ...
GTCGCTAAGGCCGGCGAAGAAGCGAAGGCCGCCAAGGCTGCCGCCGACAAGCTGGCTGCCGAGAAAGCCGAGCTGGAAAAGCTGCTGGCGCAGAAGGCCAAGGAAGCCGAGGCCGCTCAAGCCAAGGTGACCGCCGCGACCCAAACGGTCGCCAAGGCCACCGCCGCCAAGGCCGAATCAGACAAGTCGCTGCAAGCCGCTGAGGCCGCGATCAAGGACGCCGAGCCTAAGCTCGCCGCCCAGAAGGCCGCGGCCGACAAGCTGGCCGCCGAAATGGCTGAGCTGAAGAAGCAACTAGCGGAAAAGGACGCCGCCGCCAAGTCGGCCGCCGCCAAGGCTGCCGAAGCTAAGGCCGCCAGCGAGCGGGCTGCCGCGGAGGCTCAGAAGGCCGCGGCCGATTCCAGCGCCAGCAAGTAATTGGCACCCGCGGGCATAATCCGCCCGCTCTGCCACAACTGTGAATGACAACAGCCCGCCCGTCCAACCAAGACGGGCGGGCTGCTTTATTTACTACAAGCGTGATTGCTTGTTCGTTATACCAGCCTCTTAGGCCTTCAAGGCTTCCACCACCAGGTCGCCAACTTCCTTGGTGCCGTAGCCCATCTTGCCGGCAGCCTGGCTCTTCATCTTGGTGCCGGTCACGATCTGGATGGCCTTCATCACCCGGGCGGCCGACTTGGGCTGACCGGTATGCTCCAGCAACATGGCCATGGCGCCGATGGCGGCGATCGGGTTGATCACGTTCTTGCCCGTGTACTTGGGAGCGCTGCCGCCCATGGGCTCGTACATGCTGGTTCCGCCCGGATCGGGGTTGATGTTACCGCCGGCAGCCACACCCAGCCCGCCCTGGATCATCGCCCCCAGGTCGGTGATGATGTCACCGAACATGTTGGTGGTCACGATCACATCGTAGTACTCGGGGCTCTTGACCATCCACATGCAGCAGGCATCGACGTGGTTGTAGTCGGCCTTCACGTCGGGATAGTCCTTGGCCACTTCCTGGAAGGTCCGCCACCACAAGTCGTGTCCGAACGTCAGCACGTTGGTCTTGGCCACCAGCGTGAGCATCTTCTTGGGGCTGTTTCGCTTGCGGGTGTACTCGAAGGCCCAGCGGATGCAGCGTTCGCAGCCCTTGCGGGTGTAAACGGCGGTCTGGGTGGCCACTTCGTCGGGCGTGCCCTTCTTCATGAACCCGCCCACGCCGCAGTACAGGTCTTCGGTGTTCTCGCGGACGACCACAAAGTCGACGTCGTCCGGGCCCTTGTCCGCCAGCGGCGTTTCCACGCCGGGGTACAGCTTCACGGGCCGCAGGTTGATGTACTGGTCAAGCTGGAACCGCAGGTTCAACAGCAGGCCCTTTTCCAGAACGCCGGGCGGCACGTCCGGATGGCCAACGGCGCCCAGGAACATGGCGTCGAACTCGCGCAACTCCGAGACGGCTCCCTCGGGCAGGATGTCGCCCGTGCGAAGATAACGCTCTCCGCCGAAGTCGTACTCTTTGGTCTCAAAGTCGAAGCCGTCCAGTTCGGCCACCGCCCGCAAAACCTTAATCGCCTCGGCGGTAACTTCTGGTCCGGTGCCGTCGCCGGGAATGACTGCAATGCGTGTAGACAAGGGCGAAGCTCTCCTGCAAACCGGGAGCGCAAAGCGGGGACGCCAACTGGGGGCGGACCAGGCCGGCTCTGCGAGGCCGGAATAACCGGCCAAAGACGTCAGAAACACTTAACGGGGGGCGAACCGCTCACGCGAGGCACGCTCGCCCGCAAAGCGCACGATGTACGGTGTAAGCCGGGCATTCTAGCCGTGCGCCGCCACCCTCACAAGCGGCCCAACCCCTCATTACACCGCCCTACCGGGCCGCAATTGTGCTGGGCGGTAGGCAATTGCTCCCGCCGCTTCAGCGGGCCCTGCCGCCGGTGCTGCGAATCCGCCGGCCGGGCAATACCTCTGGCAATTGTTCGCGCGGCACCACCTGTCCGTCGCGAATGACCGGCACGCCCGATACCAGCAGGTGTTTCACCCCCACGGTCGTTTGGTGCGGGTTCTCGAACGTGGCCCGGTCGGCAATCGTGTCCGGGTTGAACACCATCAGATCGGCATGAGCCCCCTCGCGCACCACACCCACGTCGGGCAGGTTGAACCGCGAGGCCGATAAACCGCTAGCCTTGTAAATGGCTTCTTCCAGAGTGAACAGCTTCCAATCGCGGACGGCCGCTCCCAGCCAGCGGCCGGTCGAACCGTACATGCGGGGATGAATCACGCCGTCGGGGAAGAAAATGCCGTCGGTCCCCAGCAGGCACAGGTCGTGCTGGAGCATCGGCCGGACGTAGGGGTCCGAGCCTTCGCAAAATACCAGCAAACAGGCCAGCCGCTCCTCAAACAGCAGATCGTACAACACCTCCTCGGGCGACCTTCCCTGCTCGGCCACGTACTGACTCAACGGTTTGCCATGGTGGGCACTGTTTTCCTTACCAGGCATCCAGGCAATGGTGATCTTGTCCAGGTCCAGCTTGTAGGCTTTAAGGCCTGCGGCAAAACGGCGGATCACTTCCGGTTGCCGCATCCGGGCCATGGCGGCCAGCGGGCCATCGTCCCACACCTCATTGGGCAGCAGGATGTTGAGCATGGTGGAGCCCGGCTTGTACGGGTAGACGTCGAACGAGAAGTCGACTTCGTTCCGGGCCTCGCGGTCGATGAACTCCAGCACCTCTTCAACCTCGGCCGGGTCTTCGCACTTGAGGTGCGAGACATGCACGCGCACGCCCGCGCGGCGACCGATTTCAACCGCTTCGCGCAGCGCCGGCAGCAGACCGATCTTGTAGCGGATGTGCGTCACGTACAGCCCGTCGTAAGGCTGCATCGCCCGGCAGGCAGCGACCAGTTCGTCGGTATCGGAGTAACACTGGGCGATGTAATCCAGGCCGGTCGACAGGCCCACCGCACCCTGCTCCATGCTGTGTCGGATGGACGCTTGGATCTCGCGCATCTGGTAATCATCAACGCGGCGAGGACCAAACCCACACGCCAGCGACCGCAGGTTGGCATACGGGATATGGGCGGCCACGTTCTGCACGTTGCGGCCGGCCAGCAGGTCCAGGTACTCCTCGACGGTTCGCCAGCCGGAGTACTCGTCGAGCCGCAGCCCATTGAGCGAACGCAGGTAAAAGAACCACTCGCGGGCAGTATCAGGGCTGACCGGGGCATACGAGATGCCGTCGGCCATCAGCACCTCGGTGGTAAAGCCCTGCGTGATCTTGGGCACCAGTTGCGGGTTTCGCAGCAGCCAGCCATCGGAATGGTTGTGAACGTCAATCAGGCCCGGCGCAACGACCAGGCCGGTGGCATCGATCTCGGCAGCGGCCGTCGCTCCGGCCAGATTTCCCACCTGGGCGATGCGTCCCTCGGCCACGGCCACGTCGGCTTGAAAGCGGGGAGCCTTGGTGCCGTCGATCACGGTTCCGCCGCGGAGAATGAGGTCGAACAAGGCCGAACCCTTCAACAAAATGGTGCGAAAGATCAGCCAGAAGACGTCAACGCCCGTTGCTAGCCGCACCCAACAGCTTATCGAAGGACGCGGCGTTGAGCAGCGACTTGGTTTGCATTCTGGCCAAGCCCGGCGGCGCGGCGACTAGACCTGAAACACGCCTAGCCGGAACGGCTCGATGTTGGCCCGGCGGGTCGCAATCTCCAGAGCGAAGATCAGCTCATCGCGGGTTCTGGCCGGCTCGATGATCCGGTCAACCCAGCCGCGTGCGGCCGCGTAACGGACGTCCGTTTGCCGCTCGTAGTCGCTGTGGACCTTTTCGCGCAGGGCTTCCAATTCGGCCGCATCGACCTCGTGGCCGGCCCGTTTGAGACTGGCCACGGTAATATCCAGCAGTGTGCCGGTGGCCTGCGCTCCGCCCATCACCGCGCAGCGTGCCGTGGGCCAGGCGAAAACCAGCCGAGGATCAAACGCCTTGCCGCACATGGCGTAGTTGCCGGCGCCGTACGAACCGCCGAGCATCACGGTGAGCTTGGGAACGCGGCTATTGCTGATGGCGTTCACCAGCTTGGCGCCGGCCTTGATGATGCCATCCTGCTCGCTGTCGCGGCCGACCATAAAGCCGTTAACGTCCTGCAGAAATACGATCGGCAACCACTGCTGGTTGCAGGCCATCACAAACCGGGCGGCCTTGTCGGCGCTATCGACATAGATCACGCCGCCAAACTGGATCGGCCCCTCGGCCGGCCGCACCTGGCAATGCTGGTTGGCGACGATGCCGATCGGAAATCCGCCGATGCGGGCCTGCCCACAGACCAGCGACTGCCCATATTCGGCCTTGTATTCATCCCAACTGCCAGCATCGACCAGGCAGGCTACCAGGTCCCGCACGTCGTACTGTTTGCGGCCATCGACCGAAATAAGACCATCGAGCTTGTCGACGGAAACCGCCGGTTCGCGAGCGGCCAAACGCGCAAAGGGCGGCGGCGGGTCCTCGGGGTCGGGCCGAACGGCAGCCACCAGCCGACGCAGCCGAACCAGGCAGCTTTCATCGTCGGGGTCGCGATAATCGATGGTGCCGCTGATCCGGGCGTGCATTTCAGCACCGCCCAGTTCCTCGCTGCTCGCCTTCTGGCCGATGGCGCTACGCACCAGCGCCGGGCCCGCCAGGTACAGGCCCGATCCCTCGGTCATCAGAATCTTGTCACACAGTACCGGCAAGTAACCGCCACCAGCTACGCAGTTGCCCATGATGGCGGCGATCTGCGCGATCCCGGCGGCCGACAGAACGGCGTTGTTGCGGAAGATGCGGCCGAAGTCGTCTTCATCGGGAAAGACGTCCTCTTGCAGCGGCAGAAAGATGCCGGCCGAGTCCACCAGGTAAATCAGCGGCAGCGCGTTTTGAAAAGCGATCCGTTGTGCCCTCAGCACCTTCTTGGCCGTGGCCGGGAAAAACGCTCCGGCTTTCACCGTAGCATCATTGGCGATGATGACATGCCGCCGGCCGGCAACGGTGCCGATGCCCACCACCACGCCTGCGGCGGGAGCCCCGCCCCACTCCTGGTACATCTCCCACCCGGCCCAGAGGCCCAACTCCATGAACGGCGTGCCCGGATCGAGCAGCAGATCGAGGCGTTCGCGGGCGGTGAGGCGTCCCTTGGAGTGTTGGCGCTCGATCGCCGCCTCGCCGCCGCCTTGACGGATGACCGATTCTTCAGCGGCAAGCTGCGACCAAAGCGCGGATAACGAAGTCATCGTGACCGGGAATCAGGTGGTTGGCGTGGAGAATTGCGAGGGCGTAAACGATGTGCGCCGCTCTCGCACGATCTACTGTGCGGACTCGCCCATTGATCATGCCCGCTCGTGCACCTCCAAACAACAATGAATCGTCGGGGAATGTCGCCACAGTGGCAAATCATTCCCCGACGATATTCGCTTGGTGCTAGCCGCAATCTAAGGACGGCAGATCCCTGCCAGGCTTGCAACGCACGCAGACTAGTAGCCGATGTTGATCGTCATCTGCTGCTCGTTGCCACGGAACTGCCAGTTATCCCAGGTCTTGGTCGGTTCCCAGGGAAGCTGGGCATAGACCACGCCGTAAGGAACCATCAAGTGGCTGGTTCCCGGCGGCACGCGCCAGCGATTGCCGTTAATCAGCACTGGCTGTTCCATGCCGGTCATGTTGTTGAAGATGATCTTGCCTTGGACCACCCGCTGCATCTCTTGGCGGAAGCCAGGATCAGTACGCATCTTCCCCAAGATCGGCAGGTCCTGGGCGCTGCTCTGCCGCTCGATCATAGCGCCGGCCAGATTATTGACTTCCGTGACCAGGCTTTGCATCTGCGATTCCAGGCTGGCTACCCGCTGGCTCAACTGGCGGATTTCCTCGGTCTGGCCGGTATCTGGGGTGGGCGTGGCCGTAGCCTGTTGCTGGAGACGCCGCTCCAGTTCGTCGATCCGGGCCCGCAGCGTTGCCAGGTCCGGATTGTTCTCGGCGCCGTTGCGAACCAGCGCCGAACGATCGCTAGACGGGTTGGGCGGACCATCGCTCAGGTTGACGTTGGGCGAAGTGCTCTGAGCGAACGCGTTCCCGGCGACCAGGCACGCCACGACGGCGGCCAACAACGTGTATCGTTTCATCTCCGATTCTCCGCAACGTTGCGGGGGAAGCAGGACCAGCGACCGCGACCCTCCGCATCCCTGAAATGGTTCACCGCACAAATCCGTAGCTGGCTAACGGCCCTGCGACGGCCGCCAACTGCATCGGTTCTCCAACACTCAAACTGGACGCAAGCGGTCCATTCGCTTCCATCCTAACGACGGGCGCCTGCGTTCTCTAGCAAGCCGCCACTGTTTTCATCTCCTGCGGCGCCAGCAGTGCCGTCAAAGTCTACGCGGCTTCTCCACAATGCCGCTCCAATGGGCGGCACGCTGGGAAAGCGGCGATGGTTCGACCGGCTACAGCCCTGTTGGCAGGCTCGGAGCGCCTCGCACAAGACGCCTCTGCTGAGCCGGCACCGCCTGCATTGCGATGCAACTGGCATGCCGGCTTGCGCTGCCTGCACAAGCCTTGCGGGCGGGGAATGATAGCAGGCAGCCAACGCCGCCGGGCAACGGAGCGAGCAGCAAGAAGGCGGGTGGGGATTGGGCCTGCTGACGTGTCCGCAGGCCGTTAGGCGTCCCCAGGCACAAAGATGCGCGAACCATTACCGGTAGTTGCTGGGCCAGCCCTGTTCGCTGCTCAGGCAGGCTAGTAGCTGATGTTGATCATCATCTGCTGTTCACTGCCGATTGCCCGCCAGTTATCCCAGGTCTTGGTGGATTCCCAGGGAAGTTGGGCGTACACCACGCCGTAGGGAACTATCAAGTGGCTGATCCCCGGCGGCACGCGCCAGCGATTGCCGTTAATCAGCACCACTTGTACCTCACCCGTCTGGTTGTTGAAGAGAATCTTGCCTTGGACCACCCGCTGCATTTCGTGTCGCGAGCTAAGATCGGTCTGCACCTTGCTCAGGATCGAACTCGTATCCTGCTCTAGCCGATTCACGGTGCCCCAAAGGGAATTGGTCGAGTTGGAAAGGGCTTTGACGTCGCTCTTGAGACCTTCAAGCTGTGCTTCGATACTCCCGACGCGACTACTCAACTGGCGAAGCTCTTCGCTCTGGCTTGCGCCCAGGGTAGCCTGTTGTGATACCTGCTGCTGATGCTCTTTAAGCTGCCGCCCCAATTCTCTGACCTGGGCTCGGAGTGCCGCCAGTTCGTTTCTAACGTGGACATGGAGCGTGAAGTTTACAAGCGGATCGGGGGGAGTGTTGTTAGGATCCTGCCCCAACACTGGCCGGACAGTCAGGCACGCCAACATCGCGGCGAACAACATGTGTCGTTTCATTGAGGATTCTCCGCGACGATGCGGGGGAAGCACGACACACAACCCTCCGCATTTCTGCCCTCGTTCACCGCGCAACACGGCAGTAGGCCACGGCACGACGAAAGTCGCCGCGATCCGTTGACCAACTTCAAACCGGAAGTAAGCGGGCATTTCTATCCTAATGGGGGGCACCCGGGTTCTCTAGCACGCCCCCAACTGTTTTCATACCCGGAGGCCCCAGCAGTGCCGTCAAATTCTGCGCGGTTTTGCCATTCTGTCGCCCCCCGGCGGAGACGGCCTGTTCGTTAGCGGTCGCGCCGGGCTTGGGTCCGCCGGTCACGACCGGAGACATGGCCAGCGATGCGCGTGGTCGTTTGGCGATTGAGTTGCGTAGCCTCATTGGCGGCCGCTTGCACTTCTGATTCTTCGCGCGGCGAACGCTCGGTGAGCCCAGCCACCTCGGGCGGCTTCTGTTGCCGGGTGGCTTTCTTGCGCGGCGGAAGCTTGGCGGCGACCGCATCACGCATCTGGGCCGCAGTCCGTTTGACCCGGGCTTTCGTGGCGGCGGTGGTTGCGCCCTTCTTCTTGGGCGACTTTTTCTTGGCGGCCTTCCTGGCAGTGGCCTTCTTAGCGGACTTTTTGGGAGACACCTTCTTAGCGGCCTTGGGAGACTTCTTGGCCGAAGCCTTCTTCGCCGCTTTATTGACGGATGTTTTCTTCACCTTGAAACCTCCTGGTTGCTGTCAATTCGCCGCGGTTGCCCAGCGGCCAACGCCAGCTAGCGCATTGACGTGAAATGCATGCCGAGGCAGTGCGAGCGAAATGGTCCACATGCGCGTGCATCTTGTTCGCAATCCGCAGTGCGGACCTTACGAATGTTCGGGCCACGGCACTGCCGTAACTATTTGCAGCTTTTGCGCCATGCGATGCCGCGGTAGCGCAGGGAGCGTTCACACCAACTAGCCGTGTTGTGCCGGCGGTTTCGGCCAGCAGGCAGGTTGTGGGGGATGCCGGCTGCAACAAGGATGGAGCAAGCCCCAGGGCGCTGAATACATAAACCGAGGTGGATTCAGCCACGCCGTCGGTTAAAATCGGTGCCATCGCGCGGTTGCGCCTTTTGCCGCGCCCAGGCTGCGTTATGCACCGTGGCCGGGGTCGCCATTGGCCCGCCGCCGCTTGATCAATCCTTCCAACTAAGCCGTCCTTCCCGATACACCACCAGAACCACACCCGGCTGCATTGCCCGCGGATACACGCCCCACGCCCGCGGCGGCAAGCGGCCGCTGATTCAGGCACCCATGAGGACTTTATGATGCCCAGTTCGCGAGCGCGACGAGCGATTGGTTTCGGCGCGGTAGCGGCGGCCGTGCTGCTTTGGCCGCTGATTGCGATGGCGGCCGAGGCCAAGCCGGCTGAGCACAAGCCAGAAGATATTGAGTTCTTCGAAAAGCATATTCGGCCGCTGCTGGTGGAGCGGTGCTACGAATGCCACTCCGAAGAGGCCGAAGCCCGCGAAGGCGGCCTATGGCTCGACCGGCGTTCGGCATTGCAAGCCGGCGGCGATTCCGGGCCGGCCGTGGTACCCGGCAACGTGGACGGCAGCCTGCTGATCAAGGCCGTGCGGTATCGCGACAACGATCTGTTGATGCCGCCCGACGGCAAGCTCGACGCGAACTCGATCCGCCTGCTGGAAGAATGGGTACGGAGAGGTGCTCCCGATCCCCGCGACGGCGAAACCACTGCCCGCGAAACGCCGATCGACCTGGCCAAGGCCCGTGGGCATTGGTCGTTCCAGCCATTGTCGCATCAGCCGCTGCCGGCCATGGAAGACGGTATGAGCGGCCGGATCGATCCGTTCATTCGGACGGCTCTACGGGAGAAAGGTTTAACGCCTTCGCCCGAGGCCGACCGCCGGACACTCATTCGTCGGCTATCGTTCGACCTGACCGGCTTGCCGCCAACACCTGAGGAAGTCGAGGCGTTCGTCAACGATCCATCTGACGAAGCGTACGAGCAACTCGTTGACCGGCTGCTGCATTCGCCGCGTTACGGCGAGCGGTGGGCGCGCATGTGGCTCGACCTGGCCCGGTACACCGATGCCACGCCAAGCTGGCTCAACAGCACCGCACACGCCTACCTGTACCGCGACTGGGTCGTGAAGGCGCTCAACGAAGACATGCCGTACGACGAGTTCGTCCGCCGGCAGTTGGCGACCGACATGCTGGAGCATACCGGGCCGGAGGACCTGCCGGCCCTGGGCTTCTTCGGTCTCAGCCCGACTTACTGGAAAGAGTTGTTGCTGCCGCCGGAGATCATCAAGGTGATCGTGGCCGATGAGTGGGAGGAACACGTCGACGCGTTGTCGCGCACGTTCCTGGGCCTCACGGTGGCCTGTGCCCGCTGCCACGACCACAAATTCGAGCCGATCACGGTTGAAGACTATTACGCCCTGGCCGGCGTGTTTGCCAGTTTGAAGATGGAAGACCGGCCGCTGATCCCCGAGGAACAGTACGCGCCGGTGCGCGAGGCCAAGGCGAAGGTCGCCAAGCTTGAGGAAGAGATCAAGAAACTCCGCAAGCAGAAGCCGCTGCCCAAGGAGAAGATTGCCGAGCTCGAGGCAGAGATCGCCCAGATCAAGGAAACCACGCCCAACTACAATGCGCCGCTGGCTAACGCGGTGACAGAGAACTCGCTGTACGTGGTGCAGGCGGGCAATAAACCGCAGGACGGCACCAAGCTCGAGTACCGACCAGGCCCACAGAACCTGCACATTCATATCCGCGGCAATCCCAACCGCCCGGGGGAAGAAGTACCGCGGCGGTTCTTGGAAGTACTGTCGCAGGGTTCGCCGCAACCGTTCGTTCAAGGGAGCGGCCGCCTGGAGTTGGCCAACGCCATCTTCTCCGAAACGGCCGCACCGCTGGCCGCGCGGGTGATCGTCAACCGCATCTGGCTGGGCCACTTTGGCCACGGCCTGGTCGATACGCCCAGCAACTTCGGCCTCAGCGGTAATAGGCCATCACACCCGGAACTGCTTCAAGACCTGACAGCTCGCTTTGTCGAGAACGGTTGGTCGCTCAAGTGGCTGCATCGCGAGATCTTGCTTTCGGCCACTTACCGTCAAAGCTCGGCCCACAATGAGCACAACCACCGCATCGATCCCGAAAACGTTCTGCTGTGGCGGATGAACCGTCGTCGGCTGGAGATCGAGCCCTGGCGTGATGCCATGCTGGCGGTGACGGGTCGCCTCGACGAAACCTTGGGCGGGCCGGCAACCTCGCTGGAGGATTTGAAGCATCACCGCCGCACGCTTTATGGTCTGATCAATCGCCGCGATATGACGCAGATGCTGCAGATGCACGACTTCCCCGACGCCAACCTGCATAGTCCCCAGCGGATCGGGACGACGACGGCGCTGCAAGGGTTGTTCGTGCTCAACAGCCCGCAGATGGCCGACCAGGCCGAGGCATTGGCCAAGCGGGTCCAGCAAGAGTTCCCAGGCGACGTTGAGAAACAGGTGACGCGAGCTTATCTGCTGCTATTCGGCCGAGAGCCAGAAGCCGATGAGCGGTCGCTGGCCCTGTCGTTCCTCAACGGCAACCCGCAAGCCTGGCCGCAGTACGCGCAAGTGCTGCTGGGTTGCAACGAGTTCATTTACGTCGACTGACGCGGCCCTCTCTCCCACGGGCCATACGAATATTCACCTTGGAGTTGAGTCTGCCATGAACGACACCATCTCTCGACGCGCAATGCTTGGGCGCATGGGCGGCGGATTGGGCACCATCGCCTGGGCCAGCATGCTGGCTCGCGAGGGCGTTGCCGCCACGGGTCCTACGCATTTTCCGGCCCGCGCCAAACGAGTGATTCACCTGTTCATGAACGGCGGCCCGTTCCAGGCCGACTTGTTCGA
>Ga0182738_1007295_pt1 | contig 11258 bp, 12 predicted proteins | sample eDN5th30CBELigMG_FD_128876 | JGI IMG/M metagenome (GOLD analysis project Ga0182738, IMG submission 128876) | Enriched Miracle-Growth compost microbial communities from Emeryville, California, USA - eDNA 5th pass 30_C BE-Lig MG (version 2)... ...
CTGAAAAAAATGATAGAAAGCCAAGATCCTCACTCACCTAAAAAAGAGTTCTTCAAAGAAAACCATATCAACTCCAAATCAGTGCGTATAAAAAAACCAACCAATAAGCGAAGCCGAATTTAAAAAATCCAAATCCATAATCAATTCATTCACCCTATATAAAAAAACACATACACCTAAAACAAAAAGAGAAAAAGGAATAAATTATTTTATAAATGAGACCTCACTTAAACCAACAAAGCGATTCTCTTCCTCACAATCCTACTCAACCTCCTCTTTCTGAAGACCACAAAATTGACCAAAACTCTACTTCTCACACTTCCAAATCTTCTCGTTTCAATCTCTTTGGATGCTGTTATAAAAATTCCGATTATACTCAACCTTCTCAATTCTCCATTAAAAAGCTCAGCAGCCGCCCCAAAACCTTCATGGAGGCCAAAACAAAACCCAACAGCAAAGCTAGCATGATTTACGATCCTCCTCCATTAGAAATCGACCAAGATCCTCCAGAAATCTCCTATCCTATCGACAAGATCTTTATCCTCGGCGAAACCTTCAAAATCGTCGCTAAAATCACTGTTCATAAGGTCGCAAAGACCACACAGGTCATCGACTCTTTCACCTTATTCACAAAAGGAATGAATAGTAGTGTTCTTAATACAAATACTAATCGAAGTTCTATACATGATAAGGGGAAAATAAAGAGATCAAGAGCAGAATCGGCTATTGCGGGACATGATGTATCAATAGAAGCGAAAAGAGAGATTTTCTCGAAATATGAAAAGGGAATTAAAGCTGAACATTGGCAGGAAATTACTCCTGAAAAAGTCGCTATTCATATTGCAGAACGCCTTCGTTGCGAAACTATTATTGACGCTCTTTGTGGCTTCGGTGGCAATACGATACAGGTAATTATTGGAGAGAAATTTTCAACTACTTTTTCGTCCTTCTTTTCTCGAAATTTTCTCTTATTAATATTGTTCAAATAGTTTGCAAAGACATGTGATTTTGTCATTGGAATCGATATTGTGAATAATAAAACAATCTGGGCAAGACATAATGCTAAAGTTTACGGTATCGATCATAAAATCGATTTCCTTACTGCTGATTTTATGAAGCTCCGAAATATCACTGCTGATATCGTCTTTCTCGGACCCACCAATACCAGAACCAAACCCAACGAACCCTTCTCAATCTTCCACCATATAAAACCAAATCCCTTGTCTCTTCTTGCTAAATCGCTCGGAGTCTCATATAAAATTGCTTTGCAGCTTCCTGGTGACACGAAAATTGAAGAGTTACCACAGTTATTCCACCAGTCTTTAGAAAATAATGGACTGTAAAATTTTATTCAGGGGGTTTGTTGTTCTGATTTTCTTCCAGGTTTTCGAAAAGATTCTGTATAGAAATTGAAAAGATTGTCAATTCACGTGATCAAACTGAATGTCTTATCGTCTATTTTGGTGACTGTTCTTCTGTAACAACATCCCTTTATTTATCTCTTCCTTATCCATCCCAACAATAGATAAATCAACATCAAGAAAATGAAGCGATCTACGAGTATATAAGTCAAAACGAATCAATGGAATGGAAAAGGGATTTCCCACTCCATTCCATCACTACTCTTGTTCAAAAGGTCGGCATTTGCCGTTCATTCAAATATCTCGCAGAAATCGAATCAGAATCCCCCAAAGATCTCCTTTACAAACCTCCTTCACTTTTCGATTGTTTTCTCAATAAAATCACCTCAAACAACATCCTTTCCAAAGCTTTAATCAACACGATCCTTGAGGAAGAAGAACCCAAACTTCCTCCTCTTTCTCATCAGAATTCCAGTATTCCCAACTCATACAACTCCTTCAGCCTTCAATCTCGAACTCTTGCCAATAACAACACCTCTACCCTCATCTCTTCTCCTCCTACTCACAGCCAAGCTCTCACAAATCTCCAAGATAAACCAAAAGGGCTCTTATCCCGCCTAGTCACAGAGCATAAGATGAAGAAAGAGCAAGCTCTTTCGGCATGGCCGGATAAAAAGACCCAGAATAATAAGAAAGAATGGGAAGAAAAGATCTCAAAGAATAGCACGCCAGGGTCAGGAAACGAGTTCCTAGGAGGCTTTAAGGATTCGTATGAAGTGAGTGATTTGCCGATATCATCGTATTCGGTGAGTTCGGATTATTTGAAGGACTTTAGTGAAGATGAAAACCAAACAAGAAGGACTACATTGGTCAATTTGAATGATTCAAGAGAAGGAGGATCAGATAGAGAAAGAAGAAAAGAGAGATTTTTATCAAAGAATGGAAGAAGTCCTTTAGGGAGAACTTCAGAGATGAATTATAGAGGAGGAAAAAAGAAGGAAAGAAGGGAGTATAGTGAAGAAAATGGAAGTAGAAAAAGCCTGGGATCTAGAATGAGAAGAAGAGATGAATTATTTAGATCAATTTCACCGAAAAATGAAGGATCGTTGGAAGCTGAAAATGCCAAGAAATCATTTTTATTACAATGTGGAGAAGAATTTTAATGAGTAAAGCAGGTCATTTGACTGCTGGTTTTCTTCAGAAAAATTTTTATTATTATAATATTTAAATAACATTCCGTAAAAAGTTTGTACTATATGGGTTACCATTGAGAATTGATATATATTCTTTTTGCTATTCTCTTATTAAAAATTGGGTGTTTTATTTTTGCTTTGCTACTCTTTTCTATTCAACAAATTCTCTCCTTTAGACTATCACAGTCTCCTCTGAAATCGGAATTAATCAATCAAAATCGCCCTGAGTGTACCGGAAACTCCTTTAAATAAAACTTTATTTAACCTTATTCTATTATTGCTTTTCTACAAATTCCGCACACATAAAAAAAATGCAATACGATACAAATCAGCCAAACAACGCAACTTTCAACACCGAAGCCTCCAACATCTCTGTTGTCGACCATCTCAAAACCCTCCACCAATCCGACATTAGCCTTGAAATTTGCGAAGAACTTGCTTTCATAAGTAAATCTCACATTCTCCATAAAAAGTTTCATTTAATCTCTCTTTAGAAAACGAAGTTGCCAACATCAAAAATCACGTCTTTAGCAAGCTTCATGATGACCTCACTCCTTCAGAAAATGGCAGTATTCATACAAGCCTTATGGATCCTTTGCAATCCGACTATTTCCACACAGAAGATCACACATTAGCATCGAATCGCCAAGACAAAATTGATATTTCTCCTCAAAATAACCATCCTGTCTTCCAAAGCCAATCAGGAACTCAAGACCCAACCTCTGACTACCAAACAAATGATTTTTCTTCAGTTCCTTCAGATTTCGCCAGCCGTCATCGACCATCAGCCAATCCATTAGAATCCAAATCTAACAACTTGTTTTATCCTCGAGAAATCCTCTCAAATGGCATTGCCCGTGACCCTCTCATGGCTCTAGAAGGCAAGATGTGGACTGTGACGACAATTCATAATGATATTTCAATGGCTAATTGTGCTCAGAATATCTATGTGAAATCACAAAAGGCTGGTAAAAATGAAAATGGGCATAGAAAAAACATAGCCAATATCTATCTTGGTAGCCGATCGAATAGTTTGGATCCTCTGGCTAACAATGGTTTGTCGACTTCGACTACTCAGCCTTCGGTTTCGGTGCCTAATCTTACGATAAAATCAGAGTTCTCTTCAAGAAGACTGAGCTTTGATAAAGAAAACAGTGAAAATTCTCAAGGAATTGTGAAATACAAAGAGATGACCTCAGCAGAACAAGATCCAGACGATGAAAGAAATTTCGATGAGGATGGTCTTGATGAAAATGGCGAGCCTATCTTCACAAATCATTACATTAAAAGTAAAGAATTCGATGAGTTATAATATTTATTCATACTTCTTTTAGAGACGCTTTCTGTGATTTTCTCGACAAATGAAAGTTGTCCCTCAACTCCTGCTCGCAGTATTGCTCATCCAGTACCCTCAGGAGCTCCAAGTGAAACTAGCACTCCTTTGCAATCAGGGCGTAGTCGAAGATTATTGAATTCTGAAAGGAAAGAATATGAAGAAAAGGGAACTGCTAGAAGCCCAACTACTCCCAGCACAAATGAAGTAACTTTTCAAAAGAATATTCCTCTTATCTTTTCAATAGGTAGATGATTTCAAAGAAGGGTTGGTTAGTGAGGAAGATTTTATGGGAATGTTGTATATGATGAAAGTGCAGAATAATAATAAAGGAGATTTGGTGGATAAATTGGAAAGACTAAAGGATTTACATTTGTCGCAGATTGCCAAATATGAAAAGGGAATAAGAGCTTTGAATGAGAAGAATGAGAAGATCAGTAAAGGGAATGATTTGTTGGTCAAAACTTTGAGGACTTGTGAAAAAGAGATTGACTCATTGGCTTCAAATAATCAGAAATTACATAAAAATATTTTGATGTTTGAAGAAGATATGAGCAAGAAGGTTTCAAAAGAAAAACAAATGATCGAAAGTCTAATGCAAAAACAAAAAGAAAATGATAAATTAAAAGACGAGCTTTCTCGTAAAGAAGCCGAGATCCAAGAACTCCGTTCCAAACTCGTTGTTTAATTCCATTTTCTCTCCCATTAACAGATTAATTAGGCAACTTCGAATGCAAAGAATGACAATGTTAAGTCCTATGCAAGAAGCTGCGAAGATTCTATTTATGCTATTGATCAAACCTTGAGAAAAATAATGCCAGAAAGAGGCGCTCCACAGGTGCCGGTTTCCCTTGTTTATAAAGTCATTGAAAGAATTCTCACAGGTACTTGGCTTCTCTGAAAGAATTATTTAAATCCCATACAGAAACATCAAAATTTGTGGAGAAATTAGATACAGTAAGCAGTGGATCAACCGCAACTTTAGAGACTGAAACATATAAAACTCCTTCTATTATCAAAGATAACGGCCGATTATTCTCATCTTTTGGCACTGAAGAAAGCGCTGGATCGACTTATGAGCGAGAAAGGTCCACTACAAGAGGAAGACCGACTGTGAGTAAAACTAAAGAAAGTCCCACCAAATCATCCAAATCTTCTATCAGCTCAGTAATTGGGATTCTTTTTTGTTGTATCTAATCTTCAAAAAGTCACCGCAACCAAAGAATACAACAAAGAGCTCTACGAAAATATCAAAAAGCCCAATGAAACCAGTCCTTTCAAACTCAAACTCTTCAGAAAATAATCATATAAACAACAAAGTGGAAAACCACATCTTATTGTATTCATATTACTCTTATCATCTCCTCTTAATTCTCTCAACGTAGACAAAGATTACTTAATGTATATGCCGACAAACAGCAACAAAGGAGCGTATCGAGTAACTCGAAAAAATCACATGAGCACAAGACATCAATAGATATCAGCGAAAGAAGGTCAAGATCAAAGAATAACAGCACAAGTCATATGACTCCCAAAAAGAGCAGCCATAGCACTCCTCTCATTGAAAAAACTCCAGAAAAAACCAAATCCGTCTCAAAGAAAAAGAAGGCAAGCGATATAGAGTACCGAAATGTTTTATTTCTCGGTTATTAATGCTAATTTTAGGGAAGAGAAAATCAAAGAAAACCTTCGAAGAAAAGTAATGAGAAGCCTGAGTCCTATGATTTGTAAGAAATAATCCTCTTTTTCTAATAATTTACATCATTATCAAAGTTTTTCTTGTAAATAATCATACTTTTTATTGTGCGTTTTTTTCATTGAAAATCCTCTCATAATTAAAAAGTATATCTATTCTTATTATATGTATTCATTATCCCTCTTTTAAACCTCTCATAAACTCTTGAAGTTGACAGCCATTTTAACCTCCTCATCCCCAACTAGGCGTATTTTTAGTATCATCTTCATCAAGAGTTGAATAATTGGATCCCTCAGTTGAAATATTATAATCAACCAGATTTCCTATAAAACTCTTCCCCTTTTTCCTTTGTGCAGGTTTTTTTGTTTGTTTTTAATTCAGATCTAAAAAAATCACTTCACTTCAATAATGGGATCCAAATCCTCCAAGCACTGCCCTTTCTCCAACTCCATCATCTTCAAGCCCTCCATTACCAGTAAAAGTGGCTCCAAAACCATCCAAGATCTCTATCTTGATTACTCACAATCTTCTTCCCCCATTCTTCACATCATCGGATCTGAATGTAATTTCTCATGGCTTTTCTTCTATAACTCCCCTGATAGACGTTGAAAACTACTCAGAGAACGACCATAAGCTGCTATGTTATTACTCAAGTCCTTCACCAATTCTTGCTTCAGCTTTTAGCCCTTCCAATATCCGAGGAACTCCATTACTTCTCCTTGGCTGTGGGGATAAAACTATCTATATTCTCAACGCATCAACTCTTGTGCTTCTTGGACAAATCACAATCAGCTTAAAGCTTGAACATCTAGCTCTACCAAATTACGATATCAAATGTCTCGAAAAAAACTACTTCCAGCTATTTTCAATTGACAGTCTTTTGACTTTTCAAGATACGCTGCTAGTTGGACTTTCGAATGGTATAGTAGAGATGCGTTCGCTTGAATCTTTCAAACAAGGCAAAATTCTGAACCCTATACCACTCGAGTTTCCTTTACAAGAGGACGAAAGGAAATCCATTACAATAGAAAATGCAATGATTTCAGGTATTGAGTCGCTAGCTTTTAGCGAGAGGAAAAATCTCATCATTGTGAACCATAAAGCGGCCTTTACGAACTGCTTGAATGAGACGTTCAATTTACGTGAGACACCAATATGTATTTATAAGCAAAATGGAGATCCAGTCAAACGATTGAAAGTACAAGGAGAAATAAAACAAGGAAAAGTGTTGGAAAATCGAGGACTTTATCTATGTTTGACTTCAGTGGATAGCCATTTGTATATCATTGATTTAGCAAGGTTTACTGTGATTAAGATGTCGCTGGATTTTGTTGGGGATCCTGATAAACCTCTTTTGTTTACTGGTATGAGTGTACATGAATCTCAGCCAAGTCAAAGACTTTTCAAGACAGAAAAGGCCTCTGATAAGAAAGGAAAAGGATCAAAGGACGTAGTGGATGGAGATATATTATTTGGAATCGAGGCTGGAGGATCGATTTTAGTGAGCAAATTGACATATGAAGGAAAGATGCATTGGGTTCCTGTGAAGTATTTAGACTCAGGAAAGCTAAAGAAAAAGAAGTCTAGACAGTCGATTTTGTTCAATGCTGCGAGAAGTAAAGGCTCAATGCATTATGAGAAAGAGGGAGACCGATTGTATTTGACTGATCATACTGATCAAGTGGTGATTTTAAGTGATATTTTAAAGAAATCTTTGTAAGTAAATATTTGATACATAAAGCCTTTTCCTGTATAATTTTTTTATGTAATGAAATGTTTGAGATTTGAATAAAGAGTGAGTTGCTTCTTTTTATAAATAAGGAAAAGGCAGCCTTTTATTTTAGAACCAACTTCCTTTTTCAAAGAAAATACTGTCTTTGTGAAACATAAAACAATAGAAATACAGTAAAAACTGATCTTCTTTGGAAATACAAAAAAAGAAGAAGACGGATCTCGATAAAAAGGTTTTCCCTTTAAAACTATTCATACAGCCAACCTTAAGGAAGCCTATTGAGGGTTTTACATCTTGGACACATGACAACCATAACACCCTCATATGTTTTTAAATGGACATTACATTCTCTGCATTTCAAATAATGAGCCTAAAATCGATAACAACCTACATCTCATCAAAGAATCATTACTTTATCTTCATCATTCGAACTGGAGTGAATACCAGGAATTCCATTTAAACTGTCACATTCTCCACATTTTACCATCTTGGCATCGCCAGTGAACACACTACGAGCTTGACAACTCCAGCAATTCAAGAATTTCTTCGGTGAAAGTTAGAACTAGAATAGTATAAAGAAATTTTCTACAATATTTTGGATTTGTGGCTGAGAAGCAAGCTGATAGGAGCCATCAATGTTCTTTATAATATTGAATTTCTAATGAATCATATCAGTAAATTGATGAATCTTGACTAAATACTTCACTGAGTTCCATATGATGAAAAATTTGGAAGAGTGTTGAATTAAAAAAATAGAGTTTAACAGACCTTTTATTAGGAAATCATAAAGGAATTTAACTCAAGGGAGAGGATAGGTAAAAAAACTACAGGCGGTGGGGATTGAACCCACGACCTTCTGCGTGTTAAGCAGATGTGATAACCACTACACCACGCTTGCAGATACTAAGTTGTTCATTGGACAGAATCATAGTCGTTAGTTTTATGAAAATGTTGAGAAAATATAGGGAGAGAAGAAGAGGAGAGGCAAAAAACTACAGGCGGTGGGGATTGAACCCACGACCTTCTGCGTGTTAAGCAGATGTGATAACCACTACACCACGCTTGCAGATGCTAAGATGTTCTTCGGACAAAATCATACTCATTTCAATTATGACATTTTCTCTCAGGTATTGTTCAGAATTTGAAAGAAATTTAAAGAAAATAAGGAGATGAGAGACTGAATAAAGGATCAGGAAAGGTTAAATTGTAGAATCTTTGGATGGGAAGAAGCTATCAGGAGAAAGGAAGAAGGGATAGGCAAAAAACTACAGGCGGTGGGGATTGAACCCACGACCTTCTGCGTGTTAAGCAGATGTGATAACCACTACACCACGCTTGCAGATGCTATGAAGTTCCTTGAACAATATCATAGTCATTTAGATTAAAGCTTTTTATGAGCCAGAAAAAATTTGCTGAAAGTCGGTTATGGAAGGGATTGAACTTGAAGATGATATTTTGAAATGTTTTTGGAAAAAGAAAATCAAAAAAAAAAATTGTTCAAAAAATTATCATGAAAAATTCTATCAATATTTTTTGCAGAGATTTCCAGCTTATTCACATAAAGATTTGTAAAGTCTGTGGCAATGAAAGAAAGAAAGGGGAAAGAAAATTGAGATTATCTCGATTCCAAGGTCTTAAAAGAAAATCTACAAAAATTTCTGAAAGAGAATATCAAGTTAGGAAAAGTAAATTCAAAGCTAGATGGGTAGGATAGAAGAGAGGACGGGGTTCTCTTCTTGTTTCAGTGAAAGAAACAGACGAAAATGCAAAAAACTACAGGCGGTGGGGATTGAACCCACGACCTTCTGCGTGTTAAGCAGATGTGATAACCACTACACCACGCTTGCAGATGTTAAGATGTTCTTCGGACAACATCATCCTCTTTTGATTTCTTATAAACAGATATGAAAAGCCTTGGAAATGACAAAGAAAAAAGGAAATTTTCCTTATAGGGTACCTCAATGGGTTGTCAATTTTGCTTGACTTCAATAAGAAGTTATATTATAATTCAGGAAGGAATGGAAGAAGTGAAAAAACTACAGGCGGTGGGGATTGAACCCACGACCTTCTGCGTGTTAAGCAGATGTGATAACCACTACACCACGCTTGCAGATATTAAGATGCTCTTCGGACACAATCATCCTCTTTAGATTTTTTTCTCTAGTTTTAAAGTTTTAAACTCTTTCTCGATCAGAGACAAAAGACTCATGGCTGAGACTTTTTAGAACATCAATAGAATCTAGAGAAATATCAATACTTTGTGCCTAAAAAGAGTTGGGGGAGTCAAAGAAGAAGAGAATGAGCAAAAAACTACAGGCGGTGGGGATTGAACCCACGACCTTCTGCGTGTTAAGCAGATGTGATAACCACTACACCACGCTTGCAGGTGCTAAGGTGTTCTCCAGGCACAATCATAGTCTTTTGATTTTTAGTTTTGGATTTCAGCTAAATTCGAGAATATTGCACCTTTCTTTCTAGCTTTAAAAGGATTGATATTTCCGAAACCAGAAACCAGATGTCTCAGTTTACTCTTTCTTAAATCATAAGTTATTTTTCTAATGAACAAGGAGGTTTTAAAAAATAAAAAAGAGACTAAAGATAAAAAATATTATTTACAATTGGACAGGTAGGTAGGTTTTTGTTTCAATCATTTAGCATTTTCCTTTCTCAGTTTCATAAAAATAAGTCCTTCAAAACAAGGAGAAGGAAAAAACTACAGGCGGTGGGGATTGAACCCACGACCTTCTGCGTGTTAAGCAGATGTGATAACCACTACACCACGCTTGCAGATACTTAGTTGTCCTTTGGACATCATCATAGTCATTGAAATTCGCTTTTTTCTAGAAGTTCTCGCGAAAGACTCCAACGAAATGAAAAAAAGATACAAATGGTGGGGATTGAACCCACGACCTTCTGCGTGTGAAGCAGACGTGATAACCACTACACCACACTTGTACGTATTTTATCTTGCTCCTAAAATTCTATAGTATCCAATTTCGAATTTTCTTTCTCCTTCTCATAAAATTTATTGAATAACTTTTGAGATTACAAAGAAATCACTTTTATGAGAAAAATCGATATAAAATTTCTTCTCTATGAATTAAAAAAATATTTTTTATAATTTCATGCCAACAAAAATTTAGAATCCTTCTGGAAATATTCATAGAGAAAAAATTTATTTATGATATAAAAATAATCAACAGTCAAGCCTCCAAAAAGATATAGTAAAAGTGAAGTTCTAGCTCCCAACAAGAAGGAGATATGGAAAAACTACAGGCGGTGGGGATTGAATCCACGACCTTCTGCGTGTTAAGCAGATGTGATAACCACTACACCACGCTTGCAGATATCATGAAGTTCTTCCAACACCATCATCGTCTTCGAAAATCACTCCCTCTTCTTATTCTGTGATAAAAGCTGTCCAAACAAAAACCCTAAATTTCTACTTATATGTTATATAATAATTATTTATTAGACTTTTTCTGTTGTTTTTTATTCCTCTTAATTTCCACTTAATGAGATTTTCCAAAGTTTCAATCCAATTCTACTCCTTCAATCACATCTTCTGATCCCAATTCTCTCTATTAATACCAAGAAGGACAGATCCTCTCCTCTTTTAAGCCATTGTTTTCAATGGGACCTATTAATCAGTCACATTCAAACAATACATGTCTAATTAATTTTCTCATTTCCAATAAAATTTTAAACCTTATATATATCCCTAATCTCACAATATCATCGTCACCATCTATCTCATAAATTCCTCTCGAAAGATCTTCTCCCAAGCTATTATATCCATTTTCCCTTCTCTCTAAGCCCATTCCAATCCATTATTTCCCAACCATAAATTTTTCTTGTCGTCAACTAGATAATAAGAAATCCTCCGACTATCCTCCTCTTATAAACCAATTTATTATTTAATAGCATGACTGAGGTCACCAAG
>Ga0182738_1007297_pt1 | contig 11255 bp, 10 predicted proteins | sample eDN5th30CBELigMG_FD_128876 | JGI IMG/M metagenome (GOLD analysis project Ga0182738, IMG submission 128876) | Enriched Miracle-Growth compost microbial communities from Emeryville, California, USA - eDNA 5th pass 30_C BE-Lig MG (version 2)... ...
CAAGTGGTTCTTCCTGAGAATCTTTTGAATTATTATAACCAACTTGGATCCTTATTTGAAGAGACTAAAGAAAAAGGTCTTGAAGAAATCATTAAAAGCTATGGTCTTCCAGATCTCACAAGACTTAAATTCTTGGAGTTTGTCATGAAATTTGGTATCTCTCCCTTCAGAGCCGAAGATGTCTACAAAAGGTAATGGTGTGAAAGAGTTATTAGTTCTAAAGAAATCCTTAGTTTTTGCTTATTTATTGAGCCAATTTCTGGAATAGTGAGATTACCAGATTCACTGACGTTCAGACATTATTTGAAGCAATTCTATTGCTGTTTGCTTTATGAAAATGAGCCCACTCCTTTGACTGAATATTTCTTCTTCAAAGCTACAGTAAGTAATATTCAAAGTATGGTTAATTAAATGACATAGCCGCAAATTGTGAGAAGAAGAGTTGTTGGATTTTTGAACTTAAAGAATAAAGTGAATTATTACCGTGCTAAGCCTGAGAAATTCAAAGTCCGATCTAAAAGGTACAAGAGATTATTTGAAGAAGATGGTAAAGGAATGGAGACAGAAGACGAAGGAGAGAACGAGGACAAATGGGATAATACAGATGATTATTATTTATTTGATGGAATATCGAGATATGGAATGGAAGAATGGGACAGAATAATGAAGGACAGCGAGTTATGGGATCGAAATGAACCCAAGGTTTATGAAGACGGCGATGTTTGGAAATTAATTTTCAAGAAAATTGAAGATAAAGAACCTCCTGAAAACAAAGAACTCGAATGTGTACAGTAAGTGACTCCTTTTGAGAAAAGAGCTCAGTAAAATTTTTTAGATATATAAAGGACTATTTGAGAATGAGATCAAATTTGTTGATGAATATGTTGTTAGAAGAAAAAGAAAAGAAAAGCACCAAGGACGATGTATAAGTGGACTTGTTGTTGTCAATATAATTATAGAGGGATTTAATACAAAGAGTCTATCTAGAAAGAGAAAAAATTTTATATTGTTTCTTTTTGTAATTTTCCGTATTCCTTGTTTATTGTCTTGAGAGGAGAAAAATTAAGCAAATCAAAAGATATTTAATAGGCAAGGTAAGGATATCAATGAAATGAAAAAAATATCCCGCACTAACGATTTCAATTTTGGGGTTTTTTTTATTGATTCAAAATTTGAATTTTTAAAATTTTACACACAACATCTCTTTACTTTATTGTGTCTTTAATTAATTTGCTGAATAAAAAAATTCTATCTGGACGTTATCATTTCATATTTGACAGTGTTTGGGGACTATTACTGACCTTTGGTAGAATGTCTCTTCTTATATTGAGACTTCTCTCTCATATCAACCCTTCTTACCCTTTCCGCCTTAATATTTTTCCTTCTTGGCCTTGAAAACCCTTGCAAAAATACTAAATAAGTTATTTGCACGAAAGTCGGTATTTGAGCGATTAAAATTGGATCAAATCCCATAAAAAGTGTATAGTTATGCTGTAAAGGGCATGGAAAGCGGGCTTGTGCCTGGCAAATTGATTATATACAACGGGAAGACAAGAATGTTTATTGTATAGATCAACTTTATTCAAATTTGGTGAAGAATTATGATGATTTGAGGCGAGAGTTGTGTTTGGGATAGGAGAGGGTTTCATAAGAAGAAGGAAAGATTTCAATAGGTATGTAAAAATTTTTTCAGTTGAGTTGATCCCAAAAAAAGCTAAAATTTCATAATATTTGATCTTATCATATCTATTAAAAAATAATTTATCGGGGGATTTACCGAGATTCATGGAGAAGGGATCTTTAGCAAGCCAATACCATCCAAAGATACCTGGATATTCCCAAACACAAAGGTTAACATCCCCAAAAATATCAATAGAGATGGAACCAAAATTTGAGATTCGAGTATTGAATGATGTGCTAAATATTTAATAAACTTAAAACTAAATAATTCTAAGAATACAAGAAATTACTTCCAGAACCTGAAAACCATGGAAGAAGAAAGCGGAAACGAATCCCAATCATCACCTACTAGTTGCTATTCCCTTGAACTCCATATAAGCTAACCGTGTATAGATTCCCAGAGCAATGAAGAGATGAAAGTCGAAGAAAGTATGATGGATGCTGCTGATAAAAACCAACCGAAAAGTGTACTGCGTTTCTTTGAAATTTTCATGTTTAAAATTGGTTCAATAGCAAGCAACGATTGATAAAGAGAACAGGCGGTTGCACTATTTGAAAGAAAGTCTGAAAACATATCAAGTTATCAAAAAGAATATCTATCTCGGTAGAAAAAAGCGTCCTGCTACTGAAGACGACATCTACGAGTGCGATTGTATTAAGGCGGAACCTTCTGAAGTGCCGTAAGTGAAAATTTCGAAAAAGAAATAAATTTTTTTCTCCCCTTATAGGGCCCTATTGGCGATAAACCCTCAAATTTCTTACAATTGTGGCGAGAAATGTATAAACAGATATATGTGTACCGAATGTGAGAGAAACACCTGTCCTTGTGAAGAATATTGTCAAAATCGAAGATTCCAGATCCATAAAGACGCCAAAGTGTTTCCTAAGCCCACAGAAGGCAAGGTATTTCCCTTCAAAATTTGTATAGTTTTTGATTAATTTTCCTGTTGTAGGGTTGGGGACTGTTTGCTGGCGTTGATATCAAAAAAGGCCAATTTGTTATGCAATATATTGGTGAGGTTTACAACGTAAACTGCGAAGAAGCACAAATTAGAATAGAAGCTTACAGCGTAAGTCATTTTCAGTGAAATGGGATCATTAAACTCTCTGAATAGAAATCCACATGCACGTATTTGATGAAGATTACGCAAAATGAGGTTATTGATCCCACATTTAAGGGCAATATGGCTCGTTTTATCAATCACAGTTGCGATCCCAATTGTATTACTCAAAAATGGAACGTGTTGGGAGAGACTTGTGTTGGTATTTTTGCAATAAGAGATATTCCAGCAGAGGCGGAGCTGTCTTTTGATTACCAATTTGACAGTTTCAAGACTCCTCTGACAAAATGCTTGTGTGGAGCTGCCACATGTAAGGGTTATCTGGGAAGAAAGCCCCACGAGATTTCTATGGAGGAATGGGAGGAGAAATTGGAATATTTGCCTTGTAGTATTTGTGGACAGAATGTAGAAGATGATGAAGAGAAATTGATTCAGTGTGAGTCTTGTCATGAAGCTTCTCATATTTTCTGTCTTGATCCTCCATTGAAGAGAATCCCCAAGGAATCCTGGTGGTGCGATAAATGTAAAGTGAAGAAGGAAGAAGAAGAAAAATTGAAGAAGAATTTCAATCCTTTGGAGTTGAATAGAAAGCTGTATGAAACAGTCAAGAAGAAGATGGGTAAATATCAATCTATTGAAATGAAGCATCAATTGATGTACCAATCAAGTGATGATGAAGACATTCCCGATGAAGAAGGCAGAAGACCAAAATACACTGCAGAATACGAAGAAATTTACGCTTTACAAAAGAGACTTGAACTTGAAGGTAAAAGAGAGCAGTATAGTGACATGTATCCTCCCGGACAGGGCGATGCTGATGAGATCAGAATTAAGAAGAAGACGAAGGCAACAGCTGATGAGACTCAACAAGGAGCAGCAGCGGCAGCTAAAACGACTGAAGATAAGGATAATGAGATGAAAGTTGAGGGAGAAAAGCCAGGAGAAGAAGGAAAGGCTGAAGAGCCGAAACCCAAGTCTAAAGTGCAAGAGTTTAAGGAGAAGGCTTTGAGCATGTTTAACCAGAAGGTGAAAGAGTCAGATTTGTGGAATCAGATTCTGGACGTGGAAAGAAGAAACGGAGGAGAGATATATGCAGGCTATGGAGATCGAGTAGAAATGGATAGAAAGAGCAAAATGATCAATGCGATCCAGTTGGATGTGATCAAAAAGAACCAAATCGTGTTTAGAAGAATCGGAACACGTCTGTTTTGGGAACATCACAGTGGAAGGATCAATATCTATAAGAAGAATATTGAAACAACATTGATGGGAAATAGAGATCAATTGAGAGTTGCTGAGTTGATTTTCGAAGTCCTTGAAATGATTGCTGAAGAAATTGAAATCATGAGAGGTCAACGTGAGGCTAAGATCCGCATCCCCGCCATGTTTATGAGAAAACTCGTCGGCGCTTACCACAACCAACATGCGTAGATTGGGAGATTTTGAATAAAAACTAACGATTTCTAATAGGGCTGAATTGGAAAATAGATATGAAGTGAGTATTCAATATTCAAAGGAATATTTGAATGATGAATGTTATCCATTGACATTGATGACAGATATCAAGGTGAAAGGCGTGAAGGATAGTATCTACGCTGTTCATCGTCATATCAATCACAAAGTCAAGAAATTAAAGGTAAGATTTGAATTTTTTTGGGCGGAGTTATATAACACGTGGGAATAGGTGAGAAGATTATACTGTAATAGAAGAGATTATACCACTTTATTACAAAATCTCAACATTATCCGAAGAAAGATTTATCCAACTGAACTCCGATTCAATAAAACCAAAGAAGGTGCTCTCAAAGAACTCAATCATCCTTTCTATTATATCCAATACAAAGATCGTGAAGTCGCTCTTATTGGTACCGAAAGGTAGCGAAATTGAATTTATAGAATATCTAACCGAAACCACAGGGAGATCATTGAAGCAGAGAGACTGTTGGAAGACACATTTAAGAATGCACACGTAGGATCAGATGAAGCAGATTTTGGTTGTGTGCATTATTTATGGCCAACAACAAATATGAATCAACAGATCATGCAAGCGTATAAAGCTGACATTGAAAAGGAGGTTACAGGCACAAGATTTGTGTACTTTGAGCCTATTGTTCCGAGAAAGAATATGACTCTTTCTATCTTTGGTAATTTCAAGGAAATTGAACGTGCCAAAGAAATCCTCAAAGAAAAAGTCGAAGCTCTTAAATCAGTAAAGAACTATTTTTTTGGAGCAAATATTAATGAAATATCATAGACAAATTTAAGTTTGGAAGCTTTTCAAGAGCATGTGAAATATCAGATGTTGAAATATTTGTTTAAATGTCTTCACAACTTCTTTATTACTGGGAATATTGCTGATATCAAATTCTGGGATCTTCAGTCTGTCGAATTCGAAAAAATCTCCGACATGACACCTCTTCGTAAACAAGTCCTTCGAAACATTTTCACAAAGGACGTCAACTTCCAAATCTACGTCCTTTTTGTTTGTGATTTCTCCAGAAACAACTTCTTAAACATTATGAAACTTTCAACTAGAAACACTGTTGAAATCCTTCGTAAATTCGTCCAAAACACAATCAACTCCAACACCAGTCTTCTTGGCCGTCTTAAATGTGAATCTTTCATCAGCAGAGATCGAGAAGCCTCCCCTTATTCTCGCAGAAATGGCCGTGGCTCTTACAATTATTCTCCTCGTGAACCTGGTTCTGAACGCGGAACTCGCCGATCTCATGAAAGATCTTCCACGAGAGAACGTGAAAGTACCTTTTTGAATAAATTTGGTCTCTTTATTAATTCCAAATCATAGGAGATACATCAAATTCAAGAGAATCATATGGAGGAAGGCATAGAGCAAGACATTATAGGGATGATCTACAGAATGATAGACATTCAAGATCGCCATATTATTCATCAGATCCAAGAAGGAAGGATACAGGAGCATCAGATGAAGCCAAGTACTTATCAGGATATAGAGGATCGACAACACATAAAGATCGTGTTCCACAATTTTCTCAATATGAGAATAAGACCCAAAGCGATAAAACATACGATGAGAGAAAGGGAGATAAAAGATTGGATGATTATCCTAGAAGTTCACCTTCACCATCAAGATCAGCGTCAAGATCGATGAGGCGCAATTCTAGATCTCCAGGAAGAAGAACACAATACGAGAAGCCAAAGAGTTATCGTGTGGGATCCATAAACGAAGGAGAGCAAGCCACAAGCCATTACGAGAAGAACCCTAATTTCAGCAAAGATGTGAGCGATTATATGAGTCAAAACGAAAGAGAAATGGGATATTATGAAAGAATGCTGAGCAATAGAAGCAAGCAGAATCCTCAAGAAAAGCAAGAAGAGAATGGAGGAGCACCTGCACCTGCTAGAAGAAGCGGTAGCAAGAGCGTGAGTCGTAGCAGAGAAAGAAGCAAGAGCCAGGAGAGAAGAAGAAGCTCAAGCAGGGACAGAAATAGAAGAAGAGAAAGAAGCAGGGATCGTAATAGATATAGAAGCAAGAGCAGAAGCGGAAGTCCAGGTCGTCGTCATTCAAGCAAGAGACCAAGAAGTAGAAGCGGTAGCAAGGGTAGAAATCGATACAGAAGTTCTTCTCGTGAGAGAAGAGCAGGAGGAGGAGGTTCTCGATATAATTCTGACAGAAGAGCCAAAGGTGGAAGGTTTGATATGCAGCCAACAGAAATGAAGATTGAAGAGAGTGGAAAAAGTAGAGAAGAAGATCGTAGATCAAATCAAGAAGCTCAGCAACGTTTCTGGCAACAACAGCAGCAGCAAGATATCGGAACCGGAACTGGAGCTGGACAGAGAATGCAACAAGAACCTGCTATAAATTCTTATCAATCTCAAGCTCAACCTCAGAGATTTGGAGATCTTCAACGTCAAAGTGAACAACAACAATCAAATGTTCAGAATTTCTCTCAACCTTTGAGTAAAGCCGCAGAAGTTCCTAGTGCTAAAGAAAGTACCTACCAATTATATAACCCTGGTGCAAACAATGGAGATAAACAACAACAGCAACAACCTCAAAAGAGTCGATTCTCTAGCTCAATAGAACCTGCTGTTCCTGAGTCTCAACAACAACAACAGGCTCCTTATTATTCAAATCCTCAAGGAAATCAAGGAGGATACCCACAATATCAACCTCAAAATGAGCCACAAGGAGGAAATCAATATTATTCACAAAATCAACAGCCACAATATAATAGATCAGATAATTCAAGAGGAGGTGGCGGAGGATCAAGATTCTCAAGCAAACCTTCTTACGATAATTCAAGAAGAGATCAAGGAGGAAGGTTTGAGAATGAAAGAGGAGGATATTACAGAGATGACAGAGATTCAAGAGATAATAGAGACACAAGAGATACGAGGGATTCGAGGGATGCTAGAGAAATAAGGAATACAAGCTCAAGGACATATGAGAGCGAGAATTATAGAAAGAATCAAGGATATAGAAATGAAGGACAACGTAGATATGGAGATAGTGGATATAATCAAGGAGGATCAGGACGATATCATCAAGGACAAGAAGGATATAATAGTGGAGGAAAGAAGATTATTATTACAAAGAATAATAATAATCAAGGTAACAGATTTGGTGGACAAGGAGGTAGTGGATATTATTAAATAGATTTAGATTGGTGAGAGATTGAATCATCATCATCTTCCGTTTTTGTTACTTCTATAATACGCTTAAGAATAATTTTTCTATCTTTTTTGTTGATTCATTGAAAAAATAAAACACTTCTGTTATTTTGTATTCTGTATTCCTAGCAAAATTTTTTCTCATTCAAAAGATTTTTACTCTTTATTAAGGAATAAATTTTTAATAAATAGTAAAGGATTGATCTGTAGAAATGACCTCAAAAGAAACAAACAAGGAAAATTCCGCTTTAGATAAGGTTACTGATTACGTGGAAGATGCTGAAATCTCTGAAGAAAAAGCCAAGAAGGCTATGACTGGTCTCGGCAGCGCAAAAACTGGGTATATATCTTTTTATTTGAGAAATCAGAATTCTTATTGATTAATAGCCTCAGAGATGTTAAGATTAACAGTAAAGATGTGACTTTCCTCACCAAAGAATTGGAACTTGACAATATTAAAGCTACTGCTCTTTTGAGACAAAATGGCGGCGATCTTCAAAAAGCAATTAGAGCATATATCTCCTGTTAATGAATATGTGAGAGTTTTGGTGTAATTTTCAAAATAAACAGATTATTTGTTGCGCTTGTTGTACTCATATCTTTATTGACGTAGAAGTCGTTTGTTTGCAAAGAAAAAAAAATTCTCAATCTTTCCTTTCAAAAAAAAATTTTCTTTATGATTTTGAATTTCACTTTTGTGCATTGAGAGGATAAGAAATAAAATAATTTAATGACGAACGATGATACAGATGATACGGTAGAAACTAAAAAGTTATTCAGTATCATATGATTAGAGACAGAAGTTTAAATCATGACCGATGAACTTACTACTTTAAATAGAAAACTTTCAATTTCAAAGATATTGCGGATGCGCAAAAAAACCATTTTCTGATTTTATCTATTCTGAAATTAATACGTGGAACGCCAAAGAGATGAGTCATGAAAACATTTCAAAGTCCAGATCCCACAAGTCTGAATAGTTAAGTGAGGCCTAATTTAAGACCAATTCATAGAGTCAATCAATCGATAATCCTGTTTGGGATCCTGGATTTTATATGTAATATAATTATAGGTTTCTTGAGGTTTTTGGATGTTTCTCTTTATAGAATATCTCTTCAAGTGATAAACCAATCGGAAAAGTGTTGAGTTTAAAGGAACCTCAAATACTGCAAATTAATTTTTCAATATCAGTATTGGGTGAAATGTCTAAGCATCTCTCATGGGACCAGAAAGGCTTGTATTTTTAAACCTGGAAAATCACTTACCAAACCTCTTCTAAAAATCTCTGAAGAGAATTTTAATTTCCTCATGTTAGTGGGCTTGCCAGGAGCTTGACCCTTTTCGTGAGATCCCAAAGAAAAATTACTTTTAATGAATAAAAAAGAAACGCTTGATTGATTGACTTGCCTGAAATTCTTTTGGAAAAAATAACCATAATGAGAGACTCGAAATATTTGATAATAGACATTCTCATGACTAGATACGTTTGTGGATCGATCTCTTATAGAAATTCTGGTTATAAGTTTGCGCGCCCAATTAACTTTTCAACGCTTGATTAACTCCCACAATATGTTTTAATAACCGTATATAAAAGCTTATCAGGGCTATAAGCTTTACTAATCCCCTTGTCCTCACTCTTTTTCTGAATCAAAAGATGCATCCAATATAGCCTTTTGCCCAATTTAGTCTTTTATTAAGTCCAAATAATTTGGGCTAAAATAGGAAGGAATCGACTTTTCTAATTGTTGTTTAAAAACTACACAAAAATTTATTCAATTCAATTCTCTCTGTAAATTTCGGTCCGTATTTCAACTTAGATCAGTCTAATTAAATTATAAACCCAAATAGCTAAAAACAAATGCAAACTCCTTTCCGAGTCCGTGCCGAAAGTGAATCTCTCAAATCTTCTCGATCTATCAACTCCTCTGAGCGTTCTTTACCTCGCGGAGAATATTTCTATTCTAATGTTATTGGCCCCAAACTTCACAAAAGCCCCATGCAACCACAACCTGTCAACCATCGGCACACTGAGCACGATGAATCTTTCGAACAACAGGGCCCAGCTCCAGGTATAGTACCCATTATTTGTCACTTCTTAAGCATTGGTTTAGTAATTCAATGGCGTGAGATATTAGAAAGCAATGCGAGCACAGATTCCCTCCTGAGTTCTGAAGATGGAGAACCTTTGGTTTCCCAAAAGGCTCAGAGCAGTTTTTTCAAGGAGAATATGTCACAACAGCAGCAACAACAAGCTGATAATTTCAAAAAGGTGCTGATTCATTCAGAAACTTCTACACAATTCCATAAACCTCCTGAGAAATTTTATACACCTGTCATTGGAAAAAAGAAAATGGATCTTTACAAAATGAGTATCATCCAAAATGCCTCCAAGTTCTCAGAATCTCCCAATCAAGACCAAAACTCCCTCACTGAAACAAAAACTGAAGAATTTAAACAAAGCGAAATCAATAGAATAAGAAACACCCTTACAGAAACCCTGAAGGAACAAAAGGAGCAAGTTGGAGATCTTACAAGAAGTAAAACAGCAAATTCAAGCAACATTAAGCAGATCCTTGAGTCTGAGAGTGTTTCTGACTTGAATATTACAAAGATTGAAACAACCACTTCAATATTTTCTCCAAAGAATCTTGTGTTTGGTCCCAATGTGGATGAAAAGATTCTACAAAAGCATTTGAATCTAATGTTCAGAGGTCTTAACTACTCTTTGAAATTACTCAAAGGACCTCCCATGTCTTATATCGAATCTCGCCAAATCACTCTCAAAGAGCTCAAAAGTAAATTATTAATTTGAGGTGTTTTCCTCAATAACGTTTGTTTTAGAGAAAAATACAAAGACATTGTTACTTGATTTGGATGAAACATTGATTACATCTTGTAGTAAAAGAGATGGGCCTGATAGAATTCTGATTCCTGAAGGCGACCGTGCTCATCCAGTAAGAGAATATTCTTTGTTAACCTGTGATTTACCCCTCTCTCAATTAGATTATGATTAAAGTCAGACCCTTTGCTCGCGAGTTTTTAAAGAGAATGAAGGAACATTATGAGATATTAGTATTTACAGCCTCTTGTAGTCTTTATGCAGAGACTGTGGTAAAGGAATTGGATCCAGATAAAAAGTATATTAGCTATATTCTGGATAGAAACTTTTGTCTTGAGACAAAAAATGGCTTTTTTATTAAAGATTTACGGATTATAAAGAATCGTGAACTCAAGAATATGATTATTGTGGATAACTTGGTTCACTCTTTTGGGTTCCAAGTGGAAAATGGCGTCCCCATTATTGAATGGACAGGCAACAGAAGCGATCAAGAGTTGAAATATTTGGGCGATTATTTAATCGCTGCGAAAGCATATGACGATCTCAGAGAATACAATAAAGAAAAATTAAGATTACATGAATTTGCACAAGCTAAATTCGAAACTGTTGAAGATCTCTAATTCAGATGATGCGCATATTGTATTGTAAGATTTCTGAGTATATTGTCTGTCATTGCTGAGCTTCTCTTTTATTAGTTTTTTGTATGTATTTGTTATTCGTTGTCTCTCTATCCTCCTCCTCTTTATATGCTTTTTTTTCCACTGCTCATATCATATATATTGTTTAATAAATGACCTTAATTAATCGTCTTTCATATTCTATCAAATATTTTCTATGCACATGCCCTCAAGTTGAATTCAAAATCTCTCCAAGATATATATTGACCATTGGAACATATGATTTCGTTATCGGCCATACTAAGCCAAAAGCACCGGATCCCATTCGAACTCCGAAGTTAAGCGGTTTAAGGCGAGGTTAGTACTAAGGTGGGGGACCGCTTGGGAAGCCCTTGTGCTGATAAC
>Ga0182738_1007298_pt1 | contig 11253 bp, 11 predicted proteins | sample eDN5th30CBELigMG_FD_128876 | JGI IMG/M metagenome (GOLD analysis project Ga0182738, IMG submission 128876) | Enriched Miracle-Growth compost microbial communities from Emeryville, California, USA - eDNA 5th pass 30_C BE-Lig MG (version 2)... ...
CTTTTTTTCTCGAATTATTATGAACAAACAACCATATCTTCTCCAATCAATTCAATTAGACCCGAATCTTCTTTTTCTTAATTTTTCATTTTGCTTTCACTCTCAATATTTTGTTTCCTCACAAAAAGAGTTCAGTTTAAGAATTGTAAAATCTTATTTCGATGGGTTTTTTCCTCAGGCCACCTTAATAATTATATTTATTGCAACGAATTTTAATTTTCGTTTTAAGCATGCAAAATCTGAACTCCAAGCTTCTTGAAGTCCTCAAACAAAAAAATCTAGCCATTGATCTCGACAAGTTTAATGCCAAGGCTTCTGTTGCGAACAAGGCGAATAAAGAATCTTTACGATTGGACTCTAGTCATGGAGATTTGGACAGTGCTTCGACACTATCAAGCTTTACTTCACCCAAGTTTCGAGTTCGATGCAGAACTGCCAAGAATCAGGAAGAGCCTGCAACTCCAATTATAGCTGCCAAGAATGTCGGAATGCTTGGTCTCCGTCCAACTACAGCAACCAATAAGTTTGACTTGATGGTCAAAACTGTGTCGACTCCAATGACAAGCTCTAAAGGAAGGCCGATGACAGCACAGAGTGGGGTGTCGACCAGTTCCTCTCGAGGTCCTATGATGAGATTAGAATCCACCAGAGTCTCTGATGATGATTATGAAAACGAAATCAATTTTATTGATATGGACAGAGATAATGAATTGGACGAAAAAATTAGAGAAGAATTGGAAATCTTTAACGATATTGCTGGCTTGAACGAAGAGAAACTTTCAGAAATTATTGGAGTTGAAGTCGATAGGCTTGAAAAAGTCACCAAGGTGGAAATGAAAGTCGACTTATCTTTCAATTCTCTTCAACAAGGAGGGGAAATTTTGAAAGGCTTACAACAACTGAAACTCAATAATAGTATAATTACTTCTCTAAGAGATATTGGCAATTCTTTCAGAAATTTAGAAATCCTCTGGGTTTCCAAGTGTGGGTTAAAAGATTTGGCAGGATTGAGCTCCTTCCCTAAATTATCAGAGTTATATGCACCCTACAATAATATAAACGATCTCTCAGACATTATTTTCCACAGCTCTCTGGAGATTCTTGATCTTGAAGGTAATGATATTCAAGATTTGAAAACAGTTGCTAACCTCAAAACTCTTGACAAGTTGAATAGCTTAGCTTTAGGTTCTAACCCCGTCTGTACCGTGAAAAACTATGAAAAACAAGTCTGCGACCTTCTTCCCCAAATCCAATATTTGAATGACGAACCTCGAGACCAGATTCACGCAAAATTACCATCTCAATCAGATAATACAGCTCCAGAGGATATCAATCCTTTGGATGATGCTCGTGTCAAATTAATGTGCTCAAAATTCAAAAAGTTTGATCTCTTTGCTGTTGAAGAATTCGAAGAGAATAGTCGACAAATTATCTTGAGCAACATCAGTAAAGAACCAACAGAAGAAGAAATTCTAACCATGTCTGTCAAAAAGAGATCCAAAAAACTCAACACATCCACAGATGACATCGGAGAATTTGGAAGGTTCTCTATTAAAGCTTCAACCAAGAAAAGCCTCCAAAGGCCCCAAACTTCGAAAGCAAGAATCGGATCAAAAACAACCTCAATCTTCTCAAACACTGATAAGCTTCAAAACTTTGCTCAAAAGGCCAGTGACATTATTAACCAGACAGACCAGGCCTTTGCTGGAAATCCCCTTAAAGCTCTCAGACATAGAAGAAAAAATCAGTTCACATCAGGCTTCGAAAATGTCAAAGGAGAACAAATTTCTAAACCTAAAGATATCATCAAGTTAATCGAAGAATTCGAAGTGGATGAGTCAGAGTCTGAAGAAGACTTTAAAAAATCAGAACAAAGTCTCCCAAGTTCCCAAAACCTTGACCAAGAGTCAGCTCACAACAGATCTGCTACACTTCATTCTGAATATCAGACTGAACCTCAGCAAAGTTCAGGAAGAGCAAATTCTCTTGCTCAGGTTTACTTGATTTTTTGTCATTGATTTAATTAATTTTTTTAGAGAGATCTCAGACTTATTACCAAACATAAAATGTTCTCACAAGAAAGGGAAATCAAAGTTGAGGGATTTGCTTCTCTAAATCCAAAAGATATCAGCATTCAAGACATTAGAAAACACATGAATAACACCTGCAACCCTCGAGTCAAAGTGCAAATTAAAACAAAAAAAGCTCCTATGGTCCTCCTTGGCAATTGTAAAACTCCGGTCACAGTCGGAATGAAAAATTAATGATCAATTTTCATGAGTATTTTTTTTAATTTTCAAAATGTTTTTTTCTGTGATTAAAATACTATCATGTATTATTGTTAAACTTGAACTCGTAGTATTTGCATCAACTCTAGGTTTCTTTACAGACGACCTATTACTGCACAAAAAAATTTCCCGCGGTCATATCATCTGTTTTTTACCTTGAAGGTGTGAAAATTGAGTCGAGAAAAATATGTTTTTGCCATATTAAATCTCCAAAAAAAAAAACAAAAAAAATTTTTTTCAAAAAATTTCAATAAGAAATTTCTCCCAAACCACATTGATGATTTTTTCCCTGATCGGTGAGGATGAATCAAAAATGGCCATCTTTCAAAAAAATTTGCCGAACTCGCCAGGTCTTTTTTTTCGGCTCAAAGTCTCTGAAAAAAGGTTTTCCAGACCCCATCAATTCGGCTGAAATATCAATTTTTTGATATTCTCAATTTTCTTTTCCTTTGAAAAAACAATACTGGGCTTTTTTTCTCAAGTTTATCAAAAATCCTTATTCTTCCAAAATCTCTCAAACTCTTCATCAACTTCCTCCTGTCAACATTTTCTGAAAGGTTCGAAAAGATTTTATGAAGAAAATTATCGCAAGTTTGTATTGGAAAGCAATTGCTTTTTGATGAGATTCTCCACTTGCCACAAAGAATTCTGAATTTTTCTTGAAAAAATATTCAAAAGGTAAATCCAGTTCCTTTTCACCAGAATCAAATAAGAACTTTTGAGATTTTCATGAGTAATTCCTTCATTAACTTCAATACATGAGTTATACTCTTGTCAATATTATATCAATATCGAATAGGCAATCAACAGTATTGAGGCTCCATCTTAAAGAGAATTGGGGGAGAAATAGACCTTAACATTCTTTCTCTTATTGTAGTCATCAAGTTGTTCTTGAGTGTAAAGTTTGTTGTTTATTCTCTCTCTGTCTCTTTCAACCATATGCAAGTTTCTGAGACCATCATCGCAGTTCTTCTTCCACAAGTCGTAGGTGCTCTTGCACTTATAGTGATTATCTAATTTTTTAGATTAGCACGGAAACCAATTTACCGTATTTGTCATCAAAATGGTCTAAGCAGGTGAAGTGTTCATCTCTGGCTTCGAAACACTTTCTCTCGTTAACACGTTCTCCCAAAGTTCTGAGATTATTGGCACCGAAGACGTTCAAATCCATAAGCTCTATATTTGATTAAATTAAGATTATCTAAAAAATAAAATTTGAGTTTTTTTTCATAAGTCAAGGTCTTTGCTTTGAATATTAATTTTTCTTTGAGATCTCATGTGAAAATTCATTCGCTTTGTTTTTCTTGATGAAGAAGAAGATCTTGAAGAGTTTGAATATTTCAAAAATACAAGAAAACAAAAAAACTTTTTTTTTCGAAAAAAATTTATTCAATTCAGGAAATGCTTGAAAGATTTTTTTTTTACAACAAAAGGTAAAAATATACAAATTCAAAACTTTACGAGAAGATGAAACAAGCAATCACACCATTCTGAAATAGACTCTATTGCATCAAAACTGAGTGCAAACAAAAATAGATTTTTTAATCATCAAATAAAAATATTCACACTCATTCATTCCTTGAATTGTATTATCTTTGTCCATATATTATTGATTCAAGTTTTGTTACTGTTTCAACTTAGGGAATGATGATTAAGTTATTTACCTTTATTCAGCTTTTCCATTTTCTTTTCCTTAATGTGATTTTCTTTATACTTTCCTAAAATATATGCTTGATACTCATTCACTGATTCTTCAAGAGCTTTGGCTGAGGAAAATGGATTCCTTTAAAACATGTTAGGATATGCTGAATCCAATATTTACGGATTTTTGAGATATATATCTTTGAAAATTGGAATATTCAGATTCATTTTTACAAATAGCTAATTCTCGATTTATTGTTTTAATCAATCTAAATTCTCTTCAATTGAATATTTTTGTTTATGCACTCCCAGAAAAGTGACTAAAAACAGATATCAAAATTCCTCCAAAAAAAAAATTCAAAAATATTATGATTACAAAAAGAACAATCCACGCATCTATAAAAAAGGAGTTTTATTTTAGGTATTTTGTTTTAGCAATGTGAGCGAGATTATTTTTGAATCCAAATTTATCTTTTTTCCTGAGTTTCTTCATGTCAATGTATTTTTCCGGATTTCGAAAAGCATTTTCAATAAAAAGGTCCCAATTTCTTTGAGGGATATTGTTTGAAATAGCATCCTAATAACAATGAGTCAAGTCAAACTCCTTTCATAGAACAAACTTTAAATATTAAAGCGATTGGAACAAGTTGAGCTGAGTCTTTGGACGCAAATCTGAGCTTTATAGCCAAACATTTTGAGTAAAAGAGCCTATTCACTTTTAGATGAAAGAATCTATTCTGAGAAACCTTTGCAATTCTTGTGATTTTGTTGAATCAGCAGATTCACTTTCTTCAAACATCAAATCTTCTTGGAGTTTCCAATCAGTCAATACGCTCCCTGAACTTTGTGTATCGGACATTCTTTATAAATGAGGTATAATTATTGACCAACTCATACCCTATGCTTGTCAGACTATTTCTTCCGTCTACTTCACTGCTGATATCACTGATGATATTGTCTTTTAAAGTATTAGGGAAAAACCAACTTTCTTCAGATTACTAATCGACCTGTATGTTTTCTTGTTTGGGGGTTTTCAATCTCAAGATTTCGAGTGCTCACAGGATTTGAAGCAGGAGATCTGAAATGCTCAAAATTTATACTGTTTTGAATATCTTCTGTTTGTTTCTTGTAGTTATCAACAAGTTTTGCTATTTTCGAACACTCATTCCTTGTCTCTTCAAGTTTAGACTCTAAATACCGCCTTTTTAAGTTAGCTCTCGAGTTCTGAGATCTTTGCAAATCATCTGGGTTAATATTCTCGTCTCTTTGATATTGTCTGAGCCTGGCTCCAAAATTATCACTATTTCTTCGACTAATATCGAAAGGTTGAGAGATTCTTTTTTGCTCCTGTCCACTGCTTTTTTTGAAGACGGGTTGCTCCGAATCACGTCTACGCTAGTTTCATCAATTAATATCCCATTTCTTCCGAACGTATTTTACGGACCAAGAGAAATATTCTTTTTCTTGAGAATTCGCAATTTTTGAACGATCTTGATCCTGCTTTAAAAGTTCTCGATATTTCTCTCTTCCCAGAAATTTCACTCTCTCAATATAAAGGAATGAAAATGCTGATCCCGAAAAATTTTCCAACAATTCCTATTCGAATTTGAGCTTACACAAAAGAAAAACCCTCTTACTTGAACACTATCCAATAACTCCTTTAATTCGGTTATTTCCCTCAGGTTTGCTTGATTTTCAAATTCTATGAACTTTCTCAACATTTTCAAAGATTTTCCATTACTTCGCATCTTCTCAATGAAATCAATAATTTTGATGATTAAAGTTTCTTCATTTTTATTTTCTTTATAAAATTATTTCTCCATCATTCCAACCTCTTACTGTAGTCTCGAATCTTCAAATGATTTGCGAGAGCTTTTTTAAGTTTGTCCAATTTGTAATCCACCTGTTCAATATTCACCTTATTTTCTATCTGAAAGACTCTTTCATGGACGTGATAACAAGAAATTGAATGTTGATCTATTTAATTAGCTATTCTCACTCTATTATAAGCTACCAATCTCAGTTTCACTGATCATTTCTTGACAATTGACACATAGAGCATCAACTTGAGGCTCTTTATTCCTAACAATTCAATATTTTTAAAGCAAATTCTGAGATATACTTTGGAGGGAAAATACTTCGAGCTCTACTAGGTAGTTTTCGATTCACATCCCGAGGAGAAAAAATCCTCGCAACAATCTCCATACCGTTTGAGTAAAATGGAACAAACTTTGATTTATTCAAAATTAAAATTAGTTATTTTCTCACTGTTTATCAACGACTCACTTTTTAAAATATTCTCCTAGAAATTTCAACATTACAAAACTGTTTTTACAATAGTATCGATATTTACAAAAACATGAAAAAAATTTAAACAATACAAATTGCTCATCAAGTCAAGTTACTAAATACCATCAAGCGCAATTTTCTTTAATTTTTCATATTTTTCCATTTCTCTTTCATAAAATGAAAATTGATCCAAAATTGTCTTCAACATTTCGTCATTTTGGATTAAATTCTATCAAATTTATCAATCTTGGGATCAACCTTACGCTTTTTACTTGAATGAAATCTGCATAATCTGTATCCTTTTGTTCGCTATACTCATCTTTTCCATCAAGGAATATAATCTTATTCATTTCGTTGATTTCAGGGTTCCTTTTTCATCTTTTAGAAATTAATCACTAGACAAAATCTCACTCTGAAAAGTTGCACATGAATCTCAATAAACTCTCTTTGGAAATACGGACTTTAGGATCAAGTGATTTGGATTTTTGAATTGCCTTGAAAGCTTCTCGGACAAGATTTATATAGTCTAAAAAAGATGAGAATTATTCCCATTTCAACAACCTACCTGAATAATAGAGGAGAAAACAAAATATTCGGTAGAGGTCTTCAAAGTTCACTTTTTGATCAAGGAGACTTTGCTCTTCCACAATATCATAATTTGAATATATCCTCAGCACATCCAAAAGAAAGTTGAATGGTAAATCATTGCAGATGAGAATAATTAGTTGACAAAAATCATTTGCTGTGAATTCTAAAAAATTGTGATTATGACTCAATCTGTGACCATACTTTTAAAAGTCTTTGCTTTGTTACTCCACAGGTTTTTGACATTTTGAAGGAAGCACACCTTGTTGTACTTATTCTTTATGATGTACGAAAATGGCTTCAAGTAGACATGTTGCCCTTTGATAAACCACTGAACACTATTCAAGTTAACATTGCCGAATTCAAGAAAAGCCCTCTGACCCTTGGTAAAAATTGTTTTCGACGCTTTGGTTCTTTTTGCAAATCAGAATTTTTGTCAATTCTTTCAAAAAGAAATCAAAATTTGTTTCATCTACAATGTCATTAATCTCACTGTCGATCATAAATTATACCAAAATACTCTTGTGCTTCCTTTTCTGTCTTTGAACTGATTTCATTCAAACTAAATGAATTCTGTGACTCAAACAAAGGGTCAAATTGATCATTCTCTGCAAAATTTTGTTTTGATGTCATTTTCAAATTTTACACTATAATTCAAAAGGATTAAATTATATTAGATCAAGAGAGATTATTGTTCTTCTACATCGAGTTTTTTAATTAGATATGTATGTGTAAAGAGGCTTTATTAGGCAAAATGGAGAAATACTTTATTTAAATATCTTTAGTATTTAGATAGCAAACTATTCTATTTATTTGTTTCCTTTCTTGAGGAGGTAATCATATACTGCACCAAAATCTTTGGTTTCATATCCATGAGGAAGCATAGATTCGTAGAGCTTTTTAACTTCACCACCAATTGGTAAAGCAGCATTCACATCTTGAGCAGACTTTTTTTTGTTAAACAACTAAATCTTATGGACATGTTACCTCGATGGCAATTCCAAGGTCTTTAAGAAGGAGATTGCAGGCAAAACCTCCTTGATAGTTTCTAGAAGAGGGAACACCTTCTTGGATACCGGGAACTGGGTTATAAGTATCGACACTCCAACATCTTTTTTTCTCTCAATAAAATACACTTTATTTCAGATTACCTGGATGTGCTGACTTTCATAATGTCAACCAAAGTTCTCATGTCAATTCCAAGCTTTGAACCAAGGGCAAGAGCTTCAGAAACAGCAACCATTTCAATTGCCAAAGCAAGATTATTACATGCTTTTGCGATTTGACCAGCACCGGGCTTTTTACAGTTGATGACGCTCTTTCCCATTGAAGCAAGGATAGGTTCAATTTTCTGGAAACCAAATTAGATATGAGGGATCTTAAAATCTTCGTTACCTTGAATGCTTCTTCGTTGGGAGCACCAACCATAAAAGTCAAAGTTCCTGCGGCAGCACCAGTGACACCTCCTGAAACGGGAGCGTCGAAATAAGTAAATTGCTTCTTCAAACCTTCTTCATAAAGCTTGTCATCCAAATTAGGAAAGAGATATGCAAAATTTTACGGCTTGAGCGGCACCAGGGTGGATGGTACTGGAATCGATCATCAAAGTTCCAGGCTTAGCGTGTTTGAAAATGTAGTTGTTATAAACATCTTGGCAGATTTTTGTGTTAGGAAGCATTGTGATCATGACATCAGACTAACACTTTTCTTGATCATGCACATGAAGAAAATGTACCTTTTGCACAACAGGGGTCGCCTCAGTAAAACCTTGTCCGCCCTATTAGTTTTAGACAAGTCTTTCCGATTTTCTTACAGCTTGGATAACTTCATTGACTCTATCCTTGCTCAAGTCAAAGGCATTCACAGCGTATCCTTTCTTGATCAAGTTGATTGCCATTGGGCCTCCCATGTTGCCTAAACCAACAAACCCAACAGTTTGTTTACCACTCTACAGAATTGAAAAGAGATTGATATGAAATGGTTACTTGGCTTCTCAAAGCAGAAGTAAAAGTACAAAGATTCTTTCTGAACAATGATCTCATGTTTACGAATAAATTATTTTACAATTTTGCGATAATAATATTACACATTTCAGAGGTATCTATTTTTATTTATATTGAACAAAGATTCTTTTAATTAACTCTCGATTTGAAACTCGAGTACAATAAAATTCTCGTTGGAAATTTTTTTCAGTTCTAAATAGATTTCGCCAATGCCAACGAATGAATTTTCTCTGTAAATAAATAATTAATATATTGAACATAACGAATAATTTATTAAAACAAGCAACATCAAGAAAAATTATAAACTAATTACTGAATTACAACCTTTCGGTTCACTTGAAGATTGAGAAGATCTTGTCAAAAAATGAAACTTTCTTTCTTTTTATGAGTGGAATATTGACTTTTCTCTGTTCCATTTCTTTAATTACAGCCTTTAATGTTTTAAAAAAGTTTAGAATAAATTCATTTTTACTTGAAAACCACCGATGGCTATTGAGACATAATTTTTGTTCAACCTTTTCAAAGTCTTGAAAACATTTTCCACAAACTTCTGCTCTTCTTTGTCAAAATTATTGGTTTTGATGATGCAAAAGTGGGTGGTTAAGTTTGAACCGCAAATCTCATTCAGCTCAGCATACAAAGTCTCATTTGATTTAAAGCAAGCTTCTGACAGCTCGATCGAAAAAGGAAGCATCAAAGTTGATTTATTCTTTCTGCAGTCAAGCAATTTAAATTCGATAGTTTTTGGGTAGGTGATGGATTTCTCTTGTACATCTCCTGTTGCCTGTCGAAGAAGGAAATTCACAATCTCAAAAGGATAAATCTCCAGTTTCAATTGAACATTTTGTGCCAAATACTCATTAAACTCTTGAATACTTAAGACTAAAAGGGTTTGGTCATCTCAAAAGTATTTTTCCAAAAGCTTACTTCCAACGTCCATTAACCCAATTTGTTTTAATGAAGTCTCGAATGACAAGGGAGTTGTTTCCTTGATTCTTTTCGCACTGAAAAAGGGTTTGAGAAAAATATTTCCAGAAAAAAATGATCATACACTTCGAATAATCTCTCAACGTCTTCAAGTTTTTTAAAGGAATCTTCTTTCAAAGTTCGATTTAAGTATGTAATTATTCTCACTTCATCTCCACTCTCATTTGCATCAATAATTTCCTTCAAATGTGATTATGCTTTCAACCAAGGAATCAAGTTTTACCTTTTCGTTCATCAAGATCAGTGCAACAACCATGTAGAACAAAAACAATTTGTCTTTCTGAGCCATATATTTATCAAAAAGTTCGTAGACTAAATCCATGCTTGTTCCTCTAAATAAAACACATTATACTTAAAATTCGCAGTGTTCATACTTGCAAAACAAGGTCATCACCCATGGTGTAACGAATGTACGCAGATCCAAATCTCTTTCTCTCAAAATATTCGCAATCTGGTTTCCATGGTAATCAAGCAAAATCCCGCAATAATTAATTGCTGCGTTCAAATGAGGTAACTCTCTCAAATCATTCACAATCTATCAAAGTTAACTGATCCAGTCGTCTTTCTCAATCTACCGTTGGAATCAAAATATTTGGGAAATAATTTCTCATAAATGAGGCAAAATATGCATAACAATGCTTTGTTCGAAAAGTTGCAGACCGGAGCTTCAAGAATGGCACAATAATCTAAAACTTTAATACTCCCTCAACTCTTTCTCTTACTTCAAGCAGCCCCTGCTGATAGTTTATATTGTTGGAACTACAATAAAAGCATGCGATTTCTTTAAGAGCAGTGATGTTTGAAGCTTTTTGGAAGTATGGGTCTTCTGGTCTTGTTCTTGGCAAATCTTTATATATTGCTCTTTTCATTCAGACAAGAAATTAGTCAGATCTTACGGATTATCATCATTAATATTTTTTCGCCCTTTCTGAAACTTTAAGGCGTCAAGCGCTACTTTCTCGTCTTTCAGATATTTTTTCCAGTTTAATCCTTTCTTTCCTTCTTCAGCTCCGCCTAATATCGCAGATGTGTCTCCAATAGTTTGATCCAAGTTCGAATCTTCAACTATAGAGTTCTCTGTGTTCTCGGCATCAAAGTTGGAACGGTCAGAGATCATGCTTTCATGCATACCACTACGCACTTTGTGATCAAGGTTAGGAAATTTTATACTTTGAAGGTCTGTTTTCTGTAACAACAACCTCTGCTTCCAAATTTTCTTTTTCAGGAGATATGTCTTCCATTAATAAATATTTAATCAAACAAAAGTTTTTTCTGTAAATATTTTATCCTTTCTTTCATATGGTTTATTCCTAATCCTCATTCTAGATTCACTAAACTCAAAACTCAAAACTCAAAACTCAAAAGCTAAAGTAAATTAGATTTAGGTTATTTTTTCCATTCATTTATTTATCAAGCCGTATAGAAGTTACAAGAAATATACATGCTTAGTAATTTAAAAA
>Ga0182738_1007300_pt1 | contig 11248 bp, 7 predicted proteins | sample eDN5th30CBELigMG_FD_128876 | JGI IMG/M metagenome (GOLD analysis project Ga0182738, IMG submission 128876) | Enriched Miracle-Growth compost microbial communities from Emeryville, California, USA - eDNA 5th pass 30_C BE-Lig MG (version 2)... ...
CATGATAAGCTTCGCCGGGCCCGCTGCGCCGACGACTTCCGTCGACGTGAAACCGGTTGCGGCGAGCCCGCTCGACCAGCCAGCAAGGCTCACGGCCGAGGATGTGGCGCTCCCCGATGGACTTGAGCGACTCCACGCCAGCTCGGGCGTTCCATTGGCGTACAGCCCGGAGATACTTCCGTCCGATCATCTGGTGAGCTGTGACTGCGCTGAGATGACGGTCGGGCACGCGCTCTCCACGATGCTGGACGGACTGTCGCTCGAGAGCACGGTGCTCGATGGCGGAGTGGTGCTCATCACTCTCGCGAAACCCGCCGCGGCCGGGCCGCTGATGGGTGTCGGAATGGACGGCAGAGTCGCGTCCGTGAAGCCCATCATCGCCGGCCAGATAAGCGGCAGCGTGACCGACGCGGCGAGCGGCCAGCCGATTCCCGGCGTGCAGATCGTCGTCGTCGGCACCGGTCTCGGCGCGATGACGCTCGAGGATGGACGCTATACCATCGCGAACGTACCCGACGGTGTGCATCGCGTGCGCACTCGGCGAATCGGCTACGCCTCCGACGAGCGCTCGGTGACGGTGGCCGGCGCCGACGTGACCGTGAATTTCTCCCTCACGGCCGCGACGGTGGCACTCGATGAGGTGGTAGTGACGGGAACCGCAGGCGGCACGCAGCGTCGCGCGATCGGCAACGTCGTCGCCAGCGTGAACGCCGACTCGGTGCTCGCCAAGGCTCCGATCAGCAACGTGGACCAGCTCCTGGGCCAGCGCACTGCCGGCGTCATGATGCTCCCCGGCACCGGCCAGGTGGGTACCGGCTCGGCGGTGCGCATCCGGGGTAGCAGCAGTCTCTCGCTCACGAACGAACCGATCATCTACATCGATGGCGTGCGCATGGACAGCGACGCGCACCGCGGACCGAGCCAGCGCGGCGGCGCGAACGTCAGCCGGTTGAACGACATCAATCCCGCCGACATCGAGAGCATCGAGATCATCAAGGGACCGGCGGCCGCCACGTTGTACGGCACCGAGGCGTCCAACGGCGTGATCCAGATCATCACCAAGCGCGGCAAGTCGGATCGCCCGCAGTTCGACGTGACCCTTCGGCGCGGGTCCAACTGGCTGTGGAATCCCGAAGGTCGTACGGGGATGCGCTACATGCCCGACCCCGACAACCCGGGGCAGCTCATCGGCTTCAATGTCTACCAGCACGAGATCGACGAAGGGAACGGCCCGATCTTCGGCAACGGCGCGCTCCAGGGATTCAACGCCAGCATCAGGGGCGGCACCGACGCTGTCCGATACTTCGCATCGGTATCCGGCAACGATGACACGGGCGTGGTGGACTGGAACTGGGACAAGAAGCTCGGTCTCCGCGCGAACATGGAGCTGGCGCTGGCCGATGAGCTCAAACTCACAGTCGGTACCTCGTACATCGAGGGGAAGACGAGGCTCGCTCAGGGATCCATCGACACGGATCCGTTCAGCAATCTGATCTGGTCCAATCCCCGCTATCTCACCGACGGGCGCCGCGGCTGGACCGCGGCTCCGCCGGAGGAATGGCGTGAGGTGGAGAGCCGGTCGGACAACAACCGCTCGACCACGAACATCCAGCTCCGCTACCAGCCATTCACGTGGATGACGCACCGTATCGTGGCCGGCGTGGACATGAACTCCGAGGTGGGCTCCACGCTATATCCGAAGCAGCCCGAGGGCGCCGATCACTTCTACGGCGCGCTCGGATTGGGGAGCAAGGACGTGGACCGCGGCGAGCGCCGGTTCGTGACGCTCGACTACTCGGGGAGCGCGACCTTCGACGTCAGCGACTACGTCTTCACTCCCTCCGTGGGCTTCCAGTACTACAAGAGCACGTCGTCGTTCATCGACGCCAGCGGCCAGGAGTTCCCGGCGATGCCCATCACGACCGTCTCGGGCGGTTCGGTGCACGATGCCGGAGAGGACTTCGTGGAGAACATCACCGCCGGCGTCTACTTCCAGCAGCAGATCGGGTGGCGCAACCGCGTCTTCGTCACCGGCGCCATCCGCGCCGATGCCAACAGCGCCTTCGGCGAATCGTTCAAGGCAGCCTACTACCCGAAGTTCAGCGGGACCTGGGTGATGAGCGAGGAGCCATTCTGGAACATTGGCTTCGTCAACGAGTTCCGCCTCCGCACGGCGTGGGGTGCGGCCGGACAGCAGCCTGCCACATTCGCGGCGGCCCGACTCTACGATCCGGTAGTCGGCTACCACGACGAGCCGGGCATCACGCCATCGGCCTACGGAAACCCTGACCTCAAGCCCGAGCGCGGCGAGGAGCTGGAGCTCGGATTCGACGCCGCGCTCTTCGATGGTCGGCTGACAGTGGAATACACGCGCTACCAGCGCTCGGTGAAGGACGCGATCGTCAATAGTCCGTTGGCTCCGTCGTCCGGCTTCACCGGATCGCAGATCATCAACATCGGTCTGCTCGAGGCGTGGGGCAACGAGCTCGGTGTGACGGCGCGCGTCATGGACCGCCCGCGCTTCGCATGGGATGTGAGCACGCAGTTCTCCACGATGCGCAACGAGATCAAGGATCTGGGCGGGCTGGACTTCATCAGCGTCGGCACGCAGGGATATCACCGCGAGGGGTACTCGATCGCCGACTTCTTCATGCGCCGTGTCCTCTCCGCCGAGTTCGATGGTACCGGCACCATAGTGAACGCCATGTGCGATGGCGGAAGCGGCCCGCGCGGGATCGAGCCCGGTGGCGCGCCCGTCCCCTGCGCGGATGCTCCGCAGGTCTACCTGGGCCACTCGCAGCCCACGTGGCAGTTCGGCGTCAGCAACACCTTCACCCTGTTCCGCGACTTCCAGCTCTCCGTGCGAGTCGAGGGAAATGGTGGACACAAGCAGGATGACACCGAGATCCGCGCCACGCACAACCAGTCGACGACCGAGGCCGTTCTGCTCAAGAACAACCCCATCCTCTCGGCCACGCGCATCTACGAGAACGATCGCACGGGCATCTACGAGGCCGGCTTCCTTCGCCTTCGCGAGATCTCGGCGAGCTACAACCTGCCGGAGCGGTTGGTCGGCCGGATAGGCGCGGAGCGCGGCTCGCTCAGCTTCGGCATGCGCAACGTGGCCATGCTCTGGACGGCGCAGAATGGCTGGAACACGCCGCGCGACGGACACGTGCGCGAGTCGCTTGCCAACATGATCGTCTGGGACCCCGAGGTGCGTGGCAACGGCCAGGCCTCCGTGGGATACCAGACCGTGATGCCGCCTACCGCGAGCGCCATACTGACGCTGCGCCTGAACTTCTGAGGAGAGACGAATGGTCACCAACAAGCATCGTGCAGCCGGCGGTTCGGCCGGTGTCACGTCGATCCGTCCGCGGGTACGGCGGTATCTGAGCGCCGGGTTGAGCATCCTCTTCCTCGGTCTCACCGCCTGCGACGGGTTGCTCGACGTCACGAATCCGGGGCGCGTCGCCGAATCGGACCTCGACAACCCGGCACTCGTACCGACGCTCGTGAACAGCGCGCTGGGCCAGTTCGAGTGTGCCTACACGCAGTACGTCGCCACCTCCGGCATCATGGCGAACGAATACGTGAACTCGTCGAGCTGGCTCGACATCAACGGCTGGGGATGGCGCGGCATTGAGCTGAAGACGATAACCGGAAGCTGCCCCGGCAATCGCAACGCGACGGGGCTGGGCGCCTACACTCCGCTCCAGCAGGCGCGCTACCAGGCGGAGGACGCGGCGCGGCGCATCGAGGCCTTCCCCGAAGAGGAGGTGCCGGACAAGGTCGAGAATCTGGCCTACCTCTCCACCTACGCCGGCTTCTCCTACGTGCTGCTTGGTGAAGGCTACTGCGAGATGGCCATCGACCAGGGGCCGCTCATGACGCCGTCGGAAGTTCTGGCAATAGCCGAAACGAAGTTCACCGACGCGATCGGATTCGCCGCGTCGGCGGGGGTGGAGGATCTGCGCCTGCTGGCCGTGGCGGGTCGCGCGCGAGTGCGTCTCGATCTGGGGAATCTCGATGGAGCGGCCACCGATGCCGACGAGATTCCCGAGGGTTACGTATGGAACGCCGAGTACTCCACCACGGATGCACGCCGGGAGAACCGCGTCTACAACCTGAATCGCAGGAATTTCTATCTCTCGGTGGAGACGACGAAGAACACGGGGCTCATGGCTGGAGGAGCTCCCGATCCGCGCATCACGTACACCGACGCGCACGCGAAAGGGAACGACGGAGTGACGGACCAGATGCTCCAGAACAGGTATCCGACCGCCGATTCGCCGATCCCGATGGCCTCGTGGGAGGAGGCGCAGCTCATAATCGCCGAAGCGCGACCTGCGGAGACGATCGATGCGATCAACCGTCTGCGCGCGAGCCAGGGGATACCGGACGTGACGGTCGACGAAGCGGCCGACCTCGAAGCGCTGGTCATCGAGGAGCGTCGGCGCCAGCTCTTCAGCGATGGGCACCGGTTGGGCGACATGCTCAGGCTCGGCATTCCGTTCCCGACGGGCGTCAACCACAAGGGCCAGGCATGGGGAACGATGACGTGCATGCCGCTCCCGGATCAGGAGAAGCTCAACAACCCCAACATCGGCGGCTGATCGTGGCCGCGGACTCTTCGAGATCATGGTGGGAGATGGCTGATCGTACAGGTTCGAACCGCGGCGGGCCGGCGCGCGGATTGACGATGGTCGGGTGTGCGGCCGCGCTGCTTGCCATCGGTGTGCTCGCGCTCTCCGCCGACGCACAGCAAGGGACGCCACCATCCGGGCGTAGAGATGCCGGTGCGAGACAGGCAGGTGTGCCGCGTCCGATTCCGAAGGGTGTGCTCGGCGGCGTACCGATGACGGCGACCGACAGCATGATCCAGCGGATCACCACGCGCCTGGATTTCGACAGCTACAAGTCACTGATCAAGGGGCTCGCGCAATTCGGAGATCGCGAGCAGGGCACAGAGAGGAACGCGAAGGCGGTCGACTGGATCGAAGCGCAGTTGCGGAGTTGGGGGTACGCTACGGAGCGGATCAAGTACGACTACGTGCCTCGTGGAGGTGGTGCGCCCGAGCCGCGCGAGGAAGTTTACGCGACCAAGGTAGGGAGCACCGTACCGCGTGAGATGTACATCATCAGCGGTCACATGGACGGTCGCGGCGGCGGAGAGGCGGTGAACGACGACGCCTCGGGCACCGCACTCGTGATGGAGATCGCTCGCGTTCTCTCGGCGTCCGATGTAAAGACCGCCAGGTCTGTGCGCTTCGCGCTCTGGAACAACGAGGAGACGGGGTTGAATGGCGCGCGAGCATATGTTGAGCAACGCGCGAAGCTGCAGGGAATCGAGGAACCGCGCGGCTCCGGGAAATATCCGGAACCGAAGTGGCTCGGGATGATCCAGCACGACATGATGATGTGGGACCACGGCAACCCGGTGAGCTGGCAGCAGGCATGGGATGCCGACGTCGACGTCGAGTTCCAACTCGCTTCCGCGAAGGCCACGGAATCGGCGCAACTCGCGCTCGTGCTGCTCAACTCCAACCGCCTCTTCGCTACCGATTTTCCGGCGGCCATGGGCAACGCGATGAGCAACACCGACTCGTCGCCGTTCATGGATCTCGTTGCCGCGGTGAGCATGCGCGAGAACCGCCGGCTGTACGAGACGGGGCGTGGCGCCAACCCGCACTGGCACCGACCCACCGATCTGTACGTCGCCTACACCGACGCCGACTTCAAGCTCGGCTTCAACGCCGCGCAGACCACGCTCGGCGCGATCGCCCGGCTGGCGGAGGCGCGGGTGGTCGTAGAGTAGGGGTGCGCGGTGGTATTTTGCGAAACCTGGAGAGCGACGTCATCATCGGGATGGTGACGTCGCTTATTTCCTCTTCGGCACAGTGAACGACTTGATGATGCCGCCGTCTTGCCCCCTCACCACGACCTTCAACTCGTTCGCGCTCGCATCCACGCGCGCTACCTGATCCTGGCCGACCACGAGCAGCGGGAAAGCGCGTCCATCCTCACCCGCGGGATGGAACGAGAAGCGATGGTCGTGGCCGGCGATGGCCAGGTCGACGCCCGCATCGTTCGCGACCTGCGTCCACTCGGCGTTCTTTCCGCCGACCCAGCCCCAGTGCGGCTGGTGCATGACCACGATGCGGAACGGTGCCGTCTTCAGCCGCTCGCTGGTTCGCACGTGCTCCTTCAGCCACGCCAGCTCCTGATCGCGGTACGGGAGCATGCGGTTCAGGCGCGCGTAGACGTTCGTGCTGTCCGGCTTGTCCTCGCCTGTGTCGATCACGAGAAGATGGACGGGGCCGTCATCGCGGGTGTAGTAGAACCGTCCCTCCTCGATCGGTGTGTACGTGGGAAGATGCCGCGCGAACGGACCGCGCTCATCGTGATTGCCGCGCGCATATATGAGCGGAGTGGTGCCGCCGAGCGCCTTGCTGAACGGGTCGAGCCAGCGCGACCAGAGCTGGTCCGCGCTCTGGAACCAGTTCACGGGATCGCCGGTGAAAACGAGGAAGTCGGTGGTGGGCCAGTCGATCATTTTCATGACCGTGTCGATGCGCTTCAGGTCTTCGTGCGTGTCGGTGATCACGCTGAACGAGGTCGTCGGCTTCCGCGTGTCGAAGGTCGTGAACGAATCGACGGCGCTTTCCACGGGATGGCCCAACTCTGGCCAGTAGGCGTTGAGTTTCACCACCCGCGTCGACACCACTCGATAGTGGTACGTCTCCCCCGGCTTCAGCCCCGTGAGACGCACGGTCTGCACTTTCCCAACCGGCACCATGCCGTTCTCCTGCGGCACGGCCTCCAGGTTCAGATCGCTCCCGATGCCGTAGACCACCTTCGGCGCGGATGGCGTGTCCGTCTCCCACACGATGGTCGCCGACGTATCAGTGGGGGCGAGCAGGTACGGGCCGTGCATGATCACGGCTTTGGTATCGTGCACCTTGAACGGCGCGTTCTCATTCTGCGCGAACGCGCATGACGGCACGATAGCGAGTGCCAGCACGAACGGCAGCAGCGAGTTGGACAGCGGCAGGCGGGCAAGCCGCTTCACGCTGCGCGGCCACCGCGGGCGAATGCGATCTGGATTCATTGGACGGGCGGAGGCGACTGAATGCGCAAACACTTCGAGGTTGGCGATCACGTGACCTGGAATTCGGAAGCGGGTCACGTGAGCGGCAGGATCATCGAGATTCACACTCGGAACGTGGACTACAAGGGTTACACGCACCACGCCACGCCGGAAGAGCCGCAGTACGAGATAAAGAGCGACAAGACCGATCATGTCGCAATGCACAAAGGGTCGGCGCTGAAGAAGATCAGGGACTGAGCGCTCGCTTCGAGCTGCGAGGATGCCCTCCACGATCGTCACCGGCCGGTGACGCACGCGCCGGGGACGTGTCGCGTGCTATGGGGTAGTACGATCGCCGGTCGATCGAACACCCTCACCCCGGAGGCGGTCCATGCGCCCATCTCTCGTCAGCGCGCTCCTCGTCGGTAGCTCCCTCGCCGCGATGCCAATCGCGTCGCTCTCACCGGGTGCACCACCGCCAATCGAGTTGGGTCGATTCACGAGCGCGCCGAGCGCGCCGTCCGCGGTGATCGTGGGTACCGTGACCGACGCCGCGAGCAATGCGCCGATCAGCGGCGCCACGATCTCGCTGCAGCGAAGCAGCGTCGCGACCACCACCGATGCATCGGGGCGCTACCGGCTCCTCCTCCCCGAATCGGTGCGCGGCAGCTCGATCACGATCGTCGCCCGCCGCATCGGCTACATGCTTGCCCAGCGAACGGTCACTGTGAACGCCGACAGTGTCACACTCGACTTCTCGCTCGACATGGCTGCCATGCAGCTCGAGGAGCTGGCAGTGAGCGGAGCGGCCCCCGGGATCGCAAATGGCTACGCGCGGAAGGTCGCGGGCTACGACGTCCACCGCTGCCGACACGACTGCTCGTTCGACACGGAGTCGTACGACAAGATCGACGACAACCCGTTCCTCGCCGTTGCCGGCAATCCGCGCTCCACTTTCTCCATCGATGTCGACCGCGCGTCGTACGGTAACGTTCGCCGCTTCATCAACCGAGGGCAGAAGCCGCCGAAGGACGCGGTGCGCATCGAGGAGCTCGTCAACTACTTCTCGTACGACTATCCCGCGCCCACCGGCGACGTTCCCTTCGCCGTGACCACCGACGTCACCACGGCGCCCTGGAACGCCTCGCACCGTCTCGTGCGGATCGGGATCCAGGGGAAGAAGATCCCGCTCGGCGAGCTCCCGCCGAGCAACCTAGTGTTCCTGATAGATGTCTCAGGTTCGATGGCGGATGCGGACAAGCTTCCGCTGCTGAAGTCGGCGTTCAGGCTGCTCGTGAAGGAGTTGCGGCCGCAGGACCGGGTGGCCATCGTCGTGTACGCCGGCAGTGCGGGCCTCGTGCTGCCGTCGACGCCGGGGAGCGAGAAGCGGCGCATCCTCGACGCCATCGATGAGCTCGAGGCGCGCGGCTCGACCGCGGGCGGTGCGGGAATCAGGATGGCGTACGACGTGGCGAAGGAGAATCGCATCGACGGTGGTATCAACCGCGTGATCCTCGCGACCGATGGCGACTTCAACATCGGCGTCTCGAGCGACGCCGAGATGGTGCGGCTCATAGAGGAGAAGCGCGAGCAGGGGACGACGCTCACCGTGCTCGGCTTCGGTACCGGGAATCTGAAGGACTCGAAGATGGAGAAGCTGGCCGACCACGGGAATGGCCACTATGCCTATGTCGACGGCTTCAACGAGGCGCGCCGGGTTTTCGTTCGTGAGATCGGCGGCACGCTCGCGACTATCGCGAAGGACGTGAAGATCCAGGTGGAATTCAATCCGACGCGTATCGCGTCGTACAGGCTCATCGGCTACGAGAATCGCCTGCTGCGCGATGAAGACTTCAACGACGACAGGAAGGGCGCCGGCGACCTCGGCGCCGGTCACTCGGTGACCGCGCTCTACGAAGTGGTGCCCGTGGGCGCGCCCGACGCCGACTCGGCGCGCGGGTCGGACCCGCTCCGCTACCAGGACCGGGGCGCGCGGAGCGGTACCGCATCGACGGATGAGCTCATGTATGTGAAGCTGCGCTACAAGAAGCCGTCGGGCAGCGACAGCAGGCTGCTTACGCACGTCGTGCGCGATCGCATCTCCGACCCTTCGGCCGACTTCCGCTTCGCCGCGGCTGTCGCGGAGTTCGGAATGGTGCTGCGCGACTCGCCGTACAGGGGGAAGGCTACGTTCGAGCAGGCGCTATCGCTCGCGGAGGCTGGACGCGGCGCCGACACGGATGGCGACCGGGCCGAGTTCATCTCTCTCGTGCGTTCCATGCAGGGCATCGCCGGCAGCACGGAGATATCGGAGAATCGGTAGCAACGTACCGACCGTGCCGCGCCGCAGCCCGGGATGTTCCACGGGCCGCCCGCGCGGCGGTCCGCACGATGGTTCGACATCATACTATCTAGGAATCGACCTGAACGGAGGTGGCACATGGCTGGTCGCATTTCGCTGGTCGCGGGGCTGCTGCTCCTCGCTCCCGCGCTCGGCGCACAAACGGCAGCGACACCCGCTGGCGGCCTCCCGAGCTTCCGACTGTCTATCGATGGGGGGAGTGTCGCGCCGATGCCGGCTCTCGGATCGGTAAACTTCACGCAGCGCAGCGACATCCCGGCGCTCGTCGATCCAGGCTTCGAGCCGTTCACGCGGGAGGCGCGCCAGAGCACGAAGATACCGCGGCTCGTGCCACTCGCCGCGAGGGAGCTGCCGAGCTGCCCCATGCCGGTCGAGCGCGGCGACTCCACGCACGATCCGATGCCGGTCGCGGTTCCCGATTCGACAGTCGATTATTCCATCCTCGTCGCGCCGCCCCAGTGCAGGGTGGAAGCGGCCCCATCGCAGTCGCCGCATGTAGTCGTAGTTCCGGCGGATTCGACGAAATGACGGGGCGGTCCTGTCGCACGCGTCGGTGCGACGGGGTTGGAGCGGCGTAACGTGGAGCGCTCGGCAGCAGTGCTGCCGAGCGCTCTAGTTCATGGACTCGAGCGCACCGACCATTGCGCGCACTCTTCCGGCGTCGCTCTCCCACCAATCGAGGTCCAGGCCGCGCAGACTCGGGTTGCGATGCCGGCTCGGCGACACTCGCGTGGCACGCGCGGAGCCGTGCAGCTCATCGGCGTTGCTGCGAAGCGCCACCTCCACGATGTTGTCCGCGGTGATCCCCGCGCCCGCCATCACCTTCAGTCGCGATGCGGCCTGCTCCACGAAACCGGCGATGCGGGTGGCACCGCTCGAGGCATCCGCTTCGCCGCCGGAAGTCAGCACGCGTTCGCATCCCAGCCGGATGATCGCCTCCAGAGCGGTGCTCTGATCGCGTGCGGCGTCGAACGCACGGTGGAAGGTGGTGCCGATCGAACCGGCGGTGGCCATCAGCTCGCGGCAGATGGCTTCATCCACGTCGCCCGCCGAATCGAGTGCGCCGATCACGACGCCGTCGCAGCCGAGTCTGACGCAGTTGCCGATGTCGCGCAGCATCACTTCCACTTCGGCAGGCGCGTAGTTGAAGTCGCCGGTGCGCGGCCGGATGAGCACATAGAGCGGGATATGCAGGCGCTCGCGCGCGACCGCGATCGTTCCGTACGATGGAGTGGTGCCGCCCTCGCTCAGATCGTCGCACAGCTCGACGCGGCCCGCACCGCCCTCCTGAGCCGCGAGTGCGGACGCTACCGAGTTCGCCGCGATTTCGAGGAGCGGGTGCGTCACTTCCCGTCGCCCGGTTTCGTGTCGTACATCGATGCGGCGTCGATCAGTTTGTCATGTGGGCCTGGCGTACCGTCATGCACCGCGTATACGAAGCCGGAATGCAGCGCGTAAGCACCGACTTCTCCGGCACGGTTGATGGCGAGGAAGCAGACCTGCAGCGTCCTGCTCGCCTCGCGCCGCTTGTGCACCACCCTTTCGATGGCTTCGCGACACGCGTCAGTGGGTGAGAGCCCGCGGCGCATCCCTTCGACGACGAGAAAGCTCGCCGCGTTCCGGATCATCTCCTCGCCCATCCCGGACGCCGTGGCAGCACCCACTTCGTCGTCGACGTAGAGGCCGGCGCCGATGATGGGGCTGTCGCCGACTCGCCCGTGGAGCTTCCATGCCATCCCGCTCGTGGTGCACGCACCGGCGAGTTTGCCGCCGGAGTCGATCGCGATGATGCCGAG
>Ga0182738_1007301_pt1 | contig 11248 bp, 7 predicted proteins | sample eDN5th30CBELigMG_FD_128876 | JGI IMG/M metagenome (GOLD analysis project Ga0182738, IMG submission 128876) | Enriched Miracle-Growth compost microbial communities from Emeryville, California, USA - eDNA 5th pass 30_C BE-Lig MG (version 2)... ...
AGCCGCCCTGTTCTCCCTTTCGGGATTGGCACGAAGGCGGCAAATCGCCTCGCCCCGTAGCAAATGTGCAGTCCACCTTATCTCCCGACCCCGGTTTCTCCATTTCACGGTGAACCAGTACACTTCAACGTCCGGATCAGCCGACACAACGACCGATGGGCGTCGTCCTCCATTTCGAATTGGCCGTAGAGCCTGGCCGAACTCCTGGCTGATCGCACGTAAGGCGGGTCCAGGTAGTAGAGCGTTTCAGGCCCGTCGAGCGTCGCCAGCCAGTCCAGCGCATCGCCTTCCAGGATCTTGACGCCCCGTAGCCTCTCCGAGACGCGCCATAGATCGCTGACGCCGTTGTCCCACCAACGCTGCTGATTTATTTCGAATGAATGAGAATATGTTCTCCCTTCGCCTCCTCGGCTCATCTTGCGGACGGTGTAGTACAACGCCGCCCTGCTCACGCGATCGTCCCAGGGGCGCCCCTCCAACAACAACTTGGAAAACTCGAACGTGTTCTTCGACCACCGAGTCGGCCGAAGCTGTTCGATCAGACTCCGGGGATGATCCCGGATCGTCCGGAGCAGATTGACGTGGTCCGAGTTCATCTCGATCACGATTTCCTCGTCCGCCGGAGGGCGGTTGAGCAACACGGTGGCGTTGCCCGCGAAGCCCTCCACGAAGCGGCGGGTCTTGGGAAAGTGCGCCTCGACCCAGCGATAGAGGCGGGACTTGCCGCCGGGATAACGGGTGATGACGAGGGGCCTGCGGGTTTTCCTCCCCGCAGCCCAGTCCTGACGGCCGGGCTCACCCTCCTTTGGGGGGTTGAATTCGGTCTCGCCCTTTGGAGGATGCTTGGGGACGCGGGTCCTCGGTCTCGGCCTCGACCTTGGCCGCCTCGGCGAAGACCAAACCCTTGAACGCCTTCAGCAGGCCATCGGCGGTGGTCCATCTCTCCAGGACGGGAGTCAACTTGTCGACGAGAGTGGCCACCAGTTCGTCTCGATCCTCATCTTGGTCAGGCATGTAATGGACGTGCCCCTCCACCACCCAGAGAACGCCCAGGTCGAAGAGGAAGAGCAGGTAATCCTCTTCGCAGGGCGACTCCCGAGCCTCGTTCCAACGCCGGAGCGCCTCCTCGTCGAGCTGCTTCTGACGAAAGGCCAGCAACTCGGAGAGTTCAATCTTGCCGAACATTGCTTCCTTTTGGACTTGGCCACCGCCCGCTTCCGTCGGATGAACCCGGGGCTCCTCTTGGTCCCCGGTCCCCTCCGTCGGATTGACCTTCGGCTCCTCTTTGAGCCTGATCTCAATGCCCCTCATCTCCTGCTGATTTCCATCCTCTTTGCGAATTCGCTCCTTCTCCCGTCTGTTTGCCTCCTCCTCCATCCACAGCTTGCGTTCATTCTCGATTTGCTCCGGAGATTTGATGACATCGTATTCGATCTTTGCCTCCGTTATGGATAGATTTTCCAGATCCTCGGCCGTGCAGCCGGCTCTCGTGGCGTTCTCGTAGAGCTTGATGGCTTGGCGGGCCGTGGACTCCGCGATTCCGAACTCCTTCAGCTTGACGTACCAGCCGATCTCAAGCCTCTTGGCGATCGACTTCGCCTCCGTCAGTTTCGCCCCGCATCGGAAAACGACGGAGGCCATCTTTCGTTTAAGGGCCTCGAAAGTGTTGTTCTCCGCTTGCGCCCCCCGGAGCAGTTCATCGAACCTGGCAAGGTCCGCCCGCTTCTGCTCCTCGGCCGCATTGGGTTGGAGAGCCCCCTCGTTTGTTTGTTCACTCATAGCCTGTGACCCCTTAGTTCAGCGCGGAACGCCGACCACTCCCACACGGGCGATCCCAGCCACCTTCCGATGAAAAAAGCCGCCTGGGGGCGGCTCCTCGTCGTCGGTCTGTTCGGCGGGACCTCGTTGCGTTCCCGGTCCGGCGGTCGCTTTGCTTGCTCTCGGCCACCCCACCGTGGGATCGCCTCGCCCCGCGCTACCTCGGTGTCACTGATTCTTTGGTTTCTCGTTTTTACGAATCGCTTTACGCCATGTTTTACGAAATGCCTTACAGATACTCCTCATCGTCCAACTCGACGAATTGGCCATCCTCGTTTTCCTCCGCCGGGGACCAAGGTTCGTGGCCCCGCAGCCAGGCCACGGCTTGGTTCACCATCTCCTCTTGAGGACACCCCTCATTGCAGAGGTTTCGAAGGTGCCAAGCGAGGCTCTCCTTCGCGACCTTGGACCTGCCCCCGTAATCGGCGACGATCTCCTCCCATTCCTCCAGATCGAAGGCGCCGGCGACCTCGGCGACGAGGTTCGCCACTTCTTCCTCGGTGAGGTGGCGCGCCGCCTTCGCCGGGGGAATCGGCTCCAGTCTGGGTATCGGCGGCGGCTCGTTGTCGACGACGTCTTCGTCCGGCCAGTGTCGTGCCCCGCCGACCATCCCCGGAGGACGCCCAGCGAAGTCGGCCATCGAGGTTCGGAATTCTTCACGGAGGCGAGCCTCCTCTTCCATCATCAGGCGACGCTGCTCCTGCTCCTCTCTCTGGCGTAGCAGGTTCTCCTCGACTCGGCGGCGAACCACTTCGGGGGACCAGTATTCCTTGTACCTCTGTTCGACTTCCAGCAGTTCCTTGCGATCCTGCAACCACTTGCGCTTCACCACCCTAAACAGGTCGAGACTGATCTCGATGCCCTCTTTGGCGAGGATGCTCCGAGCCTGGGCGGCTTTGATCTCCGGCACGGCCTCCAATACTCTCCGGATTGCCTCGGACTTATTCTGGTCGGCCATTCCTCGTCTCCTCCTCCCAACGGATATCCGGCTGGAACCGGCGACGGCCCGCTCTCGGCCATCCCCTGTCTTTGGTCGAACCGGACTGCCGGGCATGCATCGTACCTCGCCGTCCGCCCATTCGGGGATGGGGGGACCATCTCCCGCCCGGTCGTCGACCAATCCTTCGCCGGCGCCCGCGTCCGGCGCATGCTCGGATCGCCGCGCCGTCCAGCCCTTCTCCCGGCGCACATAAAGGGTGTCACCGACCGGCGTTCCGGGCCGCCTGCTCAGGCGGTGGAACGGGTTGTCGCCGAGCGCGACCCGAACGCGCTCGTCGTACAAACAGGCGGGGACGGCCACGGCGCGCTCCCCGCCGCCGGCGTGGCCGTTCAGCGACAGCAGGTAGCTCCCCCGCTGGGGGCGGAGCCATGTGAAAAATTCGTTGAAGTCGACGCGCCCGTAATAGCGGGCGCTCGTCTGGTACGGTGGGTCGAGGTAGAGCAGGTCCCCCGGCTCGGAGGTGACATCCCGGTAGTCTCGGACGGCGAAGCGGACATCGGCGGCGACCAGCTTGCGATGCCACGCCTCCACAATCGGTCGAAGCCGGCCTGGGTGAACCCCGGTCCGACCGCGGTCGAAAGCGCTGGTGAAGTCGCCCCTCGTATTGATCCGGACATGCCCGAGCCGGCAGGTCCGAAGGAGGTAGAAAAACTCGATCGGGCAGCCGGAGCGGTTAAACGATCGACGGACTTCGTGGTAGAGGCCCTGGCCGTCCACGCCCGCCTCCGACCACAGGCGAGCATACTCCGCAACCAGTCGATCCGGGTCGTCCTTGACCATGTTCCAGATGCCGATTAGGGGGGCGCAGGCGTCGCCGCACTCGTAGCGGCCGACGCGGACGCCGCTCTCCAGGAGCCGCCCGAGAACCGAGCCGCCGCCGAGGAAGGGCTCATGGTAGGTGGCGATCTCGGCGGGGAAGTGGGAGACGATCTGGGCGGCCTGCCGGCGCTTGTTCCCAGTCCATTTGATGAGCGAGATCGGCATCGGACATCGGGTGCTGATGCGACACGGCCGCCAGACCGGATCTCCGGCGAGGCGACCAAGAGGCGGGACGGCGCGTCTTCCGGCTCCACGGCGGGGATATTGGGAAGCGTACCACGCCGTCGGTTGGGGCGGGATAAGGCAGCCGAAATCACCTGGTCGGAGATCCAGGTCTGGGGCGAGGGCGACATCCGACGGAGCCATGGTCCGGCCGGAGCGAGCGATCCAGGAGAACTTCCGATGATGGGCGAGGGGGGCAAATCAAAGCCGTGGAACCCGCGGGCGAGATATGGCATGCGACGGGCAATCCGTAGATTCTACGGGTCGCCGTCATCGGGTCGCGGGAGGGCGGCGGCCATGATGAACCCACACGAAGATGGATGATTCGCATGGATCGCCGAAGTCGCCTCCCGGACGGGGATCGGCGAGCGGAGAGCCCCTTGACGCCTCGCCGTGAGGTCGACGTTCTCCGGTTGGCGGCCCGCTTATTAACCGATCGCGCCGTCGGGTTTGCTTGTCACGGAGAATGCTGGCCGGATCGTCATGGGGACCAGGGATGGACGCTCGCCACGGGCGGGGTTGCGCCGAGGCGCTGGCGTGCCGCTGGGGGACGGACGAGGGAAGGAATAAGGTCGGGCCTCGTGCCGATCCGTTCGGCGAGCGGCGCCCATGGGATCGACCGGCCTCCCCGCTTGGCATGGCCGGGGAAGCCGCGTCGCTGGGCCGCCGCCTTAGACGGCCAACCTCTCCGTTGCTTGTGAGTGGGCCGCCTCGAAGGCGAGCATGGCCTCGTCGGTCAGCCGGTAAAGGGCGGAGGCCGTCCCGACCCGGTACGTGCCCGTCCAATCCCGGAGGAGGCCCAAGCTCAATAGAGCCTTCTTGTAATCGTTCTGTTGGTGGGCATTCCCAGCCATCTCGGTCAGGCCATCGGTGTGGACTCGCGCCGCCCCTTGGTTGTGCCAGAGGATGCCGAGCAATTGCCGGGCGAACCGAACGAGCGGGTATTCGCCCTTGGATCTCCGCATCCGATGAGTTTGGGCGTGCCGGACGATCTTGTCTTCGATGGCCGGTGGGAGGGGATGGTCCCTTAATGGCAAACTATAAGTAGTACAGTTATATTCACCTTGCCCTGAATGGTCCGAAGCGGCGGCGTCTCCCGCCCCGCTCCCGTCCAGCACCGGCGCGATCTCAATCAGTCGCTTGTACCCACCCCGTTGCCGTCTCTGTCGAATTCGCAGAAAAAGCTCCTTCGATCCGGACGGCATGGAGCAAGCTCCCTCGACGATCCGCTCGACATGGGAGAGCACGTCCGCTTCCGCCCCCTTGTCCAGCCTTGTCACGTAGCCGTTGTGCTTTTCCAGGATGTACCTCTGGAGCAGTTCGACCGTCTTGGTCACTCGGTCATCATCGTCGTGCAGCTCGATCCAGAGCAACCACTTCGCCAGTTCGAAGACCACCTCGGCCATCGAGTCCTCCTCGACCAGGCCGAGCTTCGCCATCCGTTCGACCCAGAGTGGCCACTCCCGGCTTCTGGAATCGGGGACGAAGGGCTTGAGGTCTTCGGCGTCGATCCCGTCGAAGGGGTCGTCGCTTAATGGCAAACTATAAGTAGTACAGTTATATTCTCCCCTCGCTGGTTCCCGGTCGCCGGGGACTCCCTCGTCGAGGCGTCGTAGATCGCCCAATGTCTTGAGCGTCGTGTTCATCAGGGCCAGCGGTCGGTCCAGGGCCTCGATCGGCAGTTTCGCCAGGCTCCCCATCTTCAGCCCGAGCAACTCGTAACGCTCATCGCCCCAGGAGAAGATCGGGGGGCGTCCCTTGACCTCGATGTCCTGGATGTCCCATCTCCACACAGAGAGTTGGTATTTCAGCCATCTCTCCAAGCCCAAGAGGGCCTGATCCAGACCTCTGGCGTTCGAGCCCGTCTTATCAACCCGCAAGTAGGCGTGGACGCCCCTCCCATTCGTGGACCTCGACCAGAAGAGGCCGGGGAACCCATTATCAATGAGCCACGCCACGCAGGCGCGCGCTCCTTCGAATGTGCCTCGGTCGTGGCAGTCGATGTCGATGCAAATAATAACCTTGGGGGTGTCGTATCGGCCGTCGGCCTGGAAGTAGAGGATGTGCGCCCCGGCGAAGTGGCCCATCATCAGAGCGTTCTTCATGGTGGGCAAGTGGCCCTTCGGGAAGCCCAGCCGGAGGGCCTGGAAGAAGCGATGGATCTTCCGCCTGGTCGTCCGGGTGAAGTTCTTCTTGCGGCGATCGGATTGCCCCCAGCAATAGGGGTGGACGCGCTTGCGGAGCCAGGCGAGGACTTGGCGTTCCGTCGGGATTTCAGGCGCGGGATTGGATTCGAGCTTACTACTATACATTGGTTGTTTCCTTAATATTTGAGAGGACGCCGTGGGGCATCGCCGGCCCCACGGCGTCGTTCGCTCGATGGCGAGTACAAAAGTTGGACGGCCGTCCGAGCGCTCAGCCCCGCACCGCCGACTCCAACAGCCCGGCGATTACTAACGCCTTGGCCCTGTCGGCGGCCCGGCAGAAGACGGCCCCGTCGCCGTCTCTGACCTCGTGGCCGGACTCTCCGGCCCCAATAACTTCGAAGGGCGGCGTCAGGGGCAGTCCTTCGACCGATTCGGAGTCGCCGACTGCCGCCTCGCCCACGGCGGACCAGTCTGGCTCAGTCTTGAGCCGTCTCGCCAGCCTCGACACGTCCGATGCCGTGAACAATCTCTTATTGGCGATCCGCCGCTCGGGTTCAGGGAATTGCCCCGTCGTGATCAGATAGGTGATCTGGTGTGGTCTGCTGCCGAGAATCCTGGCGACTTCGCCGAGGAGATAGTGTCGCGCCATGGGGCCTCCTTGCCTTTATCTATGAGATCGATTTCGTTTTTAAGACGCAAAATCGGTTTCATGATCATACAATATATTATGATTGAGATGCTAGATTCCACTGGACGACTTATCGTCGTCATGTCCATGTGCGTCCGCCATGCCGGGAGGCTCGCCTTCGTCTTCGTGGACGGGAGGAAGGTCGCCGAATTCACCTCGGTGGGCGCGGCGGCGAAATACGCCCGCTCGATCGCCCAGGAGGCCTGCGTAGAGCGAGCGATTAAGAGCGGAGATTGAGCCGATATGCTCTGGTTTCGACGAGCTGTGGGCGGAGTCAATCGTCGCAGTCGACGCCTCGCTCCTCGAACCATCGGGCCAAGCCCGCCTCCAGAACCGCCATCGCCTCGGCCAGCGTGTCGGAACGGCTGACTTCGGAACCAACTCCGCTCTAAGCCGTCAGCTTGATGCGCGTTTGGTTCGGGGCATTGCTCCGTCCCTATTTGGCGCGGCGTGGCGGGAGATTATTCGCGTGTTCGCTGGTGACGCGGGCACCCGATTCACTGGTTCGATGAGGATTGTGGCACCGCCCCGACTCTATTCTGGCCTCTTAGCATCCTTCGGTGGCGGGGCGATCAGAGCTTCGCCCGCTCATTCCTTCGGTAGCAAGGCGATGGCCAGCACTTCGCCGATCGTCGTGGCGAATTCGACCCGCACCTTGCCGCTGAGGTAACTGGGCATCATGGCCACATCTCTTTCGTTTTCCCTCGGCACGATCACGTTCCGACAGCCGGCGTCGATGGCGGCTTGGATCTTGGCCAGGATGCCGCCGACCCCGAGAACCTTCCCCATGATGGTGATCTCGCCAGTCATGGCCAGATCGTTTCGCACGGGGCGACCGGTGAGAGCCGAAACGATCCCGGTCACAATCGTGATACCGGCCGATGGGCCCTCTTTCGGGAGAGCCATCATGGTCGCCAGAACGGCAACATCCCGGTCGTCCGTCCAGTTCGCCGGCAGACCCAGAGGCTTGGCGTTCACCTTCACGAACTGGGCGGCTGCGGCAACGCTCTCCTTCATTACTCGTTGCATTGAACCCAGCGGGATGATCCGGCCCGAGCCTCGGGACGCCTGCATCTCGAAATGAAGAATGACGCCCCGATCCTCGCCGATAACACCGAGGCCGATCACCTCTCCCACCCGAGGATCCTTCGGGAGGCTGACATGCTGCTCACGCTGGGCGTCCCGCAGGGCCGGTGTCACAACCCGATCTAGCCGGTCGAGCTTCGCTCCAAGAACCGTCGGCCCATACTCGCCGGGGGCCATCAGATGCAATTGGTCTCGGACGCGCTGGCGGCCCTCAATGGCGAGCGAGAGCAACTCGGCGAGTTCATCGTCATCCAAATCTCCATGTGGGCAGACGAGCTTTATGAGGCCGGAGAGCACCTTTTCAACGGCACGTATGTCACGACCAGTGATCCCCGAGCCGGTTGAAGAGGTATCCAGGAGTTGGAATCTCGGTCGGATGCTCCCCAAAACATCGATCCGGCGCAGCTCGTGCAAGATCTCACAAAGATAGTCGGTGACAAAGCCATAGTCCTGCGAGATGGAGTCCGGCCCGATTTTGGGGATTTCCCACCCCGGCATATAGCCGTGGAGGCGGTCGATGAAAGCCTCGACCTGTAGGAAGTCCGGCAGGGGCTCAAAGAGGTGATAATATTTCTCGTGCGGTAGTTTCCCCTGCACGTCGATGTTGCCGACCAGGACGATGGAGGCGAACGCCAAGATCTCCTTCTTGCCTCGGCTGAACTTTCCGTCCTGCATGTAGCCTTGCATGATCGACACAAGAGCTTTGGGGTCGGTGAAGTCGGTGTTGGCGATCTCGTCGAAAATCACGGCGTCTCGGGTGCCAACCACGCCAACCTTTCCGGTGTTGTTGTTGATGAACAAGCCGGCGGGGGTCGCCTTACCGCCCGAGAGGACATGCGAGTAGTAGCTGATGTTGCGGTAGAGGTAGGTCTTGCCCGTCTCCCTCGGCGCCAGCTCGATCGTGTTGCAGTTCGCCTCGACCAGTGGGACCATCCGCAACAAGTAGAGCAGTTTCTCCCGCCGGTTCAGCGGCTCGGGGTTCAGGCCGATCGAGTTGATCAGGATGTCGATCCACTCATCCGTCGTGAACTCGGCTCGCTTCTCGATATATTCGGGCAGGTCGATGATTGAGATCTGGAACGGGGTGAATTCGACGACCTTGAAAGGGCGGATTTTCTTGTTGTAGACTTCCGTCTCATCATACGTCAGCGTGATAGTGCCCCACATGCCGCCCGAGAGCAGCATTGGGTACTGGCGGACCAACTCCTCCGAGACGTTGACAAAGCTTTCATTGATTGCCGAGATCGTGCCCCAGTATTTGTCTTCGGTCTCCTGGAGCCGGACTTCCAAACTGGCGATAATGTTGTGGCTGCGGGTCTCCCGAATCTGATGGCGGATCTTCTCGGCCTCCGCGCCGTGGACGAAGTTCTCGCGCAGCCGTCTGATCACCTGCTGGAGATCTTCTCGGAAGTTTTCCTCGGTACAGTAGTTGTCAATGAGATACTCGACGACGTAGCGGGGGAACTCGTCCACGCCCGTGTTGATGGTGAGGCGCTTGTTAACGACCTTCCCTCGAAACGTCTCTTTGAACCGGGTGTTCATGGCTCATCCGATCTAGCGCAGGCCGGCGGGGACCATCCCCATGATGCCGTCGAGCTTGCTGTCGAGCCTACGGCGGATGCGGCTCGTATCTAGTTTGATTTCGATCCCGCCGTGGACGCTGGTCCTTACCGTCCGATTCTTCCAGACGTAGCTTGCGATGGCGGTCACCTGCTTGGTGATCCGACTGGCGGCCCGCTCCTCCGGCGAAGGGGAGTCGATCTTCGGCGTCCAACGGAATCGATACTCACGCTCCGTCCCCGAGAAGACCTCTTTGCGGGGCTGAATGTCGTCCAGACCAGCATCCACTTGGAGATGAAATATCAGATCGTCCAACACGTGGGTTTTCGCCTTGGCTCGGACGAGAATGTCGATCGGTTGGTTCTCGGCCAGAGCGCCGTCGAACTTGATGTCGACTAGCTCGAAGACCGGCTCAAACTCGATCTTCGGCCCGAGAATGATCAAGGGGATCAGGCACTCCGCCATGCTCAGGCCCCCGTGCGTGTAGCGGTCGGGCCTGAAAGAACCCTGGGGACGTTTGAGGGTCAGGCCGGGGCGGGGGAACAGGACGTGGTTGAAGGACCATTCGGCACCGTTGGGTTTGCGGATCGTCGTCGGGATGCCGAGATCGGCCGCTTTGAACAGGATGCCGGACTTGGCGCCGTCGCCCTCCAGAGGCGCCTTCAGTCGTCCCACCCGATACTTCACGTCGCCGCCGTCGGTGACCACCGTATCCGGTATGGCGAACGGTGCCTGCGGCACGGGGGTGAATCCGTGGTCCGAGATGACGAAGACGGTCGCATCGGCGGGCAATTCTCGAAGGATGCTCCGCACATCCTGCCGCAGGATCTCCCGCACGGTGGCGTCGTAGATGAAGGCGAGGTCCGACGTGTTGTTGTGAAGGTTCTTGTCGGTGAAGTTGAAGATCACCACGTCGATCGGGTCGGACAAGTAGCGGGCCGAGATGCCGCACTCAACCGACTCGTCTTGCTTCTCGACCTTGAACTTCACCGTCAGTCCGAGTTGCGACTTTAAGGCGTTCTCCAGCAGGGCGTTCTCGGATGTGCTGACGAAGCTGGACGGCAGGCAACCCGCCGAGATCGCCTTTCGGCTGAGGCGCGTCTCGCTGGGGAGGATCGCGCTGGCCTTCAACTCCTCGACAACGTCGTACTTCTCCTCCAGCACCGGCCGGACCAACTCCTCCCAAGCGTCCACCCGGAGGCCGTCGAAGATTAGGAGCACCGCCTTCTGACCGCCCTCGGCGTCCCAATGGGTCTTCAGCACCCTCGGCACGAATTGGTGGGTGAAGATCACGGGGGCGTCGTCTCGACCGATCCACTTTACGTAATTGGCCTGGTAGAGATCTTGGAATCTGGAATTGGCCACGTCCAGGCTCCGCTCGACGGACGTGATACAGTCGTCGAGCTTCTTCAGGGCCAACTCCCAGCGCTCGGCCAGCCGCTCCCAGAACTGGACCTTCGGGACCGGCAGGATGTCACCCACCCGCACCAGCCGCCGCAGGCCACTCATGTAGTAGTCGAGGCGATTGGCCCTCTCTACGTTCCAAAGTTGATGGAACTGCTCGAACTCCAACTGGTCCGTCTTGAGGACCTTCAGCTTGCGAGCCTGGTCGTGTAATTTGTCGGCGATCTCGAAAAGGTGAATCGCGCGCCGGTAGGCCGCCAGCAGGGTCGCCCACTGGGGCGTTGGCCTACGGGCGGCGATCGGCAGGGCGTCTCGCTCGCCCTTTGTCCCCTCCTCGTCCAAGGCGTCCAGGATTTGTTTGTGAAACGCCGTGTTTCGGGTCGTGAGCAGGTCAATGAGCAGGGAGAGCAGGGCCATGCCGCGAACCAGAGCGGACAGCTTCTCGGCGAGCAGCGCGGCTTTGGCTTTCTCCGGCTGATCGATGTCGCAGCGTCCCGCCAGCAG
>Ga0182738_1007302_pt1 | contig 11246 bp, 11 predicted proteins | sample eDN5th30CBELigMG_FD_128876 | JGI IMG/M metagenome (GOLD analysis project Ga0182738, IMG submission 128876) | Enriched Miracle-Growth compost microbial communities from Emeryville, California, USA - eDNA 5th pass 30_C BE-Lig MG (version 2)... ...
GCCCGCCGGCAAGCACAGGATTATCGCTCCGCACCTGATGGTGATGATCCCTCGCGCCATGGCTATGTCCGTGCGAATGATGATGGTCGCCCGAGAGCAATAGAGCGCTGACGATATTGACCAATAGGCCGATGATGGCAATCAGAGTGGCCTCGCCAAACGCGACCGAGCTCGGATTGACCAGCCGCAACGCGGACTCCCCCCCTATCACAAGCGATACTATTCCTAGTATCAGGGCGGACGCAAAACCAGCCAGATCTCCGACTTTTCCCGTCCCAAAACTGAACGAATCATCATTGGCGTGGCGCTTGGCGTACGCGTACGCGGCCGCGGCAATCCCCAGCGCGCCGGCGTGGGTCGCCATATGAAAACCATCCGCCAGCAACGCCATCGAGCCCGTGATGTAGCCCGCTATGATCTCTCCTACCATCATGACAAACGTCAGCGCGACCACCCATCGTGTCCGTTTCGCGTTGGCGTCGTGATCGCGCCCCAGAAACGAGTGCCCGTGCTGGCCCGTAGTGTGGCTTGAATCCATCAGAATCTCCGACATCACCTAAAAAAACATTACTTGGAATATCGCCGGATCGCTGTAACCAGGGTGTCCACCCCCTGCTGTCTCTGATCGGCGGTCAAATCGGGATGAGCGACGTGCTCTCGTGCATGAGCCTCCAGCAATTCATCCAGCAGGCCGTTGAGCGCCCCCCGGGTGGCCGCTACGAGGTGCAGGACCTTGTCGCAATCGGCTTCCGTTTCCAGGGAGCGCTGAACGGCCTGCATCTGGCCCGTGAGACGTTGGACACGTTTAATCAGTTCATCTTTGTGATCGGACAAATGCGGCATAGGATACCCCCCTTAGGTATCTGAAGCATAGCATGGAATCTGATACAATTTGAATTCCCCTGGGGAGTAGCTTCCTTTCAGCTTTCACTGAAAGAGGCTTGCGTCAACATTCTTGGCCCGACGGCCATGGCGCAAGCGGCCTTTGTGGCTTGGCGAGACCATGGATCCTTCACACTGTGCCGGGCGTGTGGATGATCTGTGCTGCCCTTGCCCGGTAGGTCATAAGTTTCATATGAATGCACTCTCCACGCTGGTACTGGCATTGGCGATGTCTACCGACGCTTTCGCTGCTGCAGTCAGTAAAGGCACTGCCCTAAAAAACCCCAGATTCCCCGAAGCGCTCAGGACCGGTGTCATCTTTGGCGTCATTGAGGCCATCACACCGCTCATCGGGTGGGCGCTTGGCTCCGTGGCCGCCAAATACGTACGCGACTGGGATCACTGGATCGCCTTTACCATGCTCTGTATTCTGGGGCTGATGATGATCCGCAATGCCTTCCAAGAAGAGGATCTGGCAGCAGCCCCGGTAAAGCGCCATTCTTTCTGGTTATTGGCCGCCACCGGTTTTGCTACCAGCATCGACGCCATGGCCGTGGGCGTCAGCCTGGCTTTCATCGATAACAATATTGTCGTGACTGCCATTGCCATCGGCCTGGCTACGACGCTCATGGTGACGATAGGCGTAATGGTCGGCCGTATTCTGGGCAGCATCGCCGGCAAACGCGCGGAGATCTTGGGTGGCATCGCGCTGATTGGCATCGGCTCAACGATTCTTTACGAGCATCTCACGGCGACGGGAGTCTGAACCGTTTTCCTGACGCTGGCCGTCGCTCATTCATCCGCGACGCGCCGCCTCGATGGTGGCAACATCGATTTTTTTCATTGTCATCATGGCATCGAATGCGCGTTTTGCCACCGCCGGATCAGGATCGCTGATTGCCTCGATCAAGACGCGGGGGGTGATTTGCCAGCACAGGCCCCACCGATCCTTGCACCAGCCACAGTCGCTTTCCTGGCCACCATTGCCGACGATGGCATTCCACAACCGGTCGGTTTCGGCCTGATCTTCTGTCGAGATCTGAAACGAAAATGCTTCGCTATGCTTGAAAACCGGGCCGCCATTCAAGCCGACACAAGGAATCCCCGCGACAGTGAATTGCACCGTCAGCACGTCTCCCTGTTTGCCGTCCGGGTAATCGCCTGGCGCGCGCAGGATATCCCCTACCGCACTATCAGGAAAGGTCTCGGCGTAAAAATTGGCGGCGTCTAACGCGTCACGGTCGTACCATAAGCAAATCGTGTTCTTGCTGATCATTCTTTGTCTCCAGAGAGTTAAGCGCAAACTTCTGCCACTCACTCACGGTAACGCGAATTGCCCGGCTCGCATACCTCTCGATGGATATGCTCAACGTCGAATCTGGCATGCCCCTATCAAGAGGCATGCCCGTGGCACGTCACGGCAGGCGTTGCAGCGATCAAAAGACGATTGCGTCGCGCAGGTTGCCGCCGGTGGCCAACTCGTCAAAGCCCTCGTTGATCTGTTCGAGCGTAAAGGATTTGCCCATCATTTTGTCCACGGGTAAACGACCGGCCTTGTATAGATCGATATAACGGCCAATATCGATAGCGGGCACGCCCGACCCTAGATAGCTGCCCCGGATCTCGCGCTCTTCGCCCACCATCTGTGATAACGATAACGAAAAGCCCAATTTGGGATTCGGCAGGCCCGAGGTGATCGTCGCACCGCCACGGCGGGTGAGCTTGTAGGCCGTCTCGAATGCCGGCACCGCACCCGCCATATCCAGGCCATACTGCACGCGGCCGCCGGACAAATCATAAAGATCGTCGTCGCTTTTGACCTGTTTCGGATTCACAGTGTGCGTAGCCCCCAGTTCACGGGCCAGAGTCAGTTTTTCATCAGAAAGATCCACGGCCACGACGCGGCGTGCACCTGCAGCGACGGCCGCCAGCAAGGCGCTCAGGCCCACTCCTCCCAAACCGACAATTGCCACATCGTCGCCCGCTTTGACACGTGCGCGATTCAGCACGGCCCCTGCCCCCGTCAACACGGCGCAACCAAACAACGCGGCCTCTCGATGGGAGAGTTCTACATTGACCTTGACACAAGAACGACGAGATACCACCGCGTATTCCGCAAAGCAGGAAACACCGGTATGGTGATTCAAATACTCATCGCCCGCATGCAAGCGGCGGGCACCGCCTAATAACGTACCTTGTGTATTTGCGGCAGCGCCCGGTTCACACAATGCGGGACGCCCCTCCAGGCAAGGATGGCAACATCCACAACTGGGCACGAACACCATCGCGACGTGATCCCCCGCCTGCAGATCCGACACGCCAGCACCGACCTCAACGACCTCGCCCGACGATTCGTGCCCCAGCACCATGGGTAGCGCGCGCGGACGATCACCATTGATTACGGACAAATCCGAGTGACACAGCCCCGCTGCCCGGATGCGTACCAGCACCTCGCCGAATCCCGGGGGATCCAATTCGACTTCTGTAATTTGCAAGGGACGGCTATCTGCATAAGGAGCAGGCATGCTCATATTGCGTAGCACTGCAGCTTTTATTTTCATCCGACACTCCGAGAAATCCCGCATGACACAGGCGCCGCCTCATCACGTACGCCCCTGATATTTCACAGTCTGTTCATATGCATTCTAGATCGTACGTCCATCTGCAGGCAGCACAACAACCAATCCCGCCAACGACACGATCTACGCTCAGAAAGTATAGGCAGGGCCTGCAGTCGGGAGCCAGTAAATTTTCCCGAAGCCCTGCTTAATAAGCAGCGAAGGGTTATTCTTGCATCCTCGGCCTTATTCCGTCTTGTTCGATGATTTCACTGCCATGCCTACATCCACGCCCTGGCCCTATCCCACTCACATCGCCCACCGTGGCGGTGGCCGTCTCGCACCAGAAAACACACTCGCGGCCATGCGGGTCGGTGCCGAGCACGGATTTCGCATGTTTGAGTTCGACGTCAAGCTCAGCCGCGATGACATCGCATTTCTGCTGCACGACGACGACCTCGATCGTACAACCACAGATGGACACGGCCCGGCCGGCGCACGGACGTATACCGAACTCGCCCTGCTAGATGCTGGCGGCTGGCATTCACTCGCTTATGTCGGCGAGCCCGTAGCCAGCTTTCACGCCGTGGCACGCTATGCCATCGCCAACAACATCGCTTGTAACGTCGAAATAAAACCAAGCACTGGCCGCGAAGCCGAGACCGGCACCGCAGTCGCTCTCGCCGCACGTGCCTATTGGCAAGGGGTCACCGTCGCGCCATTGCTATCGTCATTTTCCGAGACATCTCTGGCCGCCGCTCAAGCCGCCGCCCCCGAGCTGCCTAGAGCCCTGCTCGTCGAAAAAATCCCGGCCGACTGGCGCGAACGTCTCGCCAAATACGACTGCGTGGCGCTGAACATCAACCAAAGCGACGCCACCCCTGAATTGATCGCTGACGTCCACGCGGCCGGCTACCGCATCGCCGCCTGGACCGTCAACGATCCTGCACGCGCGCAATTGCTACTGTCCTGGGGAATGGACGCTATCTTTACCGACGAACTGTCCGCCATTGCGCCTAACATTTGACGTCATACTCACTCCCTTGATCGCCTGAACACAGGAATTTATTTTGTTTAGCTACCGACACGCTTTTCACGCCGGCAACCACGCCGACGTCCTGAAGCACGCCATCCTCGTTCAAGCACTGGACTACCTGAATCGCAAGGACAACCCCTACTGGGTCATCGATACCCACGCGGGCGCGGGACTGTATACGCTCGATAGCGAATGGGCCAACAAAAACGCCGAATTCGCGGATGGCATAGCCCGACTCTGGGACCGCAACGACCTGCCTGCGCTGCTGGCAGACTACGTTGCCCAGATCAAACGCTACAACCCCAACGGAAATCTGCGCCGCTACCCCGGCTCGCCCTGGCTGACCCTGGACGCCCTGCGCGACCGGGATCGCCTGCGCCTGTTCGAAATGCACCCCACCGAATCCGGGATCCTCGCCAGCAACCTCGAAAAACTCGATCGCGTCGCCCTGCGCCAGACCACCATCTACGCTGCCGACGGATTCGAAGGCATGAAATCCCTGTTGCCTCCACCCACTCGGCGCGGCATGATCTTGATCGATCCCTCATATGAAGACAAACAGGACTACCGGCGTACTCTCAACGCCGTCAAAGAAGGCCTCAAGCGCTTTGCGACCGGCACCTACGCTGTCTGGTATCCCCTGGTCCAACGCCGCGAGGCCAACGACATGGCCCGCCAACTGGAGAACCTGCCTATCAAAAACTGGCTGCACGTCTCGCTGACCGTCAAAAAGCCCGCCGCAGACGGCTTCGGCCTGCATGGCAGCGGCATGTTTTTGATCAACCCGCCCTGGACGTTGCACGCCGCCCTGAAAGAAACCATGCCGATGTTGACAGACTTATTGGCCCAAGACGATCGTGCCGCCTATACGTTGAAGCATAAAGCCGACTGATCAAGGACCAGGCACAAAAGACGTGCAATCAGTATGGCAAGCGCTATAAAACGTCTACGCTAATGGGCATCATGCGTTGATGATTCGTTCGGACGTCGGGTTGGGGCCATTGGGCCGTGAGGGCGTCCATTAGCATTTAGGCCGCACCGACGGACGATCACGCCCCAAATCAAGCACATGGGGCCATCACTCCCGCCGCAACATCGCCCTCAATCCCATCAACAACAAAATCACAAACAACGTCAAACTCCAGAGCGCATACTCAACGCCAAGCACCTCGACCGTCGCATCCATGCAGCTGGCGAAAATCCCGAACAGCCAAGGCACCGCGCCATCCAGTCCCGACGCGCTCATGAACTGATCCGCAAACGTCTGATCGCAAGAAAACATATGCGCAGCCACATCGTATTGATACCACGCCGCCGCAATCCCTACCGCACTCAGCACACTGCAAAGCGCCGCACACAAGCGCGCCAAAAACCGCACGTTTGCACCGATCAATGCAATCACACCGATCGTCAAATAGATCAACCGCTGCAACACACACCACGCGCAAGGCGGCATATCAAACACATGCTGCGACACCAGTGCAACGCCCACGGCGCCAAAACAGAGAACAGCGATCAGCCACAACAAACGGCGAGAAGGATGCATAGAATGTAGCCCAATGAAAAGAAATAGATTCGGGCTACCGCGTAGCCCGAATTTGTCACAAACGGGGATACCAACTACGGCAAATATCCAGCATCATTGCACACCGGATACACCGTCAGCAGCAACCGATACGCCGCTCATCACGCGTCGTTCGGCCCAGCCCCCATATTGAACTGCAAACCACCGCCCGGCTCCTCATCACCCGAGGCCCCACGCGATTGCCCCAGACGCTCCAGATACTCTGGCGTAATATCGCCCGTCACATACTGGCCGTTAAAGCACGATGACTCAAAACGCGTCAGCGCCGGATTGATATCCGTCACCGACTGCTGCATGTCTTCGAGATCCTGATAGATCAACCCGTCCGCTCCGATCGTGCGAGCAATTTCCTCGTCCGAGCGTCCCGTCGCGATCAGCTCGCTCTGTGTCGGCATATCGATCCCGTATACGTTTGGGAAACGCACTGGTGGCGCGGCCGACGCGAAATATACCTTGTTGGCACCCGCCGCACGTGCCATATCGACAATCTCACGGCTCGTCGTGCCGCGCACGATGGAATCATCCACCAGCAACACGTTTTTACCCTTGAACTCGCTGCCGATCGCATTGAGTTTCTGGCGCACGGATTTCCGGCGCACCGCTTGGCCCGGCATGATAAACGTACGGCCCACATAGCGATTTTTGATCAACCCTTCGCGATAGTCCAGGTTCAGGCGCGCCGCCAACTGCATCGCTGCGGGGCGTGAAGAATCCGGGATCGGCATGACCACATCAATGTCACCCAGACGCATATTGCGTGCGACCTTGTCAGCCAGATATTCGCCCATGCGCAGACGCGCGTCATACACCGACACGCCATTGATCATCGAATCAGGACGCGCGAAATACACATACTCGAAAATACAAGGCACCAACTGCGGATTTTCCGCGCATTGATGACTGACCATGCGGCCGTCCAGATCGACGAAAATCGCCTCGCCCGGCTCGACGTCACGCACAAAAGCAAAACCGCTGCCTTCGAGCGCGACCGACTCCGACGCGACCATCCATTCCACGCCCTCGTCAGTCTCCTGACGTCCGATACAGAGGGGACGAATCCCGTGTGGATCGCGGAACGCCAACATTCCGTAACCTGAAATCTGAGCAACCACCGCATAGGCGCCGCGCACACGTTTATGCACCGCCGCCACGGCACGGAAAATCGTCTCATCATCCAGCGACACACCGTTGGCCGCCAGCTGCAACTCGTGCGCCAGCACATTGAGCAGCACTTCGGAGTCAGAGTTGGTATTGATATGGCGGCGATCCACGCGATACAGCGACTCGCGCAGTTCGCGCCAGTTTGTCAGATTACCGTTGTGGGCAAACGTGATGCCAAACGGGGCATTCACATAGAACGGCTGGGATTCTTCTTCGCTAGCGCTCGAGCCTGCCGTCGGGTAGCGCACATGACCAATACCGCTGGTACCGGGCAACGATCGCATGTTACGCGTGCGGAAAACGTCACGCACCAAGCCATGGGCCTTGAACATGTTGAAGTGGCTGCCTTGGGACGATGTCGCGATACCGGCCGCGTCCTGGCCACGATGCTGCAGCAGCAGCAAACCGTCATAGAGCAGCTGGTTGACCGGCCCACGCCCCATGACCCCGATGATTCCACACATGGTGATTTCCCGTTAAACGAAACTTAGTAGGGCAGCCACGTCGCCAGCGACGGGGGCAGCCACAACTTGATATGCCTGACGGCCTCAGTGGCCGAATGTGAAAACATGGCGTTTTGCCACCAGGGCTCTTGCGGCAACGGCGTATAGCCGCCCAACGCCACCAATACCAAGACAAACAATAAACCTCGCGCCAGCCCGAACACAGCACCCAGGCCGTGATCGGCCGGCGTCAGGCCGGTCGTACGGATCAGGGCTGCCAACGTCATATTGACCAGCCCTACCCCTAACAACACCAAAATAAATACCACCGCATACGCGATGCCCATACGCAGCATCGCGGTTTCGATATAAGGCTCAAGCCACCCATACACGGTTGGCCCCCACCAGATCGCCGCCACGAATGCCAGCAGAAATGCCATCAGCGACAGGACTTCCTTGAGCAAACCGCGTATCAACCCCAGCAGCCCGGAGACTGCCAGGATGGCGATCACGACGAAATCAAAGCCGGTCACTGGCTGGCAATAAAGCCGTTGTCATAGCCCAGCGTACGCAGACGCGCCTGCGCAGCCTGGGCGGCCTCGCGTGACGGGAATGGCCCCACGCGCAAGCGGTACTGCTGTTTACCCCCAACGGTGGCTTGCTCGACAAATGCATTAGTCACCCCGGCCTGATGCAGCTTGGTACGCCGGGATTGCGCATCGGCCTGAGCTCCATACGACGCAATTTGCAAAACGAAGTTGCCCTTCGCGGCCGGTTTCGGTGCAGCCGGCGCAGGATTATCCGACGGCGCGCGACCTTCGAGCAACGCCAGCGCGCGGGCGCCGTCGTCATCACGCTGCGCAGGCTGTTTCGGCGGCGCAGGTGTCGGCTTGGGCGCAGGCGTCTCAGACTTGGGCTTCTCAGGCTTGGGTTCCGGTTTTGGCTCCGGAGGTGGCGTCACAGCGGGCGGCTCGGACGCCTGAGAAGAAAGATCCGGTGGCGCAGGTACCGTCGCTGTGGGATCGTTCTGTGCCGTGCCCTCTGGTGTTGTACCGGAGATATTGCCGGCCTCGGCGACCACGGGAGGCGACACTTGAGGCTGATACGGCGTGTTGGCCTCTGGCATGCGGATCGGAATGTCTTCTGCAACAGGCACGGGTTCGGAATCCAGCACCATCGGCAATATGATGACTGCCGCCAGTACCAGCGCGACGGCGCCGGCCAACCGTCGGCGAGCGCGTCCACGCAGTTCCGCCGCCTGGGCTTCACTGGAGACCGATGGACGTGGTCTGGAGGATGCCTGAGCGGCGGAATCTTTGCGAGTGAACAATCCCATGGGCAGGAATTCCTTGCGGCCTGATCGGGGCCCTCGCCCCGACTGCCGAAACCTTAAACTGTGCGACCCAACGCCTGCAACACCGCAGCAACGGTGAGAAACGAGCCAAACACCACGATTCTATCACCCTCTCCGGCCCGCTCGCGGGCCGCGGCGAAGGCCGCGGCGGGATCGTCGTATGCCTGGACCGTCGGCGCCTCCGCCCCGGCCGGAGCCTGTGCCAACGCGGCTGTCACATGGCCCGCCAAATCCTCGCCCGTACCGCCTCGCGGCCCGGGCAAGCCGGCGCAATACCAATGGTCGATACGGCCGCGCATTTTATCCAACACACCATCGACATCCTTATCATGGAGCATCCCCACCACCGCATGGGTGTATGGGTGAAAACCCATATTGTCGAGGTTCTGAGCCAAGACCGCCGCGGCATGCGGGTTGTGAGCAACGTCCAGGATGATCGTCGGCTGACCAGGCAGGATCTGAAACCGGCCAGGCACCGAGGCCTGCAACAATCCGATACGCACCGCCTGTTGCGGCACGGGCAAGCGATCCCGCACGGATTCGAGCGCGGCCAGCGCCGCCGAAGCGTTCAGCAACTGGTTCGCCCCGCGCAACGCGGGATAGGCCAACGCATTGCGGCGCTGACTGCGGCCACCGTACGCCCATTGCTGTCGGTCACCCGAATAATTGAAATCTTTACCGAACAACCATAGATCCGCGCCGATCTCTTGCGCATGGTCAAGCAACGTTTGGGGGGGCTGTGGATCACTACAAATCGCCGGCTGGCCGCCACGGTAGATGTGAGCCTTTTCCCAACCGATCTTCTCGCGAGTGTCGCCCAGCCAATCCGTGTGATCCAGATCAACGCTGGTAATGATGGCGCAATCCGCATCGACAATGTTGACCGCATCCAAACGGCCGCCCAACCCGACCTCCAGCACAATCGCGTCCAGGTTCATTTGTGAAAACAGACGCAAAATCGCCAGCGTGGTGAACTCGAAATACGTCAGCGTAGTGTCACCCCGCACCGCCTCCACCGCAGCGAACTGCTCGGTCAACTGCGTGTCGGTCGCGATTTCGCCGTTGACTCGCGCGCGCTCGTTGAAATCGATCAGATGCGGCGAGGTATACAGGCCGACGCGATACCCGGCAGCCAGCAAGATCGCCTCGATCATGGCACAGGTCGAGCCTTTGCCGTTGGTGCCGCCGACGACAAATTTCACACCGTCGAGTTGCAGCCCCAAGCGGTCTGCTACCTGCTTGACTCGGTCCAATCCGAGGTCAATGGCCTTGCTGTGAATGGACTCTAGATATTGCAACCACTGAGCCAATGGCGTGGTGGCGTCAAGACGGGGGGCAGACATGAAAATAGACAAAAGAGGCGAAGACGCCGCAGTGTAACAGTCACGCTGCCTCGCGGGGGCATAGCCCCTGCTGACGATGATGGATTCGCGCGCGGCGGCCGCGATGCCCGAACGTGATGTCTGAATGTGATTACTGAGCGTGCAGCATCAAATCCAGATTTTGCACTGCCGCCCCCGAGGCGCCTTTGCCCAAGTTGTCGAACACGGCGGCCAGCAGGATCTGTCCTCGTTCAGGATTCGAAAATACGGCGAGTTCCATATTATTGGAGGCATTCAGCCGCTCGGGATCCAATCCCTGCAACGCCGTTGATTCATCCTGCGGCAGCACCCGCACATACTGTGTCCCGGCATAATGGCCGGTCAGACACGTGTGCAATGCGTCGCCATCCACACCGGCCGGCAGCAGGCGCTGTTGTAACGCGATCGTCAGGACGATCCCTTGCCGATACGCCCCGTACGAGGGTACGAAGACCGGCGGCAGCGTCAGACTCGAATAATGCTGGATCTCGGGAACATGCTTGTGCTCAAGTGTCAATCCATAGACCTGGAACGCCGCATTCCGAGTGTCCGCCTGTGACTCGTAGCGTTGTACCGCTGCGCGGCCACCGCCGGAATAACCCGAGACGGCATGAATAGCCAAGGGATAATCCTCCGGCAGCAACCCCGCTGTGACCAATGGCGCCAGCAAACCGATCGCCCCCGTCGGATAACACCCCGGATTCGTGACACGCTTGGATTGCATGATCGCCCGCGACTGATCCGCACTCAGCTCCGGAAAACCGTACGTCCAGCCGTCCGTCACGCGGTGTGCAGAGCTGGCGTCAATAATGCGTACAGCGGGATTTTCCACCAACGCGACGGCCTCGCGTGCGGCGGCGTCAGGC
>Ga0182738_1007304_pt1 | contig 11246 bp, 7 predicted proteins | sample eDN5th30CBELigMG_FD_128876 | JGI IMG/M metagenome (GOLD analysis project Ga0182738, IMG submission 128876) | Enriched Miracle-Growth compost microbial communities from Emeryville, California, USA - eDNA 5th pass 30_C BE-Lig MG (version 2)... ...
AAGAACGTCAGGATAATGGCTCCAATGGCGAGAGAGAAAAGAAGAGTAGGGAGGCTAGAAGCAGAAGATGTTGATTGGTCTTCTACTCTGGAGGGAATTAGTTTTTGTTTAGTGGGATGAAAAGGGAAAATAGAGAGGGAAGAAGGGATTTTATTGAGATAAAAAGGGAAATTGGACTTCCTACAGGACAAAAATAATTAGGCCCAACTCTGAGTAGGAAGAATTTAGATTAAGCTTGATAAGTTCGACCTGGTCTATTCTTGTTTTGGATTTAAAGGAGTTTTAGCCCGGAGGAAAAACCAAAATTAATTAATTGAACTTTGTAAAGACAATTTATGCTCTGAGAAGATTTGATCAGAAAACGAGAAAACTTACCAATCTCTCTTCTAGAAAAGGGGCTTTGGGTGCTCTGGAGACGATGTGATGTGAGCTGGGGATGGCGAGAGGGTTTGAAAGGTGAAGAAAGAGAATTGAGGGAAAGGTTAATCTTAATAGAAAGGAGCGATTTTTCTCTTTATAAAAATGAGTTTGAAAAGAGCGGAGTTTTTCCTTAAGAAAATTCGTTGCTGCGTATCCTATAGCTAAACACAGGTCCTCCTAGGATTGCCTTTGGCAAGCCAAGCAATTTCTCTTGGGCTGTTTTTCCTTATAGAAAAGAGGTTTTTTCTCCAAGAGAAAACTTTTTATGAAAGATGTTCAAAGAAAAAATAAAGAAGGCGTTAATAAAAAAATTGAATGAAAGAGAGGGAGAAAAGGTCACATACGAGGCTAGAGGACAATCTTATAGATTTTTTATCACATAAGGAAAAGCCCAAAAAGATTTAATTCAGTGAAAAAAACGTGTAAATGTTGTGAAAATCTCGGCTAATGAATCACTTATCCCAAAGGACGCGCTGCCAACTGCAAAAATCAATTTTCTTATTTCTCCTATTAAATAGTCTTTTGGAGGAAATCTATATTCCACAGGCACTTTCTTTACATTAATAGCAAAAGAAATTGAGCGCTAATTCACTTATGGAGGGTAAAATAGGTTTAATATTTTTTGCTGTCCCTCGGAAAATGAAGCTCTATGTCTAATCTTTAGAAGCTCTTTGTCAAATATTATAGAGTTATTTCATGCCGCAGAAGATCCTCTGACCCATTTTTCTCAAGAGCTATTTTACAAGTTTGGCCTGCGACAAGTAGAAGTCTTGGTATATCACCAATATAGAAAATAAAGAAGAGCTCTTGTCGCGGGGGCATAGCGTTAAAATGTCCCTAATTATTTGTGAAAATAGTCCTAGTTGTTTCTGGGAAAAGGCAGGCCCTCTTGAGAATGGGAGGGAATTTTGAAGGGATTATTGAAGACATTTATGAATAGGATGGCCTGGTCTTGGTTGCATAGGGAGTTTATATGGAAACAAGGTAGGGAACGTGTTGCAAAGGGCCTATTATATTGGGATTTTGAAGAATTTTATTGTAGTTTTTCACTCAATTTTGAATGTTTAGTTCTCACGAAAATGTTCTTCCAATATTCAAGGTGAGGAGACTAAACAACAAGGGGACCTGTAGTGAGTTTGGGAGGGAATAATATGTTGCCAATTGCTGGGACGGGAAAAGAAAAGACTAAAAATAAACGAGCGTGAACGGTCTCTTTATTAAAGAAAAAATTGATAAGCACAAAAAAAGGCTTTTAGTCCCCCTTCTACTGAAAATAAATTTTGGGCGGGTCGTGGAAAGCTCTTTTTGCATTCAAGTCCTCCAGGAAATCGAAATTTGGCCCCTAAAAGACTTTTTGCTTAATTCTATACTTTTGATTTTCATCTCAAAGCGAAACTTCTCTTTTGTGTCTGCCTACTCGTTCTTCCCAATGATTTCCGTCCTCTTTCTTTAGAATTTTCCTTGACAACAAAAGTTTTCGTGGAAGGAGCTGGAGTCTGAGACAGAGAATTAATTGAATATTCTCCAGGATATGTTGTACACAAAATAAATTTATTAAAATTATCCTAGCGCCTCTTCGTTTCATGTCTTTTGAGGCAACAAAAGTGCTGTTTTTCCTGGTCAGACTGGCCGTTTTCGTTATTTTCTGTTGAAAAGTTGGGACGTATGTGGCACTCAGCCTGAATCTTTCGAGGGATAACGGAGTGGAAGAGAAGGTAATGTGAATATTGAGCGATGTCCTGTGGAAAAAGGTTGAAAAATTAGTGAGAAAATTAGGGATTATTTTTGGATGGCGTTTAAAAAAGGCTCCTTTTATAAAAAGGCATTTGAAGCCCAAGAAAGGAAAAGATGAGAAAGAAGATGAACATGATGAAGAAAGATGGGTTATTTCGTACAGAAATGGTGGTTTTCAAGGGAGATTGTATATTATTAGGGACTATTCTCAAGGATTCAATGACTGGTATTCACAAAAAAGAGAAGCAAAAGATGAGGAATTTTAGTGTAAGGGAAGCTATAGAAAAATAAACTGATGTGTAAAATCACATTATTTCTTACACTAAATTTTTTTATATTAGCCCATTAACCCAAAAAACAATACACACACACGCACACACAGAAAAGTTAAAAATAGATTTTAATATTTGTGTGTTACGGCTAATCAAAAAAGTTTTTTCTCTTTAGGGCTTTAAAATAAATCTAACTCTTAATGTTTCTGCCGATTTTACCCTTAAATCGCCAAGATTTGTAAATAATTTCTTATACAAAGAAACATTAAATACACAAAAAATGACCGCGAGTAATGTTACTGCCTCATCCCTTACATCCTTCAAATCCTACGACAGTTTCAACCTCTTCATATTCTCCCGTACCCCAGACAACCAGGCCCATTTCCTTCTCCGCAAGAAGCACCTAACGTCCGACTACACCCATTTCCAAGGAAAGTTCTCCAACAATGAGCCTTCTCTTATCTTGGCCGTAGCCAAAAAGTTCGTCAGAGCCACAGCCGGACTCTTCTCCAGCGACAACTTCAAATATTTCACCAAAGAGAACTCCAACCTCATCGATTGTTGCAGTGTCATCACCGAAAACTGCCCAAAATCTTCCAGACCTTCCAAAATGCCAACTCCCGCTGTCAATGACATCTCCAGACTGATCTGTGAATCTCCCTTTTTCTTTCAAGATAATTCAAACACAGCCACCTATTTCGTCGAAATCCCCATGCTTGACCTCGAGAAACTCGAAGAATTCGCCGAATGCTGTGCAATTCCCCACAGATTCCGCTACTTTACCGCTGAGGAGATGTTCTGCCAACGAGCTGAAGAAGTGAACCGTAAGCTTAAGGAAATCCTCAATGAGAAGTTTGAACTGAGAGATTACCTTAATAAATACATTGTGAACAATGAACCTATTGAAAATACCGAAATGTACGGCTTGATCTGCTGCGAAATGTTCTTGAAGTCTTACATGCTCCATGGACTTCATTACTCCGTGTTCAAGAAGCACGGAGAGGTCTGGAAGTTCTACAAGGCTTACGAAAAGGAGCTTCCCAGTGAAGAAGACCTCAAGAAATTGAAAGGGATTATTATCCCTGGAAGCAGCTGCTCAGCTTATAACGCGAATGTGGACTGGTACCAAGGCGTTTTTGAACTGATTAGAAAGGTTCATGATCAATATACAAAGGTAAATCTTCTTGGGATTTGTTTTGGAGCTCAGATTATCGCTCAAGCTCTTGGAGGAAAAGTCGAAAAAATGCAAAGAGATTTTATTGACGGCGGCGAAGTGTTGAAAATTAAGCCGGAATTCTACGAATTAGGGTTCGTGAAGAGCTCTGGGCTGGATGCTGCAAAGCAGCTCGTGATCGCTCAGGCCCATAATGACCATATTGTGGAGCTCCCAGCTCATGCGAGACTTTATGCGTCGTCAGAAAATACCAATGTGGAGATTTACACGATAAATAATAACATCTTGGGGATTCAGGGACATCCTGATTACAATGAGGTGATGATAGTGAGGAGCCATTATAGAAAGCACAATATGAACGTGAGAAACTATGGGAAGTATGAAGAAGAAACCAAGAGAAGCAAATTTCCTAATGGGCTTACTCAGGAAGAAATGTTGAGAATTTGTTTTAACTTTTTAAAACAAACTTGTCAACTGTGAATCCTTTATGTCTCCTTTTTTGTGGCCCTTTCTTTATTTGGTGAGAAAGGACAATAAGAAGGGGCAATAAAGAGTCTGGTACATGTAAATTGAAGATTTTCTCCTGTACGGGAGATGTTCTTGAATATGATCTTTTGTATTATAAACCAGCGTAAAACTCCTCCCTCACCTGTACTTTTATCTTTTTGTTATCAATAATAACTTGTCTTTTCGAGGAGTTTTATTACGCCTTCCTTCCTTTGAAAGAAAATCCTTCTCATGAAGCAAAAGTTTTACTTTAGCTCTTCTAGAAACGCCCTACCTTAGATTTGGACCTCTTTGGCCTTGAATTAATTTTGTCCCTTTCTTATTTTTCCAGATTCTTTGTGAAATTTCCATTGAGAAAATGATTCAAAAGAGAGAGTTTATTGAAGCTTTTGAGTGCAGAGAGTGACCAATTTCTAGAAGCGGATAAAAATCTCAGATTCTATTACAGAGGACCCTTTTTGTTTGTTCTCTCAGTTTAATTTATTCAGTATTTGTTGCTTTCTTATCTTCTTTGAAGGTAAGTCTCAGAAACTCTCGGAATTTCTCTTCTGTTTTCTTCTGAGAAAAACCTGTGAACTGATAAGGGAATAGCCAGAATTTAAATCTCTTTTTGAGCTATTTTCTAGCATAAAAATTAGAGTTTAATGGGAAAGGAAAGACGGAGGAAGGCTAGCCTATAATTTAAGGTAATTAATATGGGCAAGAAGAGAGGTGGAAAACTTAATTTAGGACTGAGGTTATTTGAAGGCGAATTTGTCTTAAATTTAACCTAAATGGTCCGAATTAAAAAGCGAGAAATCTGATATGTTAAAACAAAAAAATCGCTTTCAACAATCGAATGACAGATTCATGGGCAGGATTTTCTGTTGTAATTTATAATGTAAAGCTAATAAAGAGGATCTTGAAGGTTGATTTTGTGGTTCTATTTAAAAGGAAAGCGAAATTTGGTCATTAGATTTTTAATTTTGGACTTTGAAAAGGGATAAAATTGAGTTTGTGGAGAGGAAATTGGAGAGCTAAAACTTGAAAATGGGCAGGGAGATTGACAAGTTTAAACTTTTAGCCAGCTAAAAGTGAGATTGGGACGATGAAATTGAGGGTGGTCCTGATAGATTATCGGGTTTATTGAGGGTTTAGGGTTTAGTTTGAGTGAGACAAATCAAATTTTTTTATGCTTTTTTTAAATAGAGTTGAGTGGGATTTTAGTTTATAACTGTAATTTATTTGAAAGACCGCAGGTTGGTCAGCAAGAATTGTGTATTTAAAAAGAAAAAAGGCTATTGGGGACATTTCGAATGGTGAACTAATGGTGGATAGTCTTCAAACTTGGCATAGAGTAGAAAGAGAAATTATGTAAAGGGTCAAGAGCTCAAGGAGAAAATGTGGGAGAGATTCAGAAAAGCTCTGGGTAACCTGAGGTTCTATAGAGGGAAAAGGAAGAATCTCATGGATTCTGAATTTCATTATGAAGAAGAAATTCTGTAAAGTGGGGAAGCAAGAAAATGAGAATTATATTTTCTAGTCCTTTCCCTTTTAGAAATATGAGAAAAAATTTCTTTTTGAAAGTCAGTGAAAACAGAAAAACCCTCAAACATTGAAATTTTCTTTTTTTAAATAAGCGAGGTGAGATGGCGGTCAATTTTTTTTATTTACTTCTAGAAGAATATCTTTATTTTCGAATAAGGTCAAACTTGAAACGGGTATGGATGCTCTTTTTCGCGCATTAAAATGTTTAATTTTCTTGAAGATGGATAACAGTTGAGGCCATGGAAATCTAAGGATTTCTAATATCTGGATCTTTCTTCATAGAAATTTTCTTTTTTGGAAATTTTTTTAAATGGTCAAAACTTGAAAATTCTGTAGCCAAGTCTGACGACTTTAGTTATTTTATCATACATTTTGAATATACCTTTTGACTTCTTTTTTTGAGGCCCACAAATCTTCTATGAGTCCTGGATATTTCAATTTCTTTGCTCCTCAAACTCATCCCAAAAGTGTCAATGTAAAGTCTTCAATTTAGCCTTTTTTTCTATTTTTGTGGAATAGTATTTGAAGACAAGAGGAAAAAAAAAAGAAAATAGAGAAATGTTCTTTTTTCCGGAAAATTCAAAGCAAAATAGTTACTTTTCCAAAATAATTTTGTGAATTTTCTGGAATCAGTGAGAAAGAAAATTCGAGAGAAAAGAAAATTAATTATATAAGTTTTGATTCCAACAGTTATTCTTAAAGAAACCTTTTCATACTTGGATTGTATGAAGAACTTGGTCTAACAAATAACTCTGCTTCACGCTACTAGATAGGATTGACAAAAGAATAAGCCTCAGTTATTAATGAAAATTGAGAAAATCCTTTATGAAGATCCTTCCAAGAAAAAATCGAATGATGTTCGGAAACGCTTCATTTCTGGCTGAAGTCAGGATTTTTGGGTCCTTTCGAAAAACTTGGACATTGGTCCAATCAACCAAGAGAAAAAAGGGACATGACAAAATTTTCTTTTGAAAAAAGATTGAAAATTTTTTTTTTAAAGGAGATTTCAAGTTTTGTGAAAGTTTCGAAAAAGCTTGACAAAATTTTTTTCCTGCATTGTCCGGATATTTCATGGAGCCTTTAAAAACTTTGGCTGAAGAATATTTATTGGCTTGTTCTTTTTGAAAAATTGGTGTTTTTAATATTTTTTGTGAACCTCTGATAAAAGAGTTCTTCATAAATTACAAATTTTTCGTTTTCGCTCAAAATGAAAAAAGAATGATTTACCCACTCATTAAATATTGGCAAGCTATCTCCTTGTTTTTTATAAAAATTTTCCTAAAAACACAAAAGGATATTCATCCAAATTCAAAAGGCCACTTTTCAAAAATGTCTGGTATGGGATTCCTTTTTCCTCTCAATTTAAAATTCCAAGGATCTTTCAATGATTTTCTTCCAGATCTTCAAGAAATCCATATCAAATTTCACCATACCCAACATCGTATAACCAAGCACATCATCCAAAAAGAAGAAATCTACAGACAACAAGATCTAGTTTCTCATCTCAAAAGAGAACTTCAAATTCCATTTGAATTTGAGCTCGTCAGGGAAGGAAAACTCTTGACGACACCATTTTCAGGACTCTTCGCTTCACCAGATTCTCTGACTGTCGACGTTGTTTTCAAATATATTTGGAATATCAATGAAGAGGCTGAGGAGGCTAAGGAAACCGAGAAAAACGCTTTTTTCAGGCAGAGAAAAATTGATTTTAAAAGAGAAATTCTCGATGCTTGTGAGTTCCAAAAGTGTGTGGAAAATTTAAAAAGAAGTGTTACGCTTGATAAAGAAACCCTTAGAGGGTTCAGTAGGCGGGTCTGGAACGTGGTGAAACTGGGACAGATTTTCGAAAATATTGAAGCTGATAAAAGTTCTCTTGTTGGAAGAGTCATTTTACTGGCTATTACAAATGAAATTTTCTTGAAGATTTCGACGCCATTTGGAATAAAAGATCATTATCCGCCTCTCAAAGTCTCCCATGCAGTGGTTCAAATGCTTAGTGACAGAGCATTGCTTTTGGCATGTGAGGATTATTCGAGTAGAAAAGGTTTACATGAGGGTGTTATTAAATTTTTTGATCAAGCAAAACTTTTTTTGAAGACAGAAGAAGGCAAAGATTATCCTTTTGTGTACGGAATTGCAACGAACTTTTGTCAATGGAGAATCTGCTGTTATTATTCGACGGGAGAAGAGGCTGTGGACACAAAAAAGAATTTTTATGTGTCGAAGGTGTTTACGTTAATGGATAAGGACTTTGGCTTGATGGACGATAAAGAAGGATTTAAAGCTTTGGAATTGGTAGGGACAAGATTAGAAGAGCTAATTGGGTGGATTAGAGGACTATTTCGCAATGATATAGATAAAAGAGTTTCCGAAATGTAAAACTTTCTTTGATTAAAATATAAGTTAAATTTTTTTTGAGGTTGGGCTTGGAGATAGATAATGAGAAAGCCAGAGAAATGCTGACAAAGCAAGAGCAAAGGGAGAGGAAGTATTTGATTGAAAATTTGGACGATTTGGAAGCGTTGTTGGGTGAAGAGATGATTCAAGCGCATCCTGAAGGGAGAAAACTCTTGAAGAAAAATAATGGAGAGCCATCTAAATTTCGATTAAATCATGAATAAATTTACATAATAAGAGAATTTAGGAAGATGCGGAAAATACTTTTTCATTCTTACTTATTACAAGCCCGCTCTCAAAGATCTCAAAAAAATTCGACACTTTTGACTCCAAATACTTCTCAATTTTCAAAACAGGGCCTTGAAAAATTTTCACTAAAAAACAATGTATATAGCAGAGGGCATGTTTTGGAGATGAGGAGGTTGGGATTAGAAAATTGGGCACAAGAGTAGTTTTCTCACAAGAGTGGAAGAGTAACGTTTCAGAGTGAAAAAATAACGGATATGTAGGAAAATTTCCTTTAAAGAGAAAGTGTATAAAAAACTTTCTTCAAAAAGTTGAGATGAAAAATTTTTCAATCATTTATTTTTTTGAAGGAATAAGATTCCAAAATTTCTTATTGTGTTTTAGGTGAAAGTTAAATAAATTTTCAAAGAATTTCAAGCTCTTATGAAGAAAAATATGAATATCTCTTTCAGGATTTTTTCTTAAAATATTGGAACCAATAATGAGAAGAATATAGCAAAGGTTTTTTTGAACGTGTAAGGGAGGAATGTGAGAAAGTGGTTGAGACTGATATGAAGACAACGTGGCCGAGTGGTTAAGGCGAGAGACTAGAAATCTCTTGGGATCTTCCCGCGCAGGTTCGAATCCTGCCGTTGTCGAATTTTTTATTTCAAAAAAATTTCTTTCGAAAAAAAATCAAAATTTCATGATCGAGAAAATAAAAACATCAGAAAATATCAAAAGATTTGATCGCTTTAACAAAACTATTGATGCCGTTTGTTGAGACAAATGAAGAAAAGAGATCCTTTGAAAATTCTCATTCATCTAAAAGTTTCGGTTTTTAATGTCAAACTTTCGAAATAAACTTATTGAGAAGTCCAAAATTGAAAAGGCCCAAAATGAAATAGTATTTGAATCAAATGAACTCTGATTTTTTTCTTTTAGCTGGAACGAGATGCCAAAAACAAATTCCTATCAAAAGATATATTATGGTGACTTCTTATTGCAATCTCAAAGTTTTCAGAGATGTTGTAGAATAACGTATCTACAGTGTTGTTAATAGAATCTTTCGTCAAATCATATGAGCTCATTCTCGATTATGAAGATACCTGAAATAAATAACTAACAAACCAACAAATAAATCAACACTCAACACATACATTGAAATAAATAATGTCAAAGACAAAGTCTAACAATCTTTTTTACTGCAGAAAGTAGTAAGTGAAAAACGTTTGATGATAACCAATCAGCAAAAAATTCTTCTAAACCTTCTTTTTACTGCTTCTACAAGTCATGAAAGAGTACCAGGGTTTCTTAGCTTTAGTTTCTTTCATCCTAGAGAATCATAGTCAAGATACATGGAACAAATGTTACTCCATCCTCATCGCTCTAATTGCATAAACATTATTAGCAGTTAATATTGCATTGGCATCATCACAAGCTAAGGATTGATTCTGACCTCTGAGCTCGAAATTAGAAAGAAACTCATTCATCAAGTAAAACATTCCACCAGCTCGGTCGTTTACTTTGTCATTGCATATTTGATAAGCGAGAGGAGCGGAATTCTACTTTGATGGAGAGATATATGGGTCATTACATCGTCAGGTCTTTTATAATAAACTTCAACTATTGGTTGAGCGGGATCAGGTTGAGCATGAGGCAGTGAGTCAAAGTATTCTGAACTCATTCCATAAAAAATAAGTAGAAATTATGAGTTCAATTAAATTGCTTGAATGTTTTGAATATTAGCGCGTCTGGTATCGTTTGCAGTTCAAAATTTCTGATCAAAAAGCAGTTTAGAAATAATTCATTGAAATTAAAATCTCTGAACATCAAAAATGGGTAATTGGTTAACCAAAATCAAAAGCATTTCAAAACAGACTGCTGTCATTGAGATCAGGTCGGAGCGCAACGATCTGCTTGAAACAATTGTTTTGAATAAGGAAGAGGCAAAATATACAGCTAGCGACCTGTACAATTTAATCTCACAAAGAAGTAAAGTTATCAAGAAGAAGAAGTATTTGCTTCTTGAAAAAGAAACAGCTAAACTTTACATCTGGAATCAAGATTATCATTCGAAGAAGCAAGTCATTTCATTCACCTCCCAAGACATTCTTGACATTCGTGGTGAAAGATGTTTTATTGTGGCCGAAAAGAATCTTCCAGTTCCCCAGAAGCCTTTTGTTATTAAGAAATCATCAAGCCCTATCCCTTTACAAGGAGATGGTAAGAACTTTTGTGGAGTCTTTTTCTAAGATATTTAATAGCAGAAACTGGAGAAAGTAACACCAGGACCATCAGGAATAACATAGATTTAAAAGAATAGATTTCTAGAAGAGATTTGGTGTTTTATTGAATTGTGTATAAAGAAGAGTTATTGACTTCAGATTTATGGCTTTCATAAAAGTTCATATCGACTAAGGTATCTTATAAGGCCAAATTTTTGTATATACATAAAAGGCTTTTTAATTCTTCTCATGTTTTATGGAAGAGTTAAATAAAGTATGAACGTGAGGGAAGTTGGTATTTGAAGGTATTTCAAGCGGTTAGTAGAAATCTATTTGGAAAAGGAAGATCCATAAAGGGAAAGCACCTCGAATTATTGGAATATTTTAGATTTTGGTCTTGGCGAATATTTCGAGGTAAAATTGTATTTCTGATTTTTTTGTAAAAGACAAAAGATTAATAATTTTGATTTTCTTTGTTCCAATAGATACTTTAAATTATGAATGATAATTCGGATCTCCACAGATTTCGTAAAGAGAAAAAATTTGTGTTCTTTTTTCAACTTTTGATGCAAACAATATCTAATTTTTCAAATGAAAAAAAAATGGATTTGTATAAAGGGTTAGTAGAAGGATTTACCTACATAGACCATTTTTTTGCAAGCGACTTGGATTTTAACGAGAGAGTCATTGCTTTATACTGTTCGTTTGTCATTGCTTTTCCTAAAGACCCATTTAGAAAAGAAAAAAAAATGAAAGGGATAT
>Ga0182738_1007305_pt1 | contig 11245 bp, 12 predicted proteins | sample eDN5th30CBELigMG_FD_128876 | JGI IMG/M metagenome (GOLD analysis project Ga0182738, IMG submission 128876) | Enriched Miracle-Growth compost microbial communities from Emeryville, California, USA - eDNA 5th pass 30_C BE-Lig MG (version 2)... ...
ATTAAAACTCAGTGCAAAATGTCTCTTGAGAATATAAATCTAAATTTTCAAACTCTCCTTCCCTCCTTGAAAATCTTGTTATTTCTTTTCATAAAAATAAACATCCTCTTTCTCGAATAAAAGGTCAGATGAATCAGTTCTCATTGTCATCAATGCTTTTGACTTTGATTGTCGAAAACCTCCCATAATATCTCTTACATTTTCAAATTTCTCGAGGTAAACTGTACAAATCAGCTCAATATTTGGTCAATCAACAGTCATATTTGATGAACTTTATCCAAAATCTCAAATTTGAAAAGAGATCAGAACGTAATATTATGACTCAGCACGTTTTGAAATCTCCATCATCAACTTAGAACCTCATCATTGAGAAAATTGAATCGTCTAAACCTTTTTCAACAAGGGAGAAGAAAACTTATTGTCCAACAATCAAAAAAGAAAGAAACGAAAATTTGAAAATTTGAGAAAAAATAAAAAAAAAGAGACAAAAAAGAATTTGAATCCAAGAGAGATGGCTGACTCAAATCCTAATTTGTAACCAAATTCAGTTCGAAAAACTCAATTTATCGAGGTCTCAGTGTTTGAATTTATAATAATTAAATTAACTCGAGTCTTTTTGAATTCAAACTAATTCTTCTCACTTGCGCGAAATGGAAATCTTACCTGGTCATTCTTTCAAATCTAAAAAGCCATCTGCTTATAAAATTAAGAAAAAGCAAGCGGCTCCTAATGTAGAAAATCTATCATCAAATCTAGAAAAACCTCCAAAACCGCAAAATTCTCCTGCTGCTATTAATTCTAAAAGACCCGCTCCCCAACAAATTCTTGGTAAGTTTTTTATTTTTCTCTTCTTGATCTGAGAATAACTCATTAATCAACTTTTTTTATTTAAAAAAATAAAAAATTCTTCTTGGAAATTCTATTTCAAAAATAACTAGAACACAAATTTTTTCCCATTCTCAATCAATATAATGTTAAACATTTTTATAGAAGATTTGATAGAAATTTCTCCACTCAAAAAATGTGACAATAAAGAAAATCTTGCCAGTTTGCTCAAAAATCATAGGAAAAAACTTCAAGTTTCCAAAGACCAGTTTGTCAAGGCTCCTGAACAACCCTTAGCTCAAATCAGTCCTACAAGCACAAAGCAAATGAATTCAAAGCCTATTATAATTGTTCCAGACCAAGCTTCAAAGAAAATAACGAAAGTAGAACAACCAAAAGTTCTTCAAAAACTGCTCCCACCCCCAGAGACAAAAATGAATCTTGAGAATAAAACAAATCTACAACAACTTCCTCCTCAAAAAATTCATCATGTGGCTCCTCCTCCTTCTTCTTCCTCAAATATGCTGTTCAGAAATGCTGTTATGCCAACATCAACACCACCACCAGCATTGCCAAAATTTCACTCTGAGAGAGAAGGTTTGATGCTAAATTTCGAAACCTTTAAAAGAAATAAACTAAGATATCTCCCAAATCTTCAGTTGAAAGAGATTCCATTTGGAAACCACATTGTCCCTGTCCTGCCTTCATTTCTCATGGGTAGTAATTAGACAAATTATTTTTACCTTGGCTACTTCTTAAGTTTCAATTTAACCAGCCAAATTAATATTTCTACTGCTATCTCTACAAAAAGGGAATTTTTAATACTCTTGTGTACATTTTACATTTCTGCTTTTTAAAATAAACATTTACAAAAGTAGACAAGAGCTTGTCAAAAAATAAATATCTATGTAAAAATAGAAAAAGAAGCAAGGCAAGGAAAATATGTTTATATCATAAAAAAACCCAACATTGTTGTTTCTCATTAATGCTGACCTTTCGACAATATTCTGCTCATATTTGGCTCGATCTTTGAAGAATTAACGAGCTTTGATGTCACGCTAAAAGATGACTGTTTTTTATGAGCTTCAATTGAATCTTCATCATGAATAGATTCTCTTGATTTATGCTTCTTTAATAACTTCTTCTTTGGGTCCACGCTATGACTTCTATCATGAGATTTCTTTATCGAACTTTCTTTTTTATATGTATCCTGAGGGATTGTGAGCAAATTAAAAAACTCGTTTATGTTACTGTGAAATGGTGATGGTCGACAGAGTACTGAACATGGTCGAGATGAGATTTATCCATTGATGTTCCAGGTCTAGAGGCCTTGGCTATGCTATTTTTATGACTAAAAATTCGGAGATTGTCAGTCTTTTCTCTTAAGCTTTCAATTGCTTGAGATTTAGATTTTTTATTTGAGCCTTCGCTCTTTGTTTTCTTTTTTGAATCACTACTTCTTTCAAAAGACTTTCTCAGAAAGTCCTCCATCCCTAATTTATATCCAGCTTCACAACTAAATTTAGATGGCTCAATAATGTCCTCCTTCAACTATTTTTTTTTAGAATCAATTGTTGAAAAATTTGAGATTTACTTTGGAGTTTAAAATTGCTTTTATTTCTTTCAAATCATCTGAGTGAGAACCTTGCTCAGTATATCTCTCTTTGCTTGAGTGCTTATTGATTTCACCCTTGGAAGATTTTCTGAGCTTTTTATTGCTGCCCTCTCTATCTGGGCTTCTTCTTTCGCTTCTTGCTGATTTCAATACATGTCCTTCACGCATTTCTTTATATGATTTGCGAAGACTTCTATTCTTTGAATCGTGATCATTGAAATGACTATTATTATTCAAACAAATTCCAACTGCCAAAGTTACACTGAAGAATCGACCACTCGAATATAATCACTGCTTTCTCGATTTTTATCCTTCTCATTGCTTCTGGTTCTGAGGTCAGGGTGATGTAAACCAACCACAGGCTGACTGCTCTTTCTTCCCTTAATATCATGAACATAAGAAAGCTACGGTGAACATTAAAAAAAATGAAGTTGTTAATCTTCTTCTTACATTTGAGGCAACATGACTCTCACTTTCTTTGGAACTTCTTTGAGAGGTTCTGAGCCCACTTTCATTCATAGATTTGCCTGGTTTGGCACCATCTAGTAGCTTATCCATATCTTTCACCATTTTTTTCAAAACAGGAATATTCTCAATTTGCTTTTCAAGTTTATCAACAATCTCCACTTTGCGATTCAATCTTTTCTTTAATTCTCGAATTTGCATTTCAGATGTTTTCAGTTTTTCACTCAGACTTATATTTTTTTTGTGTAATTCCTAAAGAATATTTTTAGTCACTCACTCAAATTCTATCTCTTACTTCCACCATAGCCTTTGGGAAATCTACTTCTTTTTCTTGTTCATCCAGCTTTGATTGAACTGATTCCACATAAAGCTTTAATTGCTGCTCAACCTGGTCTTTTATTAGCCAGCTTTCTCAAAAACGTAACAGTTACTCTTATGTGTTGCCTGACTTCTGCTTCCAATTTCTGCAGAGAACTCTCATAATCATTACATTCGTTCTCAACCTTGAATGCTAGCTCCTGCTCTGCTTCTAACTTCATCTCAAGAGTCTTGTCAAATATTGCTCGAATATATTCTAAAAGCTGAATTGAGTCATGTGATACAACAATTTCCTCCTGTTCTTCGAATGGGACTGTCTTTTTCAAGTATTGAACGACATTAGGACTCTAAATGGTACAATTAAAATAAAGCTTTCCGATACAAATCCATTACCTCGTCGATGGTTTTCTGCCTAATATCCAAAAATACTTCTCGAATATGGTTGCTTATCTTCATCTGATTTATGTCAGAGCCTCTTAAAGAGTCAATCTTCTTGATTTGCTTGTGAACTTTCTTTTCATGAGCAGAGTCAATTCCAACAGTAGATATGTTGGTATCCACAGAATTCATATTCAAAGTCATTCCTTGCTGGTTGACTGACTGAGAAGGTCTGGTTGCCAAAAGATCTCTTTCGTGACTCAAAAGTGTTTCCGTTGTGTTATCAGTGTTGTGAACTTTGCTTGGACCTTTCTTCATGAAGAGTTATGTTTCTGTTGAACCTTTATTATTAATCTAACTGTTCTTAAATTATCAAATAGACTCATGAAATTATGCATCGCATTCATTTTTTGCTTTGCCTTCGGATCCCGAAAATCTTTTGGGATTTATGGAAATAAGTGTGGCAAATCAATCCACCCGTTTGTACTGATAATATTCTTAGGTTTTTCTTCATGAGGTTGAGGTTGAAAAGAAAATAAAAAGCATCTGAGTCCATCCATGGTAATTTTTTGCCTCAGAAAGCCAATTTTCAAGGAAATATATTTGATTTATTCCGTTTGAACGTTATTATCCAAATTAATAATAATATTTTTTTATTTTTTGCCTTGGTAATTTTTCAATGAAACCTCTCTTAACTCAACTTCTCTTTTTGATCTCAGCAGCTAATTCTAAATCGCTGACACTAAAACGCGGCAATTCTTTCCTCAGAAAATTGAAATTTTCGAAATTAATTAATAATCAATTTTTTCAGGTAGAAGAAGCCAACGTAACATTAAATTTTGTTGAAAATATCTCGATCATCACGAGCAGGAGTCCTCAAATGTTTAACTTATCCAAGGACTCAAAAGGCTCGGCAGTCTTGATTGATGTCAAATCGAGTCGAGGTTTTTTAAACAACCTTGTCTACAGACAGTCTATTTTCGTTCAAAAAGTTTTCATGTAATTCTCAAGTTAATTCATTGATCCCATCCATCTATCTATAACATTTTCGAAACAATCTTTTTAATTGGAAAACGCTCTTTCCCTCAATCTTAAAAATGATATAAAAGTTTATTCAAATTATATGACCTCGTCAATTCGCAACCACAAAGCGATGTTTGGGACTCCTGAGCTCCCCCTTCAATAGAGAAAACTTTATAGAAACCAGGATCCCGCCAAAAAGAAAAGACTATCAATTAATTAAAGTCATTCTAAATCTGACCAAATTAAGGTAAAAATTGGAATCATCGAACTTTTCCATCAGAAGATAATATATAAATTTTTTAATTGTTATATTTATGACTGAAGTCGAAAATTCTGACTATAAGCCCCAAATTCTTGTTGCTGAAGACGATGCCTTTCAAAGGCTCTTGCTACTTGATTTCTTAGAAGACTATAATTTTAGAGGTACCTTGGAACATTCTCTCGTCTTCCATAAATTTATTAGTCACTGCTGTCGAAAATGGAAAGATTGCCCTCGATAAGCTCAGAGAAGAAAATGCTCATTATGATTTAGTTTTACTTGACCTCATGATGCCCGAAATGGTATAGATTTTCCCTTAGTTCCCTCAACCTCAAAGGACGGACTTGATCTTTTGACTTTTATGCAAAATTCAGATGAATTCAAAAATATTCCTGTTGTCATGATGTCTGCAGACAATGAAAATCAGTCGGTGGCTACATGCATGAAGAGCGGAGCTAAAGATTATTTTGTCAAACCTGTTCGCGCTCAGGTTTTTTAATGTTTTTATTTTAGTTTCTAATGCCTTTCTCAAGACTCTTAAAAACCTCTGGAAATATATTGACCTCGCTAAAATCCCCAAGGCAGCAGTCTCCGATTCTGTCACACAATTTGAGATCTTGATGAATATCGGAGGAGGAGCAAGTGGAACTGCATATTTAATCAGAAGCAAAAAAGATGGCCAATTATATGCTTTAAAGAAAATCTCTTTGAAAATGAAAAGTCAACAAGAAAGAAAACTCGCTGAAAACGAATTTTCTTTGCTTAAAGTCCTGGATAGTCCCACAATCATTCATTACTATGAACACTTTGTTGAAGATGAAACCATCAATATCATCATGGAGTATGCTGAAGGAGGTTCCCTTGCCAAAAAAATTAAGGATCGCAAAATTACTGGTGAACATTTTTCGAACGAAGAAGTAATTTTTCCATCCTTTTCTTTCTAACGCACCAAAAAAAGATTCTTGATTGGATCGCTCAGTTAGTTCTTGGTATGTGCCACATGCATTTAAAGAATATTTTGCATAGAGATATCAAGCCTGACAATATTTTCCTATCCAAGGATAATGTTGCCAAATTGGGAGATTTCGGAGTGTCTAAAGCCTTAACACTTTCCCAGAGCGCTGACACTTTTTGCGGTACGCCATTTTACATGTCTCCTGAAGTATGCGGCCATGAGTCATATAACAAAAAATCAGATGTCTGGGCTCTTGGTTGCTCAATTTATGAAATGGCAACTTTAGATCGACCCTTTGGCAAAGACCAAGATGATCTTCAAGGATTGTTCAGATGCATCCGCGATAAAGAAGTTGATCCTCTACCTGAACATGTGGATCCCAAGATCAGCATGCTCATTTACTCTATGCTCCAAAAAGACAAAAAGACAAGACCCAGCATTTGGGATATTGCAAAAATCGAGTTTATCAAAGAGAGAATTCACAAATTTGTCAGAGAAAATAATTGTGAAGATGCCCTCGCCAGTCTTGTTGATCCTCAGCCCAAAGAAGATGATTCCTCGAACCGTGTTTGGCAATTCCCCAAAAATAGATTAGATGAAGTTGCACAGGCAATGAGAAATGGTATAAAATTGAAAATGGTCCATCGAGGAATTTTTGCCAAATATCAAAATGTGTTTACTGGAGAAGATGTCTCTCAGTGGTTCAATGATCATTTCGCATTAAAAGACGAGGAACAAATCAACCACATTATCCGTGAAATGATCCAGCAAGAACTTATCCACTCTCCAAATGATGCCAAAGAGTGGCAAAACTCTCCAAAGGTCTTGTATCGTTTTCAAGTTGACAAACCAGGAATTGCTGCCAATATGATCAAAGTCTTTAAAGGTCATGCTAGGCAAGGGCTCGAAGTCAGCAAAGACTTGATTGGAAAAATGAATGATCTTCTGGCAGAAGTCCGCGATAGAGAACATCCAGAGACCCTCACTATTGATAAAAACAAACTCAAACTTGCAAGAAGCTTTCTCGAATTTCAAAAAGACAGTGCTGAATTACAAGCTATCCAACTTAGTAGCTTACAACAAGATGAAAAGATTGCCTGCCTCTTGAATATTTATCAAGTAAAATTTGAATCATTTTTCAAAAATTCTTATCGAATAGATCCTGTTTATTCACAAAATGCTCAAAGATAAACTAGCAAGTGAAGATATTGAAAGCTTTATGAAAAAAATGCGAAGCCTCATCAGCCTTCATAATGTTCCATTTTATTATGTTATCAGCCAAATGCAGTTTACTTTGGACGACATTAAGCATGGAATCCTCCGAGGAAATAAAAAATCACCAGATGCCCTCTATCAGAAACAATTTAGTGAAAATGATCTCAGAAACAAAATCATCAAGGTATTTTTTTTTTGGAAAAATCAATCTCTCATTTTTCTCATAGATTAATGATTTAAGAATTCTCGTTTTTGCGACACAACTTGAAAGCGGGTTAGTTGAAAAGCTTGAAGCTTTTGATCCTGTAACTTTAAATGAGCAACTAAATAAACATTGCAGAAAATTCCTGAATGGAGGCATTTTTTATGATCCTAATGAAAACGAAGTAAAAATTTGCAATCTTCATTCTTGTTTAACACCACATCATAGTTGAGACTTCCAGTTGCAATGCAAAGCTATGTCTCCGATTTTGGCGATCAAGATGCATTATTGAAATTTGTAAAAAGAATTTTGTCACTTACTTTTTATCATGTAATGTAGGTTGCCAAGTATAACAATTGCATTCAAAAATCAATTGATCAAGACAAAGATGACTCTAAAGACCGCCCAGAAAGTCTGACTATTTTATTCACAGATGAACAAAATTGATGAAAAATTGGGGGGTGATTCGAAATATTTCTTAAACTTCTTCCATATTTGATATGAATATGTCCTTCTCTTTTAGACTCTATGTATATAGCCTTCCTTCCAAAGAATCACCCTATTGTTTTAAATGAAAACTTCTTGTTTCAAATAAAATTTATGTGAGATCCAAAATTTATTTGGCTAGTTTTTAAAAAGATGGGACCAGGAATTTTTGTGTTTTGTTTGACTTTTTATTATTTATGAAGACAACTAGCAAACAAAAATATATTGAAATAATGCTGTAGTTTAGTGTACGGAAAAATAACATATATATTGAATTGAAATGAATCTTTCTTCCTCTTCTTCTTTGTTGTGATTGATTTGACGATGATCATCTCATCTAAAAAAACATTTAGCAAATTGAACTTTCATAAGAAAAAATTCAGGCGGATAAAGCTGAATCACTAAGAATCATTGTAATTCTAGAGCTTTGTATCATCATATGATTGAAAATTGACTTGTTTAGAAAAGAATTTTACCTCTTCGATGTCAAAACTGAGAGTTAGTCTTTAAGTTGGTCCATTACGTGAATAGTCGATGCCTCAGTGCTGGATGAGAGTCGAGCCGAAGCAGGACCTTTATTCAACGTAAAGATATGGAGAAACCACAAATTAGAGAATATCTAATTTGTTATTTTTACTTTTATTTTTGATAAAAAGAAAAACATCGCGCCTTATATAGATGAAGCTTTAACAAATCATGACGTCATATTCAAAAAATGGTTCCGTTCGTGAGATCTAAACTTTTTGAAAAAAATTAATCAACCAACATCTCTTAACTCAATCACTTTTTTTCAAGAAAAAAATCCAAAAAAAAATAGAGGAGGGTTTTCTTTCTTTCATCCAGAAGCTATTTGTTTTTTTTTAATTCAACTTTGATTTCACAGAAACTATCTAGGATTTCACTTAGAATGTTCTTTTCCTCAAAAAAATCTTTTCGAAGGGATCAATTCACCCAGTTCAGTTCAACTCAACAAAACAAGTATTTGCGGACTTTCTAGATTGGAATTTACAATATATGAAAATTAAGACAAGTTTCAAAAAATTTAGGATTTAATCTTTTTTAAGCAAAAGACTTGTTGACAAATGAGAATTCTTATTGTTAATGGCTATCCCAATACTCCAGCTGGGAATGATGCTTTCCTTCGATTCCAAGAAGTTGTTCAAGAGGTATGATCTTGGTCTGTTCAATTAGCCAAATTCCCCTTATAGGGCTTTTTAAGTCAAAAAAGTTGTACTGATTCAATCTATGAATTCATCATTCGTGGAAAACATGATATTGACGACTTTCTTTATGAAATTGACTCCCCCTTTGCAAGCAGACATGGAGCGATAGCTTTTGATTACATTGATATGGTATTTATGGAAGGTGATCCCAATTTGCTGCCTTGGTCTCTGGCTGCCTCAAAAGTAAATTTCTCTTGCGAATTTGATCTCAACAAATTAGTTGATGGTTCTCCTCAGAATGTGTCTAAGAGCAAAGAAAACTCTTTTTGCTTCATCATTTGCCATGCAAGGCCTTGTCTTTCTTGCTGCAACCAATACTGAAAAGGTAAAAGAGTTCTGAATTAGAGTATATTGATGTCTATTTAGTCTCTTCATGTCATTAATGGAGGAGGAAAAGGTGGTAAAATTGAAGATATGATCAAAATAGATGCAAATGCCCAAAATCTCAAAAACAATGATTTCTTCCTTGATAATGTCACCGGGGATTTATATTCCTATCATGCGCTAAAAGCCGAATGGATCCCAAAAATGAATGCAGGATTGCATAATGCAAAAGCTGCTCAAAGCTTCGACTCTTTGGGGAAATATGTCATCAAGACTCCAGCCTACAAACCAAAAAACTCTGAAGATTATACACTCTCCTATATCTCCAAGGACATTGAGGATATTTGCTCCATCAAAAAAATCTATCTCCAACATTGGATCCTTCAAGGGCTCCCATTTGAATTCAAAGTTGCCTCAAAGCATTCCTGGCATGTTCATCAGTTTAATTTTGTCAATCCTCAGAAAACATTTATTGTCATGGCAGAATCCCCTCGTGGACCTCAAATCATATCCTTTGGCTCTTTTTGTGTAGCATCTCAGTTCCCGATTAATAAAAAATACTCCACTACTATACAACTCCTCAAAAATTTCATCAACACCAAAATCGGAGAACTCAAGTCCCAAGTCAAGGAAAAAATCATTGTGGGAATACAAACTGTTTCTGATAATATCAAAAATGGTGTTGGCCAAAACAATCCTTTCGAAGAAGATAATCTCGAGCTTGTCCTTGCAACTGATGATAAAAACTCTCAAAAAAAGAAGATGCACAAACCTGCTTCCATCAGAATCCTGAGAAATGCACTTGTCGAAGGCCGTCCAAAATCCTCCCTTGGCTACCATTCTGGCTTTGCAATCACCAACCATGATGGTCCTCCACTTTTGGTCGAGAATAACACAATCCGAAATGACTTTATACCAGTTAAAACGCCAGATGATCACTCAAAACTCGTTCTCATCAGACCTTCAAGTATTGAACGAAGTCATCACTCTCCATTTGAAGAATCAAATAAGACTTTTGAAAGATCTAAGAGTGGGATTCGATTAATTCGACCAAATACTGCATCAAGACACGGTTTTAAAAGACCGAGCATAGGCAGTGGCCACTTTAGCCGAATGGCTCAAAATGAGAACGAAAATGAGAATAATAAACAATACATAAGCTTCATTGACAAAGATTCTCGCAATGTCTCTCCTCTCACTCGCGCTCGCCAAGGCCAAAGTATTTTAAAAGTCTCAAGGTCAGAAAAAGCCTTGATTGAAAAAGGAAAAGGAGAAATCATGGCAATGCTTTATCCTGAGCTCCCAAAAGATATCACTAAAGATCAAGAACTCTGGGTAAGATTTTTTGAAAAGAAAATTTTTTAATACCTCCCAAAGATTCCGGGACGACTGTCAAGTTCCAAAACAGCAAATTCATCTGTCAGAGGGAATAAGAAAATTCGTCTTGAAAGTGCAAGTCAGACAAGATTCTACTCCACTTTCAGTAAATTCAAAGATATTGATGTTAATGAAAGCAGAACTCGAGTAAAATTCTTGTCAATCAATTTCCTTTAACGTTTCCCCCTAGCCCACAATTAGTCGAGGAAGTGAATATTTAACAGAAGATGAACGATATCAAAAGAATGCCAAGGAAGCATCGTTAAAAAATCTTGGCCCCAATTTCTTTAAAGCCTCTAATAAAGCAACCAAACCAACTTATATTCCTAATTATGTTGCACTCACTTTCTCTGAGCCTCCTGCCAATCATAAATTCAGAGAAGTCAATAAAAATAAATGGATCGCTGGTCGTCTAAAAATCTAATCTAATCTCATCTCATAATTATTTTTTCCCTTAATCTTGTCTTCCAAATTGTATTTTTCTCCGGATCCTGCCTTGTGAACTTTTTTTTTACATAAGAAAATTGATGATGTATGTATATTAAGTAAAATAAAGATTTAAACAATAATAATAATAATA
>Ga0182738_1007306_pt1 | contig 11245 bp, 11 predicted proteins | sample eDN5th30CBELigMG_FD_128876 | JGI IMG/M metagenome (GOLD analysis project Ga0182738, IMG submission 128876) | Enriched Miracle-Growth compost microbial communities from Emeryville, California, USA - eDNA 5th pass 30_C BE-Lig MG (version 2)... ...
AGCGTGGAAAGGACAAACCAAATCTTCTCCCACAACTGTTCCCATGCTCAAGTCAGCTCCTAAATGAGGGCAGTAAGCTCCAATCAAACCTGGCTTGCCAGTCTTGGTTCTGAAAACAGCCCATTCTTTGCCGAGAGCATTAATATGTTTGACTTCACCGGCCTTCAATTCATTTGAGCAGATAATCTTGTACCATCCATTGGGGAAAGGAGGAAGGGTTCCGAGTCTTTTTCTGGCTTTTATCTCTCTCTTTCGTCTTTCAGCAAGGGTTTCAGAAACCATAGCGGGGTCTTCCCAGTTGTAAATGATGGGGCAGAACAAGAGTTGATAAAGGCGTTTTCCGACCAAAAGGAGAGCAATAGTAAATAGAATTTGAGCTCCAATCTTCAAGTAGGAAGCATCTTGGAATTGTGAATTGAGCCACTCAGTGGCAGAAGCTATCATCCTCTTGAGGTACGAAAAAATTTAAATAAATATTATTAATTCATAAACCAATAGTAGTATTTAAAACAGCATTTAGGTTTTAGTTTTTCGTTTTTGAATACAAATTTGTCGGCATTTCAACGAAATCTTTCGGCTTTATTATTAATTCAGTTTTTTAATAAATTCTAGAGATCTTTAGAACAAGAGTTATTTCAATAATTCAGAGGCAACCTAATTTTTCCCGAGAAAATCCATTATAACTGAAACCAATTTATCCTTTTCTAAAACCCTCCCCTTAAATTTTCCTTTGATTATAAGCAATTATTTTAGGGCAATTTGTTGTTTTTGAATTCTCGAATTAAAATTTATTTGTGCTTAGCAACCTATATATATTTACAAATACAGGCCATACACCAAAGGCGCCGCCTTTCTCTGCCTAAATCTTTCTTAAAACTATCGTTTTACTAAACTGACCTCTTCGTCTGCTTTCTATTGATATTCCTGTTGTATTTGTTCATTACATCATTTTTATTTTCGTCAAAAACTGATTTTCGACTTTGCTGTTTTTCTTGACCTAAAAACTCCAAGTGGAACCTTTCGAGAAACTTTTTTTTGTGTTTTGGTGAAATTTCTTGGATTGGTTTTTCTAAAATGGCTTTGTTTAGTGCCACAAAACGACTAACAATGTTTATACGAAAACGACTTCAATACAAGTGACTGGACATAATGCGTAACTTTTTTCCTTCATCTCACGACGTCCTTGACGTAATATGAAAAAGATCGCCTTCAAATTGACCTTTAACTGTATTTGATTTCGTCACTAAAAGATTCAAGGAATCTGATTGGCTAAAACTCTAATTTTAATATCCAATAACATACGCACTAAACTATACCTCTTCAAAAATGACACATGATGATTCTCCTCGAATCTTCCCCTTCTCTTCAAGATAATAAATCCTCCCTTTTTCTCGTCAGAAAATCAATCAGTAATGCCGAAAAAGATCTTGAAATAACTATTTCATCTTCAAACATACTTGATCCTTTCAAAGATTGCTTACTTCCAAAACTCTTTGATATCGCTGCCGAAGCATACCTGGACTCAGGTTCCCTGTCACAATTGCTGTTTGATCTCAAGAAAATAGCGAATTAGCCAATACTTCCATCAGGAATCCAGAAAACAAGGCTGTGAGAGTTTTTTTTGAAAAAGACCTTATAAATTTGAAAAATAATATTAAAGCAGATTATTCATCAAATTACCTGTAAAAATTATTTTCAACTTGAGCCTGACGACTGTTTTTATATGTTCACTTCAAGAAATTCAAAAAGCCAAAGATGTCAAAATTATAGAATATTGAAGGAGTTTGGAAAAATGAATTTTAAAACATCAAAGATTTCTTTTTTCAAGAAGGATACAAGCATATGGTAATTTAATCTTAGTCTTTCGGACAGAAAAAGAAATTCAGTCATAGAGTAAATATTTTATTTGATTACATTAGAAGGTTTGTGCTGGCCAGGACTGAGTCCATTCTTTGTGAACCCTGAAGGGGAGGATGGAGTCTCATTTTTTTTAAATCAACAAAAATTTTCAGAAATTAAACTGTTTTTGTAAGGATTCAATTGACTGTAATATTGATTTTCATTTTTTCAGGACAAAAGAGAAAAAATTCTTTCATTCATGTGACCAAAAAATCAATTGAGAATTTTTTTTTTAAATAATGTGAAAGTTTTTCTTCTTCTTCTTCCCGGTCAAATTCAAACACAATTTTCGAGATGACAAAAACATTCCTTTTGAACCTATGACTGGAAATTTTGGGGAGAAAAATTTATAAAATTTTTGGGAAAAGACTCTCAGAACATCAACCTATCCCAACCCCATTTCCATTAATATTGAATTTTTCAGAATCCTCTAGCTTCCTACAGACGTACTTGAATGTTCACTTCAAACCCATGACTGTTTGGTCCAAAGCTTCTGATTGATTAATCATTCCTTTCTGATTGAAAAAAATATTTTGGAATATTTTTCTGTTCTTTTTTCTGAGTCAACGGTCTTTTTCATTATGCTTTTTCCCCTTAATATTGAGAATTTCGACAAGATCAAATAATAATTTGGTTTATTATATTTCTTTATTAATTCTCCAAGTAAAAAAAAATGGACCCACCAAATAATAATCCCAACACAAACAAGAATCTTAGCTTTAAAGAGGTTGATCACTCGATCTTCGTTGATTTCTTATGTGGAGCCCTCGGCGGTCTGATTGGAAAAGGATTATTTTATCCTTTTGAAAACTACCAAAAAATTCTTTCTGAAAGAGCTGATTACAAAGCTTTCAAAAGAAGAGAAGCTTATTTTTCAGGAACACCTAAAATTCTGCAAGAAGAAGGGTTACTCGGTTTATTCAAAGGATTTATTCCAAATGTTGCCAAATATTCAGTCTATTTAGGATCTGATTTAGCAATCTTCTACCAGATCAAGTATGCCATGTATCCTAAAGAAACCATAAATCGAAGAGATATCACTGTCAAAGGCAATATATTCTGCGGAGTCCTTGCTTCTCTATTTGGCTATGCTCTCCTCACTCCCTTGCTCGAGTCAAAAGGATCTGCAAAGAATCCTGTTGATTTAAGCACCATAAATAATGCGCTCAAAACTGGAAAAATTACTACTTTGTACCCTTATTGGAAGTATGAACTGCCTTATGCATTACTCTCAAGAGGAATTTTAATTGGTTTATACGAAGCGAAGTTTAAAAAGCAGTATTATATGATGCAAGGAAGAATCCCTCATTTCATGAGATTCTTGGATGCTTATGCTTTGGCATTATTCTCAGCCTTCATTGCATATCCTTTTAGACATACTAAAGAAAGAATGATTGATGCTTTAGAGAAAAATCCCCAAAATCCCGAGGTTGTGTTCAGAGAACTTGCTCAAAAGGAAGGCTCTAAACTCTTGTTGAAAGGAATCTCAAAAATATTTGCAACGCAATTATCAACGGCATTGGCCCTGACTGTGTTCTTCGGCCTTCTTGAAAAAAGAAAGGACGGAGAACTTTTTTGATACTATAACATTCATCCTGTAGAAATATTATTTCAATAAATTGCAGTGTGTATAGTGATATAAATAAGTGAAATTTAAAAACATATCTAAAGAGCTTCTCGCTCAATACAAATTAAATGATTCTACAATTGTTGACATCTTTTGAAAATAAATAGAAAGCAATCAGGAGGGCGTCTTCAAGGAAACAAGGATGAAAATAGAGTTCCTCAAGAATGGCAGAGAGCTTACACAATGACAATATTATTGAGTATTTCGATATTTTGACTACATTAGAAAGTCATCCTATCCTGTAAAGTTGATTGATTCTACCGAGAAATACCCAAAACAATTTGTTCCGAACTATTCCTGTGTTTTGGGGTAATTTTTTTTTTAAATACTGAATTAAATATTTCAAGGAAATTTTCAGATTTGAAAAAAAAATCTTTCAATCTCTTTCGCGTATCCTTCAGGAAAAACTACCATTTCGCACTTGTAGTTTCTTGAGCAGAATGAAATATTCGTCCTTGTGTCGAAATCTATGCCAGTTTAAAAAGGCGGAAAATATTTTAATTAATTTGCCCATCTGAGCTCTTTCCAACATAAAATGGAATTTCCCTGCTTTATTGGTTTTAGACACGAAAGGTGCCTCATTTTGTTGTCTTTTTCAACTTCTTTCTCAACAAAATTCAAATTCAATATTGATTCATCTGGTCTTCAAGATTCCTCCTGACCAATAAAAGAAAAAAGGAAAATAATTCAAATTATTATGAAGAAGCTCATTCCCTCTATTTTTAGAAGGATATACTCAACGTCCGCCTTCAAAGAACAATTATTTTCGAAATCTGAGATTTTGAATCGAGATAGAGTCCGCTTTCGATCTCAAATCCAGTTGAAAACATTAGCTTTTGGAGCTCAAATCATAGTAACTGTAAATCTGATTGTTTTGCGGGAAATCATCTTCCAGTTGAATATTTAAACCATGTCGAAATTATTTTTCAATAAAAGTTAATTTTACTTCTCACTCAAAAATGAAAAACCTTTTTGCTTTAACTCTCCTTTTGGGAGTCTTATTCATCGCTATCCCTCAATCATTTGCTCAATATGATGGGCTTGATGGTGACAATGGAATTGTTTCCAACGTTAATGATATCGATCTCACTCAACCACTTGAAGAAGAGAGCCTTTCTCTCGACATAAACATCGAAAACGAAGAGGACGATGATAGCACTGATTACGATGACGATGATTATGATGATGAAGACAGTGATGATGAACTCGCTGACCCTTTCAATATTGTTGTCAAGAATAATGAAGATGATTTTTCTGATCTTGAAGATAGCGATGATAGCGACGATTTTGATGAAGTCGACGACTATTGCGATGATGCCAATGGTGACTGCCAAGATGGTGATGATGAGGAGGATCTTGAAGACAGCGATGATGACGAAGATGTTGAAGATGCTTTCGATATCGTTGTTAAAAGCGCTGAAGATGACGTCTCTGATCTTGAAGACGAAGATGATAGCGACGATTTTGATGAAGTCGATGACTATTGCGATGATGCCAATGGTGATTGTCAAGATTCAGATGATGAAGATGATGAGGATGAGGAAGATTTTGATCCTGAACCCAATGATGACAATGGTCGTGAAGACAAGGATAAGGACGATTTCTTTGACTTTGTTGACGAAAACGATGATAAGAGTGATGACGATAGCGATGATGAAAGTGACATTTATGACAATGACACCATGAAAAAGAACTTTATCGCTAACGGGTTCCTTCGTGAAATGAGTGGAGATGCTGCTATCAACAACAACTTCTTGGCTTAAAAGAGTTTATTTTCGCATTTTTTTTATTTGTAGAAAGAAATTCATAAATCAATAATATAATTTCTATGTGTATCAACAAGAAAACTTGTCTGTGATAAAAAGAGTTTTCAACACTTTTTCAAATACTATCTATCATCCCCAAAAATATTTCTCTTTCTCCAAAATAAATCTAAAAATTTTCTTGAATAATAATTTTATCCAAAAAAATTATTATCCATGGAAGTAGTTTCTCCATCTTCAAGTAGTCCTACTCAAGAGAAAAAGGAAAAGACTGTCGTTTCAAAAGGGATTCAAGTTGATGCTGAAACTTGGTTTTATGTGATTCATGAGTATCTTCGAAACTTGTTTGAAAATCCAGATAAAGATGAAGATGCGAAATATGCAGGCATTGAATCTCTAGCTTCAGTTATGGGAAAGAATATTATTGAAGCTTGCACTGATGACCGGCTTGTCAAATATAAATCGACCAAAGATATTCTTTTCTTTATTGGAAATGAAGTCTGGACCTATCTTTTTAATAAAAAGATTTCTAATATCATTGCAAAAGAAGAAGGCCAAGAGTTATACTTGTTTATTGATGAGGATTTTCACTTCCTGAGAAGATTATCTCCAGAAGATGATCGTTCTAAAGAATATGTCTCATTTTGTACTTCATTTATTGCAAGACTACTTAAATCTATGGTCAGAGCTTTTCAAATTGAGCCAGAAATTTTAGCTGAAACTCCAGATTATATCGAGTATGATTTCACTATACATATCAAAGCTCCTCCACCTTCCTAATTATGCCTTGTTTTGAGAATATTTTTTATTTCCTGTCTTATTGAAATGATCATCATTTATTGTGACTGATTGTGAAAAATTATTTCATTGAAGAAATATAGATGTCTCGTATAATACATTTATCGCTTTCTATTCAAATACAAAGAAATGAAGTTTGGAAACAATATTTAGTTCTTTTGAGCTTCAGGATTTTCTGCACCTTCTTTATTCTCTTCAGTCATATGCTTTTGGTAAATTTCCTTAAATCTTGTTTGATATTGTTGTTTAGTGGCTTTCATCTTTTCAATTTCATCTTCAAGATTCTTTATCTTGCTTTGAATCTTCATATTCTTTGATGCTATCACCTCACTATTTGTTGTGTTAATATTTTATGCATATTATTCGATGACCTCTTGAGACGTTCCATGTAGTGAGATTTTGTGACTTCAAGATACATTAATTGGTATTCTGTCAACATTAATTTGTCTTTTAATCCCATGCCGTGGAACCCAGCCTTTGCTAATTCTTTCTCAATTTCTTCAATTGAACTGTTGGGGTTTTCCTTCAATTTTCTTGTCACTATCTTTTGTTTATCCTCTTCAAACATTGTCTTGGATTTCTTCAATTCTGTCCATATCTTTCTCATATTCGATTCCCATTCATGCGTCTTGGCTTTAGACTCATCCCAGACATTTAAAACTTGTCTTAATAAATCTTCTTCTTTGAAGGTAGGATCATTCTTTTGGATTCTCTTTAATAATCCATCAAATTGCATCAAAAACTGTTTCAAACTCAACCCACATAATCTTTGGTTCAACTATTTATGATTTAATATCTCAACAAATCATTGATATACTTTTCTTCTGTAGGGGCCTTCGTTGTAAAATTCTTCTTGATCTTTTTGAGTAGGAAGATATCCGGCAGTTTTATACACTTTCTTCAAAAATTTTCTGGTCACACCATTGATGAATTCTTTATCAGCTTGAATGAATTTCTCTGAAAGGATTGTTATTGTCTCTGGTTTCAATCTTAATCCTTCAGCTTCAATAAATATTTCCTTGATTGAATCTGGCATTATTCTCTCTTCGCCCAAAAACCATCTTCTCAACTTTAATTGCAATGGCTCCATTGTTCTGAAATACTTTATAATCTCTATATTAAAGGAGTTAGAATTCATTATCCTCAATAAAGATTCTCACTCAAATATGTTTCATAATATATCATTAATCCACCCATCACTAAGAAAAGTACTGTCTTCTTTTTATGATCTTTCAAAGTCTCCCATGTTCTTTTAGGAAATGGCAATGCTTATTGTAATGAGAATTCATTTTTTTTAATCCCTGACTTACCTCTGATAATGAATTTCTTATTTAATTCTTGATATTTTTTAGCTGCATTCTTTCTCACTTCCTATTAAAGGTTGAGAATTTCAAATTCATTTCAGTCAAGTACCATTTTATGCGTGAGAGTTTGGAAAGAGAAATGATTGCGAGATTGATCATAGACTCGCTTCGTAGCAGGAACCGAAATTGAAGAAAGATATCTGAACTTTGATAAAAGCATAAATTTGTTAACCGAACCAATAAATTAAATCTGCTTTTATTGAATCGGAATTTCATATTAATCAAGAAAACTTCAATAGGTAAGAATAATTACAAATACAGATAGATATGTATATATAATAGAATGAGTACAATAATAAAAGAATAAAATAATGATGTTGCGTTGACAAAAATATTTTTAAGATTACAACTAAATGTACGAGAAAACTATCATTAATTAATTTCTCCTTCTTTTTCAAAAGATAGAGCAATTGTTGTTTTTGCAAGAAGTTGGTCTACCTTCATACAGTTCACCCCAGTAGCCACCGACGTAGCCATGGAAGTATTCAGAAATTCTTGCTTTTTCTTGCTCTTTTAGTTTTATTTGATCTTTGTCGTTAAAGTCTTCCATGAATAAAGCCTGTTCTTTATTCATATTTACATAAGTTTCAATGAAATAAAGCTCGCTTATAAGTTTCTTCAAGTAAATTCCAGCTATATTATTTCTGGTAATTTCACATTTTTCAATCGAAAAATGACAATGATTTCTTGCCGTTGCTTGTCTCTGCAATGCAGTTTTGGTTTTCTTTTTATCTTTGGATCGTGGACTATTGCTATGCAATGATGCTATCTTCGCGTTGTTTCGAGCAGAAGCATCACTAGCACTCTCCTTTTCTGTGATGTAGATTCCATACAAGTTTTCAGCCAATATGCAAGAGTTTAAGAGCATTGGACCCTTTAAACTTCCAGCAAGATTAATTCCTGACTCTCTATTTTGATAAATCTTGCAGTTATTCAAAACAATCCTAAAATCAATCTTTTGATAAAGAGTAGCTGATTGATCTTTTCCTTCTTTATTGTAATCTTCGAGCACCATAAACAGGCCGCTCTTGTTATTTAAAGTAATCTCATCATACTCCATCAAGATTGGACAGTCCTTTACAGTCAGTCCATTTCCTTCACAAGACTGAATGTTGTTTTTTCTCAAGTAGATTGGAGCCGAATTCATAGTGTCAAAAACATTCTGCAGTGAAATCCCGTTTCCCTTGGAATAAATTATATTATTGTGGCTGATTTTAAGATCAGGGATATTCAAAAATTTTATTCCCAAAGAGTCTTTTTTCGAATGCGAAATTTTATTATAATCAATCAAGATGTTGACATTCAGAGGCTTCAAGTGCTCACCAAAAATACTGATACCATACGAGTTGCTGTAATTGATTTCGTTATTCTTTATAGTTATGGTATGGGGCTTGTCATCAATATTTTCTTTGGAAAATTTAATATTGATGGCAGATTTTGCAGTCTTTTCAAAAATATTCTCTGTAATTTTAACTGCTTTGGGATTATCCAGATTACAAGCGTGACCCCTGCTATTTGACAAGAAACACTTGGATATTGATGTTGAGCATGATGGGTCAGATTGAACAAATGTATAGAATCCGCTAATCGTTGTGGAACTCATCATTAATATAGGACTATCCAGGTAGTCTTCTTCATGATGCAGCCAGAAGGCCGTGTCTTGAATATCATTAACCATTTTCGTCTCTTCAGAAGTTTGCATATGCTCTTTAATCAAACTCTTTATTTGACAATCTCTGACCTCCAAAATTGAACCTGAATTCACTTGGAACAGGATGAGAGAACCATCTGGTATCCTTGTTCTCACTGTATTGAAATCGCTCTTTGTTGAACTCAACACTTTTCTTCCAATCAATTTAAAAGAATCTTCTGACTCCTTTTGTGTCATCGCTCCTCCTATTTGAGATGATTAGAATCATAATTGTTCTATAAAAGATCATCAACTTCTAGAATCTGATCGAGTGTTCATATTGTCTAACAATCGTTGTTTGGAGTATTCTGCGTGGATAGTACATTCACAGAATACAACTTTATTCCCACTTTTATTTTTATCATTCTTCAAATCGATCATGATTGGACCTTGGGTCAACTTTATTTCGCTTCCTGGAACTCCCTTGATTGTTATCGGTTTTGTCAAATGTAGATATGGAATTCGGATATTCATTGCTGGAAGGTGAATCAAAGTATTTGGCTCCGCTTCTTCTATCATCTATTGAGAGTTTAGACATTCCTTGTATTTAAACAAATATATACTCTTTGAATTTGATTTTCTTTAGTTTCTAGGATAGGTCTCATAAGAGGAATAGCAGCCTTTCTTCTCGGAGACTTCTTTTGAGGGGAATAAATTGTGCTTTTGACGAAATCATTATGAAACCCTGTGAAGTCCGCACTGTCTTCATCATTTAATCCCACATCTTTCTCGACATCAGGTGTCTTGCCAAAGGTTTTGAAAGAAGTACGAATATTGTTATGATTTGAAAATGCAGATTCTGGCAATGACTTTGGATCAATATTCTTTTTGCTAATCGTTCGTAGACCTTGCAAGTTGCTCCCCTGAGTTCCATTAAAGTAGTTTTGTTGATTCTCTTCAAAATCACCTTTTTCTTCTTTCACATTATAAGCTGGTTCAAAGTCAGCAATTTGAATCGTCGGTTTCTTTTCATAAGCTTCATGGTATCTTCGATGAGGCCTTTCTCGGCCAGACACTGGCCGAATGTTATAATTTTGAACAATATCTATATCTTTAGCTTGAAATCCTTTCTCGAAAGACATCTTGCTCAGTTAAATCAAGTATTAAAGTTTATTAAGAAATATTGTCCCGAACATCTATGAGTGGATTTTCTCCCTAACGAATACAAAACTAGAACTTTGACAATCCTAGGCTTATTGAAATTCATGGGGCTGGGAAGATGACTTGCCTATCTTTGCAAGAAAGAAATCAGATCCAGACTTTAGGAAAAGAGTAAAAGAGGTCCTTTTTTCAATTAAAATAATAATTCTGAATTTTTTAATGCATTTTTAATATAAAATTTTATCCCATTCCGAGATCATCTTCCTTTCAAAGAAGAAAAAAGGAACACCAATGACACCGCATTTTATCTTATAGAATTTAATTGTGAATCAAACAAAGTCGAGTTGTTTTGAGAAAATCAAACAAGAAAGAAAGAAAAACCAGAATTTTTTGAATTTTTCAGATGAAATTGAATTGAAAAATATGCTAACGAAAAAATTGTTTCACCAAAATGAAAAAAGTTTCATTTCTGATCCTCTAGTTGTGAAAGTCATAAATTTGTTGTCAGGAACTCAAAATAAAAAGCTTTCAGATAACGCAATTATCTCGATATGAATCTGATTCTTTCCTATGAATCAGGATTAAACTCAAAAAAACACCTTATTAAAAACAAAATCTGAAAAAGTTATGATCCCATGTGGCTTTGCGTTAAGAGTCTTAATTTTGTACAAATTAAAAAAAAATTAATGGCTTGATAGCAACTCTCCATCTTTACCAAGTTTAGAGCGTCTTTCTGAATTTTCTTTTGATAGTTGTTTTGTTTTCGGCGAAAAGGAATCTTTTCCTCTTGATTTTACCAAAAAGAGTTTCAGATACATATGTGATTTTTTTTTTGAAAAGGATCCCCATAGATTAATGGATACTTTGAAAAATAGAGGCCTGAAAAATTTTGTATCCTACCGACATCCTCAAACTTATCCTAAGGCAAAAATATTTTTCGCATGTCAAGTATCGAGTGTCGAGTGATTGTGTAATACAACACATATTTTGTGCTAATTAATAG
>Ga0182738_1007307_pt1 | contig 11244 bp, 3 predicted proteins | sample eDN5th30CBELigMG_FD_128876 | JGI IMG/M metagenome (GOLD analysis project Ga0182738, IMG submission 128876) | Enriched Miracle-Growth compost microbial communities from Emeryville, California, USA - eDNA 5th pass 30_C BE-Lig MG (version 2)... ...
CAATGGAAAGCGAAATTCTTGAATAACTAAGAAAAATATCAAAGCTTCGCGGGCATAATAACGAAAACAAGCCAAGATAAAATCTTGTCACTCACCTTTGTTTAAAGAGCGGGAAGCTCAAATTCAAACGAGAAAATGTTTGATTTATGATGATATTTCAAGAGATGAATTGAGAAAGAGTTCCTTGAGAGGGTTAGTGCGAGGGCCTTATGATGAATGTTCGGGGTTCAAACAATAATAAAAGGAGTTCTAACAAAGAAAAGCACGTGAATTAAAATTTAATTTTTCAAGTCTAAAGTATAAGAGTCTTGGAGATTAAAGTCGGATTATCAAAAGATCCCTCCATCTTGCTTTCATAAAGTGGAATCAGAACCTTTGCTATCATTCTATCTTAGATGAAAATCTCTAAAAATTTTTAAAACCTTGATACTTTGAATAAAAGAGAGAATATATTTTCAATATCAAGGGATCTCTTCTCTTTAAACAAAGACTTTGAGTTGATATTTGAGTCATTTTAGGGCTGACAGAGATCAATAATTTTTCGATCTTGTTCATTTCGAGCATTGGGATTTTGATATTTTTGAAGGATGAGAAATCATGAAAGTTTATTTGAGTTTTTGAATGATTAAATTTTATCTGCCCTCTTTTGATTCGGATAAATTTTTCTTTGAGATACCTCAGTCACACATTGTTTAAGATCCTCTCTATTTGCTTTCTTTCTAGAACTGAATAGGTTTCTGTAGACTCTCATCTTAGGAGAGGTTCCCTCAATGAATCTATTGGGAAACATTATCAATTTTCATTTTTCAATTCATAATAATGTCTGGATGATTATGGGATGAGAAAGAAGAGACTTTGGAGTCCCTATTTTGGTTCTCCGAAAGATATTTGAAGGGTCTAGAAGCTTTTAAAGAGGCAAATTTGGTGATCATGCACAGACAAAATGGTGTGAGAAGATTATGATAATGAATTTTCAGAAGGCTAGCGACCCTTTTGATATGATTCAAGACATTTTATAGAACAAGCGGCTTATTGGCTTATGACCTATTGACTTCTCTCAATAAAGGAACGTGTTTTCTATAATTTTACCGGATTATTAATTCATAATTTTTTGCATAGAATCGGATTTTCAAAAGAAAGAGAAAAATTTTTTTTATTGTCAAAGAGGTTATTTGGCCATATCATTAGATATGAGAGATCATGCTTTAGGCGCCAATAAAAGTTATTTTAAAGTTTTGAGAGAGTTTTCGATAGATATGGATGAAATTTTTTTACCCAAGATCTTATATTATTGACGAAAAGCAAATTATCGCAAGCAAGAAGTTCAACAAAAATATCCACACCTAATTTTTATCAATTTCTCTCATTCTACTTATCTTGAAAATAAACAGAATTTGTTCATTTTCCCACCTTCTTTTCTTCTTATTAGGCGAGTTTCTCTCAAAGGAAGGAACTCTCTTAACCGTTGTGGTTTTGCCTCAATTATTGATTTTGGGGTCAAAAATTTTTTTTTAAACTTTTCCTGTTTTAAGAAATGAAAACCTTTTTCTTAAACTGACTTGGAGAAAAAAATTCTTTAAGAGGAAAGGAGAAGGGAAAAGGGTAAGAATATCTTCTTGTGAACGATTTTTCTTGACTGAAAAAAAGCCATTCTATATGCAATAATAATTCAAGATTACACAGAGTCAATTTGCATAGAACCCAATTAAAAACTGCAATTATTGAAGGTAGTATAAGTAAAAAAGAAGGATTCTAAAATGAATATCTAAAGAAGTCGTTGATAGAAGTAACAAAAAATTCGCACCAAATCTTTCTTCAAGTTCGAAGATTTCAGGATATCTTTTCTTTGAGATTGTTTTCGAGCGAGCCTTCATTATAAGAACAATTATCTCCTTGAGGAAAGCTGAAAAGACTCGTTTCTTCAGAGAACTTCAAAAGTGAAACGATTCCTTAAGATGAAATGAGTTGTGAAAAACAAGTCTTTTCATGAACATTTGTCTTGAAAGGAAATAAGTACTTCACATTTTTTTTTATTTTGTCAAGAGGAAATGGAAAAAGTTTGATCCTTGAGGGCCTCTTTGGACTCTCAATGATCTGTCGTGAAAATGTGCTTGTTTCTCTGAGATTGGAGGGTCAGAATTGCTCCCTATTCAAGGAAATATTGGCTTTTCTAAAAAATATATTGAGGAATAAAATAAGAGAATATAAGCCTGCAACTCGTTTTCGAGCCAATAGGATTATTTCTCTTCAAGCATTTGATAAAGGCTCACTCATATTGAGAGACTAGACTGTCAACAATTTTTTTAAACATAAGAAATAAAGGTATAAAGTGCTATCTTAGAACATAAAGAGTTTTTATATTCAAAAGAAAATTCTTAGGCCTTCGTATTCCTCTCGAAAATCAACCTAGGTTTCAGACAATATTCTCAAAGATTTTCCTTGACAATACGAAGAAAAACTTCACAAAGAAGTGAAGAAGCAGCTGAAATTTATTCAAGAAAATTGGAGAGAAGAATCAGAAGAATAAAGCCTCCTTCACTTAATATCGATTATTATAACTTAAATTTCGAGTTTAGTTTGGTGTGGGAGTTTAAGATTTTGGAAGAATTCCTCTTTTATTCAGGAGGCCCACATTTATTTCTTTCGAACAAATCTGTTTCTTGTTTTAAAATGTTTGGTAAGCCATATATTTTGATTCTGAATTTCTCTTGAGTGTGTTTTGTTCACATTAAAGAACCCCAAATGATAAAAATAAAAATCAAGACACACAATCAATTCGATGCATTTTTTGTTGCTTATTAAAGGCAAAATTGAGCATCAATATTTTAGCAAACTCGCTAAATTAATTTTTTATTGATCAAAAATTAAAATCTGGCCACGTAATTCCAAGTTTTAGATTAAACCAATATTGACATAGAAGAAAACCCAACGCTCTTGAAAATCGTCAAACTCTACAAAGAATAGGTGGAGCCTAACATAAGTCTTCAACTTACCAAGGACTTTTCACCATTAATTGTGGTGGAAAAGTCTGTTTTGAAAGGCTTTGCAGATTTTTTCAGACTAAGTGGTGTTAAATGATCGAAATGATCTTGAAGGATGTTAGGAGATTTTCCCTTGGCCAACTGAGGTATAAAAAGTACTTAGTTTGGTTGAATATGAAAGAGAATAGGAATTTTTTAGGAGGTTTAGTAGGTGGAAGAAGGTGAGCGATTGGTGATAGAATTTAATGGGAGTGAGTGATTAAAATTTTTTTGATGATTTCTTTTTGTAGGTTATGTGATAAAGGAAAAGGAGAATACAGGAAGTTTATGGATGATTTAGAATGAGTAGAGGTCTTCTTCTTTTCTTTTTTTCAGGTTAGAATTTCTGGAAAAAAAATTATTCGCCTGTTCGCAATATAATAAACCACTTGTTCTTTAAAATTGGATCATTTTTATAAATGCCGTCTCGCTGTAGCAGAGTAAAAATAGGTATCTAGAAATATGAAAATCTCCTTCACTTGTCGAATTTTGAGGGAAAATAACCACAGGATAAGGAAGGACAAGAATATCATTTTTTTCTTTGTGAAAATATAGAAAAGATAGCAAAAGTTTATTACGCACAAACTCCATAATTTCATAAAAAGGGGGTCAATAAATGATAAGAAATCCAGGAGTGGACTTAGGACGCAATAAGTTTGGTCAATCAAAAGGGCATTTTTTGGATTTTTGAAATGTTTTATGTCATTCAGAAGGGAGAAAATGATTTCTCAGATCTTTAATTTAGTTTTAAGACTCTTCGAAAGAGAGGGTATGAAGAGAAGTTTGAGATTTTAGAAAAGGTTCCACTTAGGCAAGAAAAAGGAGGTCTTAAAAAAGTTTTTATGACAGAGTTCCTGAGTCGAAATCTCATTTATATTCATATGACATGATAAAATCAATTTTCAGTTAGAGACATCGGCTCATGAATTTCCTCTCCTTGACTTATTTTTTCAAAGAATATTGGAGTTCATCATAAAGGAAAAAACTCATTAGATGTGAATAAAAGCCATTTTATACAGAGAAAATTGACCCTTTTATTTTGATAGATTTCTTTTCGAATGATTTGGCTTCACAAAAGAAGAATAAAAAATGCTTTGTTATCTGCTAAACTTCAACGTAAATCTGAAGCGAATTTGCCCTCTTCAATTGAAAACCGACAATAGTCTTTTCTCAAACATTTTTTTTACACTAAAATATTTATTTTAGACCATAACTGCCCATCAAAATTTTAATGATGAAAAATTTAATGAAATCTAAGCTATTATAACTCCTTGCTTCCCCTTTTCTCCCAACAAACGAGAAAGCACCAAGATTGGTATCTTTATGCAATATCTTTTGTCCTCAGTTTTATTAAATTTTTTTCTTATTGCAAAACTCTCTTAAATTTATCTTTTAAATCTCTACAATTTATCTCCTTTGACCTGTACCTTTCGCCTCTACTCAAATCTTCGAATCAGAGTTTTGATCTTTGAAATTTGACGAAAGGTTTTGTGATGGCTCGAGTTGTTTTGCAGAAGAAGGATTTTGAAGGTTTATATTGAAACTTGATCAAATTTTGTAAAGGCATTTTTCTTTCTTCGAATTATATATTCTTTTAGACGTCGAAGGTTCACCCCAAAAGGAGACACAAAAAGAGTGAATAAAAGGAGAAATTTGCGCGATGACAAACCACCCAAGTCGTATAAATTTTAGAAATGATAAAAGGTTGGAAAACCTGTTTATTGTCAATTCACAAATTTTATTAGCTAAGATTTCTCACAAAAAATTTTTCTCAAGAGAAATCTCAAGACTCTCTTGAAAAACTTTTGTAATTTCTTTTGTGCACAATAAAAAAAACCTTTTTATCAATGAGCTGATTCAAAACAGGGGGAAATTATTTTTCAAAATTGTTTGACTTGATCAGGTGGGAGAAATTCAAGTTAAAAAATTCTGTTTGTTGCAAAAAGAATGGGGGAAAAAGAAAAACTTGAAGCCAGTTTTTTTTTGGAACAACTGAAGAGATAAATTTTCCATCAAGAGTTTATCGAAACCATAGCCTATGTGGCAAAAACTAAAAGAAATAAATAATTCTTAGGGAATTGCTTTTGGCTCAAAAAGAAAATTTGATTCTTTCCCTTTCAGAAATTCCAATTTCTAAAGCTTGTTGTCTTGGTATTTCATGAGATGTTATTCCAGATTACTTCAGTTGAAAAAGAAAAGATCATTTTTCTGAGAAATATCGTTGGCAAGATTTTTCAAACTATGAAAATTTTCAATGAGGGAAAAAAATATAAAGGCTTCTCGAAGCAGATTTTCTTGCTGAGAGTTTTTCCCTGTTTGTCTTTTGAGCTTTTGTCTGTTGTTTTTCATGAAAATGTTGTTTGTAGGTCGTGTTGAATTTATCTTCAGAGATTAAATTCAATAAAAAACTGTGTTGATTTTAGATTTCGGATGTACGAGTTTCTAATTGATGTGGAGTTTTAAAATAACCAAACGCTTTCAAGCCCAAAAATTCTAAGCCATATAGAGTCTCATTTAATTTTTTTTATTGAGCAAAGCCAGCACATCAAAGCAGAAAAAAAAAAACTCATTTCCATCTCATTTCACTTTTTTCCTTGGTTGATCAGCTAAAAGGATTCTTACCCTACTTCCAAACTTTCTAAACTTCCTTGAGGTTTTGTTAAAAATCAGAGAAAACTATTGTCTTGGATGTCAATCACAAAACGTTTTATTATCTCAAAGATCTTGAATGAAATTGGTTAAACGAGAATATTGCATAAAATCTTTATTTGAAACAATAAGCTGTTTCATAAAGCAGTCAAAAATGTGCGTCAGAAGAGGAGAATACTGTTACGGAGACCACAAGGTGATAGAATATTCTACTAAAATGGAGAAATTTCCAGCTCAAATGAAAAATTAAATATATAAAAAAATGCCGATATTCCAATGCATATTTTTATATTGTAAACAAATTTCTAAACTTTGGATTATCACAGAGACTCAATAAATTTTAATCAAGAGAGGGAAGTGGATAATAACGAAATCTTCATAGTTTCAGAGAACTAGAAAGAATAAAGCATAGGATTTTTACTAACGAAGATACTACTGGAACAGAAAAACCGTTATCCTGAAAGATAATCTTCCGATCTCTGCCTTTTTATGGGACAAGAAATTCTTTCATTTGAGATAGCTGTTCTCAATTTTTTTCTTTGAAAAGATTGAAAGAAAAAGCCTCGAGGGCTCTGTTCTTCTGAAAAGAAGAGCTCTCTTAAACAATATTCGTGGAGAATGATAGTGAGAAGTCAGAGAAACTCTAGCTGAGAAATCTGCCAAAAGATGATGATTGAATATTTTATTCAACAAGACATGTGATTTTCAAAGCCAAAAAGAATATTCAGAGTCTCTCAAAATCGTTTTTGGATAACTATAGAAAAATCCAGGGTGAGTAAACACCCATTAAGAATGATTTCTACCGAAAAAATTGAGAGAAATTCGGAAAACCTTTTTGTTGGCATCTTGGCAAAAATTAAGAAGCAATAAATTAATAAACTCTAGGTGTTTTTACAATGATTTAATTCAACAAAATCTGTTGGCCCTTCTCCAACGCCTTTTAATGAACATTTTCTCACTCGAAAAATTTATCTCCATGGTGAGGTAAGAAAACCAAGAATAAACAAAACGAATAAATCCTCCAAAATTCCCCAAAAATGAGTCCCAAAAACAATGAGGTCGAAAGACTGAATTCTAAAGAGCCAAGATCTTATACAGATAAAATTCGGAAATATAGAGATCAATAAATCAGGCTTTTGCAATGAGAATTGAAGAAATTTTATAATTAATTAGGCTTTACGGACGGCAAAATATTAAGAGCCGAATTATAAATTTCAAATTAGGAGCTAATCAACCTTCAGTTGCATTGACAAGAAAGCTTCAATTCTTGATATCAAGGTGTGAACAAGCTTTGATTGGGCAAACTTCAGTTCGAAGGGATTTCCTTCTATTTCTAAGAAAATTTTCTTTGATTGTGTTGAATTAAATTTTAATTGGGGTAAATCAACAGTTTGGTTTTTGAAAGCAGATTTCAGTTATAAAATAGTAATTTTGAAAGCAGAATTTTCGAGAAAAACTTTTGCTTAGGAATAAGAAACTTGGGCTTTGGCTTTTTGGAAAGTTTGAGGCGTCAAATATTTTTTGTCAAGCCTTATTCTAACTAATTTGGTGATGGCGAATTTTAGTGAGGATTTCAATTATCTGGTTTTTTATAATAAACTGCGGTTTTAAATTATAAAAAGTATAGAATTTTCTAATTTTCAGTCCAAACATTAGACGAGGATCCTGTAAAAACCAGAGAATTCTTTCAGAGAAATTTGCTGAAAATTGTTTATTTCTTTGAAAAATATGAAAATCTTTTTCGAAGGAAAACGATATGTCCAAAATTTCTTTTCCATTATAATTCTAGGTTCGAATAAATAATGAGTTTAATATCGGTTTGAAAATATTTTTTGTAATTTTCCGATATGGGTTTTTGTGGAATTTAGTCTAGTTTTATGAAGTTTTAAAAAGGCATAGAATAAATGGGTTTAAAGCTTTTTAAAAAAAGTTTTTAGATCAAGAAAGCAGAAACCAAGGTTATTTATGTTTCAAGCGGGATTTTGACCTTGAGGCCCTCAAAAAATGCAGTCTCCTTCTTGAAAATTTATTCAGGGTTTTGTTTCTTTGAGGAAGCTTGAAGGAGTTATTTAATTTTTGAAAAAAGAAAATCAGACGGACTCAAAATTTATTATATGAGTTATAATAACGAATTTCTGTTTCAAAGATGGCTAGTTTTTTCTCCTTTAGGACACTTTTAATGTTTTAGAACTTCTCATTTCCAAAAAAATAATGAGAAAAATTGAAGATATCAAATGAGCTGAAAAGGTTTTTTATGAGAAAGCGTTTTGCAAATCTGGTTCCTTGGGAAGAAAGTCATTTTTAAATTTGAAATGTCCAAAGCTGGTTCAAAAATAGAATATTCCATAAATTTAGGGGCTAGAAAAGACACATTAAAATTAGGTATTGCCTTGCGGGGAAAAAAGGCTTGAGGTCTTCCTGAGAATTTTAAGATATTGTGAGTTTTGCAGAGAAAACACACAAGATTAATTGAATGAAAATCCTTAATGTGTTTCCAAAAATGTCAGGATCTTTCTGGAGAGGAAGAAAAGCTCAGAGTCGGAAACTAAAATTCCGATGATAAAAAAACTTTTGTGGAAAATTTCTGAAGAGAGATGAGGGAGATCGTTTTTAGATTCAGATATCAACTTTACAATTTTTCTGGATTTTTTCTTCTTCGAAAGGTATTTATCAAACTCAAGATTATTAATTTTATAATTGATGAAGTAATTATGTTTTATATTATTTGTACGATCTAGAAAAATTGTGGAACATGAATATCAAGCAAGAAGAGATTTTTTTTCTATTTAAAAACTATTTTTTTAACAAAGAAAATTGAGGAATTTTTTGTCGAAAAAAAGTTGAACGCGAAATCTGAGGATGAGAATTTGATTTTTTTTTAGATATAAAATTCAAAACTGAGAAGAATAGAACTTGAGTTTGAAACAAAAGAAGAGTCAGGAAAATTTCGAAAAAACTATCCCGTCTTCAATATGTATTTTGAAGATCAGAAAAGATGAAATCTGAAACATTGTTTCTTGGTTTTTATATCATTTTCTTCAAAAACTATTGCTTTTAAAATTCAATTTCACAAAGAAGAATGGAAAAGTTCTTGAAAACAATTCATGAAAAACAAGTCCTCTTCTTTAAACAAAATGAAGACTGAAATTGTTAATTTTTCTCACATAAAAAGAAAATTGAAAAATGAGGAAATTTCTCGACTCGAAAATTAAATAAAAAGAAAGAATTAAGAGAAATTGTGAGAAAGGCTATTTGCCTTGAGCAAGAAAAATATCCGTCGATCTTATTTTTTGTGGACACTTTCTTTATTTTCTTCTCTGATCTATTTTTTTCAATAGTTTTTAAAGAATTTTTTTTCTAAATTCTCTCTTGAAAAAAATTTGAAAAATTCAAGATTCAGCAAAATGTCTTAAAAAGGATAAAAACTTGAAATTAAATTTTGAGATTTTATTGTTAGGAATTTGGAGAAAAATCTCTCAGAAAATCAGAATTTTCTCTGAAACTTGCTGATCAGCCTGAGTTTCAAAAGAAATGTTCTCATTCTGAAAAAAAAAAATGAAGAATTGCAAGAAAGACATGAAATTGTCTTCACAGCTGGAACCTTGGAACAGCTCATTGAGTGAGGACAAACTTGAGGAAAAAAGAATTTCTGATTCTTTTTAGTTGTTTTTAAGATAGAATTTGTGAACTCAAGTTTAAAATTCTGAATTATTTTCAAAACTTTATGATTCAAGAAGGTTTTTATCCCTATCCATTGCTAAAAAAAGTTCTGATGCTGAAATTTTTTTGTTTTCATAAAATTTTGTTTGGAGAAATCTTTTTGAAAATCATATTTGCTCAACTAGAAAATTGATCATTAAAACTTGAAAAGAAATTTTTCCTGAAGTTCAAGAGGATTTCTCTTTCAAATCTTAAAACAATGGAAAATTCTATTTAGAGATTTTAGATACATCTTTTTGATTCGTTCAAATGTCTTCATAGGATTAATTTAATTAGAGAAATTATTTTGTTCGTCTTCCTTTTCCTTGTTTTTAAAATAAAAAAATATTCGGGACGATTTTAACAAGATCTCTCTCTTCATAAACAAAGTGTCACGCTTATGGAAAAAAAAATCTTTCTAACAGAAATATAAAGTCTTCACTTTACTCAATTTAAAAATGAAAAAGAATTGTTATAAAATGAGAATCGAATAAAATCAAAGACTTTGACTTTGTTTCGAGAGAATATATGCTTCTTTGAGAAAGGACACATAGAAATTAGCCTTCTCGTATTTTAAACAGTCGGTCTATTTTTGTCAAAAAAGAGCCAATTCAAGTTTCGTAGCATTTTCATCCAAAAAGTTTTTCACTCTTTTTCAAATTTTGACTTTAATATGAACGGGAATTCGCGAATCGCCCTTTGTACTGTATGGAATGGAATAGGTCTCCTTGAAAGCTAGAAAAGAAGAGTCTTTCAGTTTTTGGAAAAATCCCATTTAGAGTAAACTCAAAAAAGTAAAAGATCTTTGAACTTGACTATCTAAATCAAAAATAATCGATACTCACAGGTGTTCCTTGAAAGGTAGAGGAGAAAAATTATGAAGAGAATCTAAGAATGAGAAAGTATTTCAGAGAGTTGAGAAGATGCCTATTTCAAGGATAATTGAAACACCGAAGATTCATCTGGATGAGACTATTGTACCGGAAAATTCGAAGGTCGAAAAAAAGAAGTCACAACGGTGAAAAGCGAGGCGTTGATCCTAAAGATCACACGTTTAGGGGTTCAGACAAAACAATTCCGGGTTTATGGCGCACACCAAATAAAATTTAATATGCATAAAATCCTGTTAGAAAAGAAGGGATAAAGTTCGCAAAAGTCCTTCTAAACCTGTCTTGAAATTTAAAAATCGATGGTATTACACAAAGCAATCCCTGCTTTGAATTAAGTTTTTCTGAGGGTTGCTGAGGAGGGGAGTTTTTTGTGAAAATCTATTGCGTTTATCTAATTCGAATCTTTCCATCGCAAGATACTGAGGAAATCTATCACTAAAAATTGAAAGCTTTGATGATGCGTTTAGAGAGGCTTTCTATGATTGAACAAGTAGAAACCAGTTCGATTTAAAGGACGAAACTTCCTTTGACTTCACTACAAGAAGATATTGAAGAAATCCAAAGAATTCTTTTCGAATGAGGGATTTCTTTACAATAAACTCAGAAGGAGACATGAAAAAAATTGTTTATCTAGGTTTTAAATTGTAAAGTTTTTTTTAACTCAAAGTAGAAAACTCCCTTGATAAACTGACGTCAGAAAACATACAGCAAGAGACTAGAAAGATGAAAGTAAAAGGTTAGAGGATTTGTTGGATTCTTACTATGTCTCTCAGACCCTTTTTTGATTTCCATTGAGGAAAAATTATTCTCTTACACATCTAAAACTCAGAAATATTCGCATAAATAGCGAGGTCAGAAACAGTGATGTTTTCGCCCAGATTTTGAATTAAGGAATCAGATGAATAACCCTTTCTGGAATAGAAGAAAAGTTTTTTTGTGAGTTTTATGCAGTTTATTTTGACGATCAACATTTTTGAGTTGATTTC
>Ga0182738_1007309_pt1 | contig 11242 bp, 10 predicted proteins | sample eDN5th30CBELigMG_FD_128876 | JGI IMG/M metagenome (GOLD analysis project Ga0182738, IMG submission 128876) | Enriched Miracle-Growth compost microbial communities from Emeryville, California, USA - eDNA 5th pass 30_C BE-Lig MG (version 2)... ...
CCCCGCAGCCGCTGAAACTCGCCCCGCAGAAACGGCCGCCACGCCAGTCGCAAAGATCATGCCCGCCGTGGACGAGCAAGCGGCTGAGGCAGTATCTGAAAACCCGTCGAAACCCACCCCAAAGGCCCCAAGCAGTGCAAAGCCGCGTTCGCGCCGCCCACGCAAAACAGCCAGCACGGAAGGTTGATCTGCTACTGAGCGTCTGGCTTGCGTCAGAGATAGTATCTCTGACGGATTTCTCCATGTGCACCTGGACCGTGCGACTGTCGTAGATACTGCGGCGCGCTGCGATGTCTTTGAACTCGAATATGCGAATTTTGCATAAGCAATGCAGGACGGCGGCGTCTTAATTAATTTTTTATTTGTATTTTGCAGTCGCGAGTAAAGGTCTGAGAATCATTTTCCTGACATTACGGCCCGCGTTAAAGCGGACCCGCCAAACAGGAGAAATGCATGTATCAGGCCGCAGATAAACAACGACATCGACGACGTCTCATTCAGACGATGGCTATCGCCGGCGCCACATCCTGGTTCCCTGCGCTGGTGCGAGCAAAAGATCAACCCTACCAAGGCACGACGCTGAACGTCTCGCTGTTCAATGGCGTGTTCCAGAAACTGCTGCGGCCGTTGATTCCGGAATTCGAGGCAGCGACGGGCATCCGCGTTGTCTACGACACGCCATCTTTCCCCATCTACAACCAACGCACTGATCTAGAGCTGTCGACGCATGGCGCGGGGCTGGACGTTGCCAATGTGACTTTCATTTACTCGGGCCGCTGGATCGGTTCGGGCTGGTTCACACCGCTGGATAGCTATCTGGCTGAGCGCACACCGTCCGATTGGGACCTGGAAGACATTTTGCCAGGTGCGCGGGCGCCGGAGACCGGCAAAGACGGCAAGCTGTACGGTATTCCCTGGAATGTCGATGTCGTGCTGGCTGCCGCCTCGCGTTTCGATCTGGTCCAAGCGGCCGGGCTGGGTTTTCCGGGCACCACGGATGAACTGCTGGCCGTGTTGAAAGCGGTCAACAAGAAAGACCGTTCCGCGGGCTTTGCCACCGACAATCATTATGGATGGACTTTCCCGCCGTATCTGTATGCTTATGGCGGCAGTGTATTTGCCGACGCGCCAGACAATCTGCTGCCGATGTTGGATAGCCCTGAAGCCGTCGCCGCCGCCGATTATTTTGCGCATCTGTTGCGTGACTATGGCCCCAGCGGCGTGATCTCATACACCACAGACCAGACGGTGCAATCGTTGAAATCGGGGCGCACCAATTTCAGCACGATCGGACAAAGCTATGTCAGCCAGATCGGCGATGCGGCATCGAGCAAGACGGTGGACACTTCCGCATTCGGCCTGGTGCCGCAGGGGCCCAAGGGCCGTTTTCCCGGCGTAGCCGTGCACGCTCTTGGTATTCCGGTCGGATCGAAAAATAAAGATGCGGCTTGGGAATTTATCAAGTGGGCGACCTCGAAAGAAATCGCATTGCGTGCGGTGCAAGCCGGTTATGGGTCGCCTGCCCGGCGTTCAGCACTGACATCGCCCGAGTACCGGACGCGCCAAACGATCAATGGCTATGACTTGGGCGCGTTGGCAATCGACTCGGTCGATGTAGCGGCCAAAGGCGGATACATGAAATACCGCACCGTGCCGGTTTTTCCCCAAGTCGATCAGCAATTGAACAAGGCCATCGAGCTGATCGTCTCCGGCCAGCAAAATGCGGAACAAGCCATGCGCTTGGCGCAGGCGCAGTCCATTGCCGAGCTGAAACGCGCTGGCATCAAGCTATAGCGACATGACGATCCTGCCTTGGGAGGCGTCCCGTAAACGCGCGTTCATCATTGGGCTGGCACCCGCGTTGCTGGTGCTGGGTGCGATCACATTACTGCCGACATTGGCACTGATCGTGGTCAGCTTTACCCCGCTCAGCCTGACAGACCCAATCAACACATTTCATTTCAATAATCCATTGGGAAACTACCGGCAATTGTGGGCGGATACGCGGTTCCTGAATTCGGTATCGGTGCAGTTAAAACTATCGCTATCGAGCGTCGCGTTGCAATTGGTGGTGGGTCTGGGGGTGGCGCTGCTGCTCAATGCCAGACAGGCCATTTTATCGGCGGTGCGAGCGGTGTTTCTGATCCCCATGGTGCTGCCGCCTATCGTGGTCGCCCTGATCTGGAAGATCATGTACACACCCGAGGTCAGTCCGTTGCATCGCATGCTGGAAAACGTCGGTTTGCCGGTCGAATCGCTGATCACCAATCCCGATATGGCACTGTGGGCGATCTCGTTCGCAGAGACGTGGCAATGGTTTCCCTTCACCATGCTGATGGTGCTGGCGGCATTGCAGATGATGCCTGATGACCCGCTGGAGGCAGCCCGAATCGATGGGGCGAACCGCTGGCAGATTTTCAAGTACATCGTCTTTCCATACATCCGCCCCGCGCTGGTGATCGCTGGACTGTTCCGCCTGATCGATAGTTTCAAGGCCTTTCCCCTCATCTATGTGTTGACCAATGGCGGTCCGGGCACTGTGACCGAGGTCACTAATTTCTACGGCTTTATCCAGGCATTCAATTTTTCGTATTGGGGCTATGCGAGCGCCATTGCTGTGCTCATGCTGGCCGGCGCGTTCTTGCTGAGCTGGCTCATTAGCCGGTGGGGAGGTCATCATGACGATGAGTAACTCGGGCAGCCAGTCCGCTGCCATTACACCCGCCGGCGTAGACCGCCCCGCAGCGGGGCCAAGCGCCACCCGTTCGCTCGAGCAGGCGGACAGTGCTCATCTGGCAGCGCACGTGAGAAAGGGCCGATCAACGGAATCTGCACGCCGCACGGCAGCGTGGCTCGTCGGAATCGCCAGCATCGATGGGCGGGTGGTCGGGGCGCTGGTCCTGCTGCTAGTGGTGATGTTTCCGTTTCTGTGGCTGGTGCAATTGTCGCTGCGCCCCACGAACGACATATTCGGTGAGTCGCTGCTTTTTGTGCCAAGTCTGGATTCATTCCGCAGCCTGCTGCAAAGCCATTTTGCGGGATCGTTTGTCAACAGCCTCATCGTCAGCACTGCTTCGGCGGGCCTGTCACTGCTGTTCGGCGTGCCCGCGGCCTATGCGCTGACGCGTTGCCGTTTTCGGGCGCGCGGACGCATCGCCCTATGGATACTCGTCACACGCATGGCGCCGCCCATCGCCTTCACGATTCCGTTCTACATGGCTTATCGCTGGAGCGGGCTGCTTGACACCAATCTGGGCTTGATCATCGTGTACTTGACCTTCAACCTGGCGATTGTGATCTGGCTGATGCAGACCTACTTCGCGGCTATCCCGCAAGCCTTGGAGGAGGCCGCCTACATTGATGGGTGCGGCGTCTGGAGCGCTTTCTGGCGCGTGACATTGCCATTGACGGCGCCAGGACTGGCGGCGACAGCTGTGCTGTGTTTCGTGTTTTCGTGGAACGATTTTTTCTACGCGCTGATTCTGACTCGCACCAACGCCACAACGGCGCCCGTGGCGATTGTGAATTTCCTGCAGTACGAGGGATGGGAGTGGCCCAAGATCGCCGCCAGCGGCACGTTGGTGATGTTACCGGTGGTGATCTTCACGATACTGGTACGCAGTTATCTCGTTCGCGGCATGACCGCGGGCGGCATCAAGGATTAAACAATATGCCTGCACTTTCTCTACGCAATATCCGCAAGAGCTTCGGTTCGGCTTCGATCTTGCGAGATATTTCTCTGGACATAGATGAGGGGGAGTTCATCGCGCTGGTCGGCCCATCGGGCTGCGGAAAATCGACATTACTGCGCATCATCGCGGGCCTCGAGGCCGAGGATTCTGGCGATATTGATCTCGCCGGCAGACGGATCAACCATGCCGCGCCCCGTGATCGAGACATTGCGATGGTGTTCCAGAACTACGCGCTCTATCCACATATGACGGTCGCGCAGAATCTCGGTTTCTCGCTCAAGCTCGCAGGCCATAAGCCTGCCGATATATCACGTCGAGTCAAGGAGGCAGCCCAACCATTGGGTCTGGCCAGTCTGTTGGACAGACACCCGCGTCAGCTGTCCGGCGGTCAGCGTCAACGCGTGGCCATGGGCCGGGCCATTGTGCGCAACCCGCGAGCATTCCTGTTTGATGAGCCTTTGTCGAATCTGGATGCGAAGCTGCGCGTGCAGATGCGCACCGAGATCAAAGCTCTGCACCAACGCCTTGGCACCACCACGATCTATGTGACTCATGATCAGGTCGAGGCCATGACTATGGCCGATCGGATCGTCGTGTTGAAAGACGGCGTAGTGGAACAAGCTGGCACGCCGCTGGCGTTGTACGACCGACCCGAAAATGCCTTCGTCGCCGGATTCGTGGGTTCACCGGCGATGAATTTCATCGTCGGCAAATTGCAGATAAACGGACAGTCTCGCTTTGTCGCCGATGATGGCACGACGCTGCCTCTAGGGCCATTACCCAGCGCCCTGGATGGCGGCAGCGTGTTGTATGGCATACGCCCGGAGCATTTCGCCATTGGCGGCGAGCAGGGCGTCGACAGCCGTGTTGTGGTGGTTGAACCCACGGGCTCAGAAACCCACATTGCCGTCCGTTTCGCCGATCACGACGTCATCGCTGCCTTTCGCGAACGCATCGATGCCCGGCCAGGCGAGCGCCTGAAACTCATGCCGCGCCAGGAATACGTGCATCTCTTTGACGCGCAAAGCGGAATGCGTCTGAACTGAACGCTCGACATATTCCCACACTCATTTCCAGGCCGCCGGCCGCCAAATCTACCGTTGACCCATACGAGGAACCGCCATGACTGACATCGCCATCGCTCCTGAAAAAAATGCTGTCGATTCCCAGCCGCTTGACTTCGAAATCGTTCAAGCCACCCCATTGATCGGCGCCGAGATCAGAGGACTGAAGTTGTCGGGCTCGCTCGACTCTGCCACGATCGCTGCGCTCAGACGCACGTTGTTGCGGCACAAGGTGCTGTTTTTCCGTGGACAACATCATCTGGACAATGCCGAGCACGAGGCTTTCGGCCGTCTGTGGGGTACCCCAGTGCCGCATCCCACGGTGCCGGCGCCCGATGGCACGACGATGCTGGAGTTGGATTCCGATCACGGGGGACGCGCCAATTCCTGGCATACCGATGTCACCTTTCAGGCGGCCTATCCCAATTTCGGGATATTGCGCGGCGTGGTTATTCCCCCTGTAGGTGGTGATACGGTGTGGGCAAACACGGCGCTGGCTTATGAAAAACTGCCCGCGCCGCTGAAATCCCTAGTCGATACGCTATGGGCGTTGCACGGTAATGACTACGATTATGCCGCGGCGCGCCCTCCGGTCGATGCCAACGACCCAGGCGCCAAACACTATCGCGAGGTGTTTACCTCGCGCCTGATCGAGGCCGAACATCCGCTGGTGCGTGTACACCCTGAAACCGGTGAGCGCACCCTGGTACTGGGACATTTCGTCAAGCGTATTGTCGGTTTCAATACGCAGGACTCAAACACACTGTTTGACTTGCTTCAGCGTCATATCTTGCGCCCCGAGAACACGGTACGCTGGCGCTGGACGCAAGGCGATCTGGTCATCTGGGACAATCGCGCCACGCAGCACTATGCTCTGAATGACTATGGCGACCGGAAACGCATCGTGCGACGCGTGACAATCGCCGGCGAACCCGCCGTTGGTGTCGATGGCCGCACGAGCGTGAGCCGCTCTGAGTGAGTCAGCGTGCCGCTTTGCTCGGTTTGATAAACCGAAAACCGTGGATCAAGAGATGTCAAGCGTGGCTGGCCATGCGGCTGGAGAATAAATAATCCGCACGCGCAACCGGCGTAGCCGTTCGGCATGTTCCGGACGCCGGATCTTGGGAACGTGGCTTGCTGGGTAAATGGAAGGTATTGTCGCCTCAACCAAAGGAACCTAGTCATGCCCGCTATACCTCTCCCGGCTCATTGGGACCGTGACGCCGCGATAGAAGCCGTACAGTTGGCGCGTCCCATGCTGGATGCGGCGCGCTCCAATTCGCGTGTCGGAGAAAGTGGCTTCTTGCATGTCGTCATCATGAATCCACTGGCCAAGCCAGGCGATTGCGATTTTGCCGGCGCTATTCTGTATGAGCAAAGCATAGGCGATCCGGAAAAATGGGATGCGGACTATGGCGCCTTCGCCCGAGGCAAGGCCAGGCTGAGTTGGCGCACCGGGCTGTCCAGTCACGAAGTCGTGGCGTTAAAGCCGCACTTGCTCCAAGCCAAAGACAGCCCCCTGTGGGGCAGTGTTTGCCTGGACGGAGTGGTGGTGGGAGTCAGCGGCGCTAATCCGTGGTTCGACGAAGCATTTGCCGCGGCGGTCGCCGCTTTATTCAAAGGCGTAGTGCAAGCCCGGCGCGACGATGAGCAAGTCCGCTGATCACGCAATGTAGCCTCGGCCAGTTTATGCCGCCCCTATCGGCGGTAAAAAGTACCGGAAGGAGATCGACATTGAAACAGCCACAGAGCAAGCCTCATCCCACTGATGACGACACGGCGCGCGACGCACAAGCCAGCCATCGCGATACGCAAAACCGTAGCAAGAAAGAAGGACACACCGCTCAGATCGGTACGGGGCAAGATCAGCAAAGCCAACGCAATCGAGGAGCTGGCGCGCGCAGCAAGCCCTGACCTCTGCGACACTATTGCCGGCTATTCGGGTTGGGAGAGCGTTTGCAGAAAGGCCGCGATATCGCGGGCATCTTGTTCTCAGATGCCTAAATCGGGCATCGCCGTGCCCGGCTTGATCGTCGTGGGGGCCATCAGCCACCGCCGCATGTTGTCCTGGGTATTGGGAAGGACACCAGCGATAAAAGGCCGCGCCGCGATGCCTGCCAACGACGGGCCGACATGATGGTAAGCACCAGCCACACCGGGAATGGTATGGCAAGTAGTGCAGAGAAATTGCTGCAATGCTTGGCGTCCTGCGACCGCGTCTCCTGGTCTCGCGACATCAAGGGCATATTGCCGAGATTGGCGCGACCGTTCAGAGATAGGTTCCGGTGCTTGCTGTGATTGCGTGTGTATCTCGGGCAAGTGTCTCTGGTTACGCTGTGGCAGCCGGCGCGGCGAGGCTTCGGCCCACTGCTGGTATTCCCTCGGGGACAGGGTAGGCAGTACCTTCATAAAGGCCACTACATTCCACATCTGTGCGTCCGTCAGTCGATATCGCCACGCCGGCATGCCGGTCATCTTGATTCCTTCCCGGATGAGCCAGAACAACTCCGCCGCGGTTCGCTCACGGATGCTGGAGACCAATGCTGCAGGTGCCGGATTCAGCCCTAATGCATAGGGTTGAGGGGCCAGACCTGGCGCACCATGACATTGCACACAGTTTGCACGAAAGAGGTCAAATCCGTCCTGAATCGCTTTGCGCTTGTTCAGCTCCGGTACCGGAATCTCATCGGCGCGCACCGCGACTGACCGTGCCAAAGCGATGTCCATCAGCCGATGGACCAGCACGGTATGAGGACGAGTAGCACTGATGTCATACCAGCCGAAGTAAACGGCCAAGATTGCCGCCGCCAACGCGCAGCTGGCCAGTCCGACTATCAACGCAACCACACGCTTGCAGCTTGTCATTTTCAGGCCTCCTTGACCACCAGCTCAGGGCAATGTGACCAGAAAGGCAGCAATATCCTCTGCCTCGTCCTGACGTAGTCCCACATTTGGCATGATGGTATGCGGATTGATGGCCGGTGGATTCATCAGCCATCGGACCAGATTCGCCGGCGTATTGGGTAACACGCCGCTGAGATAGGCCTGGCGTCGAATATGATTCAGCGTCGGACCGACGTGCGAGGCAGGGCTGTGCACCTGCGGCACGCTGTGGCAGGCAATGCAGCCTTTTTCTGCGATCAGCATACGGCCTCGATCCGGATCTGCTCTGATGAATCGCTGAGCGTAAGCGTTGTCTTGCACTAACGGCACACGAGCATCGTCGCAGGCTGTCAAGCAGCCCAAGACGGCAAATCCTGAGGGCAAGATGATAGAACGGGCGATATGGCGCACGGTTTCAGCTCCTGACGCCACACAGGTGCAATTTTCATGCCCGGCCTGGGTACGGTACATGCTCTTCGAACACATCTTGTCGTTCGATCCGGTTCGATCTCCACATGTCTGGTGCCGCCCCTCCTATAGTGTTTGCTGCCTTGTACACGTTGGCAGGTTCGACGGCTGCGGATGCATCGTCGCTATTTACCGAGCGGCCTGCTAGCGAAAATGTAGCCAAGACCGCTGAGATCAACGACGTATTGTTTGTCAGTGCAACGTTGATTTTTGTGGCCATGATGGTGTTTACCGTCATCGCTGTTTGGGGCGCCGTGCATACACGCCGTCGATTTGCGCGGCCTGGGCTCATTCTCTTTGCCGGTGTGGCGTTTCCCGTCACAGCGTTGACACTATTGCTGACGTATACGTTAAGTGTCACTGGGCCGGCGAAAAACGGCGTCACTCCGATGATGCGCGTCGAGATCAAAGGAGAACTCTGGTGGTGGCGGGTACGTTATTTCGACAGTTCAGGGTCGTTATTGTTTGAGACCGCCAACGAGGTTCGTATCCCGGCCGGCGTACCAGTGGAGTTTGTACTGTTATCGGATAACGTCATTCACAGCTTCTGGGTGCCGGAGTTAGGAGGCAAGCTGGACATGGTGCCCGGCCATGTCAACCGCATGACGGTTCACGTGCGCGCGCCAGGTGTTTTTCAGGGTCAATGCGCCGAGTACTGTGGCGCTCAGCATGCCAGGATGCGTTTTACCGTCCAAGCGTTAGCACCGAAGGCATTTCATCAATGGGTGGGCGCCCAAAGCCAGCCCGCGCTTTCCCCTGGGCCTCAGCTTCAACAGGGAGCGCACTTGTTTTTCAATGCCTGTGCGAGATGCCATACCGTACGCGGCACGCGAGCTGACGGCGTGACAGGACCGGATTTGACACATGTGGCCAGCCGCTCGTCGCTGGCCGCGGGCACGCTGCCCAATAACGTAGGCGCGATAGCCGGGTGGATCACCGCGAGCCAACACCTCAAACCAGGAAATCTGATGCCATCATTTGATCATTGGTCGGGAGCGGACTTGCGTGCAGTGGCCACCTATCTGGGCAGCCTGAAGTGATGACTGATCATTCTAGTGCCGATATGTCACCACGCCTGCCGAATCCGTTGCCGCGCCCTCCGGGGGAGCTGGAACAACTTGAACGTGTTTGGGCGCGCCCGAGCGGTATCCGGGCGTTGACCGTGGTTAACAACACGCATATCGGGTTGCTTTATATCGGTACAGCATTGCTATTTTTCATCTTGGCCGGTGTGCTGGCACTGTTAATGCGCACGCAGTTGGCTGTGCCAGAGAACGGGTTGATCGGCCACGATCTGTACAACCAGTTGTTTACGATGCATGGCACGGTAATGATGTTCCTTTTCGCTGTGCCAGCGGTAGAGGCAGTTGCCGTGCTGCTCTTGCCCAATATGCTCGGTGCACGCGATCTGCCTTTTCCTAGATTGTCGGCCTATGCCTATTGGGCCTATGCCGTCGGCGGCCTCGTGTTCTTCTGCAGCCTGTTTGTGGGCCTTGCCCCGAAAGGCGGTTGGTTCATGTATCCGCCATTGACCAGTACACAGTATTCCCCCGCATTGAATGCGGATCTGTGGCTGCTGGGCATCGGCTTTATCGAAATATCGGCCATCGCGGGCGCGATTGAACTGGCTGTGGGTATTCTCCGTACACGCGCACCAGGTATGTCATTAGAGAAGATGCCTATTTTCGCGTGGGTAATGTTGGTATTTAGCGCAATGGTTATCGTCGCGTTCCCGGCGGTCATAGTCGCTACGGCGTTGCTTGAGTTAGAGCGCGCTTTTGATATGCCGTTTTTTATCGCGCAGCGCGGGGGCGATCCGCTGCTATGGCAGCATCTGTTCTGGTTCTTCGGCCACCCGGAGGTCTACATTATTTTTCTTCCAGGTGCGGGGATGGTGTCGATGATTATTCCAGCGATGGCCGGTGTGCCCTTAGTGGGCTACCGTCTGGTCGTCATGGCGGTGATCGGTACGGCGTTCTTGAGCTTTGGTCTGTGGGTGCACCACATGTATGCGACGGGTATTCCGCCGCTGTCTTTGAGCTTTGCATCCGCTGCCAGCATGTCGGTGTCGATCCCCACGGCGATTCAGGTATTTGCCTGGATTGCGACTCTCGCGGCGGCCGTGCGTCTACGCCCGTTGAAGACGCCCATGCTGTTCATCCTGGGGTTTTTCTTTATCTTTGTGTTGGGGGGATTGACGGGCGTCATGGTGGCCGTGATTCCCTTTGACCTGCAGGCCCACGACACCTACTTCATCGTGGCACATCTGCATTATGTGTTATTCGGCGGCATGGTCTTCCCGTTATTTGCCGCGTTTTACTACTGGATGCCATTCGTCAGCACGCGCGCGCTGTCTGATCGGCTGGGGCGCTGGGCGTTCTGGTTGATGTTCAGTGGATTCAATATCGCTTTTTTTCCGATGCATTTCACGGGCTTGGCCGGGATGCCGCGGCGCGTGTACACCTATGCGGATAGTCCCGGATGGGGCGCATTGAATATGGTATCGACTGTGGGTGCGTATCTCATTGCCGCTGGCGTCCTGGTGTTCTTGTGGGACATGGTGCGCAACTTCAGACCGAGCAGTAAGCGGAATGCCGGCAATGTATGGCAGGCAGGCACGTTGGAATGGCTGCCCAGCGCGAGCTATGGGCTGCGCAGTATTCCCATCGTCACGACGCGTGAGCCATTGTGGGATCAGCCAGGTATCGCGGACGATGTGGCGGCTGGCAGGTATTTGTTGCCCAATGCACCGGCTGGGGTCCGGTCGACATTAGTGACGAATGCACTTGATGCGAGGCCGGAGTATGTGTTGATGCTGCCGGGGCCGGGATGGTCGCCGCTATTGGCCGCCTTGGGTACTGCGGGTTTTTTTCTGTTGTTGACATTCAAGGCGCTGTCGCCGGCCGTAGCCTGTGGGATTTTGGCTATCGGATCAATATGCCGGTGGCTATGGGATGCGGATATGCCGCCTAATGTGCCGTCCGTCAATATTGGTGCGGCTATCCGCTTGCCGATGCGCGCATCTGGCAGCGCGTCTCATGCCTGGTGGGCGATGATCATGCTGGCCGTGGTCTGCTTGAGCATTTTTGCGGCATTGGTGTTCGCCTATCTGTTCTTGTGGATGACCTCGCCTGA
>Ga0182738_1007310_pt1 | contig 11242 bp, 9 predicted proteins | sample eDN5th30CBELigMG_FD_128876 | JGI IMG/M metagenome (GOLD analysis project Ga0182738, IMG submission 128876) | Enriched Miracle-Growth compost microbial communities from Emeryville, California, USA - eDNA 5th pass 30_C BE-Lig MG (version 2)... ...
AGGGCGGCGAGACGGCCGAGGCCGAGCCGGCGCAGTACCGCGCCGACGGTGGAGCGCGGCAGGCCGAGCCGGCGGGCGATGGCCGGTCCGCTGAGCCGCTCCCGCCGGAGCGCCTCGATCGCGGCGGTCGCGTCCGGTGCCAGGCGATGCGGGCAGCGGCGCGGCGCCGAACTGCGGTCGCCGAGCGGCTCGCCGGCCCGGTGCCGGGCGAGCCATTTGAAGGCGCTCCGCTCGGAGATTCCCGCCGCAACAGCCGCATCGGCAACCCGCCAGCCTTGCTCAACGATCCGGCTCACCAACAGGGCTCGACCGTGCACCGTCATCCGCGCATGCTTGTGGACGTTCATCCGGGGCTCCGCGCGAGGGTTGGTTGGCTTCGCAACCCCAGCTTCTCAGCCATGCTCCGGATGAACAACCCTCACAGCTTCGACAGCTAGAGACTGATTCCGCCGTGCTCGCTGGCGCTCAAGCCCGTCAGATCGTTCGCCGCCAGTCCGCAACCTAGTTTCCGGCCGCGCCTGGCGCACGGCCGGGCCGTCGCGGTTGTCGTCCCGGAAGATTCCGACATCCCCGAGGGGGCGTGGCAAAACGGCGGGGGTCGCATTCAGGCGGCATAGGTGCGGTCAGCGCATCGCCCCGGAGTACCGCTTCCGTAGAGCCCCTCCGGCGTCCTCGCTATGCGCCCTTTTTCTTGCCGGGCGCGAGTGCCCCGTTTGCGAACGGGGATGCGCCCGGCTTTGGAACTGCCGGCTTTGGCGCTGCCTTAGGTTTGCGAGTTTCCCGGTTGCCGCGTTTTTGTTCCTTGGCCATGTGGAACTCCGTGTCGCTTGTCAGGCCCCAATGTGGGGCGGGCGCGCCTCCGCGTCGAGATCTGGACGCGCCCCGTCCGAGCCCGCCGCCGAACACGCGCGTTCTCGCCGAATACGCGCGTTCTGCAGCGCGCCATTTTTCATTGCACTGCGGCACCAAATCGCTCTGGCCGGCGTTGTTGTGTCCTGGGCAAGGCGGCTCGCGAGGCCAGGCGGATGATCTCTAAGCCAAGCCGGGATGGCGGATAGTGGGATGTGGCCGCGGATACTTAACACCAGTATACCCTTGGAAGGCCAGACGCATGAACAGCTGGTTTGTTACAGCAATGCTGCGCGCGACCGATGCGACCCGTACGGGGAACTTATTGGAGGCCACTGGCATAATCCAGGACGCTTTGGTGGGAGTTCCGTCGCGTGGTGCGCCGTTCGCCACTGGGGTCCCACCGACGCTGGAAGAGGCTACGTCGAGAAACTTCGGCGCGAGTGCCGCGAGTATCCCGCAGCCGGTGGTCAATAACCCGCCGAATGCTGCGCGTCGTAGGAAAGCCGGACGGCCCGTCCAGTATGCGGGCATCAGAATTCCGCACGAAGGCGATGCCGAGGGGCTGAAGCGCTGGCCAATGGCGCAAATCCGGGGCCTCGGGCGAACCTCGGCGACCGTGGTACCCCCAGACGCCAGATACCTGACCCGTTCCTTCGTGGGGTACTCGGGAGCTCGCGACTACAAGCTCTATCTACCCGCTTCGGTCCAACGTCCGCGGGGCCTGATCGTCATGCTGCACGGCTGCAAGCAGGATCCGGATGACTTCGCCGTCGGCACAAACATGAATGCCATTGCGGAGATTCATGGCTTGGCGGTGGTCTATCCTGGGCAGACCGGAACGGCGAACCCCTCGTCCTGCTGGAACTGGTTCCGGCCATCCGATCAGGCGCGCGGCACCGGGGAGCCCTCGATTATCGCCGGCATCACGCGTGAGATCGCAGCGGAATTTTCGCTCGAGCGCGACCAAGTCTTTGTCGCCGGGCTCTCCGCGGGAGGCGCTATGGCCGCAGTCATGGGCGAGGTCTATCCCGACCTCTATTCCGCGGTGGGAGTCCACTCCGGCCTGCCCTGCGGGGCGGCTTCCGACGTCGTGACTGCCTTTTCAGCGATGCGAGGCGATGCCTGTGTGGGCAACCCGACAGCGGAGCGCGGGAACTCCGGGCAACGGGTACGCACGATCGTGTTCCAGGGGGACGCGGATCAGACCGTTCATCCAGTGAACGCCGACCGGATCGTGGCGGCCGTGAGCGCTGACCACCTGAGCGCCTGGACCGAACGAACGGGCAGGTCGCCCGGCGGCCGCGAATTCGTGTGCTCGCTCCTCGCGGCGGGGGACGGAACGCCGGTGGTCGAGTACTGGCGCATCAAGGGTGCGGGCCATGCGTGGTCTGGCGGCAGCCCGGAAGGATCCTACACCGACCCCGCCGGGCCGGACGCGTCTGCGGAGATGGTGCGCTTCTTCCTGAGCCGGCGGCCAAATTAGATTCGGCGCCGGCACCCGCGGGGGCTGTTCGTCCTTCTCCGGCTGGGGCGGCGTAGTAGCACTGGGGCCGACTCGGCAGGTACGAGCGCCCATTTTCCACCCTCTGGCACCTTGCGCCCGATGCGGCGTTGGTGTCGGCCAATTAGGAGGCCCACATGGCAAACGCGGACAGGAACCAGGCCGCGGAAGCGCAGCCGCTCGAGCACCTGACGATTGAACCGAAAGGGGGCGGCTTCGAGATGCAGATCGAGGACGCCGCGGGCGGCGCTCTCGCCGTGACTGCGACGGAAGAGCAACTCGACATCCTTGCTGACCGGATCGACGATCTCCTTGGGGCCGACCCCGGAGACGAAGACGACGCCAGGGTCTGACACGCTCTTGAACTGCGCGCGTCAAGTCGCCCGAAAGAGCTGCGAGAAGCTGAAGCGCCCGGCGCTGAGGCTAATGCGACACCTCCACACCTAGGCCGTAGCGGTCAAAGGAACGCCTGGATCGAGGGACGTTGCGGGCCATCGACCCTCCACGTTCTCCGGAGATTCCGGTGTCCTACGCCACCAGGAGCTCGGCCAGGCCGCAGGATGCGCAGCAACTCATCCAGCGGCGGCCGTCTCCCCAAGGCCGCCCTTGCCGTCTACTCGGCTCTCTCGTTTCGATCCGCTCGGTCGGCGCGACCTTCGCGCCTGTAACGATCGCCGGCGTCATAAGGCGTCAGGCCGAGCTGCGGACCGAAGTCCGCCACGAGACCGGTGGCGACCTCCCCCGATACGGAGAGATAGCGGGCGGATGACCAGCCCGTCACTCCGGCATAGGTGACCACGCACCAGGTGTAATCCGGCAGGCACCCGGCCAGAGCGACGGACGCGCCGAGAGGGATGGTCGCCAGCACGGCATGGGTGGTGCCGGGCCCTGAACGTATGTGCAAAGCCGCTGTTGTCCTCGCCTGAAGAAGCGTTTGGGCCGAGGCGGGAAGTGCTCCCGCGAGCAGCACTGCCGCGGCCAACACCGGTGTGATAGTCGACAGGAAGTGATTTCGGGGCGTCGTGGCAACTCTCCGTGAATGAAGCATTGGCCCTCCTTCCGATTACCGGGACTGAACGAGGCTGGTCGGTCCGGCGGTCTCCCGCAATACGCCCGACCTGCACCGCCCGTTCCCTGAGCGGCCGCCCAGGGTTGCCTTTTGTCCCCCCATCGCATATCTTCTCTCTGTTCGAGATTTCGCTTGCCTTGTTTCGCCTGCCACGCGGGCCTTTCCAGACATCGCCAAATTCGGATCCGGTGCTTGCAACTCCTGCGCGCGCTGATTGCGCGATTTTGCGCATGTACTTGAAAGGGATTCCCCATGGCTACCGGAACAGTGAAGTGGTTCAACTCCGACAAGGGCTTCGGCTTCATTCAGCCGACCAACGGCGGTGCGGACGTGTTCGTTCACATCAGCGCGGTCGAGCGCGCCGGCATGCGCAGCTTGGTTGAGGGCCAGACGATCAGCTACGACGTGGTCAGCGAGCGCGGCAAGACCGCTGCCTCGAACCTCGCTGCGGCGGCGTAAACTCTGCGTCTGTCGCGCTATTTTGGGAGGGCCGGCCGCTGATGTGGCCGGCCCTTTCGTTTGCATCAAAGCTCAACCGGCCCTCCTAGCCGAGGGGGCCCATCAGCTGAGGGATCCGCATTGGCCCGGTTCACGGAACAAAACTTCAACGAACGCAGGGGCGTCGCCGAGCGCGCGCGGCAGGCACAACTCGCCCATCGCGCGGCACGGCCAGGGCCTGATGATCCGGCTGTGATCGAACGGCAGGAAGCTCGTCGCGCGGTGGTGCAGGCCCGCGAAGCCCGGGTGGCCGCACGTGCGGCGGCCGCCGAGGAGGCGCGAATCGCCGATGCTGCGGCCCGAGCGGCGGAGGAGGCCAGGCGGAAAGCCGAGGAAGAGGCGCAACGGGAACAGGCCGCTGCGGAGGCAGCGGCGCGGGAACTCGCCCGCTATGGCGATATAGCGCGGGTGATTGCCGACGAGGCGGAGCGCAAGGCGAAGCGGGACGCGCGCTACGCGGCACGAAAGCAGCGCCAAAAATAGACCCCGCGTCGGGTGATCAGGCGGCTGGAATCGCACCGGGAGTGGACCCAGCATTCAGGCGACAATTGATGAGGGGAAATGTCGGTCTTTAAACGCCATCATATTGCCGTGCACGGCAGCGGCCCTGACGAGATGATGTTCGCTCACGGCTTTGGTTGCGACCAGAACATGTGGCGCTACGTAGAGCCGGCATTCCGACAGAGCTTTGAGACCGTACTGTTCGACCACGTGGGCGCGGGTCGATCGGACCTGTCCGCCTATGACCCCGCGAAATATTCCAACCTGCAGGGTTATGCCGAGGACGTCGTCGCCATCGGCAGGGGGCTCGGGTTCCGGAAGGGCGTCTTCGTCGGTCATTCCGTAAGCGCCATGATTGGCGTCCTCGCCAGCAAGGTGGCGCCCGAGCTGTTCGACCGCCTCGTGCTGGTGGGGCCTTCCCCGCGTTATATCGACAGCGACGGCTATGTCGGTGGGTTCAGCGAGCCCCAGATCCTGGAGCTGCTCGAGTTCCTGGACAGCAATCACATGGGCTGGTCGCAAGCCATGGCGCCGATCATCATGGGCAATCCGGACCGCCCGGAACTCGGTGATGAGCTCACCAATAGTTTCTGCCGTACCGACCCTGAGATCGCCAAGCATTTCGCACGCGTCACTTTCCTGTCGGACAACCGCGATGATCTCGACGGGATCGCGGCGAGGGTGCTGATCCTGCAGTGCTCCGACGATGTAATCGCTCCCCGCGCCGTTGGCGAGTATGTGCGGGACCGCATCCCCGGGAGCCGGTTTGTGGTGATGGATGCAACGGGCCACTGCCCGAACCTCAGCGCCCCCGAGCAGACGATTTCGGCGATCCGCGATTTCGTCTAACCCCACGCGGCGGGAGCGCACCACGGCTATGTCCGGCATGGAGGATCTCGAGGAGCTGTTTGAGAACGCGCCCTGCGGGTACATCTCGGCCGGAGTGGATCGCCGGATCATCCGCGCCAACCGGACCCTCGGCGATTGGCTCGGCTGCGAGCCCGGCGAACTCGTCGGGCGGCGCGTCCCGGACCTGCTCACCACTGCGGGGAAGATATATTTCGAGACCCATTTCGCCCCGCTGTTACGCATGCAGGGCTTCTTCTACGAAGTTGCACTCGATTTCGTCCGTGCCGACGGCACGCTCCTGCCGGTCCTCGTGAACGCCTCCGAGCGCCGGGACGAAGACGGCGGGCTCCGGTTCGTCCGCCTCACGGTCTTCAACGCCACCGATCGACGCCGTTATGAGCGCGAGCTGCTCGAGGCGCGAAGGGCCGCCGATCTCGCCAACACCGAGCTGCGTACCCTCAACCGGACACTAGAGAGCCGGGTCGAGGAGGCCGTCGAATCGCGCCTGAAGCTCGAGGAAGCCCTTCGGCAGGCCCAGAAGCTCGAGGCAATCGGCCAGCTCACCGGGGGCGTGGCACACGACTTCAACAACCTGCTCACGGTTATCCTGGGGGGTCTGGAGATCGCCAGCAAACACGAGGCTGGCCAGCCCGAAACGCCGCAAGTCCAGCGGGTCCGCCGCGCCATCGCGATGGCGACGCAGGGCGCGGAACGTGCTGCTACCCTGACAGCTCGCCTTCTTGCGTTCGCGCGACGTCAGCCGCTGGCGCCGCAGCCGGTCGACGCGAGCAAACTTGTGCTTGGGCTAGGCGACCTGCTGCAGAGGACCTTAGGCGAAACCATCGCCATAGAGACGGTGTCAGGCGCAGGGCTTTGGCTCGCGCACGCAGATCCCAGCGAGCTCGAGAACGCTCTAGTGAACCTCGCCGTGAATGCCCGGGACGCTATGCCTGGAGGCGGACGGCTCACAATCGAGACCAGCAACGCCTACCTCGACGAGAATTATCTCGCCCGAGTCCCAGAGCCCGTTCCGCCTGGTCAATACGTGCTTCTCTCCGTCAGCGACAGCGGCATTGGCATGGATACCGCCACGCTCGCCCGCGTGTTCGAGCCGTTCTTTACGACGAAGGAGCCCGGCAAGGGAACAGGCCTTGGACTCAGCCAAGTGTACGGCTTCGTGCGGCAGAGCAACGGCCACATTCGCATCTACAGCGAACGGGGTCTCGGCACGACCGTGAAGATTTACTTACCCCGTTTGCCGGCGGGATCGCCGGTGTTGGTCAGCTCTCGGCTCGAGCAGGTTCAGGATGCCGCGGGTGGCACCGAGACCATTCTCTTGGTAGAGGATCACGATGACCTGCGATCCTATAGCGGGGCGGCCCTTCGCGATCTCGGCTACGCCGTCCTAGAGGCGCCGGATGGCCCGACGGCACTCGAACTCGTATCGTCCCAGCCGGATGTGGCACTCCTGTTCACGGATATCGTTCTTCCGGGCGGCCTCAACGGCCGAGAGCTAGCGGCCAGCGCGCGGCAACTCCGGCCCGACCTTAAGGTCCTGTTCACGACCGGGTATTCTCGAAACGCGGTCGTTCACAATGGACGGCTGGATCCCGGCGTGCACCTGCTTCCGAAGCCGTTCTTCCCGGCCCAGCTCGCAGCGAAGGTGCGTCAAGTCCTAGATATTTAAGCGCCGCGGCGGCTCGGCCCATTCTGACCAGGTCCCGAACTTACTCCTGCGGAAGGGGGCGCAGCGACCGCATATTCGAGCAATGTAGCCGATCGAATACCGAACTTGCGACCGGCCTAGGAAAAGCGCAGTGAGCGACAAGGCGGATACCGCGCGGGAACCCGCGAACCTTCGGTTTGAGAAGACCCAGCGCCAGGACCGCGAGCGGGCTGTGTATCGGCGTGAGGTACCGACGCCGATCGGCACCGCGGGAGCCCACTAAGTGGTTGATCTACCGTGGCGTTGGTGCTTGGCGAGGAGGTCCCGAGGCGGCGCTGATTCACGCGAGACTTCTAACTTAGGTGGCAGAGGCCGGGGCGCTTGTCGACTCTCGATCGAGAAACGCCACCCTCGGCTATACCGCTGCTCGGAATCCCTTTGTTTCATCCTGTGCGTCGGACGTTCTTGCGCTGAGGACTGCTCGAAGCTGTTCGCCCGGCATCGGCCTTCCAAACAGAAAGCCCTGTCCCTCGGCGCAGCCGAGCCGCCGCAAGGCCTCGCTCTGGGCCTCGGACTCGATTCCCTCTGCAATCACCTTCATTCCGAGTCCCGAGGTAAGGGCGACCACGGCTCGAATGATCGTCTCTGATCCGAGATCGACGGGGAGGCCGGTTACGAAGGACCTGTCGATCTTCACCTTGCGCAGCGGATAGCGGCGAAGATAGCCGAGCGAGGAGTATCCCGTCCCGAAGTCGTCGAGGGCGAACGTGACGCCCTGGCCCAGGACGTCTGCGACGGCCTCCTCAATCGCCGACGTGGCGCTCATGAACAGCGACTCGGTGATTTCCAGCTCCAGCCGAGCGGGGTCGAGACCCGAGGCCGCAAGCGCGCCGGCCACGGTGCGGCCGAGTCCCCCGCGGGCGAACTGCACGGGGGAGACATTCACGGCGACGCGGATGTCGGAGGGCATTTCCGCTGCGTCCCGGCACGCCTTTTCCAGGACCCAGGTTCCGATACGCTCGATCAGGCCGGACGTCTCCGCGATCGGGATGAAGCGCGCCGGCGAAACCGCCCCGAAAACCGGATGGGTCCACCGAACCAGCGCCTCTGCCCCGGTGATCCGGCGCGTCGTGAGATCAACCTGAGGCTGGTAGTGAACCGCGAGCTGGCCGAGGGGGATCGCATCCCAGAGCGCCACCTCGATCTGCCGGTTGGCCTCGATTTGAGCGCTGAGCGCGGCGTCGTAGAAGGCTATGCCGCGACTGTCGGCCTTCGCCGCCTGGAGGGCGAGGTCAGCGTGCCGGATCGCCTCTGCCGGCGCCGCCGCAATCGCCGGCGCGATGCCGACGCTGATCCCGACCGTCACGCGCGACCCGCCAACTTCGAAGGGTACCGACAACGCGGCAATAAGGCCATCCGCGATCACGGTCAGCGCCTCGGGCTTGACCTCCGCTACAGCCAGGGCGAATTCCTCCCCGGCGAGGCGGGCAAGGAAACCGTCGGGGCCAGCAACCTGCCTGGCGCGTTCGGCTACAGCCGCGAGAAGGAGGTTTCCGATCCCCTGGCCGAGCGCATCGTTCACGGCCTTGAGGCGCCCGAGGCCGAAAAAGAGCAGGGCGCCGACTCCCCCGCTTGCGAGCCGCTCGGCGAGCGCGTGCCGGTTCGGCAGCCCGGTGAGCTCGTCGAAGCGGGCGAGGAACGCGTCACGGCGGGTGCGCTGCACCTGCTCCGTGACGTCGTTGAAGGTGATCGAACCGACAACCGCCCGGGCATGATCTCGGGACCCGGGCAGCACCGAGGTGCTGGCGATGACGTCGAGGATCGCCTCTACGCCGCCGGCTCGGGTGATCGTCATCTCCTCGTGCCGCTGCGAGTCCTGACCCTGCTCCGTCGCTGCGGCAAGGAGATCGGAGAGCTGCGCCGGGAGCGCTTCCCGGTGCTTTCGCCCGGTTAGGGTAGGGTGGTGAGAAAGGCCGAGGATCGAACTGGCGGCGCGGCTCGCGGCAACAATCGTACCGGAGTGGTCGGCGACGACGACCCCGGCAAAGCTGTCGTCGATAACGCGCCCGAGCACGGCTTCTGCACGGTCGAGGTCGCGCCGGAACGCTGCCGCGAGGGCGCCGCGCAGATCTAGTTCGCCCGTAAGGCGCACCCCGGCGAAGCCGGCGATCGCGAGCAGCCAAGCGCCCGTCGGGATAGCCGTCGCGTCCTGCGCAAATTGCGCAAGGGCTCCGGCCTCGATTGCTGCGGCGGCAATGACGAGCAGGCCGGTGCCGATGAGGAGGCGCAAACGCCTCACGAGGGGCGCGCCGATGAGGACGAGGGTAAGGAGGCCGCCGAGTACGATCTTCGGGTCGGCGTGGACCACCGCCCGCTGCTGCAGCAGCGTCTCCGTCGCAAGAGCCTGGAGCACCGGGCCGGGTATGATCCCGAAGACGGGCACCTCGAAGAGGTCGCGCAACTCGATCGCCGTCGCGCCGACGATGACCTTGCGGCCGGCAATGCGACGGGCATCGACGCTACCGTCGAGCAGGTCGATGGCGGAAATTTGGTCGATCGCCTCGGCATCGATCGAGAAGTCGACACCGAACTCCGACCCGATCGCGCCGGGCCGGCCGCTGAGGAGGGCCGGGACGGAGAGCACCGGCATACCCTCGATCCACTCGCCAAAGGCAAAGCGCCGGACAGCGTTGTCAGGGTCCACGCGGACGTTGACGCTGCCGAGCCAGGCGTGGGCCGCAAGGCGCGGGATCGGCTCATTGAAGCTCATGCCCGAGTCGGCGTCCGCGCTCGCGGCCTGGTGGAAGGCGGCGAGGATCACCGACCCGCCGGCGCGGCGCAGCGCTGCTTCGAGGGCGGCATCGCCTTCCTCTGTGGGAGCGGTGCTGAAATCGAAGTCGATGGCCATCTCGGCGGCGCCGAACTCGCGCAGCCTGTCGATGATGTCGGCATGGACCTGCCGCGGCCACGGCCAGGTGCCGACTGCTGCCAGGCTCGCGGAATCGATCGCGACCACCACGACCTGCCCGGTCGGCTCTCGGTCCGCGAGGTGGAAGCGATGGCCGAGCAGCCAGTTGTCGAGCGGCGTGGTCCAGCCGAGGACATTCGCGATCAGCGCGAGCGCTGCGACGAGGGTCATCAACAGGGCGGGACGAAGCTTTTTCACGCCATGCTCGGTTCGGGACGGCGAAGTGACGGGGTAGATGCCCGCGGCAGTGGTCCGCCCGGGGGCACGGGGCTCGCGTCCTCGCGCGGGTCTCCGCCGACGCGCCATGACGGGATCGTCCGCTCCGCAGGGGATGAAGATCCGCCAGCGAGACGCCCGTGTCGGCACATGAGGTCGTTCCCCTCACCCGGGACGCATCGGTCCAACGGCAGGATAGGACTCCCGCACTGCCAAATCGTGAAGATGCGGACAAGGTAAGTGAGTCGCAGGCGCGTTGGCCGTGCCTCTCGAGATGTCGGCATCATCTTCACGCTCCGTAAATCCCGGCACATTACGATCGGGGGAACCCGACGGAGTTCCCTCAATGCGAGCCCCCCTGAAGTCGGCGCTGGCGGCGAGCGTCGCCCTGTTCCTCGGCGCAGCGCCTGTTTTTGCGCAGGATTGGTCCGTCGCGGCGGTGTCGGGAAACGCGTGGCTCGTCGCACCAGACGCCAGCGGGAGCCATCTCGCGGTAGGTCAGATCATCCCGCTGGGGTGGACCGTCGCGACGATGGGGAACAGCCGGGCCCTGCTCGTCCGCGAGGCGGAGAGCATGGCCGTGGGGCCGAACACCCGGATGGTCGTGCTCTCTCAGGGAGAGTACACGCTGATCGTCCAGCAGGAAGGTGACATCGAGTTCACCGTGTCTCCCCGCCAGGAGGGGACTTTCTCCGTTGAGACACCGGTGCTGGCCGCCGTGGTGAAAGGTACCGTGTTCACCGTAAGCGTCGACAACGAAGGTGCGGCGATCGAAGTGGATCGAGGAGCTGTCGAAGTCACGGCGATCGAGATCGGCGAGGTCGCAACTCTCGGCGTGGGACAACAGGCCAGCATCAGTGAAGAGGTGCCAGTCCTGCAAGTCGCCGGCGAAGGTGCGCTTCCGGTAATCGAACGGGTCGCACCGCGCCCTTCGATCGTCCCGACTACCGTCGAGAATGCCGTGATCAACGCCGCGGCGGACCTGACGCCGCGGGTGGTCACCCCCGAGGAGCATCACTTCCAAGCTGATCAAGGCGTAAGCATCCCTGGAGCCGGCAACCAGGGGAACGGCGGACCCAGGGGTGGCGGTCCCGGCGGTGGTCCTGGCGGAGGCGGCCCGGG
>Ga0182738_1007313_pt1 | contig 11241 bp, 5 predicted proteins | sample eDN5th30CBELigMG_FD_128876 | JGI IMG/M metagenome (GOLD analysis project Ga0182738, IMG submission 128876) | Enriched Miracle-Growth compost microbial communities from Emeryville, California, USA - eDNA 5th pass 30_C BE-Lig MG (version 2)... ...
ACATCCCCAGCTCAAGTGGAAATCCTCACACATGTCACGTCCTGTATCAAACAGCCAAATATTCGCAGCCAATCTATTCTCATCTTCACTGGAATATATAGGAATAGCAAAATTGCTTGTTCCAGGAATCCCATCACAGTCTGATCTCAAACTAAAAGGATTCTTCTGGTCAAATTTGACAATCTCTTCTCTATCAAATTCTCCTTCAGCATCATGGTTACCCAAAATGTAGGCATAAGGAACTTGAGCTTCGACAATAGGTTCAGTGAATTTTCTCCAGCACTTTTCGAATGATCCAGGTTGTTTAGCGTTCCAGCCTGAGACTGCATCCCCACTGAAGACAACGAGATCAGGATTGATCCATTTAAGGATGTTTCTTTGGAGTTCCTGGGTCTGGAGATCGGTTTCGTCACTTCCACAGAAATGGAGATCTGTGAATTGGACTATTGTATATTCTCTTTTTTCATTAAATTGGATTGCTTGGATGTGGGGAAGAAGCAGAGAAAGGAAAAGGAAGAGTAAGGAAGTACTTAGTCTCATGATAATTTAGATGGAAATATTTATAAATTAGCGATAAAATAAACGGAATTTAATCTCTCTTTGAAATGGGATAGGATGAGATGTTAAACGAAAAGGAACTTTCTGAATCCAAGTGAATGAAGAAGATTCAGTGAAGAGTTTGGGGACTGGGTCGGATTTTTAAGAGAACTGTAAATGCGGTCAGTAGGACTTGAAACAAAGAAAAAAGAGCCAAAAAAGACTTTTTCTAGTTTGATCAGGCAAGGCCTTTAAAAGATAAAATTATTCTTTATCCTCTCTATGCACTTAAATTTTATGGCAATTATGGCTCCAAATTGAACTTGAGAATGCGCATTTCTTCTCAGTTGAAGATCAGAGGTTTGTTTGAGTCTGCGTTTCTCTTTCATAAAGAAAAAATTCATAGAGTCGGATAGAAAATTTAGAGAAGAGAAGATGGTTCTTTGAAAAGAAGGAGGAAAAATTTCCCTCACTTGAGAAAGAAATAAGCTCAATGTTATTTAATGTTTTTCTTATTATTTTCGGAGGTTTTTATTGATCCGCATTTTTTATTGATGGACTAATCAGTAGAACTTGCTTAGTCTAATATTTCTCAAAAGAAAAAAGCCTTGCTCCGCGTCATTTAATCTTATTACCAACATGAGATTGAAGTTTCAAGTCAAGTGTAATGAAGCCTCTAACTATACGAATAAAGTATCAGATAAATGTAAATACTTCCAAGGAGGAAAAAGTTGTGACAGTTCCTCTCAAGGACATGAAAATTTCTCTTTACAAATAAAGAATAATGTATCATAAGAACAACAATCAACGATTTTTGATAGTGGGATTGATATAATTTTTGATATCCCAAAGGAGCTTTTTAAACTTGATCATACGTTGAGAATCGGGGCCAGCAGGATACTGACAATTCTCCTGTCTTGGTCTATATCTATGCATAGTGGTTTCCGTATCGATAATCTCTCCATCTTCACGGATAATAAAATGCTGTCTGGTAACATATAACTTTCCCTCAGGAGTATAATTTTCCTTGAGTTTAATAATTCTTGCTCCTCTGTGATTACCAGAGCCATGATATCCTGACTTTTGGCCATAGGCAAGTTCTATGCCTTTGTAAAAACCTCCCATAGTATTGCTGTGGTCATGTCCACAGAAAATACCCGAAATGTCGCCATTCTTTAGAATACGGTTAAAGAAGCCGGTATTGACATAAGAACAGCCGATTCCTTCCTTGATGTTTCCATAAAATTTGTTGGAATTGTACAATTCCCTGTATTCTGGGATTGGAATGTGAATAAAAGCGAGATGGTGGACATCTTTTCCGTGCTCCTCTGCGATTTTCTTTGATTGATTGTCGTACCAATCAAGCTGGTACTTCTCAAGACATCCCCAGCTGTTTTCAAGGCCATCACAGCCAACATATCCTGTGTCAAGCATCCAAATATTTGCAGCTAATTTGGAATCATCTTTACTCGAATATACTGGCACGACAAAATTCAGAGTCCCAGGAATGCCCTCGCTCTCTCTACGCACACTTAAAGGATGTGTTTGGTCAAGCTTAGCGATCTGGAATCTGTCAAGATTTCCTTCACCATCATGGTTTCCAAGAGTGTAACCATAAGGAATTTGAGCTTCCATGATTGGCTGAAGCATATATTCCCAACATGTCTCAAATCCTTTTGGGTGTTGGTGGGATCCACCTCCAGAGATACCATCTCCACTGATAGCGACAAAATCTGGGTTAAATTGCTCGATAATCTTTCGTTGGAGCTCTCTTGTCAGTTTATCATTGGTCTTGTTCACACAGAAATGAAGATCAGTGAATTGGACAATAGTAAACTCTCCATTTTCATTGAATTGAAGTGAGTTGGCGATGGAGAGTGTGAAGTAGAAGATGAGGAAAAGGATTAGTCTTGATTTAGGAAAAGCTTGTTTTCTCATACTGAATATAAAATTATATTTGATTTCGCGCTGAAAAACTCCAGATAAATCAACCTTTTGTTAGAACGAGGCAACTCTAATTGAGGCAAATTTTGAGATATTTAAGGAGAAAGTGATTTACAGGTAAAAATGAGGAGCTTTTAAGGGTTGGTTGGGAGTGAAGAAAGTAGTAGAATTCGAGGAGAAATCAACAAAAGATGAGGTTATTTAAAAAATTTCAAAAGACAAAAATGTAGATTTGTTGAGCTCATCTTGCACGGAAAGAAGTCGAAATTACAGATTAGTACGTCGAGAAGAAAATCGAATTTCTCAAATTTCAAAAAAAATGCAAGCTATTTGCCAAAGATATAACGAGCAGTGCTAATCTGGATGTTTGAAAGAAATAATCATGTCCTTCAAAAGAATCTTGTGAGTGGGAAAATTAGGACTGAGGTCAAATAATATGTCATCGGGGGCCAGATAATTTATAATAAGACTTCCGCAGGAGGCTTTGAAGTTTAATATTAGCAAGCGCGAAATAGTTTATATTTGAAGCTTTGACCTTCTTTGAGGGTCTAGGCGCCGTCTGAAGGAGGCAATGTTCAATAAGGAAAAGTCCTCCATTCTCTGTCATGAGTGGAAGTGGAGATCTTTTTAAATTTTTGCTTAGGAGGCATCTGAGAATTCTAAAAGTGTAAAAATAAAAATTGGACTCTTTAATCGAATTGGCAAGATTGAGATTTTGATTGGTTTTATCGTTAATTTTGAATTCTTTTCAAAAAGGACAAAGAGTGGTTTCAGGAGAAAAAGAAGAATCAGGAAAGGGAGTGAAGAAATTGATCAGTAAATTTAGCAGAGTGAAAGTTAGAAACAAATTGAGCTTGAGAATTTATGACAGTTAGGAGAAAAACCGCCATTTGACTTTGCGGAGAATTGTTGAATTAAAAGAAAAAACTCGGAGAAAAAGTTTAAAATAAGAAATTTCGACTTGAGAATCGAATTCTTCGTGGAGAAATTTGTGTGCTAAACTGCTAAACTGCTAATCGAATCAAGCCCGTTTATCCAAGGTTTTGGCGGCCCGAAGTTCACGTCATAAATCAATTTAAAGCCAGTCAACGTTTTTTCTCAATTTCATGAGATGGAAGTTTTTATAAAACAGAAAAGAGAAAAAAGAAAAAGAAAAGACCATTCCTCAACAAGAAGAATTTCGAACAAAAAATATTCAAGTATTTTAATTCAAATTCGTTTTTTTGAGAGAGTCAAAAATATAATTTTTCTTTTAAAAAGTAATTTTTTAAAGTTCTATTTATAACTCTATAGAAGATTATTCATTATAAGTCATTTTCACGGTATTTATTAAATGGAGATAGTCTGTTGAACAACATTAGAAAATGAGTGTCCAAGTTCCCAGAAGAACTTTTGAAGAGAAACTTTCCATAGAGGAACTGTTCTCCACTGGGGATGTTTACATTGAGTTTGTTTATCTCCTCCTCTCGGCTTAGAAGGTCCCATCTGGACAATACTTCCATCTTCATTGATAACAAACTGACTTCTTGTGACTTTCAAATCTCCTTTCTCATCAATAGTTTCCTTCAATTTAATAACCTTGGCACCTTGAATATCTCCATAGCCACCATATCCTGATTTTCTACCATAAACAAGCTCAACGCTATCGTACCAGCCTCCACCATCATTCTTATGATCATGTCCGCAGAAAATTGCGTTGATATCGCCATTGGCCTTCACATGCCCAAAGAAATTCATGTCGACGACTGGGCAGCTAACAGCCTCATCAAGAATACCATATAAGTCATTCTCATTGCACATTTTTCTATATTCAGGGATGGGAATATGAATAAAAGCAATATGATGGACATTGGTTCCATGTTGGTCCTTGATTTTCTTGGACATTTCATCATACCATTGAAGTTGACTTCTTTCAATACATCCATAGCTGTAAGTAAAGCCTTCACAACCAACTGACCCAGTATCAAAGAACCAAATATTAGCAGCGAGTTCGTTTTGATTTCTGCTTGAATGAATAGGAAGCACAAAATTAGTCGTACTGGGAATTCCCTCGCTTTTCTTACGTAAACTCAAAGGATTTGTATCATCAAGAGCAACAATCTTGAATTTGTCAAGATCGCCCTCATCATCGTGATTCCCAAGGATATAAGCATAGGGAATCTGAGCTTCATTGAGAGGTGCCGTCCATCTTTTCCATGCTCCTTCATATCCAATAGTCTTTTTGACTGGCTTTCCACTTACAGCGTCTCCGCTGACAACAATAAGGTCTGGCTTGGCCAATTTTATCATATTTCTCATGAGCTCTTGTGATTGGGTATCGGCAGACTCCTCGCCTTTGAAGTGCATATCGGTAAATTGTAGAATGGTGAATTCTTCGCCTTCTTTGAATTGGAAGGTGTTTGCAAGAGAGCAGAGTAGTGAGAGGAGGAGAAAAGTAGAGAGTAGGGGAGATTTAAAGGGGGTTGGAACCATTTGGGGAGTCAAAGAAGGCAAAAGGGACTGTAGGGATGAGATGGATAAACTTTTAAAAATAATTTGATACATAGAAAAAAGTCTCAAGAAATAGGTTGAAAAGGTTGAAGGAAACGCACATACGGTCAAAATTGGTTAGTATTTTTGTTGATTTTGTGCTGGATTACCTGGCTATAGAAAAATAAATTTGCTTGTAATTTCAGTTCAACTCGTTTAAAATGAGATATGTTATATGGAAATGAGATAATCAAAGCCTTTGAATAGATCTATCGACAGAATTGAATTGTAATTTTTAATGAAAGCATTTTTAATCTCTTGACTGAGAGATGATTTAGACTTGCACTAAAAACGATTCACATTGATAGAAATGGAAGATTAAATTGAGATACATTTTTGGGTTTTGAGTAAAAGGATTGATTTAAGTATTTCAAAATTTAATAAGGATAAAAAAATGTAATTGATATCTCAAAAAAGTAATGTTATTTATATAACAATATTGAGGATTCATTTTCACATTTTTCTTCCTTAAAACTCATGAATTTCAGATGTATTGTTGAACGATCTTAGTCGATGAGTGTCCAAGTTCCCAGAAGAACTTTAAAAGAGAGGCTCTCCACCAAGATACAGTTGGTGCCTGAGGATAAATACAATCAGTTTTCTTAGCTCCTTGTCTTGGCTTCGAAGGTTCAGTTGGGACAATTGATCCATCTTCGTTGAAAATAAAGTGAGTTCTTGTGACTTTCAAGTTACCTTTTTCATCAATAGTCTCTTTTAGTTTAATAACCTTGGCACCTCGAACTTTTCCATAAGCACCATGTCCAGATTTTCTTCCATAAACAAGTTCGATGCCATCATACCAGCCTCCAAAATCATTCTTGTGATCATGACCACAGAAGATTGCACTGATATCACCATTTGCCTTGACATGTCCAAAGAAGTGTGTATCGACAAAAGGACAGCCAATATCCTCACCAGCATTGCCATAGACATCATTCTCATTGTACATTTTTCTATATTCTGGAATAGGAATATGGATAAAAGCAATATGGTGGACATGGGTTCCATGTTGGTCCTTGATCTTCTTGGACATTTCATCATACCATTGAAGTTGAGATCTCTCAACACATCCCCAGCTATATTCAAAACTATCACAGCTGATAGATCCTGTATCAAACAACCAAATATTCGCGGCAAGTTCATTTTGATTTCTACTTGACTGGATGGGAACAACAAAGTTTGTTGTATCAGGAATTCCCTCGCTTTTCTTACGTAAACTCAAAGGATTCGTATCATCAAGAGCAACAATCTTGTATTTGTCAAGATCGCCTTCAGCATCATGGTTTCCAAGGATATAAGCATAAGGAATCTGAGCTTCATTGAGGGGCGTAGTCCATTTTTTCCATACATTTTCATAACCACCGGTCAGTGCAGCGGGTTTCCCACTTACGGCATCTCCACTGAGGACGATAAGGTCTGGCTTGGCCCATTTAATCATATCTCTTTGGAGTTGTTGTGTTCGAGCGTCAGTTGTGGTATTTCCATTGAAGTGCATATCTGTAAATTGTAGAATAGTGAATTCTCCGTCTTCATTGAATTGGAGGGTGCTTACGAAAGAGCAGAGTAAGGAGAGAAGAAGAACAGGAGAGAGGAGATGGTATTTGGAAGGGGGTTTAATCATATGGAGAGTAGAGGGGAAAAGTTTGAGACGAATAAACTTTTAAATTATTTTATAGAAAAATGCCTCAAGAATTGATAAGGTTGAAACTTTTAAGGTCAAAAATTCATTACAATTGTTGTTTCTTTCGCGCCACTTTACAAGAAGAAGAATTGTGCCCGTTTCACTTGATATAGTTGTTTTTAGAATAAAGTTCCTGGATTTCTGGGAAGCTTGAGAGATGATAGATGATCAAGATTTTTGAAGATCTCTTATTTGAAGAATTGAATTAAACTTTTTCTCGAATTGTTTTTTCTTTATTGACTAATCGATTCTTTGTACTTGTCCAAAAAAAAAGAACTTTCAAGCCATATAAATATTACAAATTCACAAAATAAAAAAAGCAATCAGATCAGATCCACAGGAAATTAACTAGAGAGCCATTTTTTGAAATTATAAAACCATTTTTTGAGATTCACATACCATCTAGAACGCGAGCCAGGATAGTTACAGGCATCTATTCTCGGTCCTTCTCTTGCCTTCATCTTGTTTGGTTCCTCCACAGTTCCGTTCTCAAATAGCGCAAAATGGCTTCTTGTTACATTCAACTCTCCTTGTTCATTATAAGTTTCCTTCAACTTTATAACCCTGCATCCTCTTTTCTCTCCATAGGTATTATACCCAGCTTTTATCCCATACACAAGCTCAACGTCTTGATACCAGCCTCCAAAATTATTCGTATGATCATGTCCAGCAAATATCCCTGAAATATCACCCTTTTCTTTCACTAAATCGAAAAAGCCCGTATTCACATAAGGACATCCCATAGTATCTTCTTTCTCTCCATAAAATTTCTCATCATTATACATATCCAAATATTCAGGTATCGGAATATGCAGAAAAGCAAGCTGATGAATATTTTCCCCATACATTTCTCGAATTCTATCACTCTCTTCGCTGTACCAGTCCAGCTGGTATCTTTCAACACAGCCCCAACTGCTAGAAAATCCATCACAACCAGTCGAACCGCTATCAAACATCCACAAATTCGCTGCTAATTCATATTGATTTCGACTGGAAAATATCGGGATCATAAAGTTTGTTGTCCCTGGGATCCCCTCAGAATCTTGTTTCACACTCCAAGGATTCGTTTGATCTAATTTAACTATTTGGAGTCTATCCAAATCGCCTTCAGCGTCATGATTTCCCAAGATATAAGCATAAGGAATTTTTGCATCAGTCATTGGCTTTGTGAATTTCCTCCAGGATTTCTCAAAACCTCCTGGGTTTGTGGCTGCAACTGCTCCTTGGACGGCATCGCCAGTAATGATTACTAGATCCGGCTTGACTTTTTGAATAAGCTGGATTTGAAGTCTTTGAGTCATAATATCATTGTCATCATCGCTAAAATAGTGTAAATCTGTGAATTGTAATATGGTGAAGTCTCCATCAAGATTAAATTTAAGAGAGTGGGGTTTGACTGAGAGGGAAAGTAGAAGAAGTGTGAGGGAGATGAATAGGTAGTGAGTTGAGGGGAGTTGTCTCATCTGGAGAGTAAAAGATAGAAAATTAAATAATTTATTTAAGGAAATTGCTGAGCGAAAACGTTAGAAATTGTTGTGCATTGGGGGTAAGTTGGTTGGGAAAATGATTTCAATTTCATGAGAGAGAGAGTGAAATAAGGGTGGACCATGTTGGAGGGATTTTTTTTGTTATTGGAAAAAATTTGAGTGCAAGCAAAGACATTTTCAGAGCAGGAAGCTGCTTCAGGAAAACAAGGATTTTGTTCCATTAAAATGAATTTCTCGCGAAATATTTTTTCTCTTTTTTTTTAAAATGGACGTGTGTATCTTTTTGCATATGGTGAGCCAGGTTCTGGAAGTTAAATTTCTGGTCGGTATGGTAAGAGTGATAGAATAGATTCTAATAAATTCTCTTTGACTCAATTTTCTTTTGTGTCATTTTTGTTTCTTTGCTTTGTGAGAAAAATTTCAAAAAAGAAATTGCCTTCACTGGAAGTGATTTGAAACAGGTTGTGAAGAACTCTTCCAATTCAAGAAAATATATCCTGATTATCCACAATAACTTTTACAAATTCCAAGGGTCCTGAATTTTTCTCCCTAAAAATATGGAAAATTTTTCTAAATGGTACTTTCACATTTCAATGAAAGAAATAAATTTCTTGACTGAAAATCGATAGAAAAGAAGAATACTTCGAAGGTTTTTATTTTTCTCTGAAAATTTTGATGTTCAAAAATTTCAGGTATTTTTGTGATCTTTCTTTTTGATGTTTTCAAAGGAGAAAAAGATTTTTGGCTTTCCTTTTTTTTTATTTTTTTCAATTTTGAGAAGAAAAAATTCTTTTAATTTTTTTCGGAAGGAAAAAAACATGAACATGATTATAGAGAGAAGGAGATCTCGAAAATATTTCAGAAAATTAATAAGGAGATTATTCTTGTTGAGAAAAAATAAAAATAACCAATATTCTTTTGGCAAAATTACAAAAACAATTACCGAGAATTTTTTTGCGTTGACCAATATTTTTTAAATCTCAAGAAATGCTGAAAACCTTTAGGATTGTCTTGAAAGAACATGAAGCCAATAAGTAGAATAGAACTTTTCCAAAGCCAGTCTTATTTTCATTGAATTAATGATAAAAATTTCCAGAATAATATATATTATTCGGATTTACAAAAATCTAATTTTGACTCGCCCAAAACCTCTTTTAATTAATCGTCGACAATCAATTAAACTGGCTGTTTCAGAAAAGAACAAAGCTTTGTGGCCAAAATTACCAAGGATTGCTTTTTTTTTTCTGAGAATATTTTCTCCATTTTGGGAAAGAAAATACCCTAATTATTTTTGCAAATATCATCTCACAAAAAAATCTTCTCTCCTCCTTGGTCAAAAATCAACCCTCTAGTTCAAATCGGCAGAAAACGAAGCTCAACTAACCTGAGGCTTTTCCTTATATGATGATTTCTTCTGTTCCTAAGAAGGCCCTTGCCAATTTTTCTGAGTAAAATGAAGGGGAATAGTTCCATAGCTCATCTTCGCACTGGAATAAAGAAAAAGAATAGAAACTCTGTATATAAGTTTCAAGTCGAAAGTTATCAGAGAAAATTAGATAAGGAGAAACTTTTAAGCTTTTAGAGTTACGTGTCACTAGGAATAGTAAAAGAATAGTCAAAATTGAATCCATATTCTTTCGTGTTTTTATTCAAATGTTTTCTCGGCAACTTCAATACAACAAAATTTCTTTGCTTAATTGAGATCGTCAGGTAAAAGAATTTTAAAAATAAAAGAATTCCTCAATTAGAATTTTACGTTACGTTTCAGAATTTTCGAGTTATCACAGAAGAAGGCAGAATTTATACTCTGAACGTTGGATCTCAGCTTCTCTCGGACAAGGATAAAAAGATATTTTTGCTATGAATCCCACAGTTTTTGATGATGTTCCAATGTCAAACGCGCTTTAGTTTTGATTTTATTTCGATTAATACGTATTATTGTCATTTAATTTCTCGCTTGCTTGTTTTTAAAATGTTTGATCATATTTGTGAATACGCTTGATGTTTGAGCGAGATTCGAAGCATAATAAAGCTTTTTCTTTGATATCTGACACCTTGAAAGATTAAACTAATCATGAGAGAAGGAGAAAAATTTTGTTGATGATTAAAGGCAAAGTTCTAGTAAATTTTATTTTCAAGCAATTAAGCAGCGTATTTTTTAAATGGATTTCTGATCTCCTCTTAAATATGGATTTTTGCGATAAATAGGAGCGAGATCTTCAAATATCTTGTCTGAATAAGATGAGCCAGAGCCAAATAACAAGTTTCCACAGAGAAATAGGATTCTAGAAGGAGTTTTTTGTGAACTCTGAGAATTTCCGGGTTTCTAATTTTGTTTGCTATTCTAAAACAATACTCTTCATTCAAAAATATTTATTCATCAAATAAAAGGGTTACTAAATTAATAATCATCATTTTATCAAATAAATTAAATTAAGTTAAAACACATTCTCAAAATGCAAATGGAAATGCAATTCGAAGGTATCGACTACGGCTCTCTCGAGCAAAGCCACGGCCTCTTTAATGACAACACTGCTCAATACATGCATGACCACGCCCACAACATGGGTGGCTTCCTCCAAAACGCCTATATCAAGCCTGAAAATGTGGGCGGCCAACTCGAAACTATTGAAAACAACCAAGGCGTCCAGTATGACACCGACAGCTTCTTCAACAGCGCCCTCCTCTCTGCTGAACCCGATTTCCCTCAATTTGAAGAAACCCAGTTCGGAGGCTATCAAAACCCTCACAACATGTGTGATTCCAGAGTCGCCATGAACTATGCTCTCAACAAAGCCCAAGACTTCTACAAACAGCTTCCTTCCTCTGAAGAGAACCAAATCCAAGGTTTCCTCTCAACTGGTGACAGCAGCACCTCTTTCTCCCACAACATTGCTCACGTTCCATGCATGGACCACTTTAACAACATGGGATCTCCCTTTAACATGAACTCTCCCATGGAGACCACCGCTGCCTGCACTCCTAGCCTTTCCGTCAAGGAAGAAAAGGGAGATGGGCAAAACGCCAGAAGAAACATGCCCGTTTTGATTGTGCAAAGAGTGA
>Ga0182738_1007314_pt1 | contig 11240 bp, 15 predicted proteins | sample eDN5th30CBELigMG_FD_128876 | JGI IMG/M metagenome (GOLD analysis project Ga0182738, IMG submission 128876) | Enriched Miracle-Growth compost microbial communities from Emeryville, California, USA - eDNA 5th pass 30_C BE-Lig MG (version 2)... ...
AACGCGGCGGTGGTGGACGTGGGCGCCGAGCTGGACCTGGGCAAGCGCGCGGCCATGGGCCTGAGCTACAGCGGGCAGTTCGGCAACGGCAATACGGACAACACCGGTTCGCTGTACCTGAAGGTACGCTTCTAAGGCGCTTGCCGGCCCGGCGCCTTCACGGCCGCAAGCCGTCCATCAAAATTCAATGCATAAAACTCAAGGCCGGCTTATGCCGGCCTTACGCTGTCTGGCCCAGTTTGCAGGGCGGCGGAAAGGCGGGCCCGCCCCTGAATCCAAGCAGCCATCATAACGGGGCGGGTCCGGCCGTCACCCGTCCACGCTCTTGGTGTTGCCCATATGCCACTTTTTGAGGGCTCGATGCGCCGAATATGGCGGGGGCGCCTTGGCATTCCGTCATTTCTCTCAGCGGTGGTGTAATAATTTGAGGGCAGTTTGCGCTGACTTATATAAGACCATGGCCGTCCGGGCGCATATCCAAGAGCCTGATTACCGGTTGGCCCTCCTTGCTATGTGTATGGCTGTATATGGCGAAGCAACATACGAGACACTCACCGCCCAAAGCCGGAGCCTGGGCCGTTATTTATTGCGCTGCCACGGGCAAATTTCTGCTCGGAAAGCGTTCGGGCGCTGTCAGTAACAGCGGGGCCTGGAATCTTTTCGGGGGGCGCGTGCACCGCGGGGAGGAGCCCTGCGAGGCCTTGATGCGAGAGCTGGCCGAAGAAGCGGGCCTGCGGGTCAAACCCAAGCATTTGAGCAAGCTGAAGCGGGTGGCGGGCGCAAGAAAGAACAAAAGCCAGCGCGATCGCGATCTGCATTACTACCTGCTGAAAGTCGAGCGGGAGCTCGTGCCCCGGCTGAATCACGAGCATTCAGGCTACGGCTGGTTCACGCGCGACCAATTGCCGGAAAGATTCAATCTTCCGACCACGGTTGCCATCGAACGCGGCCTGCTGGGGGGCATCGGCCTGTAATCCCGCACGCCGCCGCCGGGTTTCCTGTTCCTGGGCGCCGACCCGCGAAGCCGATCGCACATCTTCGATTCGGCCGCGCGACTATCTTCAAATATTGCCGCGGCGGGTCGTCGTTCGGCTGCCGTAGATCCGCCATTCGGTTGCGGCGGTTCCGCCGTTCGGCCCATGGTGGCGGCCGCGGGCCGGGCGTAACGTTGCTCTTCGCACTGGCATGCCCTCCATTGCAACGGGTGCTGTGGTGCATGAATTCGTTACACCTTTAACAATGCAGCAAAGGGCAAGTCATGCTGCAGACACATAAAGCTGCCATCCTTTGCCAACGATATGCATGATGCTGCACGGAGGACATCAAGTGCCTGATTCAATAGACGCCCAACGCGTCGCTATAAAGCGGATCTTGTCATTGACCCGCATCCACTGGGGCCTCGACGATGCGTCCGCGAATGGCAGGATGCCGTCCACCGCCGCGCGACACGCCCACAAACGGCCGGCTCGGCTTGCCTCGCGCGCTTACGCGCGGCAATCCTTGCTGGCCCGGATCCGGGAAATGAAAGCGGCCTGATGCGCCGGGAAAAACTAAAGATGCTGGCCGGAGAGCTGTATGATCCGCTGGATCAAGAGCTTTCCGAAGCGCGCCGCCGAGCGCGCCTGCTTATCAAGGCGCTGAACGACACCCGCGACGATCAAACCGCGGAGCGAACCCGCCTTATCAAGAGCCTCATCCCTTCAGCCGGTGAAGACGTCTGGATAGAGCCCCCGTTCCACTGCGATTACGGCAGCAATATCACATTGCGCGGCAAGGTCTTTTTCAATTTCAATTGCGTGGTTCTCGATGTCGCTCCCGTGCGGATAGGAACCGGCGTGCTGTTCGGCCCCGCCGTGCAAATTTACACGGCCACGCATCCCCTGTCGGCCGACGAACGCAGAACGGGGCTGGAGCTGGGCAAGGCCATCGAGATCGGCGATGACGTATGGGTGGGCGGCGGGGCGATACTGTGTCCGGGCGTTCGCATTGGAAATCGAACAGTCATTGGCGCCGGAAGCGTAGTGACCAAGGACATCCCGGATTCGGTATTCGCTGCCGGCAATCCCTGTGCAGTGCTGCGGCGTATCGAATGATGCCGAGCGAGCGGCTTGCGGCATGTTCGGCGCGGGCTTGCGATGCGGCCTATGCCTCATGTTCCGGGCTTCGTGTCGGCCGCGGGCCGGTACATTGGGCGAGCGACTCGATTTTCGCGAAGTCCATGGCATCGAGGGCGCCCCGGATCGCCGACCGGAAGGCTTGATAGCGCTGTTCTTTCAATACTGGCAAGCGGAGCCAATCCTCGACATCGCTATAGCGGCCTTCACGAGCATGCGAGGCCAGCTGCCGGCAAAGCTCTTCCGGAGGGGTGTCGTACTGGAAGGCCGCGGGCTGTATCGAAGAATGGATACCGATACTTCGCCCCTCCATTTCGGGGACTGCGTCGCGCGCGGTGGGGATCAGCGGCGAACATGGCTGCCAGCCTTCGGGCAATGAGGCTTCCTCATCGCAGGCGCGAACGCGCAATATCAAGGAAAAACGGCTGCCTTTGCCCGGCTCGCTGTCGAGCTCCAGCATTCCCCCCAGGTTGTTGGCGATGCGTTGAGCGATATGCAAGCCCAGGCCCGTGCCAGGCCGTTGCAGATCGAAGCGCTGATATGCGTCGAACAGATAAGGCTGGTGATTGGGATCGATACCGGGGCCCGTATCGTGCACCTCGAAATGGATCCGCGCCCAGCCCGGTTCTTCGGGTAGGCATTTGACGTGAAGCTGGACCTGGCCGTCGCGCGTAGCCAGAGCCGCATTCGACAATAAGTTGAGCAAGGCCTGCTTCAGCCGGCGTTCATCGCTGACGATTTGGCCGGGCAGGGGGGCGAGCACGGCAAGCGAAAAGCCGCTGTTCTGCTGTGCGCACCAGGTATTGCCGTGCAGGCAAAGCTCGGTGAGGAAAGGCTCGAGGCGCATGGGCTCCGGATTGACCTCCAGGGGCTCGATGTCCTGTTTGCCGGCGAGGATATCGTTGATCAGCGAGTTTTGATATCGGGTGTTGCGCTCTATGGCTTCCATGTGCACCAATTGCTCCGGTGTGGCTGTTTTTTGGAGCATATGCAGGCTGCCCGCGATGGTGGCCAGCGGCGCCCGCAAATCATGGCTGATGATGCTGAGGTTTTCATCGCTGGCCTGTTGCGCCCTGTGATAGCGCTGGATGATCGCGATGATCAAGGCCAGGCCGAATACCATGGCGAAGGCATAGATGGATACCTGTGTGGCCACCCAGTAGGCGCTGTGGTCGACCCCATAGCTGCCTGCGGGCCTGAACATCATAAGCAGCACTCTGGGCGGGGTGCTGAGCGTAAACAGGATAAAGGCGTAGAAGGTGATTTTTTCGGCCAGCACGCCTTTGCGCAAGCTCCTGGCCACATAGGCGCTATGGATGAAAAGCAGGAATATGGCCGCATGCAGGCAATATGAACGCATCAGGCCGTCTTCTTCGACCAGCAGAAAATAGACGCGGCAGGCAAGCGCCGCAACGACAATGGCGATGGGCGCCGCATACCTGTATCTGCTGCCCGAAAGCTCTATCAGGCCTCGCGCAAAAAACATTGCGGCGAGCATGTACATCAGGCCGCTGAACATGACATTCAACGCGTGGTTGCCTGGCACCATCACGATCTGGGCGGTGACTCCCAAGCCGTAGGCCAGGTAGCTCACGCCAAAGCAGAGCAGATACCGGGAGCGCTGCGCGTCGCCCCGCCACAGGGCCAAAACGGCAAAGCCGATCAAAAAGACGACCAGCGGATGGCTGAGAGCGAGAAGGGTGTCGCTGCTATCCATAAGTTCATTTCCATCAGTAGATCAAGCGCACCAGCCAGTGCTGCCTGATGCCTCGATTGTATTGCCGGCCCACGTCGCGGCCTTGGGCGCGGGATCGCGCTTCGGTCCCCTGCAAGGCGCGGGTGGCCAGAATGGCCGCGGCTCCGATAGAATCGGGATGGAGGCATGGGCTGGCGAAGGCGGCAGCCGGATCGCCGGCCCATGTAGGGTAACGCATTTTTTGGAGCAAGCATCATGAACGAAGCGCCCGCGCTTGCGGAATGGATCATTGAACAGACGTCCGATGCGCTGATTTATGCTGATCATACGGGCAAGATCATGCGCTGGAATCGAGCGGCCTGTGAGCTCTTCGGCTACAGCGCGGCCGAGGCATTGGGGGCCAGCCTGGACTTGATCATTCCCGAACACCTGCGTGCGGCGCACTGGGCGGGTTTCGATAAAGCCTTGAGCACCGGCAGAATGAAACTGCAGGGCCGGCCGACCTTGACGCGCGGATTGGGCAAGGGCGGCCGAAAACTCTATGTGGAAATGACCTTCGCGCTGGTCAAGGATGCCGGCGGCAAGGCCATAGGTTCGGTCGCCATGGCGCGCGACGCCACCGAGCGGGTTGAAAAAGAACGCGCAGAACGCGCGGCCCGCGGCGCCGCCATGCAAACACAGGCGCCCGCGCAAATACAGACAACCAAGGGATAGGGCTCTGGCTCGAGGGGTTTTCCACGACCGCCATGGAAGCGCGTCGGTCACAGGCCGGTTCCATCGACAGCCATGTATCGCATCCTTGCCGACCTCGTCCTCTTGCTCCATCTTGCTTTCGCGGCCTTTGCCGTGTTCGGCGGCCTGTTCTCCCTATGGAAGCCGCGCGTTGCGCCATGGCATCTCGCCGCGATGGCATGGGGCGGCGCTGCGGTCGGGTTCGGCTGGATATGCCCGCTTACGCCGCTGGAGAACATGCTGCGGCAGCTCGCGGGGCAGGAGGGCTATAGCGGCGGCTTTATCGAGCACTATCTGGCGGCGATTCTTTATCCTCCGGGGCTTACGCGCGAGCTGCAGATCATTCTCGCGGCGGGGCTTATCGCCGGCAATGCGATCGTCTATGGCTGGGTGCTGGCCCGCCGGCGCAGGCGCCGGAGTTAGGCCCGCTAACGCTACTAAAAAGGGGATGCGCGCAGCTTTTTAGCGTTGACAGATCCCCAGTGCGTACATGACATGCAAGCGGGCCGCTTCATCGCCACGGGAGACTGTCGGCCTCAACCGGCATCCCGGCCGATCATGCCGTCCTGCTCAGCTTGCGCCCGCCATACTCCGCAAGGCCCACGCCCGCCAGTATCGTCATCAGCGCAAGCGCATGATAAGGGCGGAACGCCTCGCCGAGGATGACGACAGCGAGCAAGGCTCCCCAGGCGGGCAGCAGGTTGATGAACAGGCCTGCGCGGTTTGCGCCGATCAGTTCCACCGCCCGGATGTAGAAGACCTGCGCCGCCAGCGACGGAAGGATGACGATATAGACGATTGCCGCCCAGCCCTGCATATCCGGAAGAATGGTCTTGCCCTGGACGGCTTCGAAAGCCAGCATGGGCAGGGACGCCAACGTGGCTCCGAGGCAGAAGACGAACAACAGGCTGGTCCAGTGCACCTGCGGCTTGCTGCGCAACGCAGCCGTATAGATGCCGTAGGCAATGATGGCGGCGACCATCAGCGCGTCGCCGATGTTGATGTCGAGACCGATCAAGTTGCTCAGGTCCCCCCGCGCCGCGATGATGATGACGCCGAAGAACGACACCACGAAGCCGGCCGCCTGTTCCAGGTTTATGCGGCTGGAAAAGAGCACGAAGCTCGCGGCGAACACGAATAGCGGCATGCCGCCTTGCAAAATGCTGGCATTGATCGCGGTGGTATAGATGAGCGCATAATAAAGCGCCACGCTGAAGACGGTGAACCCCAGGGCGCCCAGCGCCAGCAACGTGCACAGCCGTGGCCGGATCGCCGGCCAGTCGGCGGCGATCTGCTCTTTCCGAAGCAAATACAGCACGGCCATCACGCTCGCCCAGCGCATAGTGACCAGTATCATCGGTGAAACGTGACCGATAGCCAGCTTGCCGGCAATCGAATTGCCCGCCCAGAAAAGTGTCGTCAATGCCAGAAGTACATAAGCTTTATAGATGGCGTTCTCCGTATCTTTGGGTCAGGCGGGGCTGCCCCAGGCGGGCAGCCCCGGGCGGGTAAGCTCCGGGCAGGCAAGCCGCTCCGATGCCGTCCCGTTCGTGCCGATACTATATCGCGCCGATGCATGCGCAAGGCATTGAAGGAGCATGCGTGGCGCCCGTGCGGGCCGCTCAGGATCGAGACTGGAGTAGCCCTTCGACCTCGCGGGCGGCTGCCAGCAGGCGATGCATGGATTCCAGGGTGAAGGTTCTCATGTGTTCGTCGACAGCGGCGGGATTCAGCACCCAGCCCTCATCCGTCTGCCGCACTCTGCCGGCATCCCGTAGCGTCAGCAGCTTGCGGCGTATGGTTTCTCTGGGCAGCCGGGATACGATCACCAGATCCCGCAACCGGACCGGGCGGGGTGTAAGGGTTGCAGCGTCAGCGTGGTCCGGGCTCGAGCCGGGGGCCTGCCGCGAATTCTGGCCCGGCGCCATCTGCCGGGCCACGCCCAGGTGGGCCACCAGCCCCAGCAGTATCAAGGATTCGGCATCCAGATCGAATACCCGCATGCTGCGCAGCAGATGATCGATGAAGTGCCTATTCATGGCGAAGCTGATGGCGGCGAACGCCTGCGGCGAGCATGGGTCGCGCTGTTCCGGCGGGGCGCCGCCGTTCTGGACGGCCGATGGCTGCGAGCCGGCTGTTTGCCCATTTTGGGCGGAATCCCCGCCGTTCGCATCCCTTTCGGCGTCCGGCTCCGGTACTCTTGAGGGGTCGATTTTTCGAGAGGACGTCATGAGTATTCACATTTCCCGATCCGACTGGAAGGTGTCGGTTTTTTCCGCTTTTTGTGTCGCGGTTCCCGTTTGGCTGGAATGGCGCCATCTGGAATCCATTCCCATGACTCAGGATAGCATTTCGCTGCAGGTGGAATCGGTGGTGGGTTTGATGGTGGTGGCATCCGCCGTTTTGATGCTGCTGGTGAGCCTGGCGCTGTTCTTGAGCCGCTTCCGGCGGCTTCGCGGATGGACGTGGCGGGTGACATTCGGAGGCGCGCTGCGGGCCGGCCTGCGGCTGGGCGGGCGCAATGCCCTGGCGGCGATGTGCCTGCTGATTTCCTCCGGCGTGTTGTGGCAGCGCTGGGCGGGAGAAGTCCATTTGACCCCTGGTTTCGCCGCCTTGATGATTGCCGGGAACGGCGGGCTGGCGGCACTGGTTGCCGCCGCTTCCGCTCATCGGGCGCTGGAGCGATTTTTGTTACGAGCGGTGCCCTGCCACATGCCCGCCGTCAGGTAGCGGTTCCGTGATGGTCCTCCAGCCTCGAGCCGTCACGATGGAAAGGCCTTGAGTATTGCGCCATGTCCGAACTCCGTCTTGATGCAGATCAATGTGAGCGCCTGTGGCCTTCTATAACATCAAAATATATCTGCTTATATCTAAAATAAACGGATGGCGCCGTGGGTCAATCATCTCGGGCTTTCATGTTCGGTAGATTTCGGCAAGTTTCCCCATGGGCGCCGGTTCGCGTTACTGTTCTATTCGGCATCTTTATATCATTTAGCCTGCTGGCGCTCTCATTTTTTCTGGATGACTCCACCTATGCAGCCGCGGCGGCGTTGACCGCCGGCCTGTTCTTGACGCTGTTCATAATCCAGAAAGCCGGGTGGCAATTATATCTCGCCCGTTTGGATGCGGTGCGGGAACGCAACCATCGCTTGTTGATGCGCATCCACTATCTGCGCGGGCAAGGCCAGGTGCTGCGGACGATTTCCAGACACCGCCCGCTCGATGAATCCATGAGCATACTGTGCCGGTTCGTGGAAGGCCGGATTCCCGGAGCGCGCTGCTCGGTCCTGATGCTGGATCCCGAGCGCCGGGCGGTGGGGAAGTCCGTCGCCCCCGGCCTGCCGGACTATTACAGCCAGGCCCTGATCGGCCTGGAGATAGGCCCGAACGTGGGATCCTGCGGCGCGGCCATGTATCTGCGCCGTCCGGTGATGATCGACGACATGGCTTCCCATCCGAATTGGGCGCCGTTCCGCGACCTAGTCTTGCGCATGGGCATGCGGGCCTGTTGGTCCTCGCCGATCCTGGATGACGACGGCCAGGCCTTGGGGGCCTTCGCGGTCTACAACGAGCTGCCCCGCATGCCGACCCGCGGCGAACGCTTGACCATCAACGTCGCGGTCGAGATGGCACGGATCGCCGTCAACATGGCGGCCGTATACCGCCAGCTCATGCACCAGTCGCTGCGGGACGATCTGACCGGGCTGGCGAACCGTCGGGGGATGAAGGAATGGCTAACGCAGCGCCTGGAGGCGGGCGGGCGAGTAGGCGTGCTGCTGCTGGACCTGGATGATTTCAAGCCCGTCAACGATACCTTCGGCCATGCTGGCGGCGACAAGGTGTTGCGGGTAGTGGCGGGGCGGCTGCGGGATCTGGTGGGGAGCGAAGCGATCGCCTCCCGTCTCGGAGGCGACGAATTCACCCTCGGCGTGCCGACGGCCGATCGCGAGGCCCTGGAAGACATCGCACGGCGGATCATCGAGACGGTCAGCCGGCCCATCGACATCGACCGGCGGCATCAGGCGCGCGTCCGCTGCAGCATCGGCATCGCCCGCCATCCCGAGGATGGCGAGACGGTCGAGGAACTGATGAAGCATGCCGACCAGGCCATGTATGTGGCGAAGAAATCCGGCAAGAATCGGTATCGCCACTGGACCTGTCCCGCCCGGAAAGTGAAAGGGACGCCTGCGTGACGCCTTGCGCGAGCACTTCTTCTGCGGCGCGCGCGGCATTACGCGGCCCGATGCACCGGTTGATGCCTGGTTCCCGGCGGGCATGGCCAATCGCATATTCTGTAGTGCTGCCCATTCCTGGACAGCAAACCCACAACAGCTAGACTGCTGTGTGAACCGGGGGCCACGCCGCCTGTCAGATCCGTATCGTTCTTGCACTTGGCATTAATGCTGCTATGTCAGCTTGACGCAATCGCGGAGGAGGACGGTTTAGCCGGCTCGATTTAATTAATCTGCTCTTGAATGTGTCTCGTTTGAGATACATAATAGACGCAGTGCCAATATTGGGAGAAATAACGATGGCCGCTCGAACATCCATGCTGCATGTCCGTGTAGATGACAAACTCAAGGCCGACGCGGCTGAGATGCTCGCGAGTTTCGGCCTATCCGTCTCGGATGCCGTACGTATCCTGCTGACTCGCGTCGTGAAGGAAGGAGGTTTGCCGGCGGGCTTGACGCTGGATCCGGCGGCGCATGATGCCTGGTTCACCGCCAAGGTTCGCGAAGCACTGGCCGGCACACAACCGGATGTACCCCATCGGCAGGTTATGGATGAGGCGCAAGCCCTGATCGATCGGAAGCGCCGTGCCAGAACTTAAATGGACTGAATGGGCTCGCGTTGATTTGCTGGCGATTATCGATTACATCTCCGACGACAACCCGGACGCCGCGCAACGCCTGAAAGACGACATCTATGCCAAGGCTTCGAGATTGCCCGAGTACCCCAGACTCTACCGGCCCGGCCGGGTTCCCGGAACACGGGAAATGGTTGTATGGGCAAACTACATTGTCGTGTACACAGAAGATCCTTTCGTCGTGCGTATCCTGCGAGTACTTCATGCTGCACAACAATGGCCTCCAGCTGAACGCGCAAACAACAACGCCTAACCAAGATTGGTTAGGCGTTGGATTCTGGTGGAGACGAGGAGGATCGAACTCCCGACCTTCGCATTGCGAACGCGACGCTCTCCCAGCTGAGCTACGTCCCCGAAAGAGCGCTATTTTAGCAAATTTTAGAAACTTGCATCGGCGCCGCGCCGGCCCTGGAAAAACAAGGGGTTGTGGTGGAGGAATGGGTGTTTAGCAGCCGATGCGGCCGGCGAAAAAGTAGCCGACTTGGGCTATCGGGCCAAGGCCATTGAGATCGGGCCTATTGAGACTGGGCTATTCAGGCTGGAATCATTGAGATGGGACTATGGATTTCTAAATCAGGACGCGGAGGATTCGGGCGCGGCGTAGGTCAGCAGTCCGTGCTCGATGCGCGCCGGCGCGGTCATGGGGTGCTTGGTGGCGTGATGTGCGTCCATGATGTGCAAAACCGTGATGCCTTGCACGCAGAGCGCGTCGGCGATCATGGAACGGTGGCAGCGCCACCAGGGCGCTTCGGCGCACATCAGCACGGTGCGCGCCTGGCGGGCGAGGTCTAGCAGCGTTTCAAGGCCTTGCGCGAAGGCGGGCGTGGACATGTAATCGGCATAACCGCGAAATGAGGCATTGCGCCAGGCGGTGTTGGGGGAATCCGCCGCCGCCTTGCGCCGGCCGCCCAGGTCGGGCAGCCAGCGGTAGGCCAGGCCTGCATTGCGCAATGACTGTTCCAGGGCTTCCTGGCCGTACTGGGGATAAGCGCGCGAGCCGGGATGGCGCCGCACATCGGCGACCAGTTGCAGCTCGTACGCGGCCAACAAGCCCATGAATTCTTCAATGCTGCGGGTCGAATGGCCTATGGTCCATATCGTCTTCACATCGGACGGAGCGGAGCGGCGCCCGGCTTTTTCGGAGTTAGTCGCGATGCCGCGCGATTTTCCAGCCTGCGGAGTTTGCGGATGGCTTCCGGTCTCTTCGGGGTTCGCCATGGTCATCAGCTTATTTTCTGCAGCGCCGAGCCTTTATGCATGGCGACGTGGTCGGTCTTGTCGCTCTTTATCTCGTATTGCGGTTCTTCCGGACTGGCGTGGCGGGTATGGCCCTTGTAATCAGTGTCTTTCTTGTGGACCTTGATGATTTTCCCGGTGACGTGACCCGCCTCCGAGTTCCAGCGTACATGGTCGCCCACCTTGAATTTGTCCGTCATATCGGATCTCCTGTATCAGTCGGGCGAGGGCCAGGCCGATGTCCGCCTGCCGACGCCCTTCTGTTTACTGTACATCGGAACGGCGGACGCGACCTATACCAGGTGTTTCTTGCCCGATGCTTCGTCCGGCAACATCAGGCCGGCCCCGGCGCCGGGCTCGAGGAGAAAGCCGGCCCGGCCGGCGGTCGCGGGCTTGCCGTCCAGCATCGAGACAGCCCGCAATGCGACAGTGTCAGCGTCTACAGGACTGCAACGCTGAAGCGACAGGGAAGGGGAGCCTCGCCATGGCGTTATTTCCAGTAGCCATTGGCGGCGGCGATGGTCTGGAAATTGATGGCCACCACTTGCGACACGGCTATCAGCGCGTCGGCGTCTTCCCCATATTCCGGACGGAG
>Ga0182738_1007315_pt1 | contig 11239 bp, 11 predicted proteins | sample eDN5th30CBELigMG_FD_128876 | JGI IMG/M metagenome (GOLD analysis project Ga0182738, IMG submission 128876) | Enriched Miracle-Growth compost microbial communities from Emeryville, California, USA - eDNA 5th pass 30_C BE-Lig MG (version 2)... ...
ACGTGGCCGACCACCATGCCCCAGGTGCCGCCGGAGAAGCGGCCGTCGGTGATCAGGCCCACCGACTCGCCCAGGCCGGCGCCGATCAGCGCGCCGGTGGGGGCCAGCATCTCGGGCATGCCGGGGCCGCCCTTCGGGCCCAGGTAGCGCAGCACCATCACGTCGCCGGCCTTGATCTTGCCGTCGAGGATGGCCTGCAGCGCCGACTGCTCGTCGTCGAACACGCGCGCCGGGCCGGTGATGACGGGGTTCTTCAGGCCGGTGATCTTGGCCACCGCGCCCTCGGGGCTGAGGTTGCCCTTGAGGATGGCGAGGTGGCCTTCCTTGTAGAGCGCCTTGTCGATCGGTCGGATCACGTCCTGGTCGGCGCGCGGCGCATCGGGCACGTCGGCCAGCGTCTCGGCGATGGTCTTGCCGGTGATGGTCATGCAGTCGCCGTGCAGCAGGCCGGCGTTCAGCAGCACCTTCATCACCTGCGGGATGCCGCCGGCCTGGTGCAGGTCCACGGCGAGGTACTTGCCGCTGGGCTTGAGGTCGCAGATCACCGGCACGCGCTTCCTGATGCGCTCGAAGTCGTCGATGGTCCATTCCACGTCGGCCGCGTGCGCGATCGCCAGGAAGTGCAGCACCGCGTTGGTCGAGCCGCCGGTGGCCATGATGACCGACACGGCGTTCTCGATCGCCTTCTTGGTGACGATGTCGCGCGGCTTGAGGTCCTTCTTGATCGCCTCGATCAGCACCTTGGCCGACTCCTTGGCCGAGTTCTGCTTCTCGTCGTGCGGGTTGGCCATCGTGGAGGAGTAGGGCAGGCTCATGCCCAGGGCCTCGAAGGCGCTGGACATGGTGTTGGCCGTGTACATGCCGCCGCACGAGCCGGTGCCGGGGATGGCGTGCTGCTCGATCTCCTTGAGGTCGGCGTCGCTGAGCTTGCCGGCGGCGTTCTGGCCCACGGCCTCGAACACGCTGACGATGTTCAGGTCCTGCCCGCGCCACTTGCCCGGCAGGATGGTGCCGCCGTAGACGTAGATGGCCGGCACGTTGGCGCGCAGCATGCCCATCATGCCGCCGGGCATGTTCTTGTCGCAGCCGCCGACGACGACGACGCCGTCCATCCACTGGCCCTGCACGCAGGTCTCGATGCAGTCGGAAATCACCTCGCGGCTGACCAGCGAGTACTTCATGCCCTCGGTGCCCATCGCCATGCCGTCGGAGATGGTGGGCGTGCCGAACACCTGCGCGTTGCCGCCGGCTTCCTCGATGCCGGCGATGGCGGCGTCGGCCAGCTTCTGCAGGCCGGAGTTGCAGGGGGTGATGGTGCTGTGGCCGTTGGCCACGCCGACCATGGGCTTCCTGAAGTCGTCCTCCGTGTAGCCCATGGCGTAGTACATGGAGCGGTTGGAGGCGCGCGCCTTGCCTTCGGTGATGTTGGCGCTGCGGCGGTTGATCTGGATCGTCTTGGTGTCCATCGGTCTCGCTCGGGTTCGTGGGGGAAAGGCGGCATTGTCGCGCCGGCTTCTCATTGCATCCAATCTTCTTTGCTGCATTGATTGATATGCTGTGCGAATGAGTCAAGAGGCCATCGACCTGCGCACCTGGCGGCAGTTCCTCGCCGTGGCGGAGGAGCTGCACTTCGGCCGCGCCGCCCAGCGGCTGGCGATGACGCAGCCGCCCGTCACCCAGGCCATCGCCCGGCTGGAGCGCGTGCTGGGCGTGCGCCTCTTCGACCGCACGCGGCGGCGCGTGGCGCTCACGCCGGCCGGCGAGGCGCTGCTGCCCGAGGTGCGCGCGCTGCTGGCGCAGGCGCAGGGCCTGCCCGCGCGGGCGCGCGCCGCGGCGGCGGGTGAGGTGGGACGGGTGCGGCTGGCCTTCGTCTCCACCGCCGGCTTCGAGCAGGTGCCGGCATGGGTGCGCGCCTTCCGCGTCCACAGCCCCGGCGTGGCGCTGGAGCTGGTGGAGGCCACGGGCGACGTGCAGCTCGCGGCCTTCGCGCGCGGCGAGATCGACGCCGGCCTGATGCTGCACACCCCCGGCGCCGCGCCGCCGGGCCTGGCGCGGCTGGCGGTGGCGACGGAGCCGATGGTGCTGGCGCTGCCGACGCAGCATCCGCTGGCCCGGGTGGACCGGCCGGCGCTGGCGCAGGTGCTGGCCGAGCCGCTGGTGATCTTCCCGCGCCGCATCGTGCCGTCGCTGCACGACGCGGTGATGGCGCTCTACCAGTCGGCGGGCTGCGCGGCGCGCGTCGCGCAGGAGGCGATCCAGATGCAGACCATCGTCAACCTGGTGGCCGGGGGCGTCGGTGTGGCCTGGGTGCCGGAGAGCGTCACCCAGTTCCGGCGGGCCGGGGTGGTGTATCGCTCGGGCGAGGTGCTGGGCGGTTCCCGCCGGCGGGCCGTGCTGCCGCTGTGCGAGACCAGCCTGGTGTGGCCCGGCGGCGCCGTGCCGCCGGCGCTGGCGCGCTTCGTGGACTTCGTGCGCGCCCGCGTGCAGGGCTGACGGCTCAGCCCATCTGCGACTGCAGGTAGTTGGGCAGCCCGATCTTGTCGATCAGCGCCAGCTGCTTCTCCAGCCAGTAGGCGTGGTCTTCCTCGGTGTCGTGCAGCTGCGCGACGAGGATGTCGCGGCTGACGTAGTCGGCGAGGCTCTCGCACAGGCGGGCGCCTTCCTTCAGCGCCTGGCGCACCTCGTACTCGGTGGCGAGGTCCTTGGCCAGCATGTCGGGCACGGTGGTGGCGGGGGTGAAGTCCTTGGGCTTCATGTCCGGCTGCGCGCCCAGCATCAGCAGGCGCTGCATCAGCGCGTCGGCGTGCTGGGTTTCTTCCTCCATCTCGTGGTTCAGCCGCTCGTACAGGCGCTGCAGGCCCTGGTCCTGGTAGTTGCGGGAGTGGGCGAAGTACTGGTCGCGGGCGGCCAGCTCGCCGCGCAGCAGGTCCTTGAGGCAGTCGATCACTTGGGGGTGGCCTTGCATGGCGGTCCTCTTCTTGTCGTTGGCAACGGGCGCGCGGGCGCCCAACCGGCGAAGTATGCGCCGCCGGCCGCGGCGGGGCGAGGGCCGCCGGCGCAAGCCCCCGCGCCGGCGCTCTGCCTGCGCATCGCTGTCGTTCTCATTGACATCCATCGGCCGTCAGGCGGCCAGTTGCGGCTGCAACAGCCCGGCCAGCCAGGCGCTGAAGGCCTGCACGCGGCGCGACAGGTGGCGCCGATGCGGATAGACGAAGTGCACCGGCATGGGCGGCGCCGGCCAGTACGGCAGCACCTCGACCAGCTCGCCGGCCGCCAGGTGCTCGCGCACGTCGAAGGCCGGGATCTGGATCAGCCCCAGGCCCGCCAGGCAGCAGGCGATGTAGGTCTCGGCGTTGTTGGCGACCACCCGGCCGCTCATCGCCAGCGCCTGGGGTGCGCCGTCCTCCTGCCACTCCCAGGGCGCGATGCGCCCGCTGGTCGGCGAGGCGTAGTTGACCGCCAGGTGCCGCGGCAGGTCGAGCGGCGTGCGCGGCGTGCCGTGGCGCGCCAGGTAGGCGGGGCTGGCGCAGTTGATCAGGCGGATCGTGCCCAGCGGCCGCGCCACCAGGCTGCTGGCCGCGAGCGTCCCGACGCGCAGCGCGCAGTCGATGCCCTCGTGCACCAGGTCGACCGCGCGGTCGCTGGAGCCCAGCTCGACCTCGATGCCCGGATGCCGTTCGAGGAAGGCGGGCAGGGCGGGCGCCACCAGCCGGCGGGCGACGCGGCTGGGCAGGTCCACCCGCAGCCGGCCGGCGAGGGCGCCGCCGGCGGGGCGGAACTGCTGCTCCAGCTCGTCCACGTCGGCCACCACGGCGCGGGCGCGTTCCAGCAGCGCCTCGCCGTCGGGCGTGAGGCTGACGCGGCGCGTCGTGCGGTGCAGCAACCGCACGCCCAGCCGGCCTTCGAGCTGCTGCACGGCAGTGGAGACGCTGGCCCGCGGCAGCGCGAGCTGGTCGGCCGCCAGCGTGAAGCTGCCGCACTGGGCGACGCGCAGGAAGATGCGCAACTGGTCGACGCGGTCCATGCAGATTGATCGGAATTCCTGAACAGTCTAGCCAGAAGAAGGCTGTTTATCGAATGAGAGCTGCTCAATAGACTGAATTCCGCCATTCATTCATCAGGAGGTTTCGATGTCGAGCAAGCACAGCATCCAGGGCAAGGTGGCCCTCATCGCCGGCGGTGCCAAGAACCTGGGCGGCCTGATCGCCACCGATCTGGCGCAGCACGGCGCCAAGGCGGTCGCCATCCACTACAACAGCGCCGCCAGCCGGGCCGATGCCGAGAAGACCGTCGCGGCCATCGAGAAGGCGGGCGCCAAGGCGGTGGCGCTGCAGGCCGACCTGACCGGCGCCGCGGCGATGGAAAAGCTCTTTGCCGACACCGTGGCCGCCGTCGGCCGGCCCGACATCGCCATCAACACCGTCGGCAAGGTGCTGAAGAAGCCGCTGGCCGAGATCACCGAGTCCGAGTACGACGAGATGGCGGCGGTCAACAGCAAGTCGGCCTTCTTCTTCCTGAAGGAGGCCGGCCGGCACGTCAACGACAACGGCAAGGTCTGCACACTCGTCACCTCGCTGCTGGGCGCCTTCACGCCCTTCTACGCCTCGTACGCCGGCACCAAGGCGCCGGTGGAGCACTTCACCCGCGCGGCGGCCAAGGAGTTCGGCGCGCGCGGCATCTCGGTCACGGCGGTCGGCCCGGGCCCGATGGACACGCCCTTCTTCTACCCGGCCGAGGGCGAGGACGCGGTGGCCTACCACAAGACGGCGGCGGCGCTGTCGCCCTTCAGCAAGACGGGCCTGACCGACATCGAGGACGTGGTGCCCTTCATCCGCCACCTGGTCAGCGACGGCTGGTGGATCACCGGGCAGACCATCCTGATCAACGGCGGCTACACCACCAAGTAGGCGATCATCGGCGCCTCATCCGACGCGAAGGGATTCCCCATGCACATGGCGATGGTCATCGGCGGCGGCATCGTGCTGCTGGGCCTGTTCATCCTCTTCGGCCACCTGTGGGGCGCCAGCACCGCCGCCATGGCGCTGGCGGCGCGCTGGTTCGTGCCGGCGTGGGCGCTGGTGGCGCTGGTCAACATGTGGGTGGGCGTGACCCACGCCGGCTACACCGTGCGCGCGGAACTGCCGATCCTCGGCATCGTCTTCGTGGTGCCGGCGGCCGTCGCCTTCGCGGCAGCCTGGATGCTCGGCCGCGGCTGAGGAATCGCCGGCCGCGCCCCCGGGCGCGCCACGGCCGGCGGGCACAATCGGCGCCCATGCTGATGTACCCGCAGTTCAACCCCGTGGCCCTGCAACTGGGCCCGGTCGCCATCCACTGGTATGGCCTGACCTACCTGGCCGCCTTCGGCCTCTTTTTCTTCCTCGCCACGCGCCGGCTGCGGCACGAGCCCTTCCGCTCGGTGGCGGGCGAGGGCGCCTGGTCGCGCAAGGACGTGGAGGACATGCTCTTCCTCGGGGTCATGGGCGTCATCGTGGGCGGGCGGCTGGGGTACTGCCTGTTCTACAAGCCCGGCCACTACCTCACGCACCCGCTGGAGATCCTGATGGTCTGGCAGGGCGGCATGAGCTTCCACGGCGGGCTGCTGGGCGTGATCGGCTCGATGGTGTGGTTCGCCCGCTCGCGCGGCAAGCCCTTCTGGCAGGTGATGGACTTCGTCGCGCCCTGCGTGCCCACCGGGCTGGCCGCGGGGCGCATCGGCAACTTCATCAACGGCGAGCTGTGGGGCCGCTTCGCCAGCCCCGACCTGCCGTGGGGCATGGTCTTCCCGCAAAGCGGCTCGATGCTGCCGCGCCATCCCTCGCAGATCTACCAGTTCCTGCTCGAGGGGCTGCTGCTGTTCGTGATCCTGTGGCTCTATGCCCGCAAGGAGCGGCGCGAGCGCCGCGTGTCGGCCGTGTTCCTGATCGGCTACGGCGCGATGCGCTTCATCGCCGAGTACTTCCGCGAGCCCGACGACTTCCTCGGCCTGCTGGCGCTGAACATGAGCATGGGGCAGTGGCTGTGCGTGCCGATGATCCTGTTCGGTGTCTGGCTGTATGCGACGGCGCCGGCGCGGCCGGCCGGCGGCGCGCGCTGAAGGGCGTGAGGCCGCTATTCCAGGAAGCGGTCGATGACGTCCTCGAAGGCCGGGATGTCCATGGCCGTGTGCCCGGCGTCGAATTTCTTGAAGACGATGGACAGGCCCGGGTAGTTGCGGGTGGCGATGTAGGCGTGGAAGTCCGTCACCGCGCGTTCGTTGGATACGCCGCCGGTGCCGCTGGCGAGGTACAGCGTGGCGCCGAGGGGCCGGTCGCCTACCACCGGGCCTGTTGGTCGAGCGACTTCAATTGCGCCAGGTAGTCGCCGTGGAAGGCGCCGTCGAAGGACAGGAAGTGCTGGAACACCAGCGTCTCCGGCGCCTCGATGAACAGCGCCCCCACCACGAAGGAGCCGCCGAGCGACAGGCCGGTGATCATCCGCCGGGCCGGATCAGCGCGGTAGCGTGACTCGATGGTGGGCACCAACTGCTTGGCCAGGAAGTCGTGGTACTGCCGGCCGCCGGGGAAGGCGTAGTCCACGTCCCGCCGCGCCGTGTTGCCGATGCCGACCAGGATGGCCTCCTTCCCGGACCTGGCGAGCAGTGTGCGCAGGCTCTGGAAGCGCGGCTCGTTGTTGTTGTAGCGCGCGTCGGCGTCGAGCACGTAGATGCTCGGATAGGTGCCGGAGCCGCTGCGGTAGGAGGGCGGCAGGTAGACATTGATGGGGTAGGTGGCTCCGTTGGGGTCGGCGCGGATGCGGAACGCCTCCGACTGGCCGACCCCGGGGGGCGCTGGAGGCGGAGCCGGAGTGGCCGGGGTGGTCGGCGTTCCTTCCGGCGTGGTGGGCAGGGGCAGGAAGATGCCGCCACCTCCGCCGCCGCCCCCGTCGCCGCAGGCGCGATCGCTTCGAGACGTTTATCTGCGTTTTTCCTGGTGTTCTTCTGCGCGGATACGGTCTCCCGGCCGAGCGTCGCGCAGGTTAGCGGTGCGCGGCGGGCGCGGCAAGCGCCCGCGCCGTGCGTCGGCCGCGCGCGCTGCTAGCGCACCGGCATGAGCGCCCGATGGCTGGCGAAGCGCCGCGCCTGGCCCGTCACCGGGTCGGTGAAGGCCAATTCCCTTGCCAGCAACTGCAGCGGCCGGTCGAAATCGTCCGCGCCCTCGGGCCGCAGCACGGGGTAGATGCCGTCGCCCACGATCGGCACGCCCAGCGCGTGGCAGTGGGCGCGCAACTGGTGCTTGCGTCCCGTGCGCGGCGCGAGGGCCAGGCGGGCGAAGCGCTCGCCGGCGTCCAGCAGTTCGATGGCCGTCTCGCTGTTGGGCTCGCCCGGCACCTCCTCCGAGCGCATGAAGACCGGCATCAGCCGGCTGCGGTGGACGGCGGGCAGGGGCCGGGGCGGCGGCCAGTGGACGACCGCCTCGTAGCACTTGGCCACCGCACGCTGCTCGAACAGGCGCTGGTAGGCGCCGCGCGTGGCGGGCTGCAGGCTGAAGACGACCAGGCCCGCCGTCTCGCGGTCGATGCGGTGGATGGGCACCAGCGTGTCCAGCCCCAGGCGGCGCTTCAGGCGGGCCAGCAGCGTCTCGCGCACGTGGCGGCCGGAGGGCGTGACGGGCAGGAAGTGCGGCTTGTCGGCCACCACCAGCAGTTCGTCCTGGAAGACGATGCGCTCCTCGAAGGGGATGCGCGGCTCGTCGGGCCACTCGCGGTAGTACCAGACGCGCAGGTCTTTCTCGTAGGCGCGCCCGGGGGTGAGCGGGTGGCCGGCGCCGTCCACCACCCGACCGGCGGCCATGCGCTCGCACCAGTCCTGCCGCGCCACCATCGCGAAGCGCTCGCACAGGAAGTCCAGCACCGTCGCCCAGGGGCCGGGCGGCAGCGCCACGCAGCTGGCGCCCACGCCGTCGCGCATCGGCAGGGGGCGCGGCTGGCGGGCGCGGCGGGTGCTCTGGGCGCTGCGGGACATGGCGAGGCAGGGGAGGGCGATGGCGGGGGAAACCGACTGTAAAGGGGGTTTTCCGGCCGCGGACAGCATTGCGTGATGTCGAGTGGCCTCTCATAATTACGTGTAATTACTCCAGCTCAGCCGTTCCCCGCTCTTTCCTTCTCCCGATTCCCGCTGACCCATCCCGTCCGACGTCCACCGCCCACCCGCCCTTCGCCGCGATGAGCATCGTCCCCCACTCCCTGCACGACGAGGTGGCCCACCGGCTGCGCGAGGAGATCTTCGACGGCGACCTGGCGCCCGGCAGCTTCCTGGACGAGGCGGCGCTGTGCGCGCGGCTGCAGATCTCGCGCACGCCGCTGCGCGAGGCGCTGAAGGTGCTGACCGCCGAGGGCCTGCTGCGCCACGAGCCGCGCCGCGGCTGCTTCGTCGCCGAGGTGACGGACAAGGACCTGGACGACATCTTCCCCGTCATCGCGCTGCTGGAAGGGCGCTGCGCCTTCGAGGCGGCGCGCAATGCCACCGACGCGGAGCTGGACGCCCTGGAGGCCATGCACCAGCGGCTGGCGCGCTGCGCCAAGGCGCGCCGCATCAACGACTACTACGCCGCCAACTACGCCATCCACGAGGCCATCATCGCGATGGCCGACAACCGCTGGCTGGCGCAGGTGATCGGCGACCTGCGCAAGATCCTCAAGCTGGCGCGCCTGCAGACGCTGCAGGTGCCGGGCCGGCTGGAGCAGAGCCTGTCGGAGCACCTGGCCGTGTTCGCCGCCCTGAAGGCGCGCGACAGCGAAGGCGCCGACGCCGCCATGCGCACCCACCTGCAGCGCCAGCGCGAGGCGCTGCGCACCCTGGCCAAGAACCCCCGACCGAGATTTTGAACATGACGCCTCCCGAATGGATCCAGCGCGGCGTGTCGCTGCTCAAGCCTTCCGAGAAGAACGCGGACGCCGCGGCACGCCCCGCGCGGGCGCCGGCCGCGAAGAAGCCCGCGGCCGACACGCGCGCGCCGCGCACCCTGGCCGAGCGGCTGGAGGCGACCCTGCGCCGCCACGGCGAGGCGATGGCGCCGCGCACGCTGCGCAAGGCGCTGGAGGACCTGCAGGCGGTGGTCGACCCGCGCGTGAGCGAGGTCGAGGCCGGCCGGCGCGCGCACGACATCGCGCTCTGGTACGCGCAGCTGCCGCGCGAGGAGCGGCGCGACGTCTGGCTGCTGATGAACGAGTGCTTCGCGCCCGACGCCGCCAAGCTCAAGGCCGCGCACGCGCAGTTCGAGTCGGCGGCCACCGGCTCGGCCGAGCATGGCCAGGCCGAGGTGCGGCTGCGCCGCGCGCTGGTCTCGCCGCGGGCGCGGCTGCTGCAGCGCTTCGCCATCCACCCGGAGGGCCTGCGCTTCCTGGTCGAGCTGCGCGCCGAGCTGCTGGCGGAGCTGAAGAAGGACCGCCGCCTGCTCGCGCTGGACGCCGAGCTGGAGCAGCTGTTCTCGACCTGGTTCGACGTGGCCTTCCTCGAGCTGCAGCGCATCAGTTGGGACTCGCCCGCCTCGCTGATCGAGCGGCTGATCGAGTACGAGGCGGTGCACGACATCAAGAGCTGGTCGGACGTGAAGAACCGGCTGGACGAGCGCGACCGGCGCTGCTACGGCTTCTTCCACCCGCGCATGCCGGGCGTGCCGCTGATCTTCGTGGAGGTGGCGCTGACGCAGGCCATCAGCGACAGCATCACGCCGCTGCTGGACGAGGCGGCCAAGCCGGGCGCCGAGAAGGCCGGCACGGCGATCTTCTATTCGATCAGCAGCACGCAGGCCGGCCTGCGCGGCGTGAGCTTCGGCGACTCGCTCATCAAGCGCGTGGTGGAGACGCTGCGCGAGGAGTTTCCGAAGCTCAAGACCTTCGCCACGCTCTCGCCCATTCCCGGCCTGCGGCAGTGGGTGGGGCAGAACGCGGCAACGCTGCTGCCGCGCCTGCCCGAGAAGCAGGCCGAGGCGCTGGGCCGCGCGCTGGGCGCCCTGCCGCCCACGGCCGACCGCCTGCTGCCGGCACTGGACGAGGCGCTGGCGATGACGCCGCGCTCGCCGCTGCGCCAGGTGCTGACGCAGTTCGCCGCCGAGTACCTGGGCCGCGCGCTCGTCGACGGCCGCCCCGTGGACGCGGTGGCGCGCTTCCACCTGGGCAACGGCGCCCGGGTGGAGCGGCTGAACTGGGCCGCCGACCCGTCGCCCAAGGGCGTGAAGCAGTCCTGGGGCCTGATGGTCAACTACCTGTACGACCTCAAGCGGCTGGACAAGCACCGCGAAATGCTGGCCGGCGGGCGGATTCCCGTCTCCGGGGACGTGGAAGCCCTGATGCTCAAGACCTGAAACAGCCTTCACCATTCCGGGCCGATTCCATCGACACGGACGCCGAAGGCCCCGGCGTCGCCACCACTACAGGAGACAAGAGACCATGATCCATGACATGCAACGGCGCGACATGCTGCGCCTGGCGGCCGCGGGCGCGGCCCTGGCCGGCTTCGGGGCACGCGCCGACGCCAACTGGCCCGCCAAGCCGGTGACGATGGTGGTGCCTTTCCCGGCCGGCGGCGGCACGGACGCCTTCGCGAGGCCGCTCGCCGCCCAGTTCTCCAAGGTCACCGGCCAGACGCTAGTGATCGACAACCGCGGCGGCGCCGGCGGCACCGTGGGCGCCAGCATCGCCGCCAAGGCGCAGCCGGACGGCTACACGCTGTTCATGGGCGCGGTGCACCATGCCATCGCGCCGTCCATCTATCCCAAGCTCGACTACGACATCGAGAAGGACTTCGTGCCCATCATGCTGCTGGCCAACGTGCCGCAGGTGGTGGTGGTCAACCCGCGCCGCGTCACGCAGAGCACGCTGCAGGAGTTCGTCGCCTACGCCAAGAAGAACCCCGGCAAGCTCAACTACGCCAGCGCCGGCGCCGGCACCTCGCACCACCTGGCGGGCGAACTGTTCAAGCTGCAGACGGGCACCTTCATCACCCACATCCCCTACCGCGGCGCCGGGCCGATGCTGCAGGACCTGATCGCCGGCAACGTGGACTGCGGCTTCGACGGCCTGGGCTCCTCGGCCCAGCACATCAAGGCCGGGCGCATCAAGGCGCTGATGGTCGCCGGCAGCCAGCGCAACCCGGCCTTCCCCGACGTGCCCTGCGCCAGCGAGGTGGGCCTGCCGGACTACACCGTCACCACCTGGTACGGCCTGTGGGCGCCCAAGGGCACGCCGCCCGAGGCGGTGGCGC
>Ga0182738_1007319_pt1 | contig 11234 bp, 6 predicted proteins | sample eDN5th30CBELigMG_FD_128876 | JGI IMG/M metagenome (GOLD analysis project Ga0182738, IMG submission 128876) | Enriched Miracle-Growth compost microbial communities from Emeryville, California, USA - eDNA 5th pass 30_C BE-Lig MG (version 2)... ...
TGGTCGCTGCCCTTGAAGTTAAACTGGCTCACATAGCTGCGCGCCGGGATGGTGCGTTTGCCAAACTGGATATCGTCGCGGCCTTCGCTGATCTCATCAAACACCGATTTTTCGCCCTGCAGGCTGTCGCGGTGCTGATCCACATGGGCAAGCTGCACCGTGCTGCCAACATTGATCTCGCCGCTGTCCGGCTGCTCCTGGCCCGTGATCATGCGGAACAGGGTCGTCTTACCGGTTCCGTTCGGACCAATAATCCCCACAACAGCGCCCTTCGGCAGGTTGAACGACAGATCACTAATCAGTTCCACGCCGTTATAGCCCTTGCTGATGTCCTTCGCTTCAATTGTCTGATCACCCAGATGCTCCGCCGGCGCGATACGAAAGCCCACATCCTCGCCCTCGCTCTCGGCGCGTTCCCGCGCCACCAGACGCTCAAAATCCCCCAGCCGCTCGCGGGTCATCTCCGCCTTGTCCGCCGTGTTCATCTTGATCCACTTAAGCTCAGTCTCCAGAGACTTCCGCCGCGGGCTCGCCTTCTTTTCCTGCTGAGCCATACGCTCCAGCTTCTGCTCAATCCACGACGTATAATTGCCCTCAAACGGAATCCCCGCGCCGTTATCCAGCTCCAGAATCCACTTGGTAATATTATCCAGAAAGTAACGATCGTGCGTCACGATGATCACCGTACCCGGGTATTCGACGAGCTGTTGTTCCAGCCAGGCAATGGTTTCCGCGTCCAGGTGGTTCGTGGGCTCGTCCAGCAGCAGCATATCCGGCTGTTCCAGCAGCGCCTTTGCGAGCGCCACACGCCGCCGCTCGCCACCCGACAGTTTTGTCACATCCATATCATCCGGCGGCAACACCAGCGCATCGCTGGCCACCGCCAGCTTCTGATCCAGGTTCCAGCCATCCACGGCCTCGATCTGATCCTGCATCTGCGCCATCTTATCGAGAGCCTTTTCCATGGCATCGCCCTCGAGTTCGCCCACCTTATTGGCCAGCTCTTCGTATTCCTTCAGCAGGCGCACCGTCTCCGCGAACGCCATCTCCAGGTTTTCGCGCACGTTCTTCGTCTCATCCAGGCGCGGCTCCTGCGGCACATAACCCACGCGCACGCCCTTCAGCGGCTCCGCCGTGCCATCATAGTCCTTATCCACGCCCGCCATAATCCGCAGCAGCGTCGATTTACCCGACCCGTTATCGCCCACAATGCCGATCTTGGCACCGGGATAAAACGACAGGTTAATGTTTTTCAACACCTGCTTCTGGCCGTAGCTTTTATTGAGACGATGAATGTGAAAGACGAATTCTGCCATGATCTGCCTTGATTGCGATTTTTTTAGATGGGGGAGGGGCAGCGCAGCCCGCACACAGCGGCGCTGATGCCCGAGGGCGCACTACAGCCCCGCGGCGAATTTGTGCGTTCGGCCGGTTTTACGTTCACAGAGAGACGCGTCGCCACAAAGCCGCGTCGCCGCCACACGCATTTACTATCAGCCCAACAGGAGACAGACCCATGGCACCGCGACACAGAAAACTCATGACCGAAGTTTACATGGACGGCTTTAATGCCCAGAAAGAGCTCAGCGATTTCAGCACCAACAGCGGCCTTGATAAAACGCTCCAGGAGCTCATCAAGCTCCGCGCGTCGCAGCTCAATGGATGCGTCTTCTGCCTCGATATGCACGTCGCCGATGCCCGCAAGCTGGGCTTCAGCGATCAGCGCCTCTTCACGCTCACTGCCTGGCATGACTCACCCTTCTTCACCGAGAAAGAAAAAGCCGTCCTCGCCCTTACCGACGCCCTCACCCTGGTCGCCGAGGAAGGTGTGCCAGACGAAATCTATGAAGATGCCCTCGAACAGCTCGGCGAACAGGACCTCGCCAAAGCCATCCTCGCCATCTGCGTCATCAACACCTGGAACCGCTTCCAAATTGCCACCGACGCACCACCCCTCAGTCTCCAGAAAACCGGCCAGGGCAGCAAAGGCAAACCTCAGCGGGGGAATTAAGCCCTTTCACCCCAACATTGATCCACTGACCAATTCCATCACAACAAAGGCCGTGGGAAAACTTTTATCGGGCGGTAGCAGAGCCTACGCATTCTTGCCGTTCATTACAGGCTGACGCCAGCCCATGGACTGAGCCGCGCGTAAACCATCATGGACTGCGTGTAGCTCTGCTGCCGCCCTCAACCCGCGCGGAGCGCGAAGAAGCAAAGCCAACTTCTTCTCAAATCCACCGCCAATGCCTCAACCGCCAAAACACCTCCACCCGTAATCCACCCCCCGACCCTTCCCCCCCTAATTCTCCGCCCCCTCCACCGCCGGCACCCTCTCCTCAATATCCGCCAGCATCTCATCCCCCGGGTAAGTCCCCCGAAACACCGGCAGCACCTTCCGCAGGAAATCCCACCACTCATTTGCCACCGCAAACCGCGCCAGCCGCCGTGCCTCCTGCTGCGTCAGCTTTTCCCCCGGACGCGTCGCCAGCTCCGCCAGCGAAAAGGCAAACTCCCGCGGCTCCAGAAACTCCGCACACAGCAGCCCCTTCGTCCGGTAAAACTCCACGCTATCCTCAAACTTCAGCCCGCCGCCATACAGGGCCTTCTCCGCCCAGTAAGAAATCACTTTCGCCTCATTATCAAACGGCCACTCCGCCAGGCGCTCCGCCGCCAGTGTTCGCGCCCGCGCTGCATCACCCTTCGCCGCCGCAAACAAAAGCTCCAGCCGATGCTTATCCTCCCGAAACGGCTTCTCCTCCGGCACCCGCTCCAGCATGGCTGTCGCCGTCGAAAGCTGTTCCCGGCGCCACGTTAGATAATCCTCCCGCCGCTTTACATCATCCAGCGCCACCGGCGGCCACACCGCCGAATAATACGCCAGCCAGGCCGCCGCCAGTTCCACCCGCGGCTCACGCGCAAAATTCGCAATAAACGGCTCCAGCATCATCCGCGCCGTCTCAATTTCCCCGATCCGCGCCAGCTCAACCGCCGGTTTCAGCAGCAGATCATCCGCCGACCACGGATCAATCTTAAACAACGCCCCCAGAATCAGCCGGCCCTCCTCCGCCATCTTCTCCGACTCCGAAAGCAGGTCACTCAGTTCCCGCAGCGCCACCGCATCCGCCGGATTATAATAAACGGCCATCCGCTGCGCCTTAACCGCCTCCCGATACGCCTCGCTGTCCTCCGGGGCCATCGCGGTCCTCTTTTCCAGCTCCCATTGCATCCGCCACGCGCGCCCCAGCAGGTACCATGTAAAATGGTAACGCAATTCTCCCGACGCCATCTGGTTTTCGATAATTGTAATGGCTGAATCCGAATCGCGCTGGATGTTTGCTCGCAGAAATTGCCCGACGGAAGTTGTTCGATCCTCAGCCGGCAGATGCTCATACATGCGCAAAGCCACCGCCGCCCGGTTGACTGCGGCGGTCGCCTGGCCTTCATAGGCCAGCCCGTTGAAGACGTTTGTCACCACCGCCTCCCGAAACGTCCGCTGAGCCCGACCGAGCGTAGACAGGTCGCGCTGTGATGTCTGGCCAACGGATGCATAGTAGCGATTAAGCCAGTCCATGCCGGAGTTGTAGTAGGCATCAGACACGATCTCGCGGCCAACCAGTTGCGACCAGGCGTAGGGGGTCCGGCTGAAGAGAACCACGGTGATCCCAAAGGCAATTAAAGTCGCTCTGGCCGGCGATCCATCATTCGAGGCGATCTGGCAAGGCACCTCATCCAAATCAGCTTTGTCGCGCATTTCCGATGCCATGGCCGCTGAAAGGGCTGCCAGTAATGCGATTGGGGCGACATGAAACGGGAAATCCACGACAGCATGCGCGCAGACCGCCGCTGCAGGAGTGCTCAAACTCCAGCACATTGCGCGGTTTTGCGGAATGATGAGCTCGCGGTAACTACGCCGAATCTGAAAGGCAAGCGCCGCCATGCCAGCCAGCAGCAGCCCAAGCCCGATCAGACCGGTTTCACACAGCACCTGCAGGTAATCATTATGCGCGAGATCCGTGCGGCGGGTTGTAGTCCCGAGGCGACTTTCCGGGTGATTGGAAAAATAATCGCCCTGCGCCTTCGGGTAAACCCATTCAAAGCTGCCGATGCCCGTGCCATGCAACGGTGCTCGCGGGAAAATCTCAGTCAGGCTGACTACCAGGATTCGCAGCCGCGTTTCCCGGCGAAGCTGGTCGAGATTGAGAATATGCCCAGTGACACGCTCGCCGAGAGATACCGGAAGCCGCGCCAGCGGGTTCGACTGCGGCGCGATGGAAAGCGCGGCGATCACACCAGCCGCGATAACTGTGCCTCCAGCCACAATCCAGCCGCGAAAACGAAACCGGACCAGTTGCACAATCTTCCAGGGTAGCACAACTATTATGGCGAGACCAAGGACCCAGATGGCCCGGCTCTCCGCTGCCACAATCACCAGGGCAAAAAGCCCGACCAGTAGCCACGCCACAAAGCGCACGATCAACCGTCGATTCACCAGGCCAAAATAAATGCAGTAACTCAGCGGAAAAAGAAGCCAGGACGACAGCCCGGTATTATGTCCAATCAGCGAACTCATGCGATTTCGCGGATCGCTGCTATGCGGGAGCCATGGAGCCAGGTCGAGATGCTGCAGCAGCGCACATCCTGCAAGCACTGCGCCGACCGCCGTGACTCCTGTCATAAACTTCACGATAAAACCGCGGCTGGTCAGCTGACTTTTTGTGATAAACATTACCGCCACACCGCAGGCCATCAAAAGCCAGGTGCGCAGACTTTGTTGAAATACGGGGCTCCAGGCAATCGTCAGTGCGCTATAGCCTAAAAAGGCTGCAGCCCAAACGCCTGGCTGGCGGATAACTGCACGCCAGCCTCGATTTTTTCCCTGAAAGGCAGAGCTCTCCAGGCCAAGCCACTGCCCCCGGATTTTCAGCCACACAAATACAAACAGCAGCGGAATGATCAGCGTCTGCAGGAATGCTTCCTTCAGCACCAGCGGCGAAAAGCCGCACGAGATCCACGGCAGCAACTGCTGAAAAAACTTTGGAGCACCAAGCCAGTCATACAGCGACTGCAGGCGCGCATCGTCAAGACACAGCGGATGAGCTAGCGCCGTCGTTATGACCACCAGCAGGATAATCAACTGCAGTGCCCGGATTAATGGCCCTGCCGGTGCATTGCGTGCAGGGGGCATCGAATCTTCGGGCGGGCGAGTCTCCTCTGCGGCAATATTTCCTGGAAGATCAGTCATATTGGCCCGTTCCATGCCCCCTGGACATGCGTTGCACAAATCATTTCTGCACGGTGTAGGTCATTTCCATGACAGACCCGATCCTGGATAATTTGAACCCGCAGCAATATGCCGCCGTCACAGCGCCCGACGGGCCGCTTCTGATTGTGGCCGGTGCCGGCACCGGAAAAACCCGGGTGATTACCCGTCGCCTGGCCCATCTCGTGCGCGATCGAGGCATTCGCCCCTGGCAGATGTTTGCCGCCACTTTTACCAACAAAGCTGCCGAAGAAATGCGCCACCGCGTGGCCGACCTATGCGTGGCCGGCAATCCCGCAGATTTTCAGATCAGCACCTTTCACAGTATGTGCGCAAAAATCCTGCGCCGCGATGCCGGGGCGATCGGCGTCGAAAGCAACTTCACCATCTGCGACGACAAAGACCAGCAATCCGCACTCAAACAGGTCATCAACCGCCTCGGCATCTCCGACAAGATCATGAAGCCATCCGATGCCCAATACGTCATCAACCAGTGCAAGATGCGCATGCTTGGGCCCGACGACGTCGAAGAATTTGCCACCAACGAGCCGGAAATTTACCGCGAAGTCTTTACCGAATACGAAAAATACCTGGCGGCCAGTTGTGCCGTCGATTTTGAAGACCTCATTCTCAAAACAGTCCGCCTGTTTGAGCAAAACCCGGCTGTACTCCAGCGTTACCAGGACCGTTTCCGCTACGTCATGGTCGATGAATACCAGGATACCAACAAAGTGCAGGTCGAGTTGATCAGCCTCCTCGCGCGCGAACACCGCAATATGACCGTGGTGGGCGATGAAGACCAGTCCATCTACAGCTGGCGCGGTGCGGATATCAATAACCTGCTGGACTTCCAGAAGCATTTCCCCGACGCCGGCATCATCCGCCTCGAACAAAACTACCGCAGCACAGGCATCATACTGCAGGCGGCAGACGCTGTCATTTCAAACAACACAGAGCGTCTTGGCAAAACGCTGTTCACGGAAGGTGGCGACGGACCGCCCATATATGTTGCGGTGGGTCGCAACGACACCGAAGAGGCCGAAAGCATCGTCTTTTCCATCGAAGAACTTCTGCGGCGCGGCTACCGTTATTCTGACATGGCGATCTTCTACCGCGTCGGTTCGCTCAGCCGTATCTTTGAAGATGCGCTTCGCAAATACCAGATTCCGTACCGCATGATTGGCGGGACGAAATTCTATGATCGCGCCGAAGTCAAAGATCTCATCAGTTACCTCCAGGTGGCCGCAAACCCCGGCAACAGCATAGCACTGCAGCGAATCATCAATACTCCGCGCCGCGGGCTTGGCAGTAAAAGTGTCGACACTCTGGCGAGCTTTGCCAGCCGGCGACGTGTCAGTCTGTATGATGCCATCCTGGCCGCCTGTCGCGGCGAACACATAGACCTTCCCAAGGGAAGCATCCCCAAACTAAGCAAGTTTGTCGGCCTGGTGGAAAAATGGCGCAGCTTTGCCGCAGACCATCGACCCAGTGAAATTCTCGACCGCATCCTCGAAGACACCCTCTACATTGAATCCCTCGGCGATCCTCACAGCCTGGACGTCATCGCCCGCACAGACAATATCGAGGAACTGCGCACATCCATGATCACCATGGAGACCAACCGACCGGAGATGCAACTCACCGACTACCTGGAAAACGTCAGTCTGTTCAGCGGCACCGACGACCTCGATGCGTCCGACGATTCCGTCTCTCTCATGACACTGCACGCCGCCAAAGGACTGGAATACAAGGTGGTGTTTATGGGCGGGGTCGAAGAGACGCTCTTCCCCAATCACCGCTCCGCCATGGAACGCGGCAATTTTGAAGAAGAACGGCGACTGTTTTACGTGGGAATCACCCGCGCACGTGAAATTCTCGTATTGAGCCGCGCAGCCCAGCGCATGTATTACAGTGAACTCAAATTCAACGATGAATCCCGCTTTTTCCATGAGCTTCCGGAAGACATCCTGCGCCCACTCAATATCTACAATCCCGAATTTCACACATCTATCGACGAAGCCCCCAAAGACGTCCCCATGAGCTTTCAGCCGGCGCAGGCACGCAGCCCGTTTGGTGGCATGGGTGGAGGCGGAAATGCATACTTCCCCGGGCCCAGCAGCAGCGGCGGCCCAAGCGGTGGATATCCGCCTCAAAAGCGGCGCTACACGGAGATTTGGAAACCATTTGGCGCAGGCCCGCCGCCAGCACCTCCCCGCCCACAGCGCCCCGCCCCGCTCGCGACACCCTCTGCAGCCCCGGCCAGCCGTGGTCGCAGCATTCCGCTTGGATCCCGAGTTCGCCATTCTCTTCTGGGCGAAGGCGTGATTTCCGGCGTTAGCGGAAGCGGCAGCGATTTGCAGTATGTCATCCAGATGGACGACGGCACAGAACATCACCTGCTGGCACGTTATGCCCGCCTGGAGATCGTTAATTGAGTTTAACCGCTGGCCGGAAGCGCGCTCTTCTATTTTATATGACGATCATTGCAGCAGTATGGCTGACGGCATGCGGGACGTATGTGCCAGAAGGTTCCACGGTTGTCGAAGTCAAAAACGCCCGCCAGGAATATGATCGTGCCGATCTGTTGCCCGTCGGTAATGATCTTCGAAAAGGTGGAGGCGTGCGGATGAAGTGGTACAACACAAACACCTACATCACAACAGCCACTCTGTCTCCCGGCCAGTATTCCTTCCGCGCGCGCAGCTACGACGGGGGCGGGATAGAGCGCCCTATCCAGGTGACAGCAGACAAACATCTTTACGTGGTCGATGCGCGTTCTAATGCAAAAGCCGGCGCCGGGCAATCTGCCGGCAATGACAATGGGGAAAACGGACCTGCTGTCTCTGGAATAATCGCCAGAGCTGGCACGGGTGCGGCATTCCCTCGCACCGTCTCCGTCTTGTTTATCCAGCAGGAAATCATCCTGCGCACCGCCCAAGTCGACGCCCAGGGCCGCTTCACGGTCCAGGCACCGGCAAACGGCCAGTTCACAATCCAGGTGATTAAACCCGGCAGTGTCCCCGCGCTCTCCATTCATCGCAATGTCAGTATTAACGGGCCAGTCAACCTCGGAACTGTCCATTTGCAGTGAGAATGCCTTCCTGCCCAATGCCCCCATATATTATGAATACAAAAAGCCGCTTCAATGGTAGGCGGTTTTCGGATAACTTGAAAGGTTGAAATTCATGACAGAAATCATCAGTATCACTGGCCGCGAAATACTTGATTCCCGTGGCAACCCGACCGTGGAAGTCGACGTCCTCCTCAGCAACGGCGGCTTCGGCCGTGCAGCGGTCCCAAGCGGCGCCAGCACCGGCGAACACGAAGCTCTGGAACTTCGCGACGGTGACAAGGGCCGTTACATGGGCAAGGGCGTGCAGAAGGCCGTGGATAACGTCAACGAGAAGATCGCTCCCGCGCTTATCGGCTTTGATGCAGTCAACCAGACCGCCATTGATGCAGAGATGCTAAACCTAGACGGCACCGACACCAAAAGTCAGCTTGGAGCAAACGCCATCCTGGGTGTTTCCCTGGCCAATGCGCGCGCCGCAGCCGATGCCATCGGGCTGCCCCTCTATCAGTACCTCGGCGGCGTAAACGCCAAAACCCTCCCCGTTCCCATGATGAACATCGTAAACGGTGGTGCCCATGCCGACAATACCGTCGACTTCCAGGAGTTCATGATCGTCCCAGCCGGCTTTGAATCTTTTAAAGAAGCCATTCGCGCCGGAACGGAAGTGTTTCATAACCTCAAGAGCATCCTGAAAGGAAAGGGCCTGAACACAGCCGTCGGCGATGAAGGGGGTTTTGCACCGAACCTGGCTACGGCTGAAGAGGTTCTGGATTACATTCTCCAGGCCATCAAAGCGGCCGGCTATAAAGAAGGCGAGCAGATCGCCATCGCCCTCGACTGCGCCAGTTCAGAATTCTATGACAAAGGGAAAAACAAATACGTTTGGAAGAAGAGCAGCAAGGAAGAGCTGACCGCTGACGAGCTGATTTCCTACTACGAATCCCTCTGCTCCAAATACCCAATCATCTCCATCGAAGACGGCTGCGATGAAAACGACTGGGATGCCTGGACCAGGCTGACTGAGCGTCTCGGCGGAAAGGTCCAGCTCGTTGGCGATGACCTCTTTGTGACAAACACAAAAATCCTCAAGCGCGGAATCCAGAATGACGTTGCCAACTCCATTCTTGTAAAGGTCAACCAGATCGGCTCCTTGACCGAAACCCTGGACGCTATCGAAATGGCCAAGCGCGCCCGCTATACCGCCGTACTCAGCCACCGCTCCGGCGAAACGGAAGACTCCACCATTGCGGATATCGCCGTCGCAACAAACTGCGGCCAGATCAAGACCGGCAGCGCCAGCCGCAGTGATCGCATGGCCAAATACAACCAGCTCCTGCGCATCGAAGAAGAGCTCGGCGCCTCTGCCATTTACCCTGGCTTCGAAGCATTTTATAATATCAAGCGCAGCTAATACCACCCTACATAAAGCGCAATAAACATCAGGCGCAGAGGGATCCGAAACGGAAATCCTCTGCGCTATTTCATTAACTTCCAGATGTCCCAGCAAAACGTCACGATCCACTTGCGCGAGTCGGCTTTGTTCTGGACGCCCGCCTTTACGGTTTGCCTGGGTTTCAGCATTGTTGTCCGATCACTGGCTTAAAGGCTGACGAATCCTAATGCACTTTCATTTTAAGCGCGGCCTTCGCGCACTCGTCCTCTATCTCGCCCTGGTCCTTTCGACTCTGGGGAGCAGCACGCTCTGCGCAGCTCCCCAGCATATCGAATCGCAGGGTATCAGTATTGATTTCACCAAAGCCAACGGCATCAGCATCAGTGTGGACGAGATTCCGTTCAGTCATTCCGCACAGCTCAGTCTCACCGATCCCTCCTGGTCCACCACCTACTACTCTTACACGATGGACGATCACCGGCTGTCGCAGGCGGCCACCTCCGCTACTCAGAAGGCCGGCGCGAACGGCGTTCGAGTAGTCACCGCTCTGCGCTCGGCGGCATCCACAGCAGCGATAACGCAGACAATCGAAATCCTGCCCGGCCGTGCTGTTAAAATTGCGCTGGAAATTCGCCCGGACACCACAACGCCACTGATACTGGAAAACCGCATCGCCAGCATCGGCGAAGCCTGGCTGGCAAATCGCCCATTCCAGGCAACGCTGACCGATGAATCCACAACGGCTGGTCGAATTTTCCCGTGGGCACCCTCCGCAAAAGTCAGCGATTGCATGATCGCAGAAAAGTTTCGCTCCGTATCCGTGGATTCTGCCTATGGCCCGCTCGTCATCACAGCGGCTGGCACGGACAAGATGGTGTTGTTCGACTACCGCAAAAATGAATGGGCAGGTGGACAGCGTTATTTCTGGCTTGGAATGCTGGGCAGGCAAGTGCCTCAGCAGGGCCTTCATTACGAACTCACAATTCAATTCCCGCCGCGGCAGCAGCCGCTAGTTGTCGGTGAGTCATTAGCCACACCGGTCAACGCAGCCGCCGGGAAAATTATTTACCAGCCGCCGACGCCCCTCGATAAAGTTACCCCCACTCCCAGGCAGGTGGAATGGGGTCAGGGAAGCGCGGAGATTACAGGAGATCTTTCGGTACATCTTGATATGCAGCAGCTGGCTCACATCACCCGTCCGGCGCATGAAAAGCTCCCCGTTCGCATTGTACCTGTTTCGCTCTATAACGAATCTGCGGAAGTTATAGGTCAGTATGCCGAGCGATGGCACCAGCGCTATAGCCTCAAACTGGACCAGACCACAGACAAGGCAAAAGCATCCGTCCAGGTAGAGTTCATTAACAAGTGGGATTTGTCAGCCGATCAGGCCGATCAGGCCTACAGGATTAGCCTCACCGATTCTGTAGTTTACATACAGGCCCGCACAGCTGCCGGCCTGCGCAATGCTTTTGCAACGCTCGAACAGCTTTTCCGTCGCACGGACA
>Ga0182738_1007322_pt1 | contig 11230 bp, 10 predicted proteins | sample eDN5th30CBELigMG_FD_128876 | JGI IMG/M metagenome (GOLD analysis project Ga0182738, IMG submission 128876) | Enriched Miracle-Growth compost microbial communities from Emeryville, California, USA - eDNA 5th pass 30_C BE-Lig MG (version 2)... ...
ACCCACATCAAGAAGTCGACAGGCTCCAGCGCAGGCGTCTCACGGTCTTGCTGCCGCAACCTCGCATGCGCACGCCGAATCACGCGCTCACCCCACGAGTCTGGCGCCGTGTCCTCCAGCGCGTGAAAGAATATCTGCTGAGGATGTTGAACACCCAAGACCGGCTGCAGGTCGGGCGACAGTGTGAAGAATCGTGCGTCTCGCAACCAACGCTCGTCGTAACTGAACGCGCTGCGCTTGCCGCTACCTAGATATAGCCGCCCCACGACCTGGCCGCTAGACCCTAGGTGCACCTCCAGGTCCTGACGCCTGGATACCTTGGTAGCCATCAGAAGCCCTCCAACTCATCGGTGTCATCAGCGGTGCCCCCTTTGGCAGTAGCAGGACGACCAACTCGTGCTTTGCTGCTGGAGTAAGTCCGCACCCGCTGCGGCAACTGTTCCCGCACCAGCTCCATCCCCAGCGTGTCATTCTCCATGGCCATCACCTTTACCATGTCCTCGAGACGGCCAAGCACGTGCAAGGCGCGCAGGAAGGTGTTCAAGGCAGTGCCGGGATAGCCATCTTCCATGCGCCTGACTGTACTCAGCGACGTACCAATACGCTGTGCCAGGTCTTCCTGGCTCAACCGGCGCAGCCGGCGTGCGGTCGAGATGTCCTGCCCAAGACGGTGCAATGCACGTTCGACAGGCCGTGGCATCGCAATCCGTAGACTGGAATTTCTCTGCTTGGAAACTGGCATGTCACACCCGCTCAGATATGGTTAAAAACCATCGTTAGACGGTCATATTTAAACACATGTGAGCAGCGCGATCAATCAATTACTTTCTAATAAACAGTCATATATGAATATTATTATGATATTTTTATTCATATTTGAATTTATATTCACACCATCAACGCCCGAAGTGTTTTCCAGGGCGTGAAGGACGCACTCAGCGAATCAATTCAGCAGCCGCCAGGCGGCCCATTGGTGCCTCGACCGCTCTTTCAGCCAGGCGAACGTCTGCGGTTCTACACACCACTGCACGGCAGCACATTCGACGACGCAGAACGCAAACAGGCTGCTAAGCAGCCGGAGCATCGAAAGCGTTAGCCGGAAATCATTCGCATGGGCAATGTCCCAGCCTATGGCGGGAGGTTGCAGCCACGTGGTGAGGAGATGGGCATTGTAATTGAACGCTCGCCCACGACAGCGGCGGACCCGGTCAATCCGAAAAACGAAGCAGCGTCAGCCTCATGGTTTTACTTCGAGTACCAGTCGCAAAAGCTCCCGATGCGTCTCACGGATCCTGGCGACGTCTGCCTTGGCATCATCATCTCCAAACACCAATAGCTTTTGGAGAGCCATCATCAGTGGAGAAATACTCACGTAAAAGTATCGAGTCAGCGCATTGTCCGGCATGAGTCCTTTGGCAATACACGCGTCGATCAATCGTTGCTGCTCGCTCAGATAGGGCTCGACGACTTCGCGCCGCCAACGCTGTATCAGATGGGACGCACGATCACTCTCCGACATCAGGATCCTCAGCACTGCCACAACCTCTGGGTCATCGAGCGGTGTGTAGATCTGTTCGATGAAGGCATCTATGGCCTCATCCAAGGGGTAGGAGCCATCGAACAACCAGGCTTTGGTGAGAAACGATGACGTCAGCCGACTGAGCAGCAAGTCTTCAAACATCTCCTCCTTGCTCTTGTAGTGGGAATAGACACCCGCCTTGGACAGACCTGCCCGCTTGGCAATGCGCTCGATGGTGGCGGCGCCATAGCCATGGACTGAAAACTCCATCAACGCTGCAGCCAGGAGCTCCTTCTTACGCTGCTGCGCTGGCAGATACTGCCGACGCGCGCCTTGGCCGGATTCGACAGATTGATTGTTCAAGTACGTAACCTCTCCAAGAAAAAAAAATATAGCCACCGCATGATACGACCAACTGGTCGCTTTATGATAACATTGCGTAATACGACCAGTTGGTCGCTTTCTGATAAGCAAGTTGTCCATGGCAAGGTTCTCATGCATGTATTAAAGGTCGTAACAAATCCTTGGGGGGCATTGATCAACACGCCCACGCAGTCCAGGACAAGACATAGTCTCCCCGCGCTTCCAGGAGGAACCATGCAGTGCTCACCGACGCTCCCGACCATTACGAGATAGAGGTAACCATGACTGATCTGACCGGAAAAAAGGGGCTGGTCGTCGGCATCGCCAACGAAGACAGCATTGCCTGGGCTTGCGCCCGGGCTTTTCATGCAAGCGGCGCCGAATTGGCCGCCACCTGGCATACCGAGCGTCTACGCCCGCACGTCGAACCCTTGCTGCAACAGCTCGGGGTCTCTATCCAGATGCCACTGGACGTGGCGGATGACGCACAGTTACAAGCCTTGTTCGATGCCATCGAACGGCGTTGGGGCCGGCTGGACTTCCTGCTGCACTCCATTGCCTTCGCGCCGAAGCAGGATCTTCACGGACGAGTCGTGGATAGTTCCCGCGACGGCTTCCTGAAGGCAATGGACGTGTCCTGCCATTCGCTGATGCGGCTGACGCGGCTGGCCGAGCCGCTGATGACGCACGGCGGCAGCGTAATGACCATGAGCTACATCGGGGGCGAGGAAGTGATCCCGCATTACGGTTTGATGGGGCCGGTCAAGGCCGCGCTGGAATCAAGCGTGCGTTATCTGGCAGTCGAGCTAGGCGCGGCCGGTATTCGAGTCAATGCAATCTCGCCTGGCCCTATCGTCACACGGGCCGCCTCCGGCCTGCCCGACCTCGGCGCAATGATCGAGGACAGCCAGCGCCGTATGCCGATGCGCCGCGCGCTGACCATCGATGACGTCGGACCGCTGTGTGCCTTTCTGGCCAGTGACAACGCCGCCGCCATTACCGGCACCACGCAGTACGTCGATGGCGGCTTCCATGTTCTCAATTGAGGCTGCCCAGCGCATCCTTCTGGCGGCTGTTTCAGCAGCGCACGGGTGGCACACAACTCGTCAATCAGTGCCTCGAAGGCGTCAATGAACGGCCGCAGCAGGCCGCTGAAGGCGCCGAGGTATCCTGCAGCGCAAGCATCCACGCACACAGCCCATCCCGGGCACTGGACGCAGTCAGAGCTTGATCGCGGGGTGGCCAGAAGAGCCTACCTGGCGTTCGCGCAGCACCTCGCACAGCAGATGTTCGCGCGTCGGAAAGTGGCGATAGAGCGTGCCGAGCCCGACACCGCAGTGCGGGCGATCTCGTCGAGCGAGGCACTGACACCGTCGCGTGCGAAAGCCGTCTGCGCGGCAGCAAGGACCAACGCACTGTTGCGCATGGCATCGGCCCGTTTGGCGGCTTGTGATGGCGTAGGTATTTTGCCTTCTCAATAATTCAGACCGAAAACCGCATATTGAACGGAGGCTATCTCCGTTTACAAGCGATTGCATTTTCATCCTTACTTAGAAAGGCTACGATCTCCAGCAGGGGCTAAACACTTGCGAGGGCATGGCGTGCCGGATTCGCACGGGCTAGATCGGTAGATAATTGTGTCCGCTTTGGTGATGCGAGTGCATGGGTTTTTGAAGACACGCCTGCCGTTGCGTAAAGGTTTTATCCCAACCCGGAACATGTGGCTCAATACCTTTTCTTGGACCATCCAGCCGAGCATAGGGCCAGTTCCATAAGCAGTATCGCCTACTAAACGGCGCGGCGTGAGCTCAAAGCGTTGTGCGACCCGGTCCACCATGATCTTGGTCGACTCCACATCTTGGGTGCGATAGGCTCGCGTGGCTTGCACATCAATAAACTAAGGCGTCAGAAACTGACAGTTATATCGGAACCCGTGTGTGCGTAGCAATTCGAGCATCTATGCTCTCCGTCGGATCCCGCATGGTTCGTTGCCAACAAATGTTCGTGGAATATGACGCATGAACTCCCGGACGCTATAGAGTTCGGTCACCCCGCCAAGGCGGTGCGCACCCTGTGCGAATTCACGGCAAAACAGGGTGACCTGGATCTGTTCCTCACCCCTGCACCCACCGCCCAGGAAGGCATGGCCGTCCATGCCCTGGTCGCCTCCCGCCGCAGCGCCGGCTACCAAGCCGAGATCAGCCTGACCGGGGAATTTCAGCACCTTCTTGTCCGTGGCCGCGCCGACGGCTGGGACCCTGCGCAGAACCAGCTCGAAGAAATCAAGACATTCCGCTGCGATCTGGCTCGGATGCCGGACAATCACCGCCATTTGCACTGGGCCCATGTCAAAGTCTACGGCCATCTGCTGTGCCAGAAGCTGGGCTTGCCCGAACTCAGGCTGGCACTGATCTATTTCGACATCGTCGGCAAGCGGGAAACCGTCATAAGCGAGCTGCATGACGCGGCGGCGTGCAGTCCAAGGCCTTCGTCACCTCGTGTTGCGGCTGCTCCCAGCCTGAAGCAGGTATAAGCTGGCCGTCTTGCGCCTGTACTTGTTCCAGCTGGTCGCATAGCGTTTCCGCAGGATTGTCGGCATCGTCGATATGAATGCCGTGCGTCATTGTAATGTGGGCGCACTCGAAGCTGCCGCCGCCAGCCAGAAGGATCATGCGCGTAGGGGCGTCCTCGCCCACCAAAGCCAGCAGGCCAGAACTGACGCGTTCGGGGGTCAGCACCCCCGCCACTTCCTCTGCCAGCAAGCCTTCGGTCATTGCCGTCATGGCGCTGGGCGCCAGGCAATTCACGCGCACGTTCCGCTTGGCGCCCTCCAGCGCCAGCGTCTGCATCAGGCCCACCAACGCCATCTTGGCCGCGCCATAGTTCGACTGGCCGAAGCTTCCGTACAAGCCGGATGACGAGGTCGTCATGACAATGCGCCCATATTCCTGCACCTGCATGTACAGCCAGACCGCCTTGGTGGCATTCACGGAACCCATGACATGCACATCCAGCACCAGCCGGAACTCCTCCAGCGGCATCTTCGCGAAGGTACGGTCGCGCAGGATGCCGGCATTGTTCACCAATATATCTATGCGGCCGAACGCTGATAGCGCTCCTGCCGCCATGGCCTTCATGTCGTCATAGCGCGTAACGTCGCCCGCGCAAGCAATGGCCTTGCCGCCCGCAGCGCATATTTCATCGGCCACGGCTTGCGCCGACGCGCCCATGTCATTGACCACCACTTGCGCGCCATGGCGCGCAAGTTCCAGCGCATGAGCACGTCCCAGGCCTCCCCCGGCGCCAGTAATGATGGCCACCCTACCCTTCAACCGCTCAGACATGAATTCTCCTTTTTCCATGGTTTTGCTCTCCCGGCTTAATCCAGCCGCCGCAGCGGGGGGTAAACGAACTTGCCTTCAAGGTGGGAGCGCGCCGGCTGGTAAAGCCGCATGGTTAGATAGAAGCCTTCCCCCGGCGGTGCGGGCAACCAATTTTCGTCTGGACCTGGATCCTCCGCCTGGATGGAAATGCGCAGGCCGCCATCCGCATCGTGCCGCAGGCCCCGCGTCCTGTCGCCGATGGAATGCCGGTCTATAGGATTGGCAACAAGCAGGCAATCACTGCGGCGGTAAAGTGTGATGGACCAGAATGCCCCGACCTGCGGCCCGGCATTGGGCGGGAAGCGCAAGACGTAGCGCCGCGCGCCGCTAAGCGCCTCGCCCTCGGCGTCCACTTCAGCCATGATGTACATGGCCTCGTCGATGCCCAGCGTGCCTATCCAGTTGCGCGCCACCCTTGCTCGCGTCAGGATGTCATCGCCGAAGCTATTCCGAACGCTGACGGCCGTTGTCCAACCGCCACCAAGTTCGGAAGGCTGCGCGACCTCGCGCAGTTCCGTGTAAACATCGGTCAATGCCTTCTGTAGTTCGCCGATCTCGCGGGGCCATTCAGGCAGCGGCACGGACGGAGGGTTGCGTGGCAACATGGTCGCCAGCACCCGCAGGTATTCACCCGCGTCCGGCACCCCGGTGCCGCGATCACTCAGCAAGCAATCGACACGCGACAGCGCAGGCGTTCCATCAAGGCGACAGATAGCGTAGCGATCCTGCAGCGCATGGACGCGTTCCAGGTCAGCTGGATCCGCATCCGCCAGTATCCTGCCGATGACCCAGACATCATTGCTGGGAACACTGATGCAATGCATTCCCGCTGGAACGTCGCCGGTCCAATCCGGCCCGTGCACAAACAGACGCTGCTCCTTGCCGCCCGTCGTCCGGCGTCCGGCATAAGCCCAGGGATTGGTCCATGCATCAAGAAAGCCCAGCACCCAATAGCGCTCGCCCATCTCGGGCACCTCGATGATCAGCGGCCCCGCCGCAAGGTCCAACCATGCATTGGTGAAGAGCGTGTCGTTGTTCGGCGTGACAACTTCCTTGTCGTCCGGGCCGCGCAGCCGCCTGGTGTGCGTAAATTGGTTTACCCAGCGCATTCGCGATGCGGGGCTATCGCCGGCAAAGCCTTGTACCGGATGCTTGCGGGCGGTATTCGAGGCCCGCATGCGCGCCATCTCGAACAATGGCAAGGTGGTTAGCACCGTCTGCCGGGCGGATGACGGCGCGCCATGCGCGGCATTGGTCAACAGCACAGCATCCAGGGCAATCGCGCCCTGGCCCTTGGGAAGCACGACAAAAGGATTCAGTTCCACTGAATCCAGCAGGCTGCCGGCCGAGAGTGCAAAACGCGACATCCCGACGATGGCATTGGCCAAGGCATCCACGTCGGCCAAGGGAGTCCCGCGAAAACAGCTGAACAGCGGAGCGATCTTCAGTTCTCCTACCATCTCCAGCGCCTGTTTGTGATCCACCGGCGCAAGGCGAAAAGAGACATCGCCCATCAGTTCGACATTCACTCCGCCCGAACCCAGCATCACGACGGGACCCAGCACGGGATCGCGGCGTGCGCCCAGTATGCACTCCACACCGCCTCGGACCATGGGCGCCACCAGCATGCCGTCGATATGCGCACTGGGCGCGGCGGCGCTTGCCGCTGCCATGATGCGGTCATAAGCTGCGCCTGCCGCGCCGGCATCGCGGATATCAAGGACAACACCGCCGATATCGCTCTTGTGCGTGATGTCGGCTGAAAGCACCTTCATGGCCACCGGGAAGCCCAGCAGTCGCGCGCCCGCAATGGCATCATCCCGGGACGATGCACGATGGATAGGCATGGTGGAAATACCGAAGCTGCGCAATGCATCGAGCGCATCGGCCTCGTTATACGGGCCCGGCCGCAAGGCGATGGCCGCTGGAGCAACTTCCATGGCTGTCGCAGGCCGCTGAGCCTGTGTCCGGAAGAAGCCCATGGCAGCCAGGACGCGTATGGCCCGGGCCGGATCGGAAAAACACAGGCAACCCGATGCCTCCAGCGCCTTTTGCTGAGCCGTGTCGGCCAGTGTGCTGAACATCAGCAACCGCCCGGGAAAATCGCGTCGCAGATCCCGCGCCAGGCTTCTTTGGATTTCCAGCATGGCTGGTGTGCCGCCGAACGCCGCTAGAAAGATAAGCAGACTGCCGTGGCCGGCCTCGCCCAGCATCGCACGCGCGGCGGTCTCCAGCAGGGCGGGCTCGGCCGTCACTTGGCCGGTTAAATCAACAGGATTCTGGGTGGCTGCAAAGGGTACACGGGCCTTGATGATGTCTTGCGCGGCCTCCGGCAGCTCGGCCACATCCAGTCCCGCCTCGGCCGCATCGTCCGCCATCATGACACCGACTCCACCCGAAACGGTCAGCAAGCCCACCCGCGTATTGTCCGGCAGGCCCGAAACCGCCAGACAATGAGCGATGTCGAAAAATTCTTCTATTGTCCGCGCCCGCCAGGCGCCATGCTGGCGAAAAAGCGTTTCATAAATCGCATCGTCGCCCGCCAGGGCGGCGGTATGCGATGCGGCTGCCTTGGCACCCAGTTCGGTCCGGCCCACCTTGACGATCACCACGGGCTTGCCTGCGGCATGCGCAAGATCCAGCGCTCGCCGGAGCTTGCCGCCATCCCTGCACCCCTCGAGATAGGCCATGATGACCTGGGTTGCCGCATCGCGTGCCATCCACGCAATGCAGTCGGCCACATCGATGTCCGATTCATTGCCGGTAGTCACCCACATGGACAGTCCCATGCCGCGCTGCTGCGCCATGGCATAGGCATAGGCGCCGAATGCGCCGCTCTGGCTGACAATACCGACCTTGCCAGGTTTGGCCAGGCCGACCGAGACCACTGGAGAGAAGGTCGCATAGACCGATCTGGCGATATTCATAAAGCCCAGGCAGTTCGGTCCCATCACGCGGATACCGGCGGCGAGCGCCTTGTCCGTGAACTTGCGTTGCGCTTGGGCTCCCTCCTTCCCCATTTCCGCGAATCCTGCGGAGAACATGACGATGTTTCTGACCCCCGCTACGATTGCATCGTCCAGGGCGGCTTGGGCGTTGGAAGCGGGAACGGCAAAGATGGCCAGATCGATCGGCCGGCCCACCGCTTGCAATGAGGCATAGGCGCGGCGGCCCTCGATCTCTTGCGCCCGCGAGTTGATCGGGTAGATTTCTCCGGAATAACCGTGCTCAACGAGATATCGCACAGGTACAGCGCCAATTTTGCTGGAAACAGAGGAAGCGCCGACGATGGCGATAGAACGAGGCGACAGAAAAGAATCAAGGTCTGGCAAGATCATGGGCTATTTGGTAAAGGTTCAGAAAGATGCCATTGCAGAATACTGCCGGCGTCCGCAAGCGCGGATACGCCTAGGTCTGACCACCAAAGATACTCGGCCCCCTTTTATAAGACAAGACGAGAATTCCTATCTTTTTATAATCCTGCCTTATTTATTGAGGATTGCCGCCATGCGTCCTGTTCGAGCGGCTGGAGCAGCCGTCGTCCCAGTTTTTTGCCGCCTCTAGCGTGAAATCCAGAAAGTTTTCCACCGCCGGCGAAAGGGATGCGCTGTCCCGAACGAAGATGGCGATACGCCAAGTGACCGTAGGCTGGCGCACAGGCAGGAAGACCAGCCCGAAACCCTCCACCAGCGATCGGGCCATCGAGGGGCAGATGACATAGCCAGGCCTCACCCTTAGCAAAGACAGGGCGGTATTGACGCGATGCACTGGAACGATATTCCTGGGATGATGCCGAGGCGGCACATTACTAAGCACATTGAGCACCAAGTTGGGCATGTAGTTGATCAGCGGCCGGTCGCGCAGATCCTTCCAACTGACCGTTACGCCAGCCGCCAGCGGATCGTCCTGGCGAAGCGCGACCCAAAGCGGATCGATCCGTATCATGTGAGCCTGCACCGCATCGTCCGCCAGAACGCCAGCCGGACCGAAGCCGATATCCACCCTGCCGCTATGCAGGCCCGCCAGCACCTCTTCGATCGGCACATCTTCGAAACGGACATCGACGCCGGGGTGGCGCTCGCCGTAACGGGCGATCAGTTCAGGCAGCAGCGTGCAGGACAAGGTTTCCGGCGCGGCGACACGTACCAGGCCACGGCGCAGCTCCTTCAGATTCGTGACGCTTTCCAACGCTTCATCCAGGCCGGCCAGCACCCGGCGAACCATGGGTTCGAATTCGGCGCCGACCACGGACGCGTTCACACTTCGTGTGTTTCGGTCCAGCAAGCGCACGCCCAGACGGCTTTCCAGTTCTTTGACCAGTCCGCTAAGCGCCGCCTGAGACAGATGCATGGCGTCCGCAGCCTCGGAGAAGCTTCCGCATTCCAGTACGGCAACGAATGCGCGCAATTGCCTAAGCGTTACTTCAAATGCCATGGAGCGTTCCTTTGGGTAGGGGTGGCCAAAACACTATTTATAAGCTTAGCCTTTAGATTCTCAAGAATTTGCAGATTGTCCGAATAGAGACCGAAATCTATTATCGCATTTCGGAGTTATGCCGGCGCTTCCAGCGCATGCCGTGCCGGAACTCCCATTCTTATTCCAAAGCTCAGGAGACAACCATGAAAATGAATCGACGGACGCTGTTAGGCGCTGCTGCGGCCAGCCTCTGCGCGGGCGCCGTGCCACGCGCCTTCGCGCAGGACGATTGGCCCTCGCGCCCCGTGAAGATTGTCTCGCCATACGGAGCGGGAGGTCCCAACGATATCTCCGCGCGGATGCTTGGAGACTATCTGGCACGCCAGCTGGGACAGCCATTCATTGTCGAGAACAAAACGGGCGCGGGCACACGGGTAGGCAACAACTTCGTAGCCAAAGCCCCGGCCGACGGCTATACCCTCCTGTATGCGGCGGCGCCTTACTCGACCCTGGAAGCCCTCTATGGCGACCTGGGATATGACCCCAGGAAGGATCTGCAGCCGGTCGCCATGGCCGCCACCGTTCCTCTCTTTCTTGTCGTGAATGCGCAAACTCCGGTAAAGAGCGCGCAGGAATTGGTCGCCTATGGCAAATCGCAGGAAAATGGCCTGACCTTCGGTTCTCCCGGCTATGGTTCGCTTCCCCATTTGGCGGTCGAACTGTTGCTGCGAGACGCGGGAGTGAAAGGCGTGACGGTCCATTATCGCGGCGACGTCGCCGCCTATACGGATCTGGTGGCGGGCCGTATCGACGCCACCTTGACCGCAATCACGGCAGCGCTTCCGCATATCCAAAGCGGGAGGCTGCGGGTCATCGGAGTCGCGTCCAAATCGCAAAGCGAGATCTATCCTAAGGCTCCTACATTGCAAAGCCAAGACCTTCCCAATGTGGTGGCAGCCGGCTGGTACGGATTCATGGCGCCGGGCGGCGTTCCCGGCCCCATCGTTGCCCGTCTGGATTCGGAAATCAACCGCGGGCTGAAAGAACCGGACATGAGGAAGGCACTGCTGGCGCAAGGAATGGAACCGCAACCCGGCAGCGCCGCCGAGTTCAGCCAGTTCATCTCCGCGGAAATGAGCAAATGGAGCGACGTGATCAAGAAGGCCGGAATCAAGGGCCAGTGACCGCAAGCGTGGGCTGCTCCGGCGCGAATCCAAGGCTTGAAAAGGACTATGCTCATGGGCATGCCCGCGATTGTGATCGAACACCAGGACGGGGCGGACAGCCGCATAATCAGTTCGCACCATACGGGCTTGGCCATCATATCGACGCCAAGCGCATTAAGCGCGCTGCGATGATAGTCCTTGTTCGTTTGTCACGCAGCCTTCACTTCAGTTATTGCAGCTTCGCAAGCACGAAGCTTGCTGTGAAGAACTCCGGCCTTGGGGCCGGAGCTTCTCCGCCACAATGCAGGGGCGCCTTTGGCGCCGCATTGATATGGCCTCGCTTGACCTCGCCGTGAACGGCGAGGCTTGCGCTTTGGCGCGTG
>Ga0182738_1007323_pt1 | contig 11230 bp, 6 predicted proteins | sample eDN5th30CBELigMG_FD_128876 | JGI IMG/M metagenome (GOLD analysis project Ga0182738, IMG submission 128876) | Enriched Miracle-Growth compost microbial communities from Emeryville, California, USA - eDNA 5th pass 30_C BE-Lig MG (version 2)... ...
CCTGCTTGTACGGAAAGAACTCCTTGGCTAACGGATATGCTCGATCAAATGGCAGAGGGATTGCTAAAATGTATCCTTCCCAGTGATTATCTCCAGGCTGGTGCAGCTGAAAATCAAGAAAAATCTACTGTAGAAAGTGAAGAGAAAAGCACTGAAGGACAAGTGGAGCTCAAGGAAAAGCAAGTGTATAATTGGGAGTTGATATATAAGGCGGAGATGATGAGAGATTTGGCGATAAATAACAATATTGTATTGGAGATAGCTGGCACAAAGGCGAATATAAAGAAAGAGCAAGAGATTGACAAGAAATATTTCCAACAACTGGCTGCGATAAGAATACAAAAGACGTACAAGATGTACAGATGTAAGAAGGAGAAGCTGCTTTTGAAGCAAAGTAAAGTGATTGTGGTGATCCAGAAGCACGTGAGAAGACTTTTGGCTCAAGCTAAATTAAGAAAACTCCGCGAAATCAAAGCTACTCAAATCATAAAGGATGTGGTCAGAATCCAAGGAATGAAGAAGAGACTCCAAAGATTTAAAGAGAACGAAGCAGCAGTGAAGATCCAGAAAGCTTATAAAGGATTTATGGCGAGAAGGCTTTACAAGCATATGAAATATGTGAAGAAAGTTGTGAAGATCCAAAGCCATTGGAGAAAAGCGTTAGCAGTGAAAAAGAAGAAGGAACTAAGAAAGAGATTGGTAATGACTGTGAGGATCCAAAGATATTGGAAGAAGAGGTTTAGAGATTTGAAGAAGAAGGCGACGAGAATCGAGGCGTATTGGAGAATGAAGAGAGCGAGAAGAGCTTTTTTGAAATACAAGAAGGAGAAAAAGGCGGCGATCAAGATACAATCATGTGTCAGAATGTTTGTAGCAAAGAGAAAGAAGCAAAGCTTGTTGATAGAAAGAGCGGAGATGAGGTTCAAAGAGAAGAGAATAAAGAGATTTGGAGAGATTTTATTCGAAAGAATGAAGCTCTCACAGAAATATTCAACGTTCTTTGAGAAGCTAAATGCCGTAGTTTTGAAGGTGAGTTTTAAGGCGATAAAGTCAAGAGCGGACCTCAGGAATAAAATGGCGGTCAGAATACAAGGGTTACTGAAGATAAAGAAGGCGAAAATAAGACGCAGAAGGCTCTATAGAAGAAAGATGGTGGTGAGACTTCAGACATATTGGAGAATGTACAGTAAAAAGAAGAAGTACATATTGAGAAAGAAGATCGTGAAGGCGATCTGGGTGATACAGAGAGTCGCCAGGATGTTTTTAGCGAAGCTGGAGTTGAGAAGATTGAGAAGGGAGAAGGAGCTGGAGGCGTATAATGAGCTGCAAATGAGAAAGATGGAGCAGGAGATGTTGTTACAACAACAGTTGGAGAAGCAAAGAAGAAGAGAAGAAGCCGAAAAAAGGAAACAATTGTACTTTAAACAGAAGGATCATATCGCGCAGATGTCAGCGGCAAGACCGAAAGTTCAGCCTAAAGGAGCGAATAATAAGAACTCAACAGAAGGATTCAATGCCGAGAAGAAGAAGGTTGAGGTCATAAAGAACACAGAAATCTTATTGAAATCGATTTATAATATAGAAAGGCCGTTGGCGAAGCCAGGAACGTCAGTTGCGAAGAAAAGAGATGGAATGGCGAGTAGAACATTGACTGGAGGAGGAAAGAAGAGAGGAGAGACTGCTGGTGGGCAGAATATTGATTTTGGAATGTTTGGCTTCGGAGGACAAGGTGGACAGAGTGGACAGGGAGGTAATGATAATGGAATGAATGCTCTGTTTAAATTGTTCTCGAAGAGTCCAAATTTTAACTGAGAATGTTTGAGAATTTTTTTGCTGAATTGAAGATGTAAAGTATGATGACTTTATTTTTGTGTTTTATTGTTGGTTTTTATAGTAAATATCTAAGAGATATGGTTTTCTTTGTTTGTGAATGAGCATTTTATTGAGAATTTTTATGTGATATGTTTGTAAAATCTACTCTTATTTTTTATATTTCGTACTTTCTGTGATTATATTGAATTTTCTTTGAAGAATAAAAATGGTTTCATGTTGTTTGAAAAAAGAGATACAGGCCAGAGAATTTTTTGTGGGATGGATGGCCCAAGTGGGAAAAGCATTTTTCATGTTATTTCAAACTGAGTAAAATAATTTTATAGAAAAAGATCTTGAAACAGGGAAATTCATTAAACAAATTTTTGATGAAAAATCTTTCATTCAAACCAGAACAGGTCATCTTTGTTGTTTCCAATGTCAACATATAACGCTAGTAAACAACGAAAATTCAAAGACTTGAGATTTCTTTTGGAGAAAACTTTTTATGCTTTGCAACAACAACCTTGAACTCCTCATACATTGAAAAGAGTCTATATCTTTTTCATGGGAATATTGCGACCCCAGCTCCATCAGTTATCTTCTTTAAGATCCACAATCATTTCCTGCCCACAAGCTTCCATAACAGTGACTACCACATTCTGATTAGCTTCATAAGCATTGATAATTTTTTCAGCCAAGTCACCCTTCTCTGCAGAAGTAGGCAATCTCAAGTCCTCTCTCATCTCTCCATCTGTATTCATTAATGCCACAAATTTGTTCTCCTCAATTCCACAAAGCGCATAATCAGTCCTTTTTATGACTGGAACATCAGCCATCCCCAAATTTGAGAAAGACTGAGCATACTCCTTTTTTGTAAAGATATCAGAGCCGACGATCTGTGTCTTTGAACCTTTAAAGCCATTTCTTACTTTATAAATGCCTTTGATCTTGCATGGATGTCCTTCTAAGACGATATATCCATTTTGTTTGTCAAGCTCTTTTATTGGTGTAGGGACGGTAGTGGGATTCTCGAGCTCACCTTCGATAGCTTGTGATCCTTCGTTGTGAAGAGACATCTTTGAGAGAATTTTTTATTGAGGAGATTATAATGCTTAGGTTTTTAAGGGGAAATATTTAGAAGGAATAAGTTAAAGTATTGACCAGAAATAACTTTGTATGATGAGATTCAGAAAAACTAAAATTATTTAATAAGGTATTTGTCTGATCGGAGAGTGGGTTGGCCATAAGAAGAAGTGGGATTTGATGCAGCAAATTGGTATTTTGCTCCGTCCAGGCTTTTATTTAGATGAAATTCCAAAACAAAATTGTTTTGCGGTAGTTTATGAGAGAACGCCACATCCTTTAAGAAGTTGCTAAGCAAAATAAACTCACCCAAGACCTTGGCTTTGTGTTTATTCATTTAGAATTGCAATAAATTTCTTATTGATAATTTAAAAATATATTCAGATTCTGATTCCTCGAACCATTTATGACTACAGTATTTTTAATCTCGGAGCAACCACCTGAATTCTCAATGCATAACATTTTTGCACCGTCTAGCCCTCAATGTATCCATAGATTGGCCGGAACTGAATTCAAGAAGCTTGCATGCATCCAAATACACGGTATTTTTAGTCCTTTATTTTCAAAATTTTTTGCGACAGGACTCAAAGGATCTGTTCGTAGCCCCAGTCAGAAGATATTATAGATTCTATTAACTCTTGTAAAGAGAGAAAATGAATAGTTTCTTCAAATAAAAAACACAAGGTATGAAAAGAAGTTTTTTTGATGGTATTTTGAGGGAGCTTTTTCTTGGGGAAAAAAGTTCAGGGACTCTTCACAAAATTTTCAGAAGCAAAGGTTTTTGAAAGTTGTCTCAAAGTGTTCACTTTGACTTCTGGTGATGAGAATTGAGTTGCTCAAGGATTTTTTTTTCACAAAGACTTGAATTCAAATTTTTAAACTATATTGATAGATTTTATTGAAAATGGTATTTTGTATTCGAATTTCCCTTCAAAGATTTTATTATCTACCACCTTTTGGGAATGAATAAAACCTTTGAGAACAAAATCAAATGTCAAAAATTTTTCTTTCCAAAGAAAATTTTCGTGAGAAAAAATCGACATTTGAAAGAAAAAATTTTTTGAAAATTCTTCTGAGAGTTCCAAGACTCAAAAGGTTTCGTTTAAACCTTATTTGACTTGAATTTTCTGAAAGAAACTTTGGCCTCTTCTACCAAAATTCTATTCTCCTCAGGTCAATCTAAATATTTTTAGTCTCTATTTTTATTAATTAACCCCAAAAAATTTTTTTCCCTGAAGAAAGAAAAATTTTTTTTGGCTCTTCTTTCAAATTTATTCTTGTGAGAATCGTGAGAATAAAGCTAAATTCTCTTAGAAACAAGAAAAAACTAAATTTTTACATGTGATAGATAAGAAAAGTTTTTCTTTAAAGAGATATGGAATTGGACTAAAAACTGAAGGTGACATAAAATTCGAGACTGGCTGTTAGATCTTAGGCTTGGAAATGTGGGTATCGTTGGTGGTTAGTTGGTGGATCGTTAACACATAATTAATTTGGGCTTAGCCAAATTTAGGCCATATAAAGGTTCTCGAAATAGTAGTTTTAATTACAGTATCTCAAGGCAAGCAATAAAATTTAATGGGCAAGTTTTTTGTTGAAATTGTACATTTTAAGGGTCATTTCGTACTTAATCCGGATTCTAATAAAGAGTTTATCATGCTGAGGTCGTTCTTTACTCTGGATATGATTAAGGAAAGAGAGGGTCTGTCAGATTTTGTGAAGTATGCGTTAAAGATTTTTGTATTAAAATAAAATATTAAGGGCGATTAAGGTGCGACTTACGTGGAAATTAGTTGCATTCAAATCTTGTTTTCAAAGGCCTTGAAAGATTTAGGCTTGAGAACAAAGAAAGATTTTGAATCAAAATCTATCAGGTTCTTTATGTATGTAAAAAATAGAGAGGAAAATTTACTCTATATGATACAGATATTGTGAAATAATTAATTTGGTTTTGTGAAAGAGAAAATGATGGTCAAAAATGTTATTTGGCTGAACAGAGCTAATGGGGTTGTGGGACAGCTAACAATCAACAATAATTTTCAAAAAAGGATGAATTTAGAGAATGTGAAAGAAAGTGAAAAAAATTCAATTTCAAAAATTTAAAAATCAAAGAGAGGAAAAAAAATTTTCTTCATATTTTTGATTTTTAATTCAAAAGAACAAGGCCCTTTCTTTTCATTTCTCAATAAAAAAACAATTCATGAAGAAATCAAGCCAGTCAGCGACAATAATTAGAAGTTTTTTTTTCTGAGCCAGTTACCTTATTAAAAATACGAGTGTGCGAATTCTCAAAAAATTTTTTGGTCTAATAAAATCCACCGTTAGAAATTCCACAGTTTTTGATGACAAGCCATATATTTCTTACGACAAAAATTTTTTGTTTTTTTAATCAAAAGGAAAAAATCGCTCTCCTTTATCCAATATGAATGAGACCATTTACGAAACTCTCCAATCTCTCACAGCATTAGAAGGATACCCAGAATGGCAGCCCATCCTCGATCAAGTCGCAAATAGTCATAATATCGATTTTGCCAATGACGAAGGATGTTTCTTTCTCAAATGTTTTATCGAAGAATGCATCAAAAACACACAGCTTTACAACGGTGTAATCCAAAAGCATCAGGAAGAATATGAAGATGTAAAGAACGAGATGGCTGAATTGCGCGAGGAAAACAACCATCTTGCCAAGATGACCCAAGATCTGATCGGCCAAATGAATGATTTGAAAGAATTTTTGGAGGAAGCTGATCGTTTTTCAAGCGAACTCCGTCAGAAAAATCACGAGCTTGCCACTGAAAATGCGCAGCTGAGATCCCACTTTGACGAGTTCCGAAGCGAAAGCCGACCTCTAACCGAAGAAAATGTCTCTCCAAGGAAGCAATTGGAGGGCTTAGAAGACATGGTTAGCGACGAAGTCATAGATATGATGGAGCTCAAGAGCCGGCTTCTGGAGAAGAATGGATATATCGAGGCTTTGTTGAAAGACTTCAAAGCCCTTGAGGACGAGAAGAATAAATTTGAAGCGATAGCGAACGCACAGAAAGATTACGATAATTTGAAAATTGAAAAGGATTTGGAGGATGCTATAATTGGATTGTGTGAACAGTATAAAAAGAGCTCTGAAGGAATGAATGAAATGATGGCCAAAAGAGTAAATTTTATGGATGATTGTGATACAGCAGATGAAAAGGAGGTCTTACCTGCTGGAATGATTAACCTTGAGTCAATTGATAACAGCGCTGTGGAAAATGATGATCGTGAGAATAAAAACTTGACGTTAAGCAAGAGTTTATCATGTTCCCCCAGCAAATTTTCCAGTCATACAAAGAAGCAGAGCCTGCTTTTTGAAGCCCAAATGATGAGCCCTGACAATAAATCCTTGACCGAAAGAAGAAAAAGCACTGGGAGGAAAAATAAATCATACCAGCCTTTTGCAAATCTGAAGGTTCTCCCTTCACATAACATCAACAAAAGCGACCAAAATATACAAGAATCCTCCACAGGACAGTTTGGAGAGACAGAATCTGATCAACATGATCGCGAGCCAAAATCAAGCTTTATGATTCAGTCTCATGATGAAGGAATGGAGACAAATAGAGTAGTGGAAAAGTTGGATGAAGTGATAGGCGCTGATAACCAATCAAGCCCAAACGCTGAACTAGATAATAACTGTTCTTTTTTTGAGACAGACTGGGGCGCCGGGGACTTTCGAGGCGTGAGTACTGATCTTTTGGCAAGCCCAAATTTGGATAGATTACAAGAAGAAGAACCTAAAGTATTTCATTTAGATTTGGGAAAGGCGAAAATGGACTATATTCAAGATTTTCGCGCAGAGAGATCGTCAAGCCAGCCTTGTGTGAGTGAGGCAGAAGGAAAAGAAGAGTATGAGAGGAAGTTGTACTCGTATAGAGAGGGTAAAGAGAATAAGAATATAAACATGTCAAGCATGGATTTCTGTGGAGAGAAGGATCTGTCAACCCAAAAGGTGATCTATGAAGATAACCTTGAATCAATGACTGATGTGAAAAGTGAAGAAGAAGGTTTGGGAGTGAGAAAGGAAAGTAAAAGGGATAATCTGGATGTTCCTGAACAAGCTCAGAAGGACTCAGCCCTTTTTAAGAAGAAGTTGTATGGTGAAATTACCACTCAAACTGATGATGATCTGAAGGAGTTTTCGACGAAGACTAACAGTGCTCAGAAAGAAGATCTCACCATTGCTGAAAAAGTCTTTCAAGAAGCGGGTTTTCAGACCGAGCAAGTCGAGATGAGTGCAATGGAAACTCAAACTTTGATGAAAGAAGTCGATAATTTGGGTGTTCAAACTGAAGCGATCATGAAGGAAATTAGTGATTTTGCTTTACAAACTGAAGCTGTGAAAGTGAATGCTATTGAAACTCAAACTCTCGTGAAAGAAGTTGGTGATTTTGCACTTCAGACTGAAGGAATAAAAGCTGATACTGTGGAGACTCAAACTATGAATAAGGAAGTAGGAGAGATTGGATTGCAAACCGAAGAAGAAATAAAGAAGATTTCCAAAGAGTTTTCTACACAGACAATTGAAGAAATTATAAAGAAGGTTGAATCAGTCCAGATTGAGACTCAAACCATCGACAAAGAAATCAAAGAATTCTGCACCCAAACTAACGAAGATGATAACGGAATTGTGAGAGATAAAGTCAAATCTTCAACCATTGAAACCCAAACCAGCGCTAAAAAGCTTGAAGAAAATGCTTTTCAAACTGAATCTTCACCAGTTGCCAACACAGAAACTCAAACTTTGAAGAAAGAAGTTGGAGATTTTGGTTTACAAACTGAAGAATATCAGACTCCTAAAACTCTTTTACCTACACAAACTGACACCGATAGCCTCCAAAAAGCCCTTCAAAGGGACAATAGCATTCAGACAGAAGAGCCTGTTGTAAAGAAATTGATCTTCAGTGAAGGAATTACTCAGACTAATGACAAAGAAACAAAGGGAAATTCCACTCAAACTAATATCATAAAGGCGAAGGAAAAGTCCATGCAGACTGAAGAAATGAAGCAGGAGTCTTCTCCCAAAAGCCCCAGAAGAAGAAACTCTTCAGTGGCTTTGAAACAAGCGACTGGAATTCTTCACAGAGCGACCCAAACTGATAGAATAAGACACAAGAAAGGCACCCAGAATGAAGTAGGCCCATGGAGAAAGAACCCTAAATATGGGGTGTTGATCGCGTTTGTGGCACCAATCGTTACAGTGATTGCGCTGTTGCTGTTGTTTTTCTTTATTAAAGGAAAACATTTGTCTTTGAATAAATGCGAAGAAAACAGTACTTTGTAAGAAAACAAACAAATTTGGATGGACAATTGAGTGAAAGATGTGAGGGAATTTTTTACATTCCGTAAAAGGTTCTTTTTGTAATATTGTCGTTGTTGTTGTTTGATAAAGGAAAGATGATTTTTGTTTGTAAGAATGGATGAAAAAGTTTATTAAAAAAGTATATATAAATTGTCTTTAATAATCTATTTTTAATAATTATTTTGTTTATTTTTGTGAGATGTTTGTTAGTTACCCTTGTTTTGTTCCATGTTTACCATGTGTCTTTTTACATTTAAAAAATCCTCAAGCAAATTTCCTTCTCTCTATATTTAGAACAATTAATTACATAAAAAACAAGATACAATAGATTCAAATACTAATGATACAAGCTGAAACACAAATACAATAAAAAGGGAAAGCATTTAATTGTCACGTCTAAAGATATTGGTAACAAGATCAAGGATACCCGTTAGCGGCATTTTCATCAGCTCCATAATCGGTATTTCTGTGTTAAACTTCGCTTCTTGTTTATTCATATGCACAAACATCTCTATCTTCTCTTCCATCTCTATCACTTCCTCCTCTTCCTCGAGAACCTCTCCTTCTTTTTTGTCCCTATTGTAACTCAATAAATAACATGTAAAATCCAAAATTTGTACTCTATATTAGCTTTCTTATGATTTTCCTTTCCTTTGTTTTTCTGAGACCTGAGCCATTTTGGCACTCTTTCCAGTTTCTTTACAGGAAACTGATTATCTTCCTCCACTAATTCCAGCTCCGGGAATGCAAAAGTCGCTGACGATGGCTCCACTAGATTATCGAAATCAAATATACTCTTTCCAATCGATCCATCTTCTCTATAAAACAAGCTCTTTACCTTCGTCACTTTCCTTAGAAATTTCGGTGGCGATTTTTTATCCTTATCACTAATCGACAGCGAAGGACTCACATAATCCGATCCTCTTCCTAACGTGATGCTTCCTATCTTATCCGACATCTCATTCCCGGTCTCTTCAAAGCTATAAAGCTCTTCATTCTCCCCTTCTTCATTATTCTCCATAAGCGCTTCATTCAATTTCCTTTCAAAATCATACGTCTGTTCAAACTCCTGCGCCTCTTTTATCTGCTCTTCTCCAAGGCTAGCCGGTCCTTCCGTCACACTATATGCCCGTTCTGACTCAAACAGCTCACCTACACTCTGGCCTCCTGGGGCTCTCCGACGAGATCTCGCTGAATACGCTGAAGCGGAGGTTCGAAAGCCTTTGTCTGTAGGGAGATTTTCGCCAGGGATTAGTGAGAGATTGTGACGTTTATAGTGAGCTTCTGGGCTTGTGAGAATACGATCAGCGGCTGTTTTGGGGTTTTCGGCATCAGCGGAAAAGGTATTAGCGAGGATTTTGGTGGCGAGTTCTTCATTGCCATCGTAGAGTTCTTTGAGAGCGTTGACGAGCATTTTGTTTTGATGTTTCTGTTTAGCGATTTCGCCACGAAGGATTGAACCAAGAATGTCGGATTCTTTGATGTATTTTTGGAGTTTTTTTATTTGGCTGAGAAGGGTAAGGCTCATTTCGTTTAACTGTTCGTTTTCTTCTTTAACAGCGGAAATTTCGGATTTTAGTTGAAATGTTTCTTCATTCTGAAGGTCAATTATGCCCTGAAGTTCACGTAGTCTTTTCATGTATTTCTTTATAAAGGAACTGACGACTGATTTCATTTTGGATTCTAGCTCTGATTGAAAAGCATCAGCTGAGAGATTTTCAGCCAGTTGGGGTTCAACTTGACAATTTTGATCAATAAAACTTGCGACTAGAGGCTCCCAGTCTGGATTGTCTTCCATGTAGACAAGGTTTTCAAGGAACTTTTGAGATTCTTTGCTGTCCATCTAAGGAGTTGAGAATTAGAATTTTGGAAAAAATGGGTATTGATTACTGTCTCTTCGCTCCCTTTTTTTGTATATGTGTGTTAATTTTTTTTATTGTTAGATGATGTGATGTGTTTTTTAATGAATTAGAGTTGGGAATTAATATGATGTTAATAAAAGCAGTTTTTGTTTGTTATTTTTATAAAAGTAGAGTTTTGTTCAAAATTTTTAGTGAGCCTTTGACAAGAAGAGCAAAAGATTTTAAATGGAAAAGAGAAATTCACTGAAGCTTCAGTTTTAATGAAGCGAAAAATTTGGAGACAGTGAGAGTTTTCTACGGGGTTTTAATAAGAAAAACCCTTTTCTCATAAAAAATTTCTCATAGAGTTGAATCACAATAAACTTGTCCTTTCCAAAAAACTTCAAATCTAATCATTGGAAGCCCAGACTTTTGGAGGCAACCTATTTCATTTCAAGGTATATAATACACGCATTTAAACCTTTTAATTAATTTACGAGGCCAGAAGTCCTCCTCTTCATGTCTCTTTTCTGAATTGTAGTTTTTCATTCTAGATCTTTCTTAGGCTAATAAAGTCGCTTTGTAATTAAAAAGCGGGAAAAAATACGGTCAAGGGCTAGAGAATCAGTCCACAGGAAATTAAATATCCAAAAGGAAAATATTTTATTTTTGATGTAGATAAAATCCAAAGGGAGCAGCAAAGAATATTTTTTTATTTATTTGGGGATAAGATAATAAAAAAGAGCAAGTGTCAGAATTTCAATGTTAGCCTTGAACATCAAGAAAAAGCGATTCACTCTCCTTTACCTTGAGGAAAACGAAGTCTACGTCCAAGATCTTACTGGTTCTTGCAGCTTCCCTGATCCTGCCACCAACCAAAGAAAGTACCTCCTTTTCCTTTAGATCTATTTCCCATTAAATCCTTTTCTCTTGGGCATTCCTTCTCCTTTCTAAATGGATTCTTAATCTTTTGTAGACTTGAAAAGGGCAAAATTCATTTGTGCTCAAGAAGTATAATATTCGAAGCAAACAACGCAAATGTCCCTGTGTATAAATTCTTATTCAAAGATATGAAAAAAGAACCCAAGCTCGGTATTGCCTTTCCCTTTGCAATTTCTCTTAATAATCCCTTCAGGAACCGAGTATTACAAGGAACAAA
>Ga0182738_1007325_pt1 | contig 11230 bp, 8 predicted proteins | sample eDN5th30CBELigMG_FD_128876 | JGI IMG/M metagenome (GOLD analysis project Ga0182738, IMG submission 128876) | Enriched Miracle-Growth compost microbial communities from Emeryville, California, USA - eDNA 5th pass 30_C BE-Lig MG (version 2)... ...
AGTGCCACCCGTGGAGAGAATCTCCACACCGCGATCCACCAGGGCCCGGGCAAACGGTTCCAGGTTGGTTTTATCATGAACGCTGATCAGCGCAGTCGAAACAGCAGATGAAGTAGTCATATCGCCTAATGCTTAAAAAGCGGGCAGAGTATTCAAGGGAATTTGAAAATCTCTGCCCGCTTTGATTCAATGTTACCTGGGCGCTTACTCCTTTGTAACTTTCAAACCACTGAAAATGACTCCGTGGGGCTCCAACTGCACCGGTGAAAGCGGGTAAGGTTCACAATTATAAAAGACGCCGCAATCACCGACATTATGATCCTGCCGGTTTACGTGTTGCTGCACGTGGAACGGTTTGCCATCCAGCTCGTAAGTGGCTGTGTCGCCCTTGCAGGCGATGGAAAAATGATGCCAGCCGGATTCATGCAGCTTTAAGCGGGTGTCACGATAATCACCAATGCTGCCGTTATAAACATCGCCTGCGCGCACGCTGCCGTCGTCAGAATCAAACGTCATGGCCAGGCTGTAGCCGATCTCCACTTCGTTTTTTGCATCGCCCATGTGCGTGCCATTATCGCGCGCAAAAATGCCCACCCGCTCATAGCCGATGGTGTCGCTTGTTTTCGGGCGGAGATCACAGTAGACCCAGGCCTGAATGCGATAGTCGGTCATGTCCGGGCTGCCGACCCATGCGGAGTCGCGGTGCTGGCCCGGGGTGAGCAGCCGGGCAATCGCACCCGCTTCCGGGGGCTTCGGTGCGAAATCGTCTGCGGGTTTCACCTCGCCAAACTTTGCGTTCCAGGGCAGAGCCAGCTTTCCGGGTTCGGAGCTTCCGATCAGTGGCAGCTCCACGTGGGCACGGTCTTTGGGAATCGTGATGATCCGGACAGCCATGTTGCGGTTTCCCGGTCCGGCCAGCCAGTTGGTGCCAAACCAGTTGCCCTCGCCATCCACCAGCTGGAAGTATTGCAGGAATGTCGTGTCTTTCTGTACCTCCGGCGCTTTCACGCGAAACGTCACTACGCCCGTGGTGTTCGGCTCGAGGTTCGGCAGCGCAGCCACCACCCGTTCCGACGAAATCCAACCGTTCTCCATTGGGCTTTTTACTGTCTGTGTCGGTGAACTGTCGGGGTCGATCGGTGCCAGGTACATCTCCTTCGGCCACGGCGCGCGGCCGTTGTTTAATAGAGTGAAAGAGACTGCGCGATCTTCGCCCGAAGTTAGCCGCATTGTGATGGGGCCTTCAATCGGGAGACCATACTCAATTGCGACGCCGCTCAGGGGTGGCGGCTCGGGGAAAGGTTGCGTATGGAGGATAATGCCACCCCGGAAGAGGAGGTCTTCCCACTTCACCTTGCGGTGATCACCACCCAGCATGGGGCTTCCAGCCGCAGTTGTCGGATTGTTGAGAATCCAATAGCCGTCATCCGTATAGCCGACGCACAAAACGAAATGTCCCGAGCGGCCCTGATTCAGGCCCAGCACCACCGGGTGGGCGTTGTCGAGTTCCTGCTTGATTGTCTCCGTAGTCCAGCCCAGGCTGTTCCAGCTCGGCAGCGCATACATATTAAACTTCCGCGCCAGCGGGGGAGTGTTGAAGCGATTATACTGGCAGGTTTTGTGCAGCTCCTGCACTGTGTCTGATGTAAATTCGTTGATGCGTCCGAAGTAGTTCAGCGCCATCATAAACGATGTCGGCAGGCAAGTCTGGCCGTCCGGCTGCGACATATACGGCACCGGCAGATTAACCGCGGCCTCTGCGGGACTATGCGGCGCAACCGCCATTCCGCACACCAATGCAAAACTTAGAAAATACGATTTTGATTTCATTCAACCCCGACCTTTTCCGTTTGATTTCTTCACAAGATGTCGAGAGTGGAAACGGGTGTGTCAAACTGTTCCGAATAACGAATTTCGAGTTTATCGACGCCCGCGGATTCTGACTTTGCTGGCCAGCCCGTGGACGTGGTGCGGCGTGGGTCTGCTGTTGCGGCTGCTGTATATGCTGGACCAGGCGGGTACGTCGCCGCTGTTCTATGTGCCTCTGCTGGACGAAAAAGAGGCGCTCGATTCAGCACGAGCGCTGCTGCAGGGCAGCATCGAAAGGGATCCATTTTTCAAGGCTCCCGGATTTTCATACATTCTTGCCGGTGTGCTGGCGATCTCGGGCGATGCATGGTCGTGGGTGCTGCGGATCGTTCAGCACACAGCCGGCGCAGCGATTATTTGGATGGCGGCAGTGACGGCGGGGCGGCTCGTTCCGAAGCGCAACGGGTTGCGCGCGCGAGCTGCTGCAGTGGGAATGGCAGGTTTTTTCGCCGCATTCTATGCGCCAATGATTCGCCTCGAAGAGAACGTCTCCCTCGATTTCTGGGTAGTCTTCTTCCAGTCAGCTATGCTGTTCTGGCTAATGAAGCTGCCGTGGGTGCTTGCAAGACAACACAGCCAAAGTGGCAGCGGCATTCCGCCGCTGAAAACGCCTTCTACGCGCAACAGACGTGTGCTGCTGTACGCGGGGCTCTTCGCTGCGGCGGCGTGGCTGACCCGGCCGACTCTGACCGCCGTGCTGCCGCTACTGGTGCTCTGGATTGCATTTGCCTGGTGGAAAGCGCAGCGCCAGCGCTCGTCGCGCGCAGCGGGTCGAAGTCGGAAAGACCTACGAAGCTGCCGAGGACTTTTACGGGCGACCGCGTTCTTCCTGGCTCCAGCTCTCGCTGCAATGCTTGCGACCGCAACGCGCAACTACCTGGTTTCTGGAGAAACGCTGGTGTTGCCGTGGCAGGGTGGGTACAGCTTTTACGAAGCCAACAAACCCGGCGCAAACGGCCGCTATCTGCTGCAATCCGATGAGGTGCAGTCTGCATCCGCAAATCCCACTCACGCCATCGCGGTGAATGGTTATCGCGCATCCCTCACCCCCGCGGCACGCGCGCAATTTGACGCCGTCCCTTCTTTCGGAGCAGTCAACCATTACTGGATGCAGCGCGCGCGCAGCGCCATCCAGACGGATCCTGCTGCATGGCTGGGGCTGATGACGCGCAAAGCAGTTTATCTTTTCAGCGACAAAGAGATTTATAACTACGAAGATTTCGATCTCCAGCGATCACGCTCAATCCTCTTGCGTGCCATGCCGATCACGTTCGGCGTGGTGTTCCCGCTGGCGCTGGCATCGCTCGCGCTAATGGGTGTGATCGGATCACTGCGTCGCCAGGCGGTGCTGCTGTTTTGGATCTACACAGCCGGGCTCGGCGGCGCGATCGCCCTGTATTTTGTCAGTGGCCGCATGCGGATGCCGCTGGCGTTTCCCATGATCGTGCTGGCTGGACAATTTTGTGGCGTGCTCGCAGGAGAATGGACGTTGCTCCGCCCGAAATTTTCCCGGCAGCAGGGGAGTATGCGCACCGGCTTCGACGGGCGGATATTTGCGGCAGCGCTGCTGCTGGCTGCCGGAGTCGTGATTAGCTTCGGTGACTGGTGGGGCGTGCGCTCGGAATCGATGGCATACGCCGACCTCGCCCGCATGAGCAATGCCGCCTGGCAGCGCGGACGTTATGAGCAGGCACTGGATTTTGCGCTGCAGGCCGAAAAGCTCGCGCCCGATTATCCCACGCTGCCCCGGCTCAAAGGTCAGGCGCTGTACTATCTCGGCCGTTTGCAGGAGGCTCGCGCGGAGTTTGAAAAATCAGTACGCGTGCTGGGGGATGAAACCTCCCGCAACAATATTAACGTGATTGACCAGGAGATGGCAAAGCGCCACTGAAGTATTTCCGCGGTGATTGTAAATCAGCTAACCAATGACCTCGCCTCTTCGCGATACATACCAGCACCTGCGGCCAAAATCATGGCCAATTGTCTTTGCGCATTTTTCCGGCGGTGCGGCCATTGCCATGGCACACGCACCGGAGCTGACTACGCGCATGGTGCTGCAATACCTTGCCGGCGGGGCACTCTGGGCCATATTCCTCAACGGCGGAACCCTTGCTGTAAACAGCGCGTTTGATGAAGACGAAGCCGGCGCTGATATCGGTTATCTGGATTCGCCCCCACCAACCCCGCCCACCCTCGCGCGCACATCTATCAATCTGATGGTGCTGGGGCTTGCCGGTGCGTTTGCACTGCCCTGGGGCTATTTCTGGACGTATGCCACCTGCTTCCTGCTGAGCCTTTTTTACAGTGTGCCGCCCCTTCGCCTGAAAGCTGTGCCCGGTGTTGATCTCCTGATCAATATGATCGGCTATGGTGCATTCAATTTCGCCGCAGGAGCCCTCGCGCCGGGCACCGGACTGAGCCGCCCAGGCCTTTTTGCTGCTATTGTCTGGCTGGCTTTCGCGTTCGCTTTTCTGTTCGGCGCCTTTTATCCCATGACCCAGATTTACCAGATGCCGGCTGACATGGCCAAAGGCGATCGCACGCTGGCCGTCCGATTCGGCACGCGCCGGGTTCTTGCTCTATCCATCGGGCTGGTGGTCGCGTCCGGCCTTTGCCAGATTGCCGCCGCGTGGTCTATCGGCATGCATCTATGGGGCTATTTCGCGCTGCTCATCAGTAGCGGTGCCTGGATCATATTCACCATCGACTGGCTCCGCCGAACCGAAGGTTACCCCAGCCAGAAGGGAATGTATCGCGCTCTGAAACTCTGGGCTATTAGCGATATCGTAGTGATTTTCGCCTTTTCGTTTGCTGCCTGATAAGGCTGCGCCACAATCCTGCGCCGTTTTTTCGCACAAACTTCCGCCTCTGACGTAATCCCCATGAAATGACCGCAAAACTCATCGATGGAAAAGAAATTGCCGCGGCAGTCCGCGCGGAAGCCGGCCGGCTTGGCCGGGAATTTACAGAACGCACCGGCGTCACCCCCGGCCTGGTCGTCGTCATCGTCGGCGAAGACGCCGCAAGCCAGGTTTACGTGCGCAGCAAACACCGCGCCTGCGAAGAACTGGGATTTTTCAGCGAAGTCCATGAGCTGCCCGCGACCACAACCCAGGAAGAACTCGAAGCCGAAATCGATCGCCTGAACGCTGATCCGCGCGTCCATGGAATCCTCGTGCAGCTTCCCCTGCCAAAGCATCTCAATGAGCATGCGATACTGCTGCGGATTCGTCCGGAAAAGGACGTCGACGGTTTCCACCCGGTTAATGTAGGCAATCTCAGCATCGGCATCCCGTCGCCCGTGCCATGCACCCCCGCAGGCATCAGGCAACTGCTGATCCACGAAAATATCGAGACTGCCGGCAAACTGGCCGTTGTCATCGGGCGCAGTAATATCGTCGGCAAACCCGTCGCCCAGCTTCTTATGCGCAAAGGTCGGGGTGGCGACGCAACGGTCACTGTCTGCCACAGCCGCTCCCGGAATCTGCCGGAAATCGTGCGGCAGGCAGATATTGTCGTAGCGGCAATCGGTCAGCCACAGTTTGTCCAGGGTGATTGGATCAAGCCCGGCGCAACGGTAATCGATGTCGGCGTGAACCGCATTGCAGATGCGTCCAAAAAATCCGGCACGCGCCTCGTCGGCGATGTTGATTTCGATGCGGCAGCCGCCCACGCCGGAGCCATCACACCCGTTCCCGGCGGTGTCGGCCCTATGACCATCGCCATGCTGATGCGAAATACGGTGGATTGCGCGCGCCTGCAGGTCGAAGGGCCTGAAAGCGGCGCATTCGCAGATTAGATGACGGAAGACAACTCCAGCACCCATGGTGGCAGCCGCGTCACGCCGCCGAACGCAAATCCGGAAAATCACGAGCCCACGCGCCAGGGTGGCAGCCGCATCTCGCTGCTGAAACGCCTTCTCCGCGCCATCTTTCCCGCCCGTGCCGACCTCCACAGCCACCGCCGCTCGCTCCTGCTTCTGCTGATCTCGGCCCTCTTTGGCGCACTCATCTTCAACCAAAACTATCTTGGCATCCTCGGCTGGATCGCCGTCGTGCCGCTCTTTATCGCGTTACACGATCTGCGCGGGAAGCTCCTCATCTGGGGCATTCTCGGCTTTGGATTCATCTGGTATTACCTTGGAATGTTCTGGCTGCATACGCTGGTGGTTTTCCACTGGCTCATTCCCGTCGGCGTCGCTGCCGGCTCACTTTATATGGGTGCATACTTCGTCCTGTTTGCCATTCCCGCCGCGTGGTGTTGCCGCCAGGTTAAACCAGTTTTCCTGCCCTGGGCACTCGCTACCTGCTGGACCGGTGTCGAGTACCTGCGCAACTTCACAGACATGGCCCTGCCGTGGAATCTGCTCGGCCACAGCCAGGCCCCATGGAACCAGCTTTATATGCATCTCGCGGCCATTGGTGGTGTTTCGCTCCTGTCATTTCTGATGGCATTGTTTAACGGTGCAATCGCCGTGCTTCTGGTCCGGTGGTCCGCAGAACGGCGCCTCCCGGGCCGCTTTGCCCCGATCCTGTTTCCGCCAGTCATTGCCATTGTTCTCGCCGCGCTTCTAGCAGCGACAATCCTTGCTGCTGGTGCTGTAAAACACAGACCCACGCTCCACGTCTCCATCATTCAACCCGGCATTTCCCAGCTCCAAAAATGGCGCGCCATGATGGGGGTCTCAACCGACACACCCGAGCAGGCACAGCAGCGCTGGATCGATACGGAAACCCTCATGCTGGGCACCGTCGGCGATCTCGCCCGCGACGCCGCCCATAACGATAAGCCGCAGCTCATCGTTATGCCCGAGTCCATTTTTATGCGCTCTGGATTCCCCTTTGCGACTGATCTCCAGCAACAGCTCGTTGCGCTTTCTCGGCAAACTAATGCAGACCTCTTCTTCGGAGCTGATAACCTTCTCGATCCCGCACTTTACGCCGCTGCCGTAAAAGAGGGGCAGCGCTTTCTGCTGCCGGGCGAAGAGCCGACGCCGTGGCCTTTGGCCAAATTCCCGCTGTTGACCAGCGACACCGGCACCACTGCACCGGACTTTGACGCAGTGAACCGCATGGTGGCGACTGTGGCCGCGTGGCACATCAAGCGCGACGGCGGCCTCGATACCCGCGTCTACAACAAAATGCAGCTCGTGCCCTTTGGTGAGCAAATTCCTTTTATCCAGGGACTCGACTGGCTCCAGAAACAATTTGAACTCGCCGGAATTGCGGGCGCGTATCGCCCCGGACTCGAAAACACCATCTTCGAGGTGGCAGGCCCGGCGAGCGCGTCATCCCCTGCGCACGTCTATCACTTCGGCACAGTCATCTGTTTCGAATCCACCTTCAGTTATCTCACCCGCGAACTCACTCGTGCGGGTGCGGATTTTATCTGCGTTCTCACAAACGATTCCTGGTATGACCCAAACTATGCCATCAGCGAAGGCGGATTCTGGGGAACGCTGTTCCGCATTCCCGGCATCCACCAGCTTGCCGCTGCCGGCCCGAAACAGCATCTCGCCCAGTCCCAGTTTCGCGCACTGGAAACCGGCCGTGCCATCGTGCGCAGCGCCAACACGGGAATCAGCGCCTTCATCAATCCGAACGGCACCATCACCAAAGCACTTCCTTACGGCCAAAGTGGCACGCTTTCGCATTGGCTGTCCCTTCAAAAGAACAACACTTTTTTCGTCAGATACGGCGAATGGCTCGGGCGCATCTGCCTGGGAATCTGGGCGTCAATTGTTTGCCTCCTGCTCCTTGCGCGTCCAAAGAACTCCGGCAGTCGTTTCGCATTGCATAAATAATTCTGCACTGCCATTGCTCACAGCTAATCGCCATGTCAAAAATCACAATACTCATTCCGACCTTTAACGAAGAGCGAAACATTCGCGATGCCATCTCGGGGGCGCAATGGGCGGATGAAGTGCTGGTCGTTGACTCCTACAGCCGCGACAATACTGTCGCTATCGCTCGCGAGATGGGCGCACGCATTCTCGAACACGAATACATCAACAGCGCCAGCCAGAAAAACTGGGCAATCCCGCAGGCAAGTCACGAGTGGGTTATGGTGCTCGACGCCGACGAACGCATCACCCCCGAGTTGCGCGCTGAAATCCAGGAGTTCATCGCCGCCCCCGGGGACGACGTTGCAATGCGCATTTACCGCGCGAACCACTTCATGGGAAAACCAATCCGCTATTGTGGCTGGCAGGACGACAGCGTTTTGCGCGTGTTTCCGCGAGACAGAACCCACTACATGAGCCGCGAAGTGCACGCCGATGCCGTGGTCGATGGCGGCGGAAATGTTCGCATCGCCCGCACGCGGATGCCCCACTACACCTTTGACAGTTTCGCGCAATATATGAAGAAATTTGACCAGTACACCACCTGGGCCGCTGGTGATCGCGCCCGCAAAACGCGCAAAGTTACCGCGATTCATCTGCTCGGCCGGCCCGTCTGGCGTTTCTTCAAACAGTACATTCTGCGCCTCGGGATCCTGGATGGCCGGGCCGGTCTGATTGTCTGCATGCTGGCGGCCTTCAGCGTCTTTTTAAAATACGCAAAGCTCTGGGAGCGCCAGCAACAATCGTGACCCGTCTGCTGGTGAAAATGCCCAACTGGGTGGGCGACTGTGTGATGGCCACGCCGGCACTGGCGCTGCTGAAAACAGCTCTCCCAGGCGTCTCCATCGATCTGCTCGTCCGGCCCGGCGTTGCAGGAATTTTGGAAAGCAATCCGCACAAATCCGCCATCATTTCCGCCGATGATCGCGAGCTTCCGCCCGCGGTATTCGAGCGCCTGCAATCGTCCAGGTACGACGCCATGGCGCTCTTCACCAATTCCATGGGAAGTGCGTGGCTGGCTAAAAAGCTGCGAATCCCGCGCCGGATTGGTTTCGCCCGGGAATGGCGCGGGCCGTTGCTGACCCATAAAATTCCATTTCATCCGCTGGAATGGCAGACACCCACACCAAAGCCCCTCAGTCGGCGCAGTATTAAAGGGACGCCGCAGCCCGGCTCGCCTCGCCACATGGTTGAATATTACCTGGAAATCACCCGGGCAACTATCACCGCCCTGGAGCCCGCCGCGGCCGCGCGCGCGCAATCTGCGGGAATGGATTATGATCTGGTCCTCCCCCTGGAACGCGCCGCAGAGGAAAAGGTCGCGCGACTGCTGCGGGAAAACCAGGTCCAGGGAAAAATCCTCATCGGCATCAATCCCGGCGCGGCCCACGGCCCCGCCAAGCGCTGGCCCGCAGATTACCTCGGACATGCTGTGGAGATACTTTCCCGCCCTGATTACGCATTCATCAGCACCGCATCACCCGGAGAAGCCGCATTAAACGACGCCGTTCAGGCCGCCACGGCAGCACCGATCCTGCGCCTCGGTGAAAAAGTTACCCTTCGAGAGCTGCCCGCCCTCATCAGCCGGTTTTCCGTCTACATCACCAACGACAGCGGGCCCATGCACATCGCCGCCGCGCGCCGCGTCCCAGTGGTCGCCATCTTTGGTCCCACTGATCCGGCCAGCACGCACCCGTGGCAAAGCCCGTACACGCTTCTGCGCAATCCGGTGCCCTGTTCCCCATGTTTCCTGGAGGAATGCCCGATTGATCATCGCTGCATGCGCGGGATTGCCCCGTTTGACGCCGGGGAAGCGGTTCTCCAGACCCTTTCCAACAACTCTCGCTGGCAGCCCATGGAGCTGCCGCGATGACCACCGCAGCCCACACCGGCGAAGCGCCGCTGCGTGTCCTCCACGTCAGCACCGAAACCGGTTGGCGCGGTGGTGAACAGCAGGTCAAGCTGATCACAGATGGCCTCCTGGCCCGTGGCCATGCCGTTCGCGTGCTCTCCCCGCCGGGGGCACGGCTGCTGGAAGACAGGCAGGCTGTCGGAGCCGGCATTCCCCTTAAAGTGCGGCTGGGGGAGTGGGACGTCCGCGCCTGGCGACAGATTGAATCAGCCGCACGCGAAATGGATGCTCAGCTCATCCATGCCCAAACCAGCCATGCTCATTCCCTCGCCATTCACGCGGCCTCGAAGCTCAGCATCCCACTGGTCGTATCGCGCCGCGTGGATTTTCCCGTAGGCATTAACGTTTTTTCCCGGAGAAAATACCTTCATCCGGCGGTGCATTACGTCGCCATCTCCGAGGCCATCCGAGACGTGCTCCTGGCCAGCGGCGTTAACGCGGATCGCGTGCAAGTGGTGCATAGCGGCGTCAACCCGAACCGGTATCCAAAGCGCGGAGCTACTCGCGATGAAGAACTCGCGCGCCACTGGGGCGTCCCGCCCGGCGTACCGCTGATCATGAATGCCGCCGCACTGACCGATCACAAAGACCAGGCGACCCTGCTCCGGGCCGCGGCGATTATGAAAAATGCTGGCAAAGATTTTCGCCTGATAATCGCAGGCACGGGTGAACTGGAAGCTCAACTGAAAGCGCTCGCAAACGACCTTGCCCTGCAGGATCGCGTGACTTTCGCTGGTTACATTGATCTTGCCACACTTTATCCCGCTGCGGACTTGTTTGTGATGTCGTCGCACCTGGAAGGCCTTTGCACCAGCATTCTCGATGCCATGGCCGTGGGAGTGCCCGTCGTCGCAACGCGCACCGGCGGAATTCCAGAAATCGTCCGCCACGAAGAAAACGGACTGCTCGCCACCCCGCGCCAGCCAGAGGCACTTGCGGCGGCCATGACTGACCTTCTGGATAACGCCGCGACGGCGCTGCAATACCAGGCGGCAGCACGCAAAACCGTAGAATCCGGCTTTACCAATGAGCGCATGGTCGAAGGCGCCATCCGCGCCTACCGCAAAATCCTTGCTGGCCTTAATGGAAACGCAGGAGCCTAACCCGCAACAAGCCTGCGCAGGCAGCTCCCGCCCAGGTTCCCTTTACTGATACAACTCCCAGTCGCACGCAGCGCTGTTTGGATTATCATTGCCGACATAATCCCGGATTTCCACGTCAATAGTGCCGCGCCAGTCTGCCGTCGCCAGGGTATAGGTGCCGTTCTTCGTCACATCGATCGTCTGCTGCGTATTGGCAAGCTGCTGGCGCACTTCGCCCCCGGTCTCCGTGATCTGGTAAATCAAATCTCCGTCGATTTCCTCCACGTTTGTCTCCAGCCTCAAATTCGTTTCACCCGGCAAAACCATGTCATCAAACCAGATCAGGCCGGTTGACTGAGCAGAGTTCGGAGACAGGGACAGATATTCGATGCTGTTATCCTCAGCACGCAGGTCCTGGATAGGCACAGTAGTTCCCATGGTGTCTTCCGCTGTCGGTGAGAACAGCTTCACACCAAAGACATATTCGCCCGGACCTTTGCCTGGATCAAAGTCTCTCAAAACCTG
>Ga0182738_1007326_pt1 | contig 11229 bp, 7 predicted proteins | sample eDN5th30CBELigMG_FD_128876 | JGI IMG/M metagenome (GOLD analysis project Ga0182738, IMG submission 128876) | Enriched Miracle-Growth compost microbial communities from Emeryville, California, USA - eDNA 5th pass 30_C BE-Lig MG (version 2)... ...
CCGCCGGCCTCGATCAGGGTGTGGATCAGGCGATCGCCGGCCTCGGTTTCGTCGACAATGTCGAGCACCCCGAAGCCGCCCCCGACGTCGTAGCCTTCGGCCGACAGCCTCCGCAGCAACCGCACCGCCGAGACCGGGGTGTCCAGACCGACCGCATTGCCCACCCGGGAATGCTTGGTCGGATAGGCCGACAGCACCAGCGCCAGCTTCTTCTGCGCATTCGGGATACGGCGCAGCACAGCGTGATTCACCGCGACCCCGGCCACCCGGCTGCAGCGCTCGGGGTCGGCGGCGTAGTGCGGCAGCCCGTCGTCGTCGATCTCCTTAAAAGAGAACGGGACGGTGATGATCCGTCCGTCGAATTCCGGGATGGCGATCTGGGCGGCCGAGTCCAGCGGGCTGACGCCGTCGTCGTTGGCCTCCCAGTCCGCCCGTGACGAGGCCAGGCACAGTCCCTGAAACACCGGGATGTCCAGCGCCGCGATCCGTTCGATGTCCCACGCGCCGTCGTCGTCGCCGGCACTGACCCCGGCGGTGGCATTCATCGCCCCGCCGGCCGCCAGCATGCAAACCACTAGCGCATCGAGCTGCCCCAGCGCGGCGAAGAGTTCCTCGGGGGCGTTGCGCAGCGAGGCAGCGAAGATCGGCACCCCGACCGCCCGGCCAGTCGCGTCGACCGCATCGGCCAGGGCATGCGCGAAACCGGCGTTGCCGCTGACCTCGTGGGCCCGGTAGTACAGCACTCCGACCCGCACCGCCTCGGGACCACCAACCGTCGTCCGCTGCCCGTACCCCCACTCCGGGATCACCGCCGGTTCCTCGAAGCCCTCCCCGGTGAGCAGCACCGTGTCGCACAGAAACGCGTGCAGCTGGGCGAGGTTGGCCGGTCCGCCCTCAGCGAGATAGGCGTGCGCCTGCGCGGCCAGGCCGATCGGGACCGTGGAGCACTCCATCAGCTCGGCGTTGGGCGAGCGCTCCCCGCCGAGCACCACCAAGGGCAGGCCGGTCGCGCGCAGCAGCTTCAGTTCGTCGGCGATCTCGGCCGACGACCCCAGGATGCGCAGCACCACGACATCGGCGCCGTGCACCAGTGGTTCGATGTCGTGGCGTGCGGGGTTGCCGAGCCGGTATGCCGCGCCGCTGGCCCGCGCGGACAGCAGATCGGTGTCGGAAGTGGACAGCAACGCGATACGGCGTGCCTGCGCCATCAGGGGCCTCCTCGGGGTTCTCGCCCCTCGTCGTCGGACGTCTCGCGGCCGTATCTGGCTAGCAGGCCGTACTGAATGGCCCTTCACAGTGGCGGAACCGCCCCGGATTCACACCGGGTTCCTGACGCCACGAGACGGCGGCCAGCCTAGCTCAGCGCGGCGTGCAACAATGTCGCCGGTAAGGCGATGACGATTGAGGAAGCCGGTGTGAATCCGGCGCGGTCCCGCCACTGTCATCGGGGAGCGACCCTCATCAGCCACGGCCCACTTGTGGGGTTGGAAGGCGAGGCGAGCAGTGATCCGAGAGCCAGGAGACTCACGTCATCGCGTCCTGCGAACCGGGGCGGTGTACCCCGAGGAAGCTGATGCGCGCCCATGTCCCGTGCACTGCGGGTAATCCCTGTGCTGCTGCTGACGCTGGCCACCACGCTGGCCGGCTGCTTCGGCGAACCCACTTCCCGCACACTGCAAGCGCGTACCGGTTGCATCACCGACTTCGATCCGGCAGCCGACTACTTTCCGGACAAGTCGACGCTGACCGAGGCCACCAACTTCGCCATCACCTACCACCGCAGCTACCAGGTTCTGACGGTCAAGCGACCCTACGTCGGCGGCAACCCGGTGTCGTGGGTGCTGGTGCGCTGCGGTGCGCCCGCACCGGCGCTGACCGGGGAGCTGGCGAATGCCCAGCGGATCACCGTCCCGGTGCAGAGCCTCTACTCGGGCTCGACGACGCATCTGGCGATGATCACCGAACTGGGCCAGGCGGGCGTGGTCACCGGTGTGGCGAGCCCGGCAGCCGTCGCCGACCCGCAGATCCGCGCGCGCATCGAGACCGGTGAGATCGTCGGCTACGCCCCCGGCGGGCAGATCAATATCGAGCGCGTGATCGGCGCGGGCCCCGACCTGCTGGTCACCGAGGGCATCGACGACCCCGGCTATCCCAAGCTGCGCGAAGCCGGTACCCCGGTGCTGGCCGACGCCGAATGGCTGGAACCGACCCCGCTGGGCCGGGCCGAGTGGATCAAGGTGTTCGCCGCGTTGACCGGGGCCGAACGCCAAGCAGCGCAGGCCTACCAGTCCATCCGCGACCGTTACCGTGCCTTGGCGGCTCAAGCCGCCGCAGCCAAGCCCGTCGAGGTCTTGGTCGGCACCATGTACTCCGGCAGCTGGTCGATGCCCACCGGCGAGAGCTACTCGGGACGTCTGGCCGCCGACGCCGGCGGCACCTACCCCTGGCTGTCGGAGACCGGCTACGAGAACCGGCAACTGAACTTCGAGTCGGTGTACGCTCGCGCCGGCACCGCGCCGGTCTGGCTGGTCACCGACGACTGGCAAACCCTGGGCGATGCGGTGGCCCGGGACAGCCGCTACGGCGAGCTGACCGCGCTGCGGACCGGACATGTGTGGTCGGCGACCAAGGCAATGACACCCGGTGGCGGCAACCTTTATTGGGAACGCGGGACGGCGCGACCGGATCTGCTGCTCGGCGACTTGGTCGCGATCCTGCATCCCGAGCTCGCCGCCGGCCACACGTTCGAGTTCTACCGGCGGGTGCCGCGATGAAGCCGCGTATCTCGCTGGTGCTGGCCGCGTTGAGCGCCGCAGTGGTTTTGCTGGCAGTGCTGGGATTGGTGCTCGGGCCGGTGCGGGTGCCGGTGCTCGACACCGTGCAGGTGCTGTTCGGCGCCGAACCCTCTGACCCGCGCTGGCAGGTGATCGTGTGGAACATGCGGTTGCCGCGGGTGCTGACCGCGCTGGCCGCCGGGTCCGCGCTCGGGGTCGCCGGCCTGCAGCTGCAAACCCTGTTCCGCAACACCCTCGCCGATCCCTACATTCTGGGCGTGAGCTCCGGGGCAAGCCTGGGCGTCGCGGTGGTGGTGCTGCTCGGTGGGGCGGCCGGCGGCGGTTTCACCACCGCGGTAGCTGGTGCCAGCCGCGCCGCGGAAGTGATCGCAGCGGCCCTGGGTGCGGCGGCCATGCTCACGCTGGTTCTGGTGCTGTCGCGGTGGACTCGCTCGGCGGCGACGCTGCTGCTGATCGGTGTGATGATCGGTGCGGCCAGCACCGCGCTGGTGAGCTTGGCGCTGGTGTACTCCGATCCGCAGCGGGTGCAGCAGTACCTGTTGTGGGGTCTGGGCAGCTTCGCCGGAACCGGTTGGGGCGATTTGGAGTTGCTGCTGCCGCTGGTGGCTGTCGGGCTGTTGACCGCGGCGATAACGATCCGGCCGCTCAATGCTCTGCTGCTCGGCGAGAGTTATGCGGCGACGATGGGCACCAACGTGCACCGGGCCCGGATCGTCACGGTCGTCTCCGCGTCGCTGCTGGCGGGTGTGACGACCGCGTTCTGCGGTCCGATCGCGTTCCTCGGGCTGGTGGTGCCGCACGTGGCCCGCATCCTGGTGGGCACCTCCGATCACCGGGTGGTGGTCCCGGCGGTGGTCTTGCTGGGCGCGGTCGCCGCGCTGGGCTGCGGCATCGTCAGCCAGGTGCCCGGCAGCGATCTGGTCATCCCGATCAACGCGGTCACCGCACTGGTCGGGGCGCCGGTGGTGATCGCCGTGCTGCTGCGGGCCCGGCGCGGATCGGGGTTGCCGTCATGATGCCGGCGGTTCAGCGAGACTCGACGGAGGAGAGGCGCATGACGCCGGCGGCCGTCGAACTCGCCGGCCTGGCAATCGGCTACCGCAGCCGTCGCCGGTCGACGACCGTGGCGACCGGACTGGCCGCCCAAGCCCGCCGCGGCGAACTGACGGTGCTGATCGGGCCCAACGGCGCCGGCAAGTCCACCCTGATCCGCACCCTGGCGGGGTTGCAGCCCGCGCTCGGCGGACGTGTTCTGCTGGACGGCGCCGACCTGACCGCGCTCCCCCGCGACGAGCTGGCCCGCCGGGTCGCGGTGGTGCTGACCGAACGAGTCGACCCGGGCTTGTTGTCGGCACGCGAGCTCGTCGGGCTGGGCCGCATCCCCCACCTGGGTCTGGGTGCCCGACTTCGCCCGGTCGACGAGGAGATCATCGACTGGGCGCTGGCGGCGACCGGTGCTCAGCATCTAGCGTCGCGGCCGGCTGCCGAACTGTCCGACGGTGAATGCCAGCGCGTCCTGACCGCCCGAGCACTGGCCCAGCAGCCGGGTCTGCTGATCCTCGACGAGCCGACCGCGTTTCTGGATGTGTCTTCGCGGGCCGCACTGTTCGGCCTGTTGCGTGAGCTCGCCCGCGACCAGCAGTTGGCGGTGGTACTGAGCACCCACGATCTGGAATTGGCGCTGCGAGTGGCTGATCGGGTGTGGCTGATGGATCCGGCGGGCACCCTGACGGACACCGTGGGCGAAGAGCTGATGTTGTCCGGGCGCATCGGCGACATGTTCGGCAACGACACCCTGCGTTTCGACCCAGCCAGCGGCATGTTCGACCTCAGTACCCGCGCCGACAGCGATGGTGCGGCACGCACCGCCCGCGTCGACGCTGAAGAGCCGTTGCGCTCCGCCCTGACGCGGGTGCTGTCGCGGGAGGGCTGGGTTATCGGCGAGCCTGCCGAAATCGTGCTCACAGCAACCGATCCCGCTGCCATCACGGTGCGTACCGCCGGTGGCAACCAGGTCAGTGCACTGCGCGACCTGCCGCAGCGGCTGCGTACCTTGCCCGCGACCCCACATCGCTGCGCCCCCCAGGATCGGACTTTCGCGGCACTGGCCGAGTTATCCACTGTCAGCTCCTATTTCGCGGTCTCGACCGGTACCGCTGACGACGCCGACTGGCGTCCGGTGACGCAGCTCTACACCGATACAGACCTGCTGGCCAGCGCAGTTGCCGGCGTGCAGGACCGTATCGGGGCATCGGATCTCCGCGTGGCGGTGTCCACCTTCTACCTCGGATATGCCGCGCGCCTGTGGTCGATCGGACTGGGCGGGCTCGCCGAGCACGGGCTGCTGGTCGACCTGGACCCCGATCAACTCTGGTACTCCGAATGCAGCGGCAGCATCCGGCTTCACCTGCCGAATCCGGTGGCCTGGCAGGGACCGTCGGCCATTGAGGATCTGGAGCCGACGCTGGTCGAGATGGCCCTGACCGGACACCTGACGCCATTGGCCGCCGCGGTGCGCCGGCTCGGTCCGATCTCGCAGCGGCTGCTGCACGGCAATGCCGCCTCCGCAGCTTTGGGTGCCGCCCGCGCGCTGTGCCGACATCACGGCGGAAGTCTCGCGGACGAACCGAGCTGGGAACTCGCACGCAACATATGCGAAAGCGAATATCTCAACGGCTCAGTGTGTTTCGACGACTCCACCACGGATTATCGCCGGACCAGCTGCTGCCTGTTCTATCGAACGCCGGGCGGCGGCCTGTGCGGCGACTGCGCACTTACCCACAAACCTTGTCCGGACCGATGAAAGAAGGATTCCCATGACCGAGAACACCGGCACCGTCGTCGCCGATCCTCCGATCGTCGACACCGAAGACCGCGGTCGCGAACAACGCTGGCCGCTGCCGACCGACCAGCAGAGCCTCCTGGATCTGCTGCACCTGTGCTTCGACGAGTACTGGAACGAGATCTGGTTCGGCATCATCATGGAAGGCGCGGCCTGGGAGGTGGCCGCCCCCAACGCACCGCGCAAGATCGCCATGCTCGACGGCTACGCCACCATCGACTTCGGCCGCTGGCACTTTCACCTGTGCATCGGCAAGCACCGGGCCAGCGGCTCGGAGCTGGGCCGTATTCGCCGCTGTACCCGGGCCGAGTTGTACCGCCGAATCGGCAAGGACGGCAACCCGCAGTCGTGGGGCGTGCGCCTGTTCAACGGGCGCGACGAGCAGATGATGACCGTGATGCTGCCCAACCCGTTCCTCACCAACGACCAGCAGATGCGCGAGGAGCCCGAGTGGGGCCAGCTGGAGCTGTGGGACAAGCTGCGCGAGAAGTACCTGGGCCTGGGGCCCGACCCGTTGGACCGCGGCGGGAACCGGATCCGCTGCGGCGGTTAGCGCCGCGGCTAGGCAGGAGACGTTGATTTTGCGGCCAGGGCTGTGCGCGGAGGGCGGGAACAGCCCTGGACGCAATTTCAACGCGCCCGGTCCGGCTAGTCCGGTTCGGCCGGCCAGGTGTTGGGCATCATCGGGCTGACCGCCCCACCGCCGAACCCGTCGTCGGCCAGGGCGGTCAGCCCGCTCGGCCGTGCGCTGGCCACTCGGTGGGTGCCACCGGCGAAGCCCTGCGATCCGGCACCTCTAGTCGAGGCAACCGCCCCGGCAAGTTCCATCGGATCCGGTTCCAAGTCCATGTACTCGTAGCCGCGACCGCGCATCCCGGCCTTGGCCCGGCGCCGGCGCTGCTGCGAGGACTTCTGCTCCGCCGACTCCTCCGCGGGTGCGGCCGCACTGTCCGGTTTCGGCGCCGCCTTCTTGCGCGAGCTGGTGCCCGAGCCCCGTCGCGCGCCCATGTCCAGGCCGCCGACCATATACATGTAGGCCGGCATGGTGACCGACGGCGGTCCCGCGGGGGTCGGCGGCGGCGCACCGGGCGGCGGAGCGGCGGCTGCCGGTGCGGGTGAAGGCGCGGGGGCTGGCGCCGGCGCTGGAGCCGGCGAGGGGGCCGGTGCCGGCGGCTGGGCCATCGTCAGTGCGGGCGGGGGCGCGGCAGGTGGCGGCACCGCAGCGGCTAACGCATGATGTGCCATCGCCCCAATACCCAGACCGCCGATCACTCCCGCAGATCCGAGCACGGTCGTGCCGGCCATCGTGGCGGCCAACGCCGGCAGCAACGCCGTCGAAGAGATCAGATAGTTCAGCGCTTGAATGGTGTTGCCGATCGTCGAGGTGACGATCTCTACCATGGCCATCGGTATAACCAGGGCTAGGCCCTGCGGGTTAAACAGGGCGGTGTACATGATCGCGATCAGGTCGTCGATGATGACGATGCTGGTGAACGCGAAGTAGGACCCGGGGTCCAGCGGCACCGAGAAGATGTACGCCAGGTTCCCCGGGTTGAAGAAGCTCAGCGGATTGCCGGTCCACGCCAGCCACGACCCGGGCACCCCCGGCGGTGGCAGCAACGACGATCCGCCCTGCAGGGCGGCGAAGAACTTGGCCAGCGGATCTGCGAGCCCGGTGAAGCCGATCTTGTTGAAGAACTCCTGCAGCTCGGCATACAGCGGGTACTGACCGCTGTCGGGATAGGGCGGATGCGGGACCAGGCTTTCGAGCCATTTTGCGAAGTCGAGAAACCACTGCGGGGGCTCCGGCGCGGTGTCCGCCGCGCTGCCGGGTGTCTTGAGCACCACCGGCGCCGGTTCGGTCTGAGCCGCCGCCGCGGTCGCCACCGCCGCGCCGGCCACCGCCTGGTAAGTGGTCATCACGGCGGCGGCCTGCGCCCACATCCGCGCATAGTCGGCCTCGTTCAACGCGATCGGAATCGTGTTGACGCCGAAGAAGTTTGTGCCCACCAGCACCGCGTGGGTGACATGGTTGGCGACCAATTCGGCCATGGTCGGCATCGCCGCCAACGCGGCGGTGTAGGCCGCCGCCGCGGTCTGCTGCTGCGCGGCCGTCACCGTCGCATCGCCACCGGCGCGCAGCAGCCAGGCCAGATACGGGGCGTTGGCGGCCACGAATGCCTCGGCGGACGGGCCCTGCCACGCCCCGGCCTGCACCGCACCCAGCACCGCCGTCAATTCGTCGGCGACCGCGGCGTATTCAGTGCTCAGCGCGCTCCACGCAGCGGCCGATGACAATAATGGACCAGCCCCGGGGCCGGCCGACAGTGACGTTGAATGTACTTCTGGCGGTGAGGCCATCCAGATCGGCGCAGTCATCGCACACCGCCGGATGCCACCCGAAAAGGGCGCAACATAGGGGTTTTTCAGCTCTCTCGGGGTACACCGCCCCGGGTCGCAGGATGCGACGATGTGAGTGTCCTGACTCTCGGATCAACGCTCGCCTCGCCTTCCAGCTCCATCAGAGCCGTGGCAGTTGAGGGTCGCTCCCCGATCACAGTGGCGGGACCGTGCCGGATTCACACCGGCTTCCTGCACCATCGTTGCCGTACCGGGGCATTATCGCACGCTGTGGCGCGCAACGCCCGGAAAGCGCCACTACACGCTGGCCCGGCCTGGGCCCCGCACGGCAGCGGCGACCGCATCGGCCAGCGCGTCGACGTCGACGGGAGCCAACTCGGCGATGGTGACCCGTAGGCCCGGGGCGCCCCGCATCCGGAACCTCGCGCCCGGGGCCGCTGCCCAGCCCGCGGCGAACAACGCCGTCATCGCCATCGCCTCGTCGGGCACCGGGATCCACACGTTGAGCCCAGACCGGCCGTGCGCGATCACGCCCCGGTCGGCCAGCGCCGTGCACAGCCCGACGCGGGCCGCGCGATAGGCGGATTCGGCCTCGGCCACCCGCTGCGTTGCCGCGTCGTCGCGCCACAGGTCGACGGCCAGGTTCTGCAACAGATGGCTGACCCAGCCCGGCCCGAGCCGCTGGCGGCCCTGCACCCGTTCGACGGTGCGCTGGTCACCGGCCAGCACCGCCAGCCGCAGGTCCGGGCCATACGCCTTGGCCGCCGACCGAACAAACGCCCAGTGCCGGGTCACTCCTGCCAGCGGCTGCAGCGGCACCCCAGCGATCGCCGCACCGTGGTCGTCTTCGACCACCAGAACGTCGGACCCGTCCAGCAGCGCCCGCAGGACATTGGCTCGTTCGGCGGAAACCGCTGCGCCGGTGGGATTTTGGGCGCGACTGGTCACCACCACCGCGCGCACCCCGCGTTTCAGCGCGCGGTCCAGGTCGGCGGGCAGCGGACCGTCGTCATCGACTCCGACCGGCTCCGGAGTCAGCCCGAGCGCGCCGAGCAGATCGAGCAGGTTGGGCCACCCCGGATCTTCGACGGCCACCCGGTCGCCGGGACGCAGGTGGGCGCAGAGCACCCGCTCGATTCCGTCCAGGGCTCCGGAGGTGACCGCCAGGTGGTCGGCAGGTACACCGTCGGAGACCAGCTCGGCCGCGGCATGCTCGGCCAGTGCCGACGCGATCGGCGGATGCCCGTAGAGCACGACCGGCCCGCGCTGCGCCGGCGCAGCGGCGATAGCGGGCAGCAGCGCCGGGTTGGGGTTTCCGGTGGACAGGTCCCGCACGTCCGGCGGCACGGCCAGTCCCCGCAGGGAGCGCGGTGTGGTCGCCGGCCGGTCACGCACCCGGGTGCCACGGCGGCCGGAGCTTTCGACGGCGCCGCGGTCGCGCAGCAGCCGGTAGGCGGCGGCGACGGTGTTCGGGTTCACCCCGAGTTGCTGGGCCAGCCCGCGAATCGGCGGCAGTGCGGCCCCGGGCGTCAACGCGCCGCGCGCGATGCCCTCCTCGACGCTGGCCGCGATGGCCTCGGCTCCCCCACCGGTGATGCTGTATTGTACTGGCACATGTCTTATCTTGCACTAGTACATTAATGGAGGCAAGCCCGTGTCTTATGCACCGACACCGCAGACGACCCCGACCCGGTATCGGGAACGGGCCCGCTACGACCGTGCGATCGTGCACCGCATCCTGGACGAGGCGCTGATCTGCCATCTGGGCTACGCCCGAGACGGCCATCCGGTGGTGCTGCCGACCACGCACGCCCGGGTCGACGAGACGCTGTATCTGCACGGCTCCACCGGCAGCGGCCCGGTGCTGGCCACCGGTCCCGCCGGTCTACCGGTCTGCGTCACCGCCACCCTGGTCGACGGACTGGTGCTGGCCCGCTCGGCGCTGCACCATTCGATGGCCTACCGCTCGGTGATCGTTATCGGCGCCGCCCGCCTGGTCGAGAACGAGGCCGAGAAGCGGCTCGGGCTCGATGCCCTGCTCGATCACGTCGCGCCCGGCCGGGCCGCCGACGCCCGGCCGCCCAACCGCCGGGAACTGGCAGCGACGGCGGTGCTGGCTCTCGACCTGGTGAAGGTGTCCGCCTCGGTGCGCGACGGCGGACCCAACGACGAACCCGAAGACATCGGGTTGCCGCACTGGGCGGGAGTGGTTCCGCTGCGGATGGTCGCCGGCCAACCCGAACCAGCCGCCGACCTCGACCCGACCATCGCGCTGCCGCACTACCTGCAGTCCTACCGCAGACCGCGGTGACCAGTCCCTAGCTCCGCTGCCTGCCGTACTCCGGCCTCCAGGTGCCCGGCGTCATCGGAGTCGTGGCACCGCCGCCGAAGGCGTCGGCCGCCAGGGCGGTGAGTCCGCTCGGCACCACGGCTTCCGAGGCGTCCTCCAGATCCATGTATTCGTACCCACGGCCGAGCATGTCGGCCTTGGCGCGCCGTCGCCGGCAGGCCTTGACCTTCCCCTCGGCGACCACGGCCTCCACGGGCGCCGCGGCGGCATCGGGTTCCGGGGCCTTGCGTCGGCGCGCACTGGTACCCGCGGCCCGGCGGGCCTGCTGGCTCGCGCCGGCGACCAGATACATCGCGGCCAGACTGTCCCCCGGAGACAGCGGCGGCGCGGGCGGCGGAGGGGGCGCCGGCGGCGCTGCGGGCGGCGCCGGAGCAAGCGCGGGCGCCGGAGCGGGGGCCGGGGCCGAGGCGGGAACGGGCGGTGTGGGAGCGACCGTCACCCCGGCGAACGGCGGCGGCACGATCGGAACCACCGGAACCGGAACCGCATGCAGAGCGGCCAGGCCGGACAACCCCGCCAATCCGGCCAATGGTGCCGCGGCCAGTGGCGCCAATGCGGCGGTCAGCATCGGCAGCACAACCGGAATCAGCACCAGAGCCTGCTCGAGCAGCGTCTTGAGCAGCGCGATCACGTCGGTGACGATCGTGCCGACCGCTTCCACGGCGGCGAACATCAGCGTGAACGCAATGGTGCTGGGGTTACCGGACGCGAACGCCGCAGCGATATCCGCGCCGATGAAGGCGAACGTCTGCGAGAGATAGGCGGCGAACGAGCCGAAGTCCATCGGGTAGCCGATCGCGAAGGCGAGGTTGTAGGGACTCAGAAAGCTCAGCGGGTTGCCCAGGATCGGCAACCAGGGGTCGAACCCGCCGAATAGCGAC
>Ga0182738_1007327_pt1 | contig 11229 bp, 7 predicted proteins | sample eDN5th30CBELigMG_FD_128876 | JGI IMG/M metagenome (GOLD analysis project Ga0182738, IMG submission 128876) | Enriched Miracle-Growth compost microbial communities from Emeryville, California, USA - eDNA 5th pass 30_C BE-Lig MG (version 2)... ...
GAGGCCGAGCGGTTTGGGAACGCGGGATTCGATGGCATCAGCCCCCAGGAACAGGTTGAGCTTTTGAACCTGTGGAAGGATCAGCTTGGTACCCTCGGCACGCTCGCCGCCTGGAATCATCAGGTCCATGGCTGCGCGAACATGGACCTTGGGGAGTTGATCCAGGTCGCCGAATCATGGCCGGAGGCGAGCCAGTCGTTGGCCCTCGCGTTCCAACGCTGGTGGGTCGAAGGGTTGCTGGAGTTGGCCTTCCGCGAACGAAGCCCCCTGGCGGGATTCAACGGAACGAGCCATGAACAGCTTCTGCTTCGCTTTCGAGAGCTCGATGTTCTCTCGCTGAAGCATGCTCAGGCCAAGCTTGCTTTTGAACACCGGCGCGACCTCCCTCGGCAGAACGGCGAAGGTCAGCTTGGTGTCCTCCGGCGCGAGTTTGAGAAGAAGACGCGGCACCGGCCCATCCGTCAGCTCATGACCCAGGCTGGCAACGCGGTCCAGGCGATCAAACCCGTCTTCATGATGAGCCCGTTGTCCGTGGCCACCTTCTTACCGCCGGGAGCCATCCAGTTCGACCTGGTCGTTTTCGACGAGGCTAGCCAGGTCCGCCCCGTCGACGCCTTCGGAGCCTTGTTGAGAGGACGCCAGGCCGTGGTGGTGGGAGACAGCAAACAGCTTCCGCCCACCCAGTTCTTCGATCGGTTGACGGGCGATGATGCTCATCTCGACGAGGAAGACTCCACCCATGACCTGGAAAGCATTCTCGGCCTCTTCGTCTCGCAAGGAGCACCCCAGCGCATGCTTCGCTGGCACTACCGAAGCCGCCATGAGTCGCTCATCGCCGTCTCGAATCACGAATTCTACGACAGCCGCCTCGTCGTCTTCCCCAGTCCCGACAAGGGGAGAAGCCACTCGGGACTGGCCTATCACCACCTCCCGCGAACCCACTACGATCGCGGGAAAACACGCACCAACCCGGGCGAAGCGGCCGAGGTCGCGCAGGCCGCCATGGATTTCGCGCGCGAGCAACTCGCGCGGCCCGAGCCAGAGCGGCTGACGCTCGGCGTCGCGGCGTTTAGTACGTCTCAGATGCAAGCGATCATGGAAAAGCTGGAAGATCTGCGAAAAGAAAATCCGGAGTGCGAAGAGTATTTCGCGACTGGCGGCGTGGAACCTTTCTTCGTCAAGAATCTGGAAAATGTGCAAGGAGACGAACGCGACGTCATCTTCATCAGCGTGGGTTATGGCCGAACCCTTGATGGTAACGTGGCGATGAACTTCGGCCCGTTGAATAACGAAGGGGGCGAACGACGACTCAACGTTCTGATCACCCGGGCGAGGCTGCGCTGTGAGATCTTCACGAACCTGTTGCCAGGTGATATCGACATGGGTCGAACGAGCGCCCGAGGTGTCCAGGCACTCAAGACGTTCTTGACGTACGCCCAGACTGGGGTCTTTGAGCACTCAGGTCAGGCCGATACCGAAGCCCCTTCCCGATTTGAGGCCATGCTCAAGCAGGAGCTCGAGGCGCTTGGCCTCCAGGTCCAGCAACGCGTCGGCTCGACTGGCTTTCGTCTCGAGTTGGCGGTGGTCGATCCGAACGACGCCGATCGGTTTCAACTCGGAATCACCTGCGACGGTCCCGCCTATCGAAGTGGGCGTTCCGCGCGAGATCGCGACCGGCTCCGAGCCCAGGTCCTCGGCAATCTCGGCTGGCGGCTCCATCGAATCTGGAGTACCGAATGGAACCGAAGTCCCGAGTCGGAGCGTGCGCGACTCGAGTCGGCGCTCGCTGAAATCGCGTCCGACAAACCGATTCAGACCGATTCGAGTTCAAGTTCCGAGATACCTCCGGACGCAGAGCTCAACTCAGCCCAACGAGTTGGTGAGGCTGAAGCAGGAGAGGCGGAAATCGCGGTTGAGGCCTCAATCGCGCCGACCGCGGAGCCTCTCGATACCCTTCCCGAGACTGCCGAAGCAAGCGAGCCTGAACAAGGTAGGCCCGTGGTTCCCTATAAGCTTGCGAACCTGTCGATCAAGCTAGGGAAATCGGAGCTCCACGAGGTCCCCATCCCCAGACTCGCGAAATGGGTCACTCAGGTGGTCAACGCGGAAGGGCCGATTTTGGTCGCGGAAGTTGTGCGGCGGATCGCGGACGCGGCCGACGTGAAGCGAGTGGGGGCTCGGATCCAGAGCGCGATTGACCTGGCGATCGACCGGGGCGTGACTCAGGGGAACTTGCGCCGCGCGGACTCGTTCCTCTGGTCGGCCCAGCAGACTCAGGCCGTGGTCAGAGACCGTGCCGATCTCCCCTCCCCTGCCCTGCGTAGGATCGACCACATTGCTCCCGAGGAGTTCGCAAGCGCGGTGGAGCGGATCGTGGCGGACGCGTTAGGCATCCAGCCCGAAGAGGTCCCCGCTGGGGTGGCCCGGCTTCTCGGCCTCAGTCGCGTGACGGATGATCTTCGTCAGGCGGTCAGCCAGGCGGTGGAAGACCTTCTCCAATCGAACCGAATCGTTATTCGAGGTGAATTCCTCGTCTTCGAAGACGTAAAGCCGTCGGCCTGAAGTCGCTAAAGGCGTAGCGGACGTCAAGACTTCGCATGAAACGTCCAACGTCGAAACATACGCTCTCATGAAGCGACCGACGTTTCAATCCACGTGGGAGGATCAGGCAAGAGAGGTGCGATTGAGCTCGGAAGTGAAATGGACTCTCGGATTTCCTCTCGAATTTCAGCTTGTGTTCGATCTAATGCAACCGTGAGAGACCCATGACTGCCAAGAACTCCACGCGAATTCTCTCGGTCCAGGTGGGATTGCCGCGTACGTTGGGCGTGGAAGGCGCGAATGACCCTATGGATCGCCCTTGGACCTCTGGCTTCCAGAAAGATCCCGTCCAGGGTCCGGTCTGGCTGGGGAATACAAATCTCGAGGGGGATGGACAAGCGGACCTGGTGCATCATGGTGGAGTGGAGAAGGCCGTCCTGGCCTACTCGGCTCATCATTATGAGCCGTGGTGTCGAGAGTTGAATCTTGCTGAGATCCCTTTCGGCGCGTTCGGCGAGAACTTCACCATCCAGGGCCTAACCGAAGCCGATGTCTGCGTGGGAGACACCTGGCAAGTTGGTGAGAACGTTCTGGTCCAGGTCTCCCAGCCGCGGCAACCTTGCTGGAAGCTGGCGCGCCGGTTCAAGCGCAAGACGTTGTCGCTCGAAGTCCAGCGGACCGGCCGAACCGGTTGGTACTTCCGGGTCCTTCGCCAGGGCATGGTCTCGGCGGGGACCCCCATCACCTTGCTTCAGCGCCCGTATCCCGACTGGTCCATCGCCCGGGCCAACCTGGTCATGCATTCTCAACCTCACGACCAAGCCGAAACGGCGGAACTCGCGGCCTTGGATCTTCTTTCCGTGAGCTGGCGTGATACCCTGGGTAAACGCCTCGAGTCACAACGCCCTGCTGACCCAACGGCTCGCCTCCTTGGGCAGAACGACCTTTGAACCCGACCCATCCGCCCACGAACGCCATGACGAGACCGAGGCGTAGGTCCTTTGCCGATGCCACACAGGGTTGACGGGTCGAGGTCGAGGAAAGCCGCATGAATCAACCCAGAGACGGGCTGACTCATGAATTATCTGACATCTTCTGGAGTGGGGACATATCAATGAAACGTCGAGACTTCTTGGGTTCCGCCGTCGCTTCCTCGCTGGCATTGGCCACGCCTCGCCTGACCCGAGGGCGGTCTCAGAAGGTGAAGAAGATCCTCCTCCGCTCCTCCTGGCAGACCGTTAACATTGGAGATATCGCACACACACCCGGGATGCTCCGCTTGCTCGAGGAACAACTACCGGAGTACGAAGTCACGCTCTGGCCATCCAGCGTGGACAATGGGGTCGCGGAGTTGCTGCTGGAACGGTTTCCCAAGCTGAAGATTCTTCCCAAGGGGCAGGCTGCCAAAACCGAAGCCTTCAAGACGCATGACTTCCTGCTACATGGGTCGGGCCCTGGTGTCGTGCGCAACAGTCTCGTCGAATGGAAGGAGAAGACCGGTAAGCCCTACGGTATTGGGGGCGTGACCTGGAGCTTCGGCCCGAACACGGGGCTCGACGTGATCAACGGCGCCCGGTTCGCATTCTTCCGCGACTCCGTCTCACGCGACGCGGCGAAAGCCCAAGGCTCAACCTGTCCCATCATTGAATTCGGACCCGACGCCACGTTCGCCTGTGACCTGGTCGCCGAGGAGCCTGCCGCGGCCTGGCTCAAGGAAGTCGGCCTCGAACCCGGCAAGTTCGTCTGCTGCATTCCCAAGTTACGGAAGACTCCTTACTGGGAAATCAAAAAGACGGTCAAGTTCTCACCTGAAACACATGCCTATAACGAAAAAATGAAGGAGCACGATATTGGCCCGCTCCGCGAGGCGGTGATCGCGGTCGTGCGCCAGACCCCGATGAAAGTCTTGCTTTGTCCGGAAGACGCCAGCCAGATGAAGTTGAACAAGGAGATGATTTACGACAAGCTGCCGTCCGACGTCAAAGACAAGGTCGTCTGGCGCGAGCAGTACTGGCTCACCAACTTCGCGCAGAGCGTTTACACCCGAAGCGCGGGCCTCTTCGGTAATGAGCAGCACAGCCCGATTCTCTGCATTGGCCATGGCATTCCCGCCGTGGTCTGCCGCTACAAGGAACAGACCAGCAAGGGCTTCATGTGGAAGGACATCGGCCTTCAGGAATGGCTCCTTGACCACGACCGCGACGAGCCCAAGGAACGGCTCACCTCCACCGTCCTCGAAATCATCAACCGCCCTGAAGTCGCCAAGGCCAAGGCCCTCAAAGCCAAGTCCGTCGCCGACGCCAGCATGAAGCGGATGATGGAGGTGCTCAAGGCCGAGCTAGAGTCGATCTGACCTTGAACCAGATCTGACACAACCCGCGCAGAGTGAAGCCCCGCTTAGGCCTGAACACGCCAAAGCGGGGCTTCACTGTTTTTGGCTTGGATGTCCCACTGATCGCGAGGCGCATGAAAAAAGGCAAAGGCTTTTCAACCTTTGCCTTCTTCAATGGGCGATGCAGGACTCGAACCTGCGACCCCCAGCGTGTCGAGCTGGTGCTCTAGCCAACTGAGCTAATCGCCCCCTGAGATGAAGAAGATACAGGAACCGGACCGGAGGGTCAAGCTCAAACTGTCAAAATCTTATCTCGATTCAAGAAATTCACAGTTGTTTGGTTAATCGATTTAGTTGGCGTCAAGGACTTCCGCCGACTTCTTCTCCGAGAGCTCGTTGATCTTGGCTTCGTAGCGTTTGGTCAGGCTCTGGGTCTCTTCCTTGCAGGTCTCCAGCTCGTCCTCGGTCATGAGCTTGTCGGTCTGCTCCTGGTCGGCCTGCTTGTTGGCGTCGCGTCGGATGCTGCGGATGGCGATGCGGGCTTCTTCGGAGAGGTCCTTGACGCGGCTCACCAGCTTTTTGCGCTGTTCCATGGAGAGGCTGGGAACGTTGAGCCGGATGACCTTGTTGTCGGAGTTTGGCGTCAGGCCGATGTCGCTGGCCTGGATGGCCTTGACGATGTCGCCGATGACGGTCTGGTCAAAGGGCCGGATGAGGATCTGCTGGGGTTCGGGGGTGCTGAGGTTGGCCAACTGCTTCAAGGGTGTTGGCGAGCCGTAGTAATCCACCCGGATCGATTCGACGAGTCCGACATTCGCGCGGCCCGTGCGGACACCTCGGAGTTGATCGGCCAGGAGGTTGACGCTCTTCTCCATCCGCTCTTCCGCTTCGAGAGCGATCTCTTCAATGCTCATACGATACCTCGCCAGCAAGTCGGGTCTGAGAGTGATGCTCGGGTGAGACGCACCAAATGTCCATCGTCTCACCCGGCTCGCTCGGATGCAATCCGGGGTGTGGAGGAATTCCCGAGGGAACGCGATGACTCGACCCCTTGGCCGAGCTCAAGGACCAAGCCGCGATGAAGGGTCAAGACAAGAGTGTTACTCTCGTCCCGCCGCCTGGGGACGTTGGGTGTTACCAACCCAGGTGCCGATGGTCTCGCCCGCGATGGCCCGTTCGATATTGCCTTCCTTCTTGAAGTTGAAGACAAGGATCGGCAGGTTGTTATCCAGGCACATTCCAATGGCGGTCATGTCCATGACCTTCAGGTCGTCACGCATGACCTGGTCGTAGGTCAAGTGTTCGTACCGGACGGCGTGCGGATTCTTCTCGGGGTCGGCCGAGTAGACTCCATCCACGCGAGTGGCTTTCATGAGGACCTCGACGCCGAGTTCCTTACCTCGAAGCGCGGCGGCGGTATCGGTGGTGACAAACGGGCTTCCTGTCCCGGTGGCCAGCACAACGACTCGCCCGCGTGCCAGGTGGGTCAAGGCTCTGCGCCTGATGAAAGGCTCGGCCACCTCATCCATGCGGATCGTGGAAAGGAGCCGGGTCTCACATCCCATGCTTTCCAAGGCGTCTTGAAGGGCCAGGCCGTTGATGACGGTGGCGGTCATCCCCATGTAGTGGGCGGTCGCCTCCTTGATCACGTCGGAGCCACGCGACAAGGTTGCCCCGCGGAGGATGTTGCCTCCCCCCACGACAATGGCGAGCTCGACGCCATGCGAAGCCACTTGCGAGGCTTGACGCGCGATCCGGCTCACCTCTTCGACGCTAATGCCTCCGTCGCCCGGCCGGCAGAAGCTTTCGCCCGAGAGTTTCAGGAGGACCCGACGGAAGACCGGGGGGCCGTAGGGGTAATCCGATTCCATCACCAGGTCCTGTGAGTGGGATATGAGCAGGCGTAGGATTGAACAGGAGGTGGACGACTCAAAGACGTCAGGGCTCGTCGGGCGACCGACCCGAACGGCCGATCGCCCGATCCGCGTTTCTTGCAATCGCTCAGCCAGCGTCGGTGCTCGCCCCTTCGCCGATCACGAATCGGGCGAAACGCGAAACCGTGATGTTCTCACCGGTCCGAGCATTCACCTCGAGAATCATGTCCTTGATCGACTGGCTCGAATCCTTGACGTACTTCTGTTCCATGAGGACGCGCTCTTCGTACCAGGCGTTGAGCTTGCCCTCGGCGATTTTTTCACGCACGTTCTCAGGCTTGTCGGCGGCCTGGGCGATGAAGAGTCGCTTCTGCTCCTCAACCTGGTCGGCGGGCATCTCTTCTCGGCGGACGCAAGTGGGGTTGGCGGCGACGATTTGAAGGGCAAGGTCTTTGGCCAAGGTACGGAAGGCGTCGTTTCGCGCGACGAAGTCCGTTTCGCAGTTGACCTCAACCAGAGCGCCCGACTTGCCATCGTGGTGGATGTAGACTTCGACGCGTCCCGCGGTCGTGGCCCGACCCGCTCGGTTCTCGGCGTTCTTGCCGTGCTTTTCCTTGGCGAGGAAAAGCGCTTTTTTCACGTCGCCATCCGCTTCCTTCAGGAGTGCCTTGCACTCCATCAGCCCCAAACCGGTGGACTTACGAAACTCATTGACAGCCTGAGCCGTAATCTCGGCCATCGGCGATACTCCTCTGCTTTGCCCTACAACACGAGTTGAGGCCGGGAGCCGGCCCCGCGTAACGTGCTGCTAATACGTTGTAATCGTTCGTCGATGAGCATCGGTCGAACCAAACGGTGTGCCGGTTCAGACCTGTTGGCATGGGACGCAAAAGCCGCCGGCCACTTTGGGACCGGCGGCCCTACGATCCAGGGTTTTGATGCGAGCCAGGCTCGCTTTATTCCGAAGCGGGAGCCGCATTCTCTCCGCCCGCGGCGGGCGTTTCAGGCTGAGCGGCGGCCTCGGCCGGCGTCTCGGCGGGAGCGGCTTCACCAGCCGGAGATCCCGATTCAGTGGCCGGCTCAGTGGCGGGACGAACGCCGCCACGGGAAATCCCGTTGGCGCCCTGTCCTTGACCCTGGCCGCCCCGAGGTCCGTTCGGTCCTCGGCGATCGCCACGCCGATCACTTCGACCACCCAACCCCTGAGCTTCGTTCGTGTCACGAGCGGGGGCTTCCGCCGGAGCCGACGCCCGGCCCGCGATGATCGCGTCGGCCAGGTGCTTGATCACCAGCTCGATCGAACGCATGCTGTCATCGTTGCCGGGGATCGGCAGGTCGACATGGTCGGGGTCGCAGTCGGTATCCAGCAGCGCGACGACCTTGATGCCCAGCTTGCGTGCTTCCGCGACCGCGATATGCTCGCGATGAGGGTCGATCACGAAGAGCGCTTCGGGCAATCGCGTCATGTGGCGAATACCCGAGAGGTTGCGGTCAATCTTCTGACGTTCGCGGGTGAGGGTCGCGATCATCTTCTTGGAGTAGCTGAGCGCCTGCTCGCCGTCCAGGATCGACTCGAGTTCCTCGAGCCGCTGAAGCCGGCTTCGGATGGTGCGGAAGTTCGTCAGCGTACCACCCAGCCAACGCTCGGTGACGTACGGCATCTGGCAACGGGCGCACTCTTCCACGATGGTTTCGGCTGCTTGCCGCTTCGTTCCCACGAAGACGATCAAGCCATTCGAGGCCGCCACGCGATGAAAGAATTTCGATGCCCGCAGGAGCCCGCGAACCGTCTCCTTGAGATCAATAATATGGATCAGGTTGCGCTTGCCGTAAATATACGGCTTCATCTTCGGGTTCCATCGACTCGCCCGATGGCCGAAATGGACGCCCGCGTCGATCAACTCCTTGACTGCCAATGCCACGCGACCAACCTCCGCAATCCAGTTAGAAAGTTCAGGCCGAAATTCTCCCGGGCAACCGACCCGCGAGCGGCCGTTCTAGAGAACGAAATCCAAAAATCGACACCTGGAGAAGTAGTGTAACGGCAACGCACCCCATCGTCAAACAAGGACTTCCGCCCGATACTGGAAGCGCATAAAAAAAGCCGGCGCCAACCACTTTGAAAGTTGGCACCGACTCTCGATGGTATCTTCACCTTGCCTTCTCAGTAAACTGAGGGCGAACAAACAAAGCAGGTGGTCTAGACTAAACAGCTTAGTCCGCGGACTCGTTCTGGGCTCGTTCCGCCTCGTCTTCCGGAACCCAGTCGGGCGCCAGACCAGCTTGCGTGCGGAGTTCGTTCAGCCACGTCTCGGTCTGCTTCATCTGGGCGTCTTGCTCGGTTTCCGCCTGGAAACGGTAGAGTTCGCCCGTGGGAGCGTATAAGGTGGCGAAGGTGGCCGGGATGCGCTGGTCGAGGGCCAACACGTAGTACACGGTCTCGGGCTCGTTGGGGGCGACCGCCACCTGTCCTGCCTGGAGGCCGAAGTAGGCATTACGGAATTCTTCGCCAGCCATGGGTACATCCGGGAACTCAACCGGTCGCGCCTGGATGATCGGCTGCAACTGGCCGGGGAGCGAGAAGCCCGCTTCAATGCGAGGCACGGCGCGATTGGTCAAAACCTTACGCCCATCCACCGAGTCTCCCTTGATGGTTCCTCCCGCCTTCCGCACTTCTTCGGCGTAGGTTTCCGCCGCTTTCCGCGCGATCGAACGAGCCTGATCCTGTTTCCAGGCCAGGTTGACATCCGAGCGAATCTCCTTGAACGTTGGAACCCTCGGCTCGTGGTCCTCAATTTTACGGACGAGGTAACGGCGCTTCAGGCTATCAACGAATTCAATCGGCTCGAACATCAGACTCTTGGGATCGAAAATCTCCTCAACAAACTTACGGCCTCCCGACCCTGGGGTTACTCCCACCTCGGCGTCATGAATCTGGCCGTAGTTCTCGGCCAGGGCCCGGCTCAGTAGGGGGGTCAGTTCGTACTCGAACCCCTCGGTTTTGGCCATTGGCTTGATGTCGTTCAACTTCGGGATGGTCGCATCCGTCTTCACCCCATCCTTCTTCGCGTCGGCGATCTCGTCGATGGCATTTTGATAGTCATCGGCGAATTGGCTCATCCCCTCATCCTTCAGCTTGGTCAGCTTTTCGAGGATCTCGTTCGTCGCCTTCTCCTCGGCGACGCTCGCGGGGAGAATCGTCCGCAAATCCTCGAATGTCTGATACTGGGGCGGGGTGAGCAAGGCGCGAGGATCGTTGGCGAAGATGTCGTCGGGTAACCCGGTGTTGATCTTGTATTGGGTCTTATGATTCTCGTAGTAGGCCCGTAACTCATCCTCGGTCAGTCGAGCCTCGTGTGCTTTCTGAAGAGCTTCCCCATCGATCGAGAGGATCTCGAGCCGGACCTGCCTGGGAACCTTGAAGCCAGGGGTTTTACGGGTGGGGTCGGGCAAGTCGTCCTTGTACTTTTCGTAGTAGGCAAGCGCCTGGGCCTCGGTCGGCTCGGCGACCTTCTCCAGGAAGCTATCCACGGTGAACGGGACCATGCGTGCCGACACGCGTTCGTTCTGGTCGCGATAGGTCTGGTAGACATCCAGCGGTGTAACAACCGGAGTGGCCAGGAGTTGGCGAACCTTGGCGATACGGACCTGGCTGGCGATATCGCTGAGGATCTGTTCGCCGCTGACCTGGTTGCCCAGGAGGCTCAGCATCGCTTCAAACTGTTCTCGATTCATCTGTCCGCCCGTGGCGAGCTTCAGCCATTCACGCCCGGCGGTCGGGCCGCTAGGCATCTGTAGCTTGTCTGCCTCGTGCTGGAGGATGAGGGCGTCGACAATCGCTCGGCTGTTAATCGGTCCGAATCCGAACTGCCTGTCCAGCAATTCCATGAACCGGTTGGCGTTGTTGCGGCGTACCGCCATTTCGTTCAGGTCGCTGCGGTAGACAGGCTTGTTGAACAGAGTGACCACAACCGGGTTCTGGTCGGCGCCACCGGTGCTCGGGCTCAGTAGTCGCGGCAAGGAGTCCGAGAGTACGAAAACGAACATGGCCAGGATGGCGATAACCGTCAGGAGCTTGCGCTGATGGCGTCGAAAGACCGCGAACGGCATGGGGTTCCTCGGTAGGCTCAATTTCAGGCCGACGAGCCGGTCGGGGGGGCCTCCCCCCTTGACAGGCTCCGATACCCTGGCTATTTGAAGGGCGCAGGCATTTTTGAAGACCAGCCCAGTTTGCTAGTGTACCAAGATTCGTTGCCGGGGCAATTGAAAACAGGACATCCCGCCGGCCTCGCACGACCCTGCCCAATCGACCGGGGGTTGTGTTTCAACCAGGCCTGAGCGCAAGAGATAGGAAGACACCGTGGCCCGTAAGTCTGCCAAGTCGTCGCCGGAATCCACCTCGGAAACGCCCGCCAAGCGTACAACGGCCAAGCGTGCGAAGAGCGATACCAAAACCGCCAAGGCCAAGCCCAAGACGGCGGC
>Ga0182738_1007329_pt1 | contig 11225 bp, 8 predicted proteins | sample eDN5th30CBELigMG_FD_128876 | JGI IMG/M metagenome (GOLD analysis project Ga0182738, IMG submission 128876) | Enriched Miracle-Growth compost microbial communities from Emeryville, California, USA - eDNA 5th pass 30_C BE-Lig MG (version 2)... ...
AGCATCAATAAGATAGCTGTGTTTCTATAAAGGCACTTGTAGGAGTACGACGCGTATACATGCACGGCTCGCAGAGCCGTGGCACGCGCGCATTTACAGCTTTCGACTGGCTCATGGCGCTTCGGCACACGCGTATATACATAGATGATGCGTATAGCTATGCTGGTCCGCACCGCGGACCCTACTTGCCTAGAACAGCGTCGCCGGGTCGGATCGCAACAGGCCGCGGATGGCCCAGGTGCCGGAGCATAGGCACAACAGCAGCGTCAGGCCAAACACTTCAGCGGCGCGATCGGCGGTGAGGTTCATCAATAACCCAGTTTGTTCGCCGAGCGCCCAGTACAGCACCTGGCTAACGGTGATGCCGGGCACAAACCCGATCATCGAGATCAACACGGCCTGCCAGAACACCAGGCCCACAAAATAGGTCTGGCGATAGCCCATCGCTTTCAGCGTGGCATACTCGGCGACGTGGTCGGAGATGTCGCGGGCAATGATCTGGTAGCAAATCACCGCGCCGACCACCCAGCCCATCAGCAAACCGACGGAGAAGATATATCCGATCGGCGTGCTGGTTCTCCAAAAGCCAATCTCGCGCTGGATGAACTCCTCACGCGTGAGGACATTGACGTCGCGAGGCAGCAGTTCGCTGAGCCGCGCTTTGACCGCCTGGGCTTGGGCCGGATCGTGCAGTTGGACCACCCCCAGGTCGACCTCGTCGAGCAGGGAGCCTCCCAGCATGGCGCCGAAGTACCGCGCGTAGTTGTTGGTGCTCATCAGCAGGTTGCCGTCGTTGGCAAAATCGGTCCCCAGAGCAAAAGTGCCGACGATCTCTACCTGCTGTTGCGAGAGTTCCACCGTTAGGCCGGTCGTGGTGTCGCCCTCGGGCGGAAGCCCGTACGCTTCTCGCTTGCTGAGCCGGTCCAGGAGGGCCGCGCGGGGCTGCTCCAGGCGATGCTTTTGGCTGTTGATGTCGTCGTCGAGGAACACCGGGTCGGAAGGAACAAACCCGATCACGCGGATCGGCCGACTGACATGCCTGGTGCTGTTCTTCCACATGCCGACGTACGACTCGATGTACAGCGGATACGCACCAGACACGTCGCGATCGCTTTCGGCCAGCAGTAGCCGCGTGCGCGGGAACCGCTGGGTGACCGTCATCGCATACTTGCTAGGGCTGAAGATGATCAGGTCGGCGTCAAGTTCGCGGATGATTTGCACGGTACTATCGAACAGCGCGTTGCGAAAGCCTAACTGCATCGCCATCAGCATGACGGCGAAGCCCACCCCGGCCACCGAAAGCAGCAGTCGCTTGCGGTGGTGCAGCAGGTTGCGAGCGACCAGCACCAAGGCACGCAGAAACACGCCGGGCCCTCCCCTATTGCACCTCTAAAACAGGCTGGCCGGATCGGCCGCGTTGAGCTTGCGGCTGGCCAGAAAGCCCGACGCGGCACACACGACCAGGCTGCCCACAAACACCACAATGGCCCAGGTGGGGTCCAGTTCGGTGTTCATGTTGGAAAGAGCCGCTGTGACCGGATAGCCGAAGTACACGGTAAGTGCCAGCCCCAGTGCGTAGCCCATCAAGGCCAGGGCGATCGACTGCTGGAGGATGACGCCCAGCAGGTGGTTGTAGCCAAAGCCCATGGCCTTCATGGTGGCGTATTCCTTTTCGTGATGGGTGACGTCGGCCTCCTGCACCTGGTAAACGATGGCCAGGCCCACCACCATGCCTAGCAACGCACCAAACGTGAAGATCGCCCCCACGCTGGTACCCTCCACCCAGTAGGTGAGTTCGTAATGGAGCGCTTCATCGCGGGTGAGCACTTCAATGTCGCTGTACGAAGACAGCCAGGCTTGCAGGGTTTCGGCGGCTTGCTGCTGCTGAGCGGAATCGGCTGGTCCGCCATTGGGAGTTTCCAGGCGAACCAGGCCCAGGTTGACCCAGTTTTGATCGGCGGCAGGTATGGTCCGAACGAACCCTTGATCGCTGACGATCACGGCCCCGTCGGCCGACAGGCCAGTGCCCAGGTTAAACGTGCCCACGATTTCGACGCGGCGGCCGCCCAGTTCGGCGGTGCGGCCGATATCCTCTGGGCCGAACCGTTGCTGGTTGACTGGCCCAAACTCGCGGCGGCTTTGCCGGTCGATCAGCACGTAATCGGGCCGCTGAAGTTTGGTAACTTCTGCGGCGATGTCGGCACGACCAAACACCGGGGCCTGCGGATCGACGCCCATCGTCAACAGAACCCGGATGGTGCCGTCTTCCTGCGGATCGGACGTGGGGGTCCGCCAGGGAGCCATGGCCGTATGGATTGGCCGGGCCCACTTCACCCCCGGGGCTGAGGCCGCCTGCCGCAATCGCATGGCCGGGAACGTGCCCGTCTTGGCAAAGTGCAGATACTCGGGCGAGCGCAGCAGCAGATCGAACTCCAGCGCGCTGTAAATGACGGTGGCCGTCGATTCAACGGCGCCCAAAAAGCCAAGCTGCATCAACACCAGGAATACGGCAAATGCCACACCGCCGACCCCGACCGCGGTGCGCGGCTTGTCGTGCAGCAGGTTGCGCCACGCCAACGGCGTCTTCATGGTGCATCTGCGGCTGAGGGCGTGTCCGACATATCCGGCGCATCCGAAGCCGCATCCTCTTGGTCGGCGGATACCTGGGCAACCGGTTCGGTCTTTTTGGCAAAGATGGTCACGTCGACCGGCGCGCTGACCAGGTTGCGGGCGGCCGTACTGCTGGCCGGGGTGAGTGCGATCTGCACCTCGAACACGCGGCGGTCCGTCGGGTCGAACGGGTTTAAGCTCCGCATCTCGGCCGAGGCCACAATGGCCCCTACCCGCTCGACGGTGCCTTCCAGCGGTTCGTGCAGGGCTGGCGTAGTGACGGTGACCTTTTGACCGGGGGTGATCGACCGCTTGGCGGCCTCGTAAACCTCGGCCACCACGCTCATGGTGCTCAGATCGGCCATCCGCATGATCGGCTGGTTACCGACAAGCTCACCAGGCTGGGCGTAGATTTCGAGGATCTCGCCCTCGCTGGGTGCCCGAATGATCGAGCGCTTTTGCTGGGCGCGAAGGCTGGCAATTTCGGCATCGAGCGAAGCCAGCGGGGCCTGGGCGTCGATCCGCTTTTTGCTGGCTTCAAGTACGTCGATCTCAGCCTGGGCCGTGCGGAGAGCCAGTTCTTGCGAAGCCACCAGTTTGCTGACGGCACGCTCGGCCGCTTGCAGGTCGGATTCGCTCTTGGCGACCAGTAGCCGCTGCCGTTCGATGTCTTGGGCGGAAATCAGCGTGGGCGGGCCTTTGCGCAGCCGCTCCAGTTCCGTGGCTTCTTGCCGCCGCTTCTGTTTCAGGAACTCCATCTGCTCGCGCTGGGCCTGGATGTCGCCCTCGGCGAGTTTCGCTTCTTCGAAGGCCAGGCGAGCCCGGGCAATCTGCTCATTCAAGAGCGCTTTCTCGGCGGCAACCTGAGCCACGGCTTCTTCGCGCTTGGCTTGCAGAGCGGCGATCTGTTGTTCGAGCAGATCGTAACTGGCCAGGCGAGCCAGTTCGGTTCCTTCGGAAACGCGGGCGCCGACCTCTACCGCGATGGTCTGAATCTGCTCGGTAGGCACGGCTCCGATTTCGATGATGCCGTCGCTGGGTAAGATTCGCCCCAGGGCTTTGATCGGCTCAAACTGCGCGCTATGGGAGGGAAGGCCATTGGGCGCAACGGGAGCAGGCGCGGGCGCAAAATACCGCGGCCCATACCAGGCCGCGGCAGCACCGACGGCGATTCCCAGAAGCAAGATCAAAAAGCTCTTCACCGAAGCGGCTGCCTGAAACTAGTTGCGTCCCAAAGCGTGGGTTGCCCTGGTTGCAATTCGATGTCTTGAAGTCTGCTGTGCGGAGCGCGCGATCCCCGTCAGCTACGCGGCCACGTTTCCTCGCCAATGTCTGTCGGGGGCGCGCCGGCTACCGAGGGGATGCCCGAACAGCCTATTTGCAGCGCATTCCCGCGATGGTGGCCGGCAATGGCGGTACCATTTTGCGGTTGTGCAAGCTGTGTGCCGTGCGGCGGCGGCCCGGTTGCCGGTCATTGGCGCGGAAACGCCCACATTTGACGATAGTTTGCGCTAACCGGCGACGCAAAGAATCCGCGGCAGTTCGTTGCAATTAAGAAACGCGGCCGGCGGCAGGTTCCGCAACCTTAAGCGTCGTAGGCGGCGCAACTGGCGCCCGTGGCGTGAGATGGGCGGCAAACCAGGTCCAAATCGCAAATGCGGCACAACCCGCCTCCGGAGTGCAAACTCCAGGGCGGGCTGCGCCGCACGTGTTGGGTTGAGCTGGGATTCTGCTCCTGGCTGCACTACTGGCTACGCCCAAGGAGCCGCGACCTGGCCGGTGCGCTGGCTACGGCCTAGATCGGGCCGCGGCTGGAACGACCGTCCGAGGTGCTGGGCTGCTTCTGAGCGCTGTAGCGCTGCCGGGCCGAGGTCGGCTCGGTGGCCGGCGAAGGCGTGCTCTGCTGACGCGGCACGGCTTCGTACTGCTCCACGGGCGCCGGCGGATGCGGGTAATCGCCGCGATGGATCACTGGGGCGCAGCAGCCATCACGCACCGGAGCACCGTAACCATACCCACAGTGGCCGGTAGCGCACTTGTCCTGGAACAGCCGGCTCAGGAAGAGCGGCTTCTTGCAGCGACGCGTGTCGCAGCAGGGACCAATCTCCGGGGCGCAGCTCGTGGGATACGGGCAGCAGGTCTTCTGCGGGCAGCAGTTATCCACCGTGCCGCAGGCTGGCTCGCAGCACTCGGTCTTGCACTTCTTCACGCAGCACCGGCACTTGCGTTCGCAGAGCTTCTGCTTCATGCGGGCAAAGAGCAGGTTGAGTCCGTGCGGCCGGCAAGGATCGCAGCAATGGCTGTCTTCAGGGTAGCAGCCGCCGCGCGAGCAGCAGCCGCCGTGATGGCCGTGACCGTGGTAGACCGGCCCGTCAATCACGTAGTGATCGTGGGCGGGCGTTGGAACCGGCCGCGGCGCGGCCGAATGGGTTTGCGCGTTAGCGGTGCTCGTCACCAGCAGCGCGCAGAGCATGGCGAAGGTGGCCCCCTGTAGGCGTTTCATCCGTGATCCCCTCGTGCGTTGGAGGTCGTGCAAGCCCGCGCGGCTCCCTAGCCTGCGTTCCGCGAGCGTTTCAAGTCTCCTGTTCGTTACGAGTCATCGGCACTTCAAAGTCACGGAAACCAGAACTTTCAATACAAGCGGCAGATTTTGCCTGTTCGGTGCTGTCGCTGCGCGCAAAGGGGTGGCCTAAAGGCAATAAAAAAGCCGCCCTGGCGCTGGGTAGCGCCGGGCGGCTTGAAAATTGTCTGGCTTGCTTGCGACTGCCGAGGTTTACCAGGCGAAGTGGGCAAACGCCTTGTTCGCGTCGGCCATGCGGTGGACGTTCTCGCGCTTGGTCATCGCGGCGCCTTCCCGCTTGTAGGCGGCCATCAGCTCATCGGCCAGCACGCGGGACATCTTGCGGCCCTTCTTGTCGCGGCAGGCGCCGATGATCCAGCGAATGGCCAACGACTGCTGACGCCGCGAGCTCACGGGCATCGGCACCTGGTAGGCAGCACCACCCACGCGGCGGCTGCGAACCTCGATCGCCGGCTTCACGTTCTCCACGGCCCGGGTGAACACCTCGATCGGTTCGGCCTCGGAGATGCGGCTCTTGATGATGTCCAGGGCGTCGTAGAATACGGCCTGGGCCGTCGACTTCTTGCCGTCCCACATCAAATAGTTGATGAACTTGCTGGCCAGCAACGATCCGTAACGCGGATCGGGAGCAAGCTGCTTGCGGCTGGCGGTAATTCGGCCCATGCCGATAAACTCCTCGATTGACCTACAAAAATTCGATCGATGTATTGTTCCGGTGACGCCCAGTGCTGGCTGCCAGCGGGGACCAGGCCACGCGGCAAACGCTCAGCGGCGGGCGGAGTTGCCAAAGGCAGGCTGCCGTTAGCCGGGCTTCTTGGCCCCGTAACGGCTGCGCGACTGCTTGCGCCCGTTCACGCCCAGCGTATCCAGCGCGCCACGCACCACCTGGTAACGCACGCCCGGCAAGTCACGCACGCGGCCGCCACGCACCAGCACGATCGAGTGCTCTTGCAACTGGTGGCCTTCGCCCGGGATGTAAACCGTGACTTCCTTGCCGTTGGACAGCCGCACGCGGGTGATCTTCCGCAGGGCCGAGTTAGGCTTCTTGGGGGTCATGGTCTTCACTTGGAGACAGACCCCGCGCTTCTGCGGGCAGGCGTCGAGCACCGGCGCCTTGCTGAAGCGCCGCGGCTTCTTCCGCCGCCTGCGGACAAGCTGGTTAATGGTGGGCATTCAAATAGCTTTCTATGCTCAGCGACTCAAACGATTCGTCATCAATCCGGCACACCGGGGGCGAAGCGGCTCCACCCAAAACGCGGCCTGCTTCGCCATGGTTATGTCGGCAGGCCCGGACGCGCCGGATAATTATAACCTTTTGCAATTGCTCGGCTTATCGGCTCGCCCAGTCCCCCGATCCACGGAAGTGAACAAGACTCCACCAATAGGCTAAGAACTTGTAAGTGTAGCGGTGGCCGGGATGCTGTCAACACCTCCGTAACTGCCTTTTAAGCTAGCGCCGCCACGGGTTACGGCTGCGACAGGCAAGGTGCAGGCTATCCAACTTTTGTAGGACTGCCGAGGGGGTACGCCTGCCGCGATAGCATCCGAGGGACAGACTCGTATCAGCGGACGCAGATGCATGCCGGGTTTTGCCGCCCTCGCCCAGACTTACACCTCTGCCAGGTCGGCACGCGGGCCGATGGCGACCGTGGTCGCCTGGTGCAGCGGGTAATCGCGCAGCAGCCGCATAATATCGTCGAGCGTGACGGCCGAGATTTGGTCCAGTTCGTCGCGGAGCGAAAGATACTCGCCGTGCTGGATCCAGTTACCGCCCACGGCCCGCAACCGCCGCATCGGCCGTTCGCTCGAAATAACGGCGTGCGACTTGGTTTTGTTCTTGGCCTGTTCCAGTTCCTTGAGCGTGATGCCTTCGGACGCGGCCCGCTCAAACACATCGCGGACGATCCGCAGGTTGTGATCGGCCTTTTCAGGCGCGCAGCTCAGCGAGGTCCAGAACAGCCCGGCCCCCTGGTACTCCACGTAGTACATGGCGGCGTGCTCGGCCTCGCCCGTATCAACCAGTTCCCAGTACAGCCGGCTGCCGGTGCCATCGCCCAAAATCGTGGTCAGCAGGTCGGCCGCGTAGCGGTCGCGAGCGGTCTGCCAGGGCGCCGCGGCCAATTGCATGCAGTATTCCTGGGTAGAGGCTTCCTTGCGCAGGCACTGGAAGCCCGGGTGCCGCAGCGGCTCGGTAATCGTGCGATCGGTTTCGTAGGGCTGCCAATCGCCGCAGTACCGCTGGGCCTCGGCCATCAGCACGTCGAAATCCACCTTGCCGCTGGCCACCAGCGTCATGTTGCTGGGGCAGTACCGGCGGCGGAAATAATCGTGCATCTGCTCGACGGTCAGGGCCTCGATCGACTGCACGGTGCCCAGCACGCTGTTAGCCAGCGGATGCCCGGCAAAATGCATTTCCTCGCAGCGTTCGTCGGCGCCGTAGGGAGGCTGGTCGTCGTACATGCGGATTTCTTCGATGATGACCTGGCGCTCGGTCTCGAAGTCCTCCGCCCGCAGCGAGGGCCGCATCATGTCGGCCAGCAGGTCCAGAGCCTTGCCCAGGAACTCCGGCAGCACCGCCGCGTAGTAGACGGTGCTTTCCTTGCCCGTGTAGGCGTTGTTGTCGGCGCCCATGGCATCAAATTCGGCGTTGACGTCGGCCGAGCTACGGCGCGGCGTGCCTTTGAACACCATGTGTTCCAGAAAGTGGCTCACGCCGGCCAGTTCAGGCGTTTCGTCGCGGGCGCCGGTGCGGACAAAGAATCCCAGCCCACAGGAATAGGCGTCGGGATTGCTTTCGGCGACGACTTCCAGTCCGTTAGCCAGTTTAGCTCGATGGAACTGCACGATCGATGTTCTCCGGATGCCGTAATGGCGCGATTGGCGAGGACGTGCTGTTAGCGCGCGAAGCGCTGCGGGGTAGCTCCCAGGCGATTGTTGTACACCAGCGGGAGGCGCGTGCCCAATCCGCCGCCTCGAGGGGAGCCGCTCAATCAGGTGGTAAGGAAGTTTGCAGATCGCTTTAGCGCACAAACGCGGCAAATGGTGCGGCGGCATTTCGCTACCCCGTAGGCCGCCGCAGCACCCCGTGGGTATTCTCGCGAGGCATGGGGTACGCGGCAAGGTATCCCCCCGCGTGGGCCGCAGGTCAGCGCGCAAAACCGGCCCTGCCAAAAGGTGGCAGAGCCGGTCTTCGATGCGCTAGTTGAGTTGCCGCAAGACAGAACTACGGCTGCTCGGCCGGTGCCGGTTCTTCCGCCGGGGCGGGGGATTCCGTCGGCGCGGTGGTATCGCCAGCCTCTTCGCCAGTCGCCGGCTTTTCGCCCTGCTCCTGGCTGGCGTCGGCCACGATGTCCGACCGCTGCAAGTGGATGCGGTCAAACAGTTCATCATTGATGATGTAGAACCAGCCGGAGAAGCGGTCGTTCAACTCCTGGGCTGCCTTCTGGCCGGCTTCCTTCCGCCGCTCGTAACGCTCGCGGATGCGGGCGTTCTGGCCTTCGGCTTCTTCGCGAGCCGCCTTGAAGTCTGCGGCCGACTTCAAGCCCTGTTCGCGAATCTTCTCCAGGCTCTGGATGCTGTAGAGCGACTTGGTGGGATCTTCCTTGGCCTCTTCGCCCAGCGCGCCCGGCTCTTCAGGCAGTTCGACATACTCGGGCTTCTCGAGCAGGTCCTCATTGAAGCGGGCCGCGATCAGCAGGTAGCGGCTATCGGCCGCCGCACTGCCTTCGGCCTCGGAGGTGTCGCTGCCCAGGTCCTGCGTCTTTTCGCCGAACCGCAACTGGTACTCGACGCCGTTCTTCATGCTGATCACGACTTCGCCCTGCTTGGATCGCAGATCCACGGCGCCGTTACCCACCGGCATCAAGTAATAGCCGCGGGCGGCCAGACCTTCGGCCAGTTGCTGGCTCAGTTGCAGCCCTTCTTGGCCGCCGAGGAAGCGGCCGAGCGATTCGGGCTTGGGCCGCACGTCCACAATCTCCAGCGCGTCGAACGCCTCGAGCATGCTGTCGAGCTTCTTTTGATCCAGTTGTTTGCCGCTGGTCAGGTCCTTCAGATTCCAGCGCTGGCCCTCTTCGGCGCGCGGATCGTACGTGAGATGCATCACATCACCGCCCACGAATCGCCGCTGCTCCAAGTCGAGCGAGTAGTCCAGTAGCTGGATATGGTCGATGTTGTTCGTATCGAGCTTGAGCAGGTCCTTGTTGATCCAGTCCTTGAAGTTGGTCGAGAGCTTGCTCACATCGACCCTGGCCACGTACACGCGGTCGACGCCCGGCACCACCACGTAGCGCATCTCCGGCGACTCGGGGAAGGTTTCGCCGATGATGAACTCGGCCAGCGTGTTGTTGCTCTGGTCCGACATGCGGACGAACATGCCCACGCCCGTATCACCCGGCTTGGCCTCACGGGGGTCGATCACCTTGTACAGCGCCCGGTCGGCGAAGCCCGAAGGCTGCACCTGCTCTTTGACCAGGCCCACGATACTGGTGGCTGCCTCGGCCAGTTGGTTGGTCAGGTCGGTGGGGTAGTTGTAGCGCGAGGGGATGGTCCACTTGCCTTCGGCGTCTTTGCGAACTTCAAAATCGCGCCGCTCGCCGGTGGCTTCATCCCACTTGATGATCTCAAGCCGGGCCGCTTCGAGCGGATCGGTAAATCGCGGGAAGAACAACTCGCCCTGGTCGTTGATGGTGTCGTCGGAGAAACTCACCGAGTGCGACTGGACGACCACCACGCTGGCGATGACGCACACGACCGCCAGGCCGACATACACGAGCGTTTTGGTCACTTCGCTCATTGGTTTCAGGCTCAACTTCGAGGGTTCGTGGATCGGGATAACTCAGGCGGATCGAACGACAAAACGGACTGCGGATGCCCGCATGGCTAGTCGCGCAGGCGGCGGCTGGAAACACCCATCCGTTCGCGCGAGCGGCGGTTGATGAACACCACCAGGCCCATCAACAGCGGCAATACCGGCGGCACCAGCACCAACCACATCTTGTAGAACGACTTGATCGAGTCGATCTCGCCTTCCAGTTCGCGCTCGACCTGCGTCAGTTCCTGCTGGTTCTCACGCTGGTACTGTTGCACCAGCTTGTTACGACGCCGTTCGGCCTGCTCTTGCTTGATGCGGCGACTGGTCGGATCGGTGATCTTGGCCAACTGGGCCCGCACCTGCTGTTCCAGGTCGTTGATCCGCTGCTCCAGTTCAAGTTGCTTGCCTTCACGCTTTTGCTTGGCGACGGCCAGGGCGTCTTCCACCCGGGCTTCGATCGCTTCCAGCGTGCGGTGCTGCGGACGCCGCTTGCGGATGTCGACAAACAACTCGTCGCCCACCAGCACGTCGACGACATTGAGCACAAACGGAATGTTGTCCAGGTTCAGGTACACTTCCTGGTTGGGATCGTCGCCGCGGGCTCGCAGGTCGAAGAACACGCTCGACATGCAGTCCAGGTCGGCCACCAGCACCACGTCGATCTCCGGCGACTTGCCGGCCGAAGCGTCGGCGCTCTTCGCGTCGTCGTCCTTGTGTTCGCCGTCCTCGTCGTGCTCATGGCCTTCATGGCCGGGGTGGTTCACCAGTCGCACCAGGTCGGCTACCCCGCCCTGCTCGGTTGACTGGGCGCCGTCGTTAAGCCCCGGCAGGTTCAAGCCGCCGGGCAAACCATCCTGGGCGTTGTCCTTGTTTTCGTCCTTGGCATCCTTTTCCAGTTCAGCCAGCGCATCGGCATCGAGCGGGCCGCGAATCCGGGCAGCCAGTGCGTACTCGGTCGGCCGCTCGGCCTGCGAGTAGTGCTGGTCGCGGGCCTGGTTCCAGTCGCGCTGGAACGTCTGCGGATTGAACGTGAAGAGGTGTTCCTTCCGCAGCGTGCCGGTGTCGCTGCCGGTGAACAGCAGCGGCGTGTAGCTGGGACCGGTCGACTTGCCGCGACGCAAGTAGCCGGTGAACGGGAACAGGATCTCCTGCAATTTGGAGGTGATAGCCTGGTTGTCGTCAAACGGTTGCTTGGCACCCGAACCCCGGGCGATGAACACG
>Ga0182738_1007330_pt1 | contig 11225 bp, 7 predicted proteins | sample eDN5th30CBELigMG_FD_128876 | JGI IMG/M metagenome (GOLD analysis project Ga0182738, IMG submission 128876) | Enriched Miracle-Growth compost microbial communities from Emeryville, California, USA - eDNA 5th pass 30_C BE-Lig MG (version 2)... ...
AAAAAAAAAATCTAAAAATTAATTCAATGAGAATCTCTTTTTTTTTTTCTTCACAAAATCAGATATTTCCTTTGAGTTTTTATGGATAACTTCTTTCAATTTCACTCCAAAAAATTTTTTCTTCAATTTGCAAGAAAAACATGAATAAAATTTTCAGGAATTTTTTTTTCTCAGCTGCTTTCACATTTAAAAAGCTTAAAATTTACCAAAAAAAATGTTTTTGTTTCTGTAATTAGAAGCAGCCGCTTTGGAGTCGGATTGCTAAATTTTATTCAATTTTCTGAAAGGTTATTTCTGAAATGCAAAGAAGCAGAAAAAGGAAAAAAATCCAACATCAAACCTTCAAAAAGAAGTCATAAAACTGATACCAAAACTGTTGTTTCCAAATTTAACTATTGAAAATAAATTCAAATTTCAGCCAAAAGATAAAAAAGAAAAAATCTGCTGAAATTCAAAAAATAATAATCCCTTCCACTTCACCCCTTGTGCTCAAGTTTGGAGGTTTTATCCTTTCAGCATGAACTCTTTTAGTTTCCTTATCCTTCCACTTCAAATTTTACAAAGTCATTTCTCTTGGTTTTTTATTTTGATTATTTGGAAAAATTTGAATTTCTTGAGAATTAGTCCTCCGCTCATTTGATCAAATTTATCATTTAAAAACAACCAAAGGGAAGAGATGCTTGAAACCCCTCTACAACTTCTTCTCAAACAATTTTTTAAAGATTTCTGACTATCAACGATGAAACAACTATTTCCAGACAATCCAAGCCATGTATGCATTAAAACGAATGATAAAGAATGGGGGAAAAGTCGATTTCTTTTTCTTTCCCATTAGAAATAATTTTATTTCTAAAAAAGTCCCCTAACAAAGTACGATGTATTTTCACAGGCCATCAACTTCAGAGAACATCAAATTTATTCAGATTAATTTTTCCCCTTGTTTTCTAGGCTGCAAAATGAATATTCTAAAGCAGAGTTGTGAAGCACCATCACCAAAAAAAGCCCTTTTCCGTCCGGCTAGATGGAAAATAAAATGTCACTATTTCCAAAGCCAGCCCCCTGTCCATCTCCAAAAACTTTTTTGCGAGCAAATTCTTTTGACTATTCTTTTTCACTCACAAAAGAAGAGTGAGAAAAACTTTGTTCAGAAAGATTTTTCTTTAGATCCTTCTGTGTATTTTGACAATTTTTTTGCTCAGAAAGAAGAAAAGAATCAATGGATCTTTCGTAAAATCTTATAAAGGAAAATTTTTTTAACAGGGATCAATTTCGAAAAAAATTTGTTTGCAGAATTTTTCTAAACGATTTTTTTTGTTCAATATTTTTATCTCAAAAGTTATTGATGATGTAAACGGTGGGATGGTTTTAAACCATCACTTTTTCGCGATTCCCTCCGCGAATGATTTTCTTTTGCTCTTTTGAACAAGCCTACCCGAAAAGAAGAATGACTGAGCCTTTTTCTCTGAACCAAAAAGAGTAAGTTTGATCCAAGATATGAAGAAGATTTTTTTTTTGAATTCAAAAAACTGAACAAAAATTTCAAGCCACTAATTCCCTCTTCATCATTCAAATTTTTATATCGAATGTAATCAAACAATTTGAACAAGAGCGTTAGCTAGTTTATTAATTCGTTTTTCTCTTTTGATTACATTCAAATAATTTTTCGGAACAAGCCCACTTGCAATTTTACAAATAACCTTTTCTCTCCTTCATGAGCGTCCCTTCAATTTCTCAGATAACATTTCCCTCACTCAACTCTTGCATTTTCATTTTTTACTTTCAATAGAACTCAATAATCCCAATAAACTCATCCAAAGAAACGCTCCTTTTAATTTTAAAACATATTTTTCTTCACATTTTGTTCTCCATATTTAAAACTCTTTCAAGTTGAGCTGTTCAGTAATAGTATTCTTATGATGAGGATTTCTATCATTCTTCACTTTCCCCCTTCCTCGCCTTTCAAATACCCACACCAGTCATCCCACTTTCCTTAAAACTAAAATTGCAGTCACCCCAAAAATCAAATTAAAAACTGAAACAATTCGCATTCTCATATTAAAAATATAATTTTGGCGGTCTCTCCAACCCTATCCTTCATTTTTCTCGCCTCTATTGATCTCATCATATCTTTCCCTGATCTTATTCTCCTTGGTCCCCGCTTCCTCCCCTCTTGTCTCATTCAATACTAATTTCCTCTTTTAAAGGAAATAAATTCTCGTTGGTTAATTTTATATAGTAATAACTAACTAACGAACCAACAGATTACAAACAAACAAAAAACAATACAAAAATTCAAATCTTGATCAAGTAGTTTTCCAAATTAATCACTTTATCACGCCTTTAATCTCAGCTCAGTTTTTTTAAAAACAATTTCCAATTTAGATTTGATCTCTTTCCCATATCAAATCCCCCTCCATGTTAGAAGCCTTACTTGAAAAATTCATCATCAATTATCTTGGTCGTTATTTCTCTGGTCTCGATAAAAAGAAAATTGACATTGGCGTTTGGAAAGGTGATATCGCTATTGAAAATCTCGCGCTTAATCATGATCTTCTCACAACATCAAACCTCCCTATTGAAGTCGTCTACAGTTATATTGCGAGATTAGCTCTTAAAGTTCCATGGACTAGACTCTCTAGTTCTTCTGTTGAACTCACTGTTGAAGATGTTTTTCTGTTGGTTCGCATCAAAAGCCGAGATGAATGGAAAGACCAAGATTTCAATACGCTTGACTGTAAATACGGAATTCTCAAAAAATGCGCAGATACCGTCACGGAAAAGCTCGCCTCTTTAGCGAAAAAACCTTCACAAAAAAGCGGGCCGCCAGGCCACATTGAAAAGATTCTCATCAAAATTATTGACAACTTACAAATCACTCTGAAAAATGTTCATATTCGCGTTGAATGTGCTGACAATGCCACGTTCTCCGCAGGCATTCATCTAGCAAATCTCAAGATTATGACAACAGACGAAAGTTTCTCGAATCTCAAATATCAAAAATTCGAGGCCACCAGCACAGGCAGAGTGGTCCGAAAACTTGCTAAAATCAGCTCTTTCCAAATATACTGGAACTCCAAACCTTCAGAATATTGGTGTAGAAACCCAAATCCTGACAGTCTCTACCTCAAATTCAAAACCTTCAATCTTCTCGAAATCGAATCTTATCGCATAATCTTACTTGCCGCCGATCTTCGGCTCACTATCAACGAAAAAGGCGGCTCTCTTATGAACAAAGTCGACTCCAAATATACCGTTGAACTTGACATTCCTCTTCTTGATGTCAAATTAACCACCTCACAAATAAAAGATCTGCTGACTTTCTTGGCCAATATGGATAACTATAAATCTAAAAAGGCGCTCAGTCTTGAAGATGTAAGGTATGGTATATTTAGACCTGCGGAGAGAATACGAGATGCAAAAATCGGTCCTGAGTACAAAGCCTTGGTGAAAAAATGGTGGATGTACGCGATCAGAGCTGCCTGGCATAAACAAAAAGTTCAGTCCGGCAAGTAAAAACCTTTAAATCTAATTTATCTCACCTCATAGGTATGTGGATCATTGGGGAGCACCGCATAAAAGGAAGCTTCATGAGCATACATTCAAGACGATTTTCTGGAAAGTTTACAGCAAGAAACTTGATCCAAATTCTTTGACCAAACATGAGCTTACGCTCTTTGAAGAAATTATGAAAGGATACTATATGGGTACTCTTAAAGCCTGGACTGAAGGTATCGTGCTCAAAGAAGCTGCTGCTCAGCAACAAACTCAGAAAACAAAAGCAACAGATGAAGATTTCCTTATGTTGAGACGTTTCTTGTCATCAAGTCTTGAGACAGATTTCAAAGAAAGTGAAATAAAAACGCTGGAAAAAGCCATCCTGGAATCTATCAGCTCAGATAATACTGATATCATCAATAAACAAATCCAGCGTATCAAAGAAAAAGCTCCTCAATATGCCAATGAAAATCTAGTCAAATTTAAATTTCAAGTTATTCTTCAAAAAGGCTCTATTTATCTCAACAACAACACCATCCATTCTGAATCCAAATCGACTTCTAGCCTTATCTTTAAAGACGACAGCCTCAATCCTGATTACAAACACGCCCAAGGACCAAGTTATACCCTTGTTTATGAAGGAATGGAATTTGATATAAACTTTGGCACAGAAAAAATGGACCTCCGATATAAACTGGATACCCTTACTTTATCAGCAAATCTCCGAGGAGTCGGGATAAACATCGCTGATGTCACCAAGAAAAAGACAGGAGAGCCTTTCTTGCTCTTCTACATGGACCAGCCAGTTCGTAAAGGGAGTGCGCCGGTCACTATCAGTCTGGGAATAGGAGCGATACATTTCATTTACTATCCTTTTGTGATATATGAGTTCCAGAATTTGCTTAGCTTGGATAGCTTTGAAGAAAAAGGAAAGAATGTCGCTATGAGAGAGCTCAGAAGCTTCGGAAAACGCTCCAAAACCAAAGTAGAAGAGTATATGCAGTCCCCCCCAGAAATGATTATTGACATCTTTATTGAGTCTCCTATGGTCACTGTCCCTTTTCCTTTGTGGAGAGAGACGTATCTTGCCGAGGCTGTCAGCGAGATCTTAGTGCTAAACCTTGGTACATTGAGGATCTCAAATCATGAGGACAGCACAGCAGCTGTAGAGAGAGAAATGCAGAAAGTCGCTCCATACAATAATGTCCCATATAAGGCTAATAAGGAGTTTGAAGAGACGAATATCAGTTTGAAATCCATCAATTTGACGTATTATCCACATAGTTTTCACTCACCAGTGGCCATGCTGAATACCTTGACAAAAATGCAGCATACTGGCGGGTTAAGAGATGGGCATCCTTCGGGAGAAGGGTTTACGATCATTGAGAATTTCTCTCTGAATATAAATATCAGCAAACTCAAGCAAAAAGCAATAGAAGATAATAATCCAGAAGTCAAAGTCTCAGGAAAGATCTACGATATCTCTGTAAATCTCAGTGCGAAAGCTTATGAATTGCTGTTATTGCTGGCCCAAAGAGAGAATGACACAAGAGCTAGAGTGTTTCTCAAAGAACAAAAGACAAGAATACTAAATAATTCTTCAATGAAAGGGTACATCAGCTACCAGAACCCCAGTGGAAAAGGCTGGAAAAGACACTTCCTGATCGTCTCAGGGTCGAATTTGTACTTCTATGAAAGTGAAGCGGCATTGAAACCGGCCTTTAATCTCAATATTAATGGCAGCAAAGTTGTGCCTCCTCCTGAGAACACCAAACAAAAGAATAGCTTCTCAGTGATAATAAACAATAATAAGCATAGTATTTCATGTAGTGATAAGTCCAGTATGACGAAATGGATGAATGAAATCAAGCAAAAAGCCACCGAGTTTGCACCAGCCTTTGATGGAAGTTTCAGCTTTGAAGAAAAACTCATCAAGAAGAAGAAGCTTCCCAAAGTCACGACCATGATCTCCTTACAAGTCGAACGCTTTAAAGTCACTTTGAAAAACCACCAGAACGAAGATTGGATGACTTTATTACTTGGCAACATCTTTTGTACGGGCAACGACTCAGCTACCGAATTTGACCTTCGCTTGAGTCTGGAGTCGCTCGATCTTTACGAATCCCACGGGAAATTCCCCAGTGACCACCTCAGAACTCTCGTTAAATCACAAGATGATAGGCATAATGATAAAAGACTTATTGATGTGCAGGTTGTTACACAAAAAGAAAAGAACCCAGAAGGCGGAAATATTGACAAATTAATCAATTTTAAGTTCGGCCACTTGGCTGTTTACTGGAAGCCAAAGTTGATTCTTGAGCTTCAGAATTACTTCAAGAAACCTGCACCTTCTCACAGTTCGCTTGAGTCATACCGTGGAGGTAGTTTCCCAGACCAACCAGGTGAATATTCTACATTTTCTATTGCATTCGGCCAGCAAGTTAACGCTCAGGAGATGATGGAAGACACCGAAGAAGATAATCTTGAAGATACTATTAACTTAATCATGGACTTTTCTGCAGGAAGAATCACTCTATTCTTGGAATTCAACTCCCTTTACCTCGCCTCCATTGACCTTATTGACTATCAAATGAATATAAGAGTAACTCCAGAGCAGCTTGACGTACAAGGAAGTCTGAGCCAAGTCAAGATCCACGATATGACTCAATATCCTTCTACGTTGACCAAGAAGGAGGATTTCGCTCATTTTTCTAGAGAAGAAATGTTCACGACTGATAAAAATGAAAGCGCTGTTAAGTTCAGTTTCTTGGACTTCAGTAAAAACACCCGTCTGAATAACCTCAATAAACGGAAAAAGCTCCTCAATCTCGACTTCAGTTCCTTCAATTTAATCTATTTCCAACAGCCAATTCTCAGGCTTATCAACTACTTCCTCGAATCTATCATGGGAATCTTGATAAAAGACTCTCCTATTCGAACAATCCCCGAAGCTTTAAAAACGTTGGAATCTCCCAGCTTTACTGAAATGAGAGTCACAATAAATCGCCCAAAAATCAGACTTAAGCCTATTCCAAACTTCAGCTATTACTATGATATTGATCTCGGTTTTATTGTCTTAACAAATACTCATGAAAAAGTCACAGGAAGAGTTATTGAATCTTCCAGTGTAGAAGAAGTTTGGGTCGAAAAATATGCCATTAGATTCTCTGACATGGTGTTCTGGACCACTCATGGAACGGCAACGCAGCAAGTATCAGAATTCTTTAATTTACAAATGGAAGTTGAAAGAATGATTTTCAATACAGAATACCAAACTATTTATAAAAATTCGAAATTTAACAAAGAGATTCAGATAAAAGGACATTTTACACCGATTATCATGAGTCTTAGCAAGCTGAATTATTTGCTTTTACTATCCATGCTCTTCTCGAATGTCAGCTTTGATGATAAAAAAGAAGCTTATTTCACACAAAGTCCCAAGCCTGGAACCACTCCCAACCCCAGTAAGTGAAGTTTTATTGACTTTTCCTAATATTCTTCAGCAACAATCCGCATCGATTTACATTTTGACTCATTGGATATGTTATTATTAGACGATAACAATCATCCGTTACTGAGTCTTGGTATCATTCACAAGTCAATTACGATCACAAGAGACGCCAAAAAGGAGATGATGGTCAAGTTGAAAGGAGATAAACTCTTTGGTAACTACTATATGACCAACATCTCCAAAGGAGTTGTCAATGAAATCTCTTACATGAGCAACGTTATGTTCACAAAGGACTATATAATACGCAGAGATGGAATGGGAGGACCTAATAAAAAGAAGGTGATGAGTATTTGGAGAGCATATTCTGAGATTTTTGATAACATCAAGAGTTTGAGTAAACAGAGATTTTCCGATCATTTGGAGCATGACAGCAATAAACTTGAAATGGTCATTGAAATGAAGAATAATAATGAAAAGAATATCAAAATCGAGCTTTCCAAACTGAAGTTCATCCTCAATTTGAGACTGACAAGAATCTTTAGTGATTTCTTTGGCTATTCTGAAAAGGTCCAAGTCTTCACTCCCATTATTGGTATTCGACTTTTATTAACAGTCTCTCATATTCCATAGAGAAGGGATTGATAACAGCAAGAAAATCGATTCCACAGCTCAATGTTGATATTAAATTCAGTGATTGTTTAATTCTTCTTTCCAGTCAAGTCGACGTCAACACCATCGCTCTCAAAGGTTTATTCATTTATCATAAAGATTTACTAATACCCCTCCTAAAGGAAAATTCAGCTTTATGTATGTGAGAAACTCATATGAAGAATCCGAACTCTACCAAAAGCCACCATCCAGAGTCTTCGACAACAACAATAATAAAGAAGAAATCAAGGAAATAACGATGAATAAAAATGAAGAGGCGGATGATGTCATAGAAGGAGACCATAAAATTACCAGCAAATGGATGTTTGATGCCCAGCCAATGGAAATTATAATGGGCGCTTTGGGTGATTTGATCCAATTGCCAAACATTAGACAAAATGTTACCAGCATTTTCTTGCCATTCAACATCTTTATTATCTCCGAGAATGCAGTCCTTAATGAAGTCATTAATAAACAAACAAATGAACGAGTTTTCTTGAATAGAAGTCTCAGGAAATTCAACTTTGAATTGGCCAATATTCGCGTCACATACAAAGATTTCATGAACCTCATCAAAATCTTCCAATATCAGCTTGAATGTTATAATGACTATTCCGACACAATCAACAGTGAAAAGAACGCTCAGGTCTTCCCTAAACCTGATAAAAACCTCTCCAAAGATGACTCCATCTCTCAAACTCCTTTCCAACAAACTGAATACGGCTTCCAAGGAATCAACTTCGTATCTATAATTAAAGTGCTTTTCTCACAATTTTAGGTGCTAATTAACGACGTCTTCGGTGCTCATTCCCCATTACTAGACTTTAACATCAAAGACAGTGAGGTTATTATGTTGAAAAAAGGAACCTCTACAATGACCTCAAGCCTTTCTCTTAATGTTAATTTCTTCAATCCATTCATTGGAAGATGGGAGCCGATTATTGAGCCACTCACGCTCTATATTGAGACTTTCCAGGGTGAACCTCCTTCTTCTCAAAGGACTGTCTCGATTGAATCGGATCATGGGCAAGCTATCAATCCTGTCTATATCAATATTTCTCAAGAAATGGTACCTTTCCCTTTGAAAATTTTGAGTCTTACCCCTCCCTCCCTTGTAGATTACGATCGTGAAGAGAGATCTGAAGCTGTGCATGGAAGAATATAGAAGACTGTCAAAGCTGAATGAGCTCGAAAGTATCACAGAAAATGACGAAGAAAACATTCAGGAGAATATCATTACGCCAAAGCTTCCAGCATCAGACTATAACCGCAACGATACGTCTCCAGAAAAACGCCCGAATTTCTTTGCATATTCTGTTGTGAGTGACAAAATGTCCAAAATCGGGCTGGAGTCAGATATCTATTCTCCTTATGCTATTCTGAATAGAATTGGACAATCCTGCTTTGTTGAGCCAGAATTTGATGACGATGACATTGAAGAGAATGGCCCAAATCCTACACTACAGACTTACCATTGTATAAATGGTCGCGTTTGTGGAATAGATCTTGAGAATAAAACGCATTCTTTGGCAAACAAGTATGGAAAAGGAAATGAATTTAGACAGCTTTCTCAGAAAGTTCGCATTGAAATTCCTCTCAGGCAAAACTATTCCTTCATTATAAACAATGTGGAACTCAACCAAGTCTCTCAAAAGAAGTTCAAACTTTCATACAAAAGCCCCGCTACTAAGAAAGAAGATCAATATGAACTGCTTTCTTACGTCGAGCTTGTCGGAACAAAAAGAATTCTCACACTTTCCTCCATCAACAAAATCGTCAATTGCACTTCTTTCCAAATCAACGTCAAAATAAAACATGAAGAAAAGTCCATTGAAGAACTTATTGACCGTGGCGGCGAATTCTTTATTCCCTTTACTTTCAACACTTTCGGCATCTCCCTACAAGTCGACAACCAAGAATGGCCTCCATTTGTCATGAATGATCAGCTCCATCGTCCAGATATCGCCCAACAATTCAAGCTGGGAACTAAATATTTCGTCATTCGCCGTGATTTCTCCATCAAACAAATGAACGTTTTCGTTATTGAACCTCCATTTATCCTCAGAAACTTCCTTCCTTCCCCTCTTACGCTTGACCTTTCTGACCCTTCTAGCGATAAGAACGGCAACAAACAACTCCCTGTTACATTGGCTGAGAATGATGTCTATCAAGTCTATGACTTTAAATTTGAATGTCCTTTGACTGCTACTGTGAGAATTGAAGGCTTCATGCCCACAGAAGGAGTGTTGCTTAATGTGAAAAATAAGAATACTGATAACAAGATTACTCTCAAGGATTTCGCAAAACAAACTTGTTTGTTAAACCTTTATGCAACTGGCGAACCAAATGGATGCAAAACTCTTTATATCTACACAGATCTCTACATCAAGAACCAGACTCCCTACAATCTTATCTTTGAATATAAAGGAGATGGGCAAGCAACGAAATTTGCTAGACAGAACCTGAAGCCTGACAAATTGCGTGATGATCTCTCTCAAAAGATTATCTTTGGACAAACTGAAAAGAAATACCAAAGAATTTACATCTCTCTTCGTGATGATCCTGCTATCCAAACCAAAAAAATCAGTATTCAGTCTATCGGTGGCAACTGTGTCAGCGCTGAAAACAAAGAAACTTTCCTTCATTCTAGCGGCGCAGCCGAAGCCGAAGGCAAACTCTCTTGTTATGACTTTGGTATTGAAATCAACATGGTCAATCATCTCAAATCTTTAAATGACGAAAGAAAGTACTTCCTTTATTCCAAAGTTATCACGGTGTACCCACGCTACGTTATCGTCAATAGAACCAACTATTCCCTCTCGTTAATCCAACCTGAAACCATGTACTCTTCTCCTTTTATCGTCAAGCCTAACGAAAGAACTCATTTCTATTGGAAAAGCTCGAAACTTGAGTAACTCTTTTAAAAAATTTATTTAACCCTTTTCTCATTAGGAAATACGTACGAATTCTTTTGGTAGAACCAACGAATAAAACAGAGACACTTGATTGGAAATGGTCAGGCAGCATCGATTTGACAACAATCGGCGACCAACATTTCTTATGTGTTAAAGCCAAAGGAAATGAAGTGAAATTCCTCAAGGCAACCACCATTGTTGAAAAGTCCATTCTTTACACTGTCATTGAAGAACAAAATGATGCCGATAATCTCGGCTACAGAATCGTTAACGACTTCTCAGATTGCACAATTACAGTCCAGCAAGATATTCTCGATGCTCCTAAAGAGAAACTCCTCTCTATGTATAAGACCTTGGTGCCAGAATCCCAACAAAAAGGCTTCTCTTGGCAAGAACCTTTACTCAAAAAGGAAATAAAATGTGAGGTGAAGTTCAGAAATTCTCAATACGAAACCTTGATAATCAAATGTGAACCTGATAAGAAGGTCAATACAGTGCAGAACTACCCCTTACGATCAAATGGAAGAAACTTGAACACAAAAATCACGCTCAAAGTCTTCATGGATGGCAATACGAAGGTTATAAGATTCGCCCCTTTTACAAGACAAGAAGAAGAACAACCAAAGACTGAAATCGAAAAATTCTCTTTAACAATGAAAATTGGTGTTATTGGGCTTTCGATTATCTCCACCATTGATAATATCAGAAAAGAAGTC